>Ga0255139_1000012_pt1 | contig 105460 bp, 95 predicted proteins | sample Law_Colum_RepB_8_FD_188549 | JGI IMG/M metagenome (GOLD analysis project Ga0255139, IMG submission 188549) | Freshwater microbial communities from St. Lawrence River, New York, United States - Law_Colum_RepB_8d | ecosystem: Environmental > Aquatic > Freshwater > River | place: USA: New York...
TCCTGCATCGGACTTGGACAAATGGGGGGCTGACCCCGATTGTTTTGAATCACCACTTTGGGGGGCTTGAGGCACTGCGGCAGGTGCTGCCGCGACTTTCAGCTGCGCCAGCGCCTGAAACGCGCCACGGGCTTTGGCACCCAGCTCGCCTTTGAGCGCGCCCAGGTTGCGGCCCATGCCCAGTTGGCGACCGTGTTCATCGACCACCAGCAAGTTCATGAACAGGTGCGGGCTGAGCATCTCGTGTTTGAAGTCGGTGCGCTTGATGTCCAGGCTGGTTTCGTCGCGGGCTTTTTTGAGCAGCACATCGGTCAGCGACCCGGACCCAAACAGCTCGGGCGCGGACAGCTCGGCAGCCAGGCGCGTGGCCGATTCGGGCAGCGGCACAAAGCGGCTGCGCGGGCGCTGCGGCAGGCTCTTGAGCAGGGCCTGGATCTTGTCTTTGAGCAAGCCGGGCACCAGCCATTCGCAACGGTCTTCGCTCACCTGGTTCAGCACAAACAGCGGCACGGTGACGGTCACGCCATCACGCGCGTCGCCCGGTTCGTGCAGATACGTGGCCTGGCAATCGGTGCCGCCCAAGCGGATGTGTTTGGGGAAGGCCTGCGTGGTGATGCCTGCGGCTTCGTGGCGCATCAGCTCTTCGCGGGTCAGCATCAACAGGCGAGGCTGCTTGGCGCTTTCGGCGCGATACCAGTGTTCCAGCAGGCGGCCGCTGCACACTTCGGCAGGCAGTTGCTGGTCATAAAAAGCGTAGATCAGCTCGTCGTCCACCAACACGTCCTGGCGGCGCGACTTGTGCTCCAGCTCTTCGACCTTGGCGATCATCTTGTGGTTGGCGGCCAGGAACGGCAGCTTGGTCTCCCACTGGTCGCCCACCAGCGCTTCGCGGATGAAAATCTCGCGTGCACCGTGCATGTCCACACGGCTGTAGGGCGTGCGGCGGCCGCTGTAAACGACCAGGCCATAAAGCGTGGCCCGCTCCAGCGCCACCACTTCGGCGGATTTCTTTTCCCAATGCGGGTCGAGCAGTTGTTTCTTGAGCAAGTGCGCACCGACTTGCTCCAGCCACTGCGGCTCAATGGCGGCGATGCCCCGGCCAAACAGGCGCGTGGTTTCCACCAACTCGGCCACCACGATCCAGCGGCCCGGCTTTTTGCTCAGGTGTGCGCCGGGGTGTTTGTGGAACTTGATGCCGCGTGCGCCCAGATAGGCTTCTTCGTCTTCGAGCTTGTAGCCCACGTTGCCCAAAAGGCCTGCCAGCATGGACAGGTGCAGCTGCTCATAGCTCGCAGGCTGCGTGTTGATGCGCCACTTGTGTTCAGCCACCACCGTGAGCAGCTGGGTGTGCGTGTCACGCCACTCGCGCACACGGCGGATGTTGATGAAGTTCTGGCGCAGCAGTTGCTCGTATTGGCGGTTGCTCAGTTTGTGGTCGGTGCCGTGCCCGCCCCGGGCGTCGTGAATCCATTTCCACAGCTTCAGGTAGCCGGTGAATTCGCTCTTGTCGTCGTCAAACTTGGCGTGTTGCTGGTCGGCCTGGGCTTGCGCGTCCATGGGGCGGTCGCGCACGTCTTGCACGCTCATGGCGCTGGCGATCACCAGCACTTCGTCCAGCGCTTCGCGGCCTCGGGCCTCCAAAATCATGCGGCCCACACGCGGGTCCAGCGGCAAGCGGGCCAGCTCTTTGCCAATCGGGGTCAGCTCGTTGTCATCGTCCACCGCACCCAACTCGGCCAGCAGTTGGTAGCCGTCGGTGATGGCGCGTTTGGACGGCGCTTCGATGAACGGGAAGTCTTCGACCACGCCCAGGTGCAGGCTCTTCATGCGCAAGATCACGCCCGCCAAAGACGAGCGCAAGATTTCCGGGTCGGTGAAGCGCGGGCGGCCTGCGAAGTCTTTGTCGTCGTACAGGCGGATACAAATGCCGTTGGCCACGCGGCCGCAACGGCCCGCACGCTGGTTGGCCGCCGCCTGGCTGATGGGCTCGACCATCAGCTGCTCGACCTTGCTGCGCAGGCTGTAGCGCTTGACGCGGGCGGTGCCGGCGTCGATCACGTAGCGGATACCCGGGACCGTCAATGAGGTTTCGGCCACGTTGGTGGCCAGCACGATGCGGCGGCCATTCGATGCTTCAAAAATCTGGTCTTGCTCGGCCTGCGACAGGCGGGCAAACAGGGGCAGCACTTCGGCGTTGCGGGTCAGCGGCTGGTGCGACAGGTGTTTGCGCAAGTGGTCGGCGGCTTCGCGAATTTCGCGCTCGCCCGGCAAAAAGATCAGGATGTCGCCCCCTGCCCCGCCTTGCCAGAGTTCGTCCACGCCGTCGGCCATGGCTTCGTTCAGGCCGTAGTCACGCGTTTCTTCAAACGGGCGGTAGCGCTGCTCCACCGGAAAGGTGCGGCCCGAGACCATGATGACCGGGGCCGGACCGTTGCGCGAGGTAAAGTGTTTGGCAAAGCGGTCGGCGTCGATGGTGGCCGAGGTGACGACGATCTTCAGGTCTGGCCTGCGCGGCAGGATCTGGCGCAGGTAACCGAGCAAAAAGTCGATGTTCAGGCTGCGTTCGTGCGCCTCGTCAATGATGATGGTGTCGTAGGCTTGCAGCAGCGGGTCGGTCTGGGTTTCTGCCAGCAAAATGCCGTCGGTCATGAGCTTGACTGAGGCGTTTTTGCTCAAACGGTCTTGAAACCGCACCTTGAAACCCACCACCTCGCCCAGCGGCGTTTTGAGCTCTTCGGCAATGCGCTTGGCCACCGAGCTGGCCGCAATGCGCCGGGGCTGGGTGTGGCCGATCATCCGCCCCCGCTCGCCCGGCTTGGCGTTCAGCCGTCCGCGCCCCAACATCAGCGCAATCTTGGGCAGCTGCGTGGTCTTGCCCGAGCCGGTTTCGCCGCAGACGATGATGACCTGGTGCTGGTCCATGGCGGCCATGATTTCGTCACGGCGGGCCGAGACCGGCAGGCCTTCGGGGAAGTCGATTTGGAGTTCAGACATGGGTCACAAAATGGGAAAACAGCGCCAATCAGCGCTCAAGCTGTCCGGCCCAAAGGCAGATACAGGGTCATGGGCTTGTCGACGCAGGGCGTGAAACCGTAATGCAGATAGAAGTTTTGCGCAGCGGTGTCCTTGGCGTCCACCAGCATGGCGAAGGCCGCCACATGCTGTCGCGCTTGCAGGCAACGCTGCACCGCCAGGCCCACCAGCACCTGGCCCAAGCCCTGCCCACGAAAGCGCAGATCGACCGCCAGCCGCCCCAGCCTGAAACAGGGCACGGGGTATTGGGGCAAGGTTTTGCGGGTTTCGGCGGGCAGCGCTTCGTGGGCCACATGGGCTGCGCTCAGGCTGTAATAGCCCAAGATGGTGTGCGGAGTTTCGCTCTCGACCAGCACGCGCACCGTGCTGATGCCTTTTTTCTGGTGCTGCGCAGCCAGTCGGTGCAGGTAATCGTTCAGCGGCGGCACGCCGCAGTCAAAAAAAGAACGGTCGTGGCGCTGGGCTTCGAGCAGTTGCTCTTCAAGCACGCTTGACCTTTGCCGCATCGGCCAGCGCACCCCGCAAGGCGGCATTGGGCGTGAAATCGCCATTCAGCGCGGCCGCAAAAGCCTGAAAGTCCGGGTCGCTCAAGGTGATGCGCGACTCGCGCTCCAGCAACTCCAGCGCCTTGTCTTTGGCCGCCGCCCGCATGAAGGCCGACATGGTGGTGCCCATGAGCGCCGCCGCACGCGAGACCACGTCTTTTTCAGCGGCGTCCATTTTCAGGTCCAGTCGGGCGGCAGAGGCGGTCATGGTGCGGTCCTTTGAAGCGGGGTGTGAAGGGCTTACGGGTCAATTGGTACGGAATTTTACCGTATGGACTCAAGCCCACATCCCAGCTTTGGACACGACTTTTTGACAGGGCTCAGGCGCTACACTCGATCGCATGCCTGAGCCTCAATTCTCAAAAATCAAGCTGACCTTTGACATCGACGAGTCACTGTTGAAAGCCGCCCAAATGAAGGCGGCCGAAGAAGACACATCTCTCGAACAAGTGATTGAAGAAGGTTTGACCGCTTACCTGCAAGAGGCACTTCCCGAAATGGGCTTGCCGATCACAGACCCGCCTGCATCGGGCTTGTCAGGCCACTGAGCTGCGAGCAAGTCAGCCCAAGACTTCAAAAACAACACCCCCATCCTCCGCCCATGTCCACTGTTTTCAATTTCACCTTTGTGCCCTGGTTCCGGTCGGTGGCGCCTTACATCCACATGCACCGGGGCAAGACCTTTGTGGTGGGCATCGCGGGCGAGGCCATTGCGGCGGGCAAGCTGGGCAACATTGCACAAGACTTGGCGCTGATCCAGAGCATGGGCGTCAAGGTGGTGCTGGTGCACGGCTTTCGCCCTCAGGTGAACGAGCAACTGGCCGCCAAGGGCCACACACCCAAGTATTCGCATGGCATGCGCATCACCGACAGCGTGGCACTCGACTGCGCACAAGAAGCCGCAGGCCAGCTGCGTTACGAAATTGAGGCCGCTTTCAGCCAGGGCCTGCCCAACACGCCCATGGCGGGCTCCACGGTGCGGGTGATTTCGGGCAACTTCATCACCGCGCGCCCGGTGGGCATTGTGGACGGGGTGGATTTTCAGCACTCAGGGCTGGTGCGCAAGGTCGACGTGGACGGCATCATGCGCACGCTGGACATGGGTGCCATGGTGCTGCTGTCGCCCTTTGGCTTTTCGCCCACGGGCGAGGCCTTCAACCTGGCCATGGAAGAAGTCGCCACCAGCGTGGCCGCTGAGCTGCAGGCCGACAAACTTATTTTTGTGACCGAAATCCCGGGCATCCGCATGCAGCCGGGCGAGCCCGCCAGCGAAGACAACCCGATCGACACCGAACTGCCGCTGGCCGCAGCCAAGCAGTTGCTGGCCTCACTGCCGCAGCCGACCGAGCCGACCGACATCGGCTTTTACCTGCAGCACTGCGTCAAGGCCTGCGAAGAAGGCGTGGAGCGCTCGCACATCCTGCCCTTTGCGGTGGACGGCTCGCTGCTGCTGGAGGTCTATGTGCATGACGGCATCGGCACCATGGTGGTCGACGAGAAGCTCGAAGAGTTGCGCGAAGCCACCGCCGACGACGTGGGCGGCATCTTGCAGCTGATCGAGCCGTTTGAGAAAGACGGCACGCTGGTCAAGCGCGACCGCACCGAGATCGAGCGCGACATCGACCACTACACCATCATCGACCACGACGGCGTGATCTTTGCCTGCGCGGCGCTCTACCCCTACCCCGAGGCCAAGACGGCCGAGATGGCGGCGCTGACCGTGTCGCCCCAATCGCAAGGCCAGGGCGATGGTGAAAAGGTGCTCAAACGCATCGAGCAACGCGCCCGCGCCATGGGACTCAAAAGCATCTTTGTGCTGACCACCCGCACCATGCACTGGTTCATCAAGCGCGGCTTTGCGCAGGTCGACCCCGACTGGCTGCCCGAAGCGCGCAAACGCAAATACAACTGGGACCGCAAGAGCCAAGTGCTGGTCAAGAAGCTCTGAGGCTGCCCTTGGGCAGCACGCGCTCGGCTGCGGCAAAGGCTTGCGTTTGCGGGTTCAGCTCGCGCCAGACCTCCTGACCGTCCACATACACCCGGAATTCGCCGGTACGCAGGGCTTGCCAGGGTTCATCGACGGTCAAAGGTTCGGTGGCCAGCAGGGTCATGACGTCTCCTTCTGCGTTGAGTGGCCCCAAGTCCAGACTCATGTCGCAGTCCACCAACCGGGCCTTGGGGAACGGGTGGTGCCGGGCCAGCTGGTGCAGGTGGGTCGAGCAATGCACATAAAGGGCGTGGCCGTCGCTCAGCAGCATGTTGAGGTTGCCGTGTTGGGCCAGATCGCCCACGATGGCGGACAACACCGGGGCCAGCTCTGACCACTCGGGCGGCTGCTGCCGGTCTTTGAAATGCTGACGCAAACGGCTCATGAGGGCGCAAAACGCACGTTCGCTGTCGGTGGTGCCCACGGGCATGTCTTGACAGGTCATCGGCGCTTCAAAGCGGCCCAGGTCGCCGTTGTGCGCAAACACCCAGGTACGGCCCAGCCATTCGCGCTGAAAAGGATGGCAGTTGGCTGCTTGCACATCGCCCTGGGTCGCTTTGCGCACATGCGCCACCACCACCCTCGATTTGATCGGGTGGCTGCGCACGTATTCCGCCAACGGTGACTCGCTGGCGGGTTGGTCGTCCTGAAAAACGCGGCAGCCGTGTCCGTCGTAAAACGCGATGCCCCAGCCGTCCACATGGTCCGAGGTGCGCCCGCCCCTTGCAGAAAACCCGGTGAAGGAAAACGTCGTGACTGCGCGGTTGTTGCAGCTCATGCCCATCAACTGACACATGGCAAACCTCAGGACAAGGAAAAATCCACCGCCGCCATGGCGTGCAGCGCCGTGGTGTCAAAGCTGGGCAAGCCGCCGTCGCCGGGCTGCAAGATCATGGTCAGCTCGGTGCAGCCCAAAATCACGCCTTGCGCACCTTGGGCCGCCAGCTCACGCACCGAGGCGATGAGTTTCTGGCGCGAATCGTCTCGCACCACGCCCCTGCACAGTTCTTCAAAAATGACCCGGTGCACCTCGATGCGCCCCGTTTCGTCGGGCACCACACATTCAATGCCCCTTGCCGCCAAACGGTCGCGCATGAAGGTTTGTTCCATGGTGAAGCGGGTGCCCAACAGGCCAACCTTGTTGAGGCCTGCGGCCAAGATGGCGTCGGCGGTCACGTCGGCGATGTGCAGCAAGGGCAAGGCGGTCACCGATTGGACCTCTTGAGCGATGCGGTGCATGGTGTTGGTGCAAATGAGCAAGACCTCGGCGCCACTGCTTTCAAGCTGGCGCGCTGCTGTTTGCAAAATTTCCGTCATGCGGGGCCAGTCGCCTTGCTTTTGCAGATCGGCGATTTCCTGAAAGTCCAGGCTGATGAGGTGCACCCGCCCCGAACGCAGACCGCCGTGGCGCTTGGCCACTTCGCGGTTGATGTGCTGGTAGTAAAGCGCTGTGGATTCCCAGCTCATGCCGCCAATCAAACCGATTTTTTTCATGCCCGCCTTCTTTACAAAATGAGTCTCAAAGTTTGCCACCGAATGGCCAGCATGGAGTTTCAAAATAAAACCCAAAATGGCTTATTTTTAGAATAATTTTCTACAATCAAGCCATGAAACAGAAAATTGATGCCATAGACCGAAAATTGCTGGAGTTGCTTCAAAAGAGCAGCGACATGCCGATCAACGAGTTGGCCGCCGCCGTGCACCTGACGCCCACCCCTTGCTGGCGGCGCATTCAGCGGCTCAAGGAGCTGGGCGTGATCTCGCAGCAAGTGGCGCTGGTGGACCGGCAAAAGGTGAATTTGGGGGTGACGGTGTTTGTGGCGGTGCGCACGCGTGACCACGATCTGCCTTGGCTGGAGAAGTTTCGGGCCACGGTGCAGGGCATCCCGGAAATCGTCGAGGTCTACCGCATGAGCGGTGATGTGGACTACCTGCTGCGGGTGGTGGTGCCCGACATTGCCGCTTACGACCAGGTGTACAAGCAGCTGATTCAGCAGGTGCCGCTGTCGGATGTGAGTTCGAGCTTTGCCATGGAGGAGCTGAAATACACCACCGCCGTACCGCTCAGTTACGCCGCGGCTTGACGCGACTTGAGGGCCACCCACAGGCCCAAGAGGCCAAAGACCACGAAGCACACGAATGACCAGTTGGCAATCGAGCCACCCAAAAAGGTCCAATCCACCTTGGTGCAGTCGCCGCTGCCCTTGAAGATCATGGGGATGGCACGGTTGATGGGGAAGTTTTCGACCATGCCGTAAAAATCTCGGCCACAGGTCACGATTTCGGGGGGATACCACTGCAGCCAGCTTTGGCGCGCGGCGGTAAAACCGCCAAAGCCCGACACCAGCGCCAGCAACACACCCGACACCGCCAAGCCCCAGCCGCGCAAACGCCAGCCCACAGCAGCAACCAGCACCACGCCGATCAAGGCATAGCGCTGCACGATGCACATGGGGCAAGGGTTCAGGCCCACCACATGCTGCAAATACAAGCCAAAGGCGAGCATGCCGATGCCCGACAAGGCGATCAGGGCCAGCCAGCGTGAGGGGGTGATGGAGGTCAGGTTCATGGTCTGTTTTCAAAAGCCAACGGGCAAATGGTGCGCCCGTGTTGAGATGCCCTTGGTGGGGCTTTTCACAAAGCCCCAACCCAATCAGGACTCGGCAAATGCCCGTTCGATGACAAAGGCACCCGGGGTGCTGGTGTTGCCTTCTTTCAGGCCGTTTTCTTCGCAGATGCGCTTGAGGTCTTTGAGCATGGCGGGGGAGCCGCAGATCATCACCCGGTCGATGTCGGGGTTGAGTTTGGGCAAGCCCAGATCGGCAAACAGCTTGCCGTTTTCGATCAGATCGGTCAGACGGCCCTGGTTTTTGTAGGGCTCGCGGGTCACAGTGGGGTAGTAGAGCAGCTGCTGGCTCACCATCTCGCCCAGGAACTCGTTGGCGGGCAGCTCTTTCGTGATGTAGTCGTGGTAGGCCAGCTCGTTGACCTGGCGCACGCCGTGGACCAGGATCACTTTTTCAAAGCGCTCATAGGTTTCGGGGTCGCGGATGATGCTCATGAACGGGGCCAGACCGGTGCCGGTGGACATGAGGTACAGGTTTTTGCCAGGCAGCAGGTAGTCGCACAGCAAGGTGCCGGTGGGTTTGCGGCCCACCACGATGGTGTCGCCCACCTGAATGTGTTGCAGCTTGGAGGTCAGCGGGCCGTCGGGCACCTTGATGCTCAAAAATTCAAGGTGCTCTTCGTAGTTGGCGCTGGCGATCGAGTAAGCGCGCAGCAATGGTTTGCCGTTCTCGCCGCGCAAACCGATCATGGTGAAGTGGCCATTCGAAAAGCGCAGGGCCTGGTCGCGGGTGGTGGTGAAGCTGAACAGGCGGTCGGTCCAGTGGTGAACGCTCAAAACGCGTTCTTCGAGAAAAGCACTCATGGTGGTCTTTGAGTTGGAGAGGGGCACAGACCCCAGGCCATAAATGGGAAGCAGAAGCTTGCTACAGTTGCGGTCTTGAAAAACCACGCATCGCAGTCGCGTGTCACGACAAACCGGTATTGTCCAGCGACTTGCTCATGACTGGAAATACCAAGATTTTATATCTGTATAACCAAACACTCTTTAGAAACCCAAGGACAAGACCATGGCACGCACCGTTCAATGCATCAAACTCGGCACCGAAGCAGAAGGCCTGGATTTTCCGCCCTACCCCGGCGATTTGGGCAAACGCATTTGGGAAAGTGTCAGCAAGCAAGCCTGGGCCGACTGGCTCAAGCACCAGACCATGCTGGTCAATGAAAACCGCTTGAACTTGGCCGACCTGCGTGCCCGTCAGTACCTGGCCCGCCAGATGGAAAACCATTTCTTTGGCTCGGGTGCGGATGCAGCGCAGGGCTATGTACCACCTGCCAACAGCTGATGCAGCGGCTCACCGTTGAGTGCGCACACCTGACTGTGCCAAAGCTCTGATGCAGCTTGGCAGTGCCCTGCTCGCAGCGTGTGGTCTGGGGGCAGGGGCCGAAGGGTCCGCACTTTGGGCCGGTGCGCGGCATTGGCATGTGCTGCAAACCCGATGGGACGAGGGACTGAGCTTTCTGCAGACCTGGCGAACATGGCGAGAAGACCCGAAGCGCCCTGAGCGCCTGTTTTTCACCGCATCGGCCGAGGCGATGCCCGCCATCGTCTGCGCCGACGCGCTGGTGGCAGATCCTGCGCTTGCAGCGCTCGCCCGCTCCTTGTCAAAAGCTTGCCAGGGCCTGATGCCGGGCACCCACCGGCTGGTCTTCGAACAAGGGCAAGTGCAGCTGACCCTGTGCATTGGCCCTTTGGACAAATGCCTGCGCGAACTGGATGTGGCGGCCGATACGGTGCTTTGGAATGTGTCCTCAGGCCTGCAAACTCTGCAGGCCATCGCGCGCCTTTGCCGGCAAGGCACGCGCCTGTGCTCGACACACGAACTGGACACCCCGCTGGCGCAGTCCTGCGGGTTTGAACCCATCCCGTCTTCTGGCAGTCAGCACCTGCATGCGGTGTGGGTCTATGCCCCGCATTGGACACCCCGCAGCCGTTTGCGTCAGGCCGCTTGGCCCCAAGCACGTCAGGCGGTGGTGGTGGGCGCTGGTTTGTCGGGTTCTGCCGTGGCCTACAGCCTGGCTTGCAGAGGCTGGCAAGTCACGGTCATCGACCAAGGCGATGCGATCGGTGCGGGTGCCTCCGGTTTGCCCGCAGGCTTGGCAGCGCCACACGTTTCGCCAGACGACAGCGTGCTGTCGCGCATCACCCGCGCAGGAGTGCGATCGACCTTGCAAAGGGCGGCCGCTTGTCTGCATGAAGGCCACGACTGGGCGCTGAGTGGCGTGCTGGAACACCGCGTGGAGGGCAAGCGCAGCCTGCCCCAAGGCCAAGCATGGCCTGCAGCGGCCCACCAATGGAGCACGCCCGCCAGCCCGGCGAGCCTGGCCCAGGCGGGTTTGCCAGCAGACACGTCTGGCCTGTGGCATGGCCTGGCGGGCTGGATTCGGCCTAGGCAACTGGTGGCCGCGCAATTACAAGCGCCAGGCATACAGACCCTGTGGCAACAAACTGTGGCGCGGATTGAATGCGTTCCTTCGACCACAGCTGCAGCCCCTGCGCTTTGGCAGGTTCTGAACGCCGAAGGCAAGGCATTGGCCACAGCGCCCTTGGTCATCCTGGCCAGTGCCTTCAACAGCCACGACTTGTTGCACAGCCTGTGCGGCCCTGACGAAAAAGCACCCATTCCCCTGAATCCCTTGCGCGGACAAATCAGCTACGGGTTGATGCAAGACCTGCCCGCAGACCTGCGTCAACAACTGCCCCCGTTTCCGGTCAACGGGCATGGCAGCTTCATCAGTGGCGTCCCCACGGCGCAGGGCGAAAACGGATGGTTCATTGGCTCCACTTTTGAGCGCCAGTGCACACAGGCGCCCTTGCGAAATGAAGACCACGCGGCCAACCAGCAACGCTTGGCCACCTTGCTGCCCGCTTTGGGCGCAGCCATGCGAAGCCAGTTCGATCCCGGCCAGATTCAGGGCTGGGCAGGCTTGCGCTGCACACTGCCCGACCGCCTGCCTGCCTTGGGCCCAGTCCACACAACCCGCTGGCCCGGGCTGTGGATCACCGCGGGCATGGGGGCCAGAGGCATCAGCCTGGCGGTGATGTGCGGCGAAATATGTGCCGCTTTGCTGGAAAACGAGCCGCTGCCCTTGGCGCCCAGCCTGGCTCGACACTTGATGGCAGAGCGCTTCGCTTCCATCGCCCTTTGATTGATCACTAAAGTCATTATTTTTATTCAACTTTGGTGTCTAATCTGCACACCTTGCGTGACTGTCCTTCTTTTTAAAACATGAATTCCTGGTCTGCCCCGTCAGAACTGCCCGGTGATACTGCCTTGCCTGTCGACACGTCGCCTGAATTGAGGCGATTTGCCGATGCAGTGCTGAACGAAGGTAAAAGTCTGCTGCTGGTGCGCTCCGATCCGAGCGCCTTGTCCCGCATCAGCCAAAGCCTGCAAGCGCATTGGGTGGCCCGCTCGCCGCAGCTGCTGGTGGAACACTTTTCGGGCCGCCTCAGTGCGGGCTTGCTGGGCCTCATCAATGCCACCTTGGCCGATCAGGCACTGGCCGTGGTCATGCGAGCCAATGCCCTCGAAACCCCCAAGCATCTGTGTGTGGTGCACGACGCAGAATGTTTGAGTCAGGATGAGCTGCTGCTGTTGCAACGCGTGATCGAGCATTTTCCGGGCTGGGACACTCGCTTGGTGTTGCTGTTCAACACCACACTGGACACCTCGGAAAAGCTCGATATCCTTTTGCAGCAACCAGGCAAAGGCCTGATGATCTGGCAGCTGCACACCCAGCCACCCGCACGGGGCTGGGTCCAGCCCAACCACAGTCTCAAGCCCTGGATTGCCGGCTTGGGCAGCTTGCTGTTGCTGGGTGCGGCAGTGACTGGGTTGCGTGCGCCATCGGACATGCCTGCGAACTTGGACAAATCCACCGCAGCGACTGCTTCACAGACTCTGCTGCCGTCATCAGCACCAGAGACCGGCACCCCGGCCAAAGCTGATCCGCCCGTCCCTGCCCAAGCTGCGCTCGCTGCGCCACCTGAGTCTTCACAGGCGTCAACACTGCCCCTGAACAGCACCCGCTCATCAGCACAGCCCACAACGGCCGCTTTGCCGACCGTGCCGGATACTGCAGCACGAGGCCATCGGTGGCTCTTGGCCCAACCCAAAGATTTTTTTGTGGTCATCCACAGCAGCCACGAACAGCTGCAGCAGGCGCAACGCGCCACACAGACCAGGCCCGAGCTGAGCAACGCACGCTTGCTCATGGTGAGCGTTGCTGCTGCGCAGCCCGAACAATTTGTGGTGGTGACGGGCCCCTTCCGCTCTGAAGAACGCGCCCAAAATTACAAGCTCCGGCAAAAGTTGCCTGCGTCGGCACGCATCGAGTCGGTGAACACCGTCCTGCTGAAAAGCCGATCCGGGTCCAAAGCCAAACCCTGATGGCCAAAGTTCAGCCGACGGCCTTGGTCCACAAGCGTCGCAGCAAGGCGCGCCAGCTTTGAACACGCCCAACCTGGTTGCTGTACGCCCCACTGAACAACTTGCGAATCATCGCATCGCGTTGAGCATCGGACATCACAAACCGGCCAGTCAATCGGTTCGCCCGCAAGCGCACGGTGTCCAATGCCACCTCTCCCACATCCTGCACGATCAGGATCGGGACACCGGTACTTGGTGACATGGCAGGTAAAAGCGTGTCGCTTTGCACATTAAAGCCATCCACGCTGGCATCCACCAACACAACCGGCAGCGCCTGCTGGCCCCATTGCAGCACCGCAGGCTCGCTCAACACAAAGCGCTCTTCACGTCGCTGGCGCGGGCCTTCGATGCACAGCAGCGCCGCCAAGGCCAAAGCAAACACATTCAGCCCCGACCAAAACACCGCGATCGGAAAAAATTCGGTGAACGGCACCACCGCCAATTCAGGCGTGACGTTGATCAACAGCCCAAACAAAGTCAATGCCAAGGTGGCCAGGATCGGGGCCAAAGTGACCTGATCCACCTTTCGGCCGCCCACCGACATCGACCCCTTGGGCGTGACACGAAAGGGTTTTCCAAAGGGCTTGATCAGCGAGGCCAAGACCGTAGGTGCCAGCCTGAAACTGGCAAAGATACTGGCAGGCACCGACACCAGTGGCACGTAGTGCGAGCCCACCAACCAGCGCGTGGCCAAAAAAAGACCGACGATCAACGGCAGCTGGAAACGCACCAGATCCCCTGTCTCGGTGAACTGCAAAGGCATCAGGCCCAATAGCAGGTAAACCAGCGGGATCAGCAGCAAAAACAGGCGCACAAAGTATTGCGTGAGCCAACTGGTGGGAAAAAACAGCAAGCGCTGCATGGGCGTGAGTCCTGGCCCCAGAGGACCCCAACGCAAAAACAGCGATTGGATAGCCCCCCGGCACCAGCGTTCGCGCTGCACAAAAAAGCCTTCGATCGACTCAGCAGCCAGGCCCATGCTCAGGCGCTCGTTCAGGTACACGGTGCGGTAGCCATGCCGCAGCATGACCAGTGTGGTGAGCAGGTCTTCGGTGATGCTTTCGGTCGGGATGCCCCCCGCCGCATCCAGCGCCTGTCGCCGCATGATGCTGCACGAGCCACAGCAAAACGAAGCGTCCCAAGCGTCGCGCGAAGCGGCCATCTGGTCAAAAAACAGGCGCTGTTCGTCCGGGTAGTCCTGCATCAGGCCCAGATTGGTCTGGATCGGGTCTTTGTTGTAAAAGTGCTGGGGCGTTTGCACGATGCCGACGCTTTTGTCCACAAACAAGCCCAGCGTGCGGCGGATGAAACCTCGCGAAGGCACGAAGTCGGCATCGAACACGGCCACAAAAGCACCACCGGCGTGCTGCAGGGCATGGTTCAGGTTACCGGCCTTGGCATGGCGGTTGTCCGTGCGCGTCAAATAAAGCACGCCCTGGCGCTCACAGTAAGCACGCAACCAGTCGCGTCGGCCGTCGTCAAGCACCCAGACCTTCTTGTTGGGGTAGTCGATGGCCTGGGCACCCAAGATGGTTTTTTCCAACACATCCAACGGTTCGTTATAGGTGGGAATGAACACATCCACCTCGGGTCGGCCCAAAACGACAGCGCCATCCAGGCCATCGGCCTGGGCGCTGCGGGTGTTGATGCGGCTCATGATGAGCAAGAAGGTGCCCACCTCCAGCAGCGCCAACAACTCAATCGCGCCCACCGCCCAGATCCAGCCCTGGGCGATCCAGCCTTGGCCGTCTGCCGCCTGTAAGGTGGAGCCCACGCGCCAGACCAAGTAAGGTACCAGCAAGACCGCTGGCACCAGGGTCACCACCAGTCGCACACGCGGGTGATCACGGGGGGTGTCCCACAACAGGGCAAACAAGCCCAAGACCAGCAGCAATGGCAAGAAGTTATCGTCGCTCACGCAGGGATCACGTTCTGGCCATGGCGGTCAGGCGACTGAGCAGCACCAGGGGCTTCCAACTGCGAGGAATCTTCACGTCCACCACACGCCCGGTGTAACACAGGTGAGCCTGGGGCTGGGGCAGGTCCTGCAAACGGATATCGACCAGCACCCGGCCCTCGTTGCGTTCACGTCTCAATTGTGCGGCCAAGGTCATATCAACACCATTGTTTCCGCTGCCGCTGGTGCCGCGCACCTGGCCTGGGTACCAGTCGCGGGTCCCCAGCAGTCGGTATTGCACCACCGTGCCCGGCGACAGATGGTGCAGCTGGCTTTCCGAGACTGCCACGTCCACGAAAGCATCCCGGCAGTGGATGACCTGCGCCAACTCGGCACCTGCAATGACCTCGCTGCCATTGGCAGAAAACTTGCGCCACAGCAAGCCTTGCACCGGTGATTGGATCGGGGCCTCCTGAAACGCCTGTTGGCTGTCCCCACCTTTGGCCAGTTGGTTTTGAATTTGCTGCACGCGGCTTTGCGTTTCACGCAGCCGGGCTTGCAATTCGCTCATCTGGATGCGCAGATCCTCCAACTTTTGTTGGCTGTAGGGCACATCGTTGCGGCCTTGCCCCAGGTAAACCAGGTCACGCACAGCCAAGCCTTCGATGCGCAGCATTTTTTCACGCGCCTCAATCGCCTCAAGCCGAGCCTGACTGGCTTGCAAAGCATTGCGTGCCGCGTCGATTTGCAAAGGCGAAATAAAGTTCTCCCGGGCCAGTCGCTCCTGACGGGCCAGGGCATCGGCATCCTGGCGTAATTGCGCCTGCTGGGCTTTGGCCTGAGCGTCCACCTCGGCCAGTTGCTCCTGAAGCCTGGCCAGTTCATGGTCCGCGTGTCGCTTGGCGCGCTGCTCAAAGATGCGCTGAAGCTGCCTCCATTCGCTTTGCTGGCTTTGCAAGCCTTGCAGGCGCTGTTGCAGATTCGTCAGCTCATTTTCAAGCCCCTCGCGTGCCCGCAAACTGAGCACACGACCCAAGCGTTCGCCAGAAAAAATCGACTGTCCGACCGTCGCATTGAAGTCCTGGACGGTCCCTGTGATGGGCGAATGGACCGACAACACTGGCGCATTCACCACAGCGTGGCTGCTTTGCTGGTTCAAAACAGCCGGAACAACAATCACCAAGGCCGTGAGAAAAATCAGTCCCGCAATGAAACGTCGAAACCATTTTCCGTGCGCAAAACCGCGTTTTTTTTCTTGTTCCGTCAAATTTATACCCTCTGCAAATTTACATGTAATATTTAGTAAATTTGAAACCATCATAAATGTTCAAAATATTATTGTAAAAAAAATCATTTATCACCTGAATCCACGCAACCCCCTTGATTTGAACCATGTCTTTGTCACCTTACCCTTGGCTATTTGGCTTGTGTTTTTGGGGAGCGATCGCGCCCTGCGCTGCACAATTGCAGACTCAACCCGCGTCGGACAGCAAGGCTCCGGTACTGATCGGATTCGACGGCGCTTATGGTCAAAAAACCAATACCGCGCCTATCGCCATAGAGCTCGGCGCGCGTGCGGCCATCGATGAAATCAATCGATCAGGTGGTGTGCTGGGCGGGCGCCCCCTGCAACTGGTCACCACCGACAACAAAGGCGTGTCGGCCCGCGGCAAAGACAATTTCGTCGAACTGGCCCAGAAAAAAGACCTGGTGGCTGTTTTGGGCGGTAAATACAGCCCCGTCAGTGTCGAAGTCTTGCCCGATGCGCACCGACTCAAAGTCCCGCTGATCAGCGTTTGGGGTTCGGCCGATGGCATCACTGACCACAATTACCGCCCCTCCTACACCTTCCGGGTCTCACTCAAGGACGATTGGGGCGTTGAAGCCATGATGCGCCGCATGGCGAACACTTACAAAGCATCACAGGTCTGCGCTTTCTTGCCCAACACGTCATGGGGCAGATCGGCAGACGCAGTGATCAAATCCAAAGCCTCCCGCTACAAGCTCAACTTTGGCGTGGTGCGTTGGTACAACTGGGGCGATGCCAGCTTTGCCGAAGATTACCGCCGCTGCCTGGACAACCAAGGCCAGGCTTTGATGTTTGTGGGCAATGAAAAGGAAGCCACCATCTTGTTCAAGGAAATGGCCGCCCTGCCTGCCGACAAGCGCTTGCCGGTGGTGGCTCACTGGGGCATCGTGGGTGGACTGCTGCACGAGATGGTCGGCCCGGCACTGGGCCAGGTGGACTTTGATGTGATCCAGACCTTCAGCTTCATTCAAAACCAGCGCCCACGCGCCAAAGCGCTGGCCCAGTGGATCCATGCCAACAGTCCCTACAAAACGGTCAACGCCATCCCCAGCCCGGTGGGCGCTGCGCATGCCTACGACACCGTGCATTTGCTGGCTCTGGCGGTCGAGCGTGCCCGCAGCACGCAAGGCAGCCGGGTGCGCGATGCGCTGGAAAAGCTGCCGCTTTTCAACGGCGCTGTGCGAGACTACAAGCCCGCCTTCACGGCGACGCGCCACGACGCTTTGGATGCTCGCCAGGTCCTGTTCGTTCGCGTCGGACCCGATGGCACATTGACGCCCACCCCATGAACACCCGTACCCACCTGCATTCGGTGTCTCTGCGTGAGCAAATCACCGACCGATTGCTCAGGATTTTGGGTACTTATGTGCTCGGCTTCACAGGCCTGATTTTTTTGCTGACACTGACCAGCGTCACTTATTTTCACCACAACGAACTGCAACAATACCGCGCCCTGATTGCCACCAAACTTTCGGCCGAGTTGTCGGCCATCGTGCGCGAAGCCGACTCGGTGGGCAACTCTTCGGTGGTCTGGACAGGCCTGACCGATTCGGCCGGGCGCGAGGCCTATCTGGAGCCCCTGCTGGCCAAAATGAACCGCAATCCGCACCATCAGATTGATTTGCTGGATTACCGCGGGCGTGACTTCATTCTGAGCCCTACCTCCAGCCAGCGACCACGCCTGACCAGCTCGGCGATCGAACGCACCATCCAAGAAACCCGGCCCCAGGTGCAATTGCAGCCTTCGGATCAAGGCCAACTGCTCCTGTTTTCATTGCCTGTCATCGCCCCATTTTCAGACAGCCCGCTTGGCATTTTGCTCAGCAGCATCAACCTGACGCGGGAGCTGACCGAACTGGGTTTGCCCGACACTCTGAGCCTGAACTTCAGCCTGACACCACCAGCTACTGAGGGCTTGGATTCTGCGCTGACCACCTTCAGCGCAGTGCCCATCCGCTTTGAGGGTGAAGAGATGATGCTCTACGTGCAAGTGACCATGCCGATGTGGCAAAGGCTGTTGGTGGCCTTCATTGCAGTAGCCTTGACCCTGGCCAGCGGCGGTTGGCTGTACCGGCGCCTGGGTCGCTGGGCTGACGGATTTGCCAAAGACCTGACCGATCGACTCGATGCACTGGTTCAAGTGACCTCCAAACTCGCCACCGACGGCGTGCCGCCTGCATTCCATGACGATGAGGGCGATGAGATCACGGCCGTGTTCGATGCAGTGCAAGCCATTGTCCTGCGCCAGCGGGCGGTCGGACAAAAGTTGTTGGTGTCATCGCGGGTGTTCGAGACCGCCGCTGAGGCGATTTTGATCACCGATGACCAAGGGCGCATCGCCGACGTCAACGCAGCCTTGTTGCGCATGACCGGCTACCCGCGCGAAAAACTCATCGGCCAGCCGGCAGGCTTGCTCTACCGTCTGCAGGAAACCTCACAGGAAGGCGTCAGCATTGGCGAGGCGGTGCGTCATCACGGTGAATGGCGGGGAGAGACATTTTTCCTGACCTTGGACCAGCGCCCCATCCCGGTGATGCTGGCTGTATCAGCGCTGTTTGACGAGCAGCAGCGAAGCCTGGGCAATGTGGCCATCTTTTCGGACATCAGCGCCCTGAAACAGGCCGAAGACCGGCTGCGTGAACTGAGCTACCAGGACCCGCTGACCGGCCTGCCCAACTACCGCGCTTTTGCGGAATTGATGCACACGCAGCTCAGGCCCGACAATGCACATGCCCACCGCTTTGCGCTGCTGTTCATCGACCTGGACCACCTGAAACTGATCAACGACAGCTACGGTCACGAGCAAGGCGACCAGGTGATCGTTCAAATTGCGCAGAACCTGTCACGCTTTTTGCCTCAGCCTCACTTTTTATGCCGCCGCTCAGGCGATGAGTTCATCGCGATTTTGTACATGAGGGACGAAGTGGCCGGCATGCAGCAAAAGCTCAAGGACTCGATGCAGTCCGTGACGCACCGCATTGAGTTGCCTGGCGGGGTGATGACCCAGGCCTCTTTCTCAGTGGGCGCGGTGGTCTACCCCGACCACGCGCAAACCCTGAACGAACTGCTGGTCCTGGCCGACTCGGCCCTGCAGTCTTCCAAGGAGTCCGGTCGTGCCCGGGTGACTTGGCTGAACAACGACATCATCTTGCGCCTGACGCGTCGTCACCGCATCGAAGCCCGCCTGGCCGAAGCCTTGAACAATCGCCTGATCCGACCGCATTACCAACCCGAGGTGCAACTGCGCGATGGCCAAGTGCGTGGCTTTGAGGCCCTGGCCCGCTGGGACGATCCCGAGCTGGGCCCCGTGTCGCCTGGCGAGTTCATCCCCATCGCAGAAAACATGGGACTGATTGACCCGCTGACCGAAGTCATGCTGTGTCAGATCGTGGACGACCTTGAACTCTTGCGCAGCCGCTTTCCCGAAGCCAAAGTGGCCTTCAATGTCTCAGCCAAACAGCTGAGCAACCGCAGGATTTTCCGCATCCTGACGCAATGCATCAATGGCAAACACTGCAGCTTCGAGGGCTTGGTGATGGAGGTCACGGAAACCGAGCTGATCCAGGGTCTGGAAGACGCGAATCTGCAACTCGAATTGCTGATCGGGTTGGGCATCGAGATCGCCATCGACGATTTCGGCAAGGGCTATTCCTCGTTGGCAAGGCTGGGGCAATTGCCCATCCGCAAGCTCAAGATAGACAGCTCCTTTGTTTGGTCGATACAAGACCCCAACACGGTCAAAATCATCCAGGCCGTGTTGGCCTTGGCCCGCGCCTTGCACATGGAAGTCACGGTTGAAGGGGTGGAGACATTCTTCCAGCGCGATGCGCTGCTGGGCCTGGGCTGCAACAAGGCACAGGGCTTCCTGTTTGCACGCCCCTTGCCTTTGGCCGACATCCTGAATCTGCCTACCCACCTGGAGCCCACATGAGCCCACAACTGGGGTCCGGCGTGCGGGGCTGCAGATTGCAGGATCAGACCGTCGGAAAGCGGTAACCCCCCTGCTCAAACAAGGCCAGGCAGGCCTGCACCAGATCCGCATCAAACAAAATACCCGATGACATTGCCAGGACATGCAAGGCCTGGTCCATGGATTGCGCCTTTTGATAGGGCCGGTTGCGGGTCATGGCATCCAGCATGTCCGCCATGCCGATCAACTGGGCACCGCGCAATACATCCTCGCCTTTCAAACCATTCGGGTAACCACTGCCATCGATGCGCTCATGGTGCTGTGAGATCAAGTCCGTAACAGGGCCCGGAAAGTCAATGTGCCTGACCATGTCCACGCCGCTCATGACATGGCGCTGTATTTGAACAACCTCGACATCGGACAACAACTCGCTCTTGCCCAAAACCCTGGTCGGTACCGTGACCATGCCCAAATCGTGGATCAAGGCGGCCAAGGTCACCGCGTCCACCTCAGAAGGACTCCATTGCAAGTGCATGGCCAAGGTCTTGGTCAGGTCTGCCACGCGCCGCTGGTGACCTATCGAGTCAGGATCATGCACTTCCAGCACCGTCATCACCGCCTGCAACACGCCCATCAGTGCCGTTTCTGCCGCAGTCCCCGAAGGCATCAGATTTTGCGCCAGGCTGCTGCGCACCAAAGTGCACATCACCAGGCGACGTTCGCCCAATAGGACCGGTCGCGCAGTCAGTACCAACGACAGGTTTTCTTGGTCCTGCGTCTGCGCAGACACGGCCATGGCCGGCATGGCCAAGGGCAAACTGGTCAGTGAAATCAGCGTTCGGACCACACCAGGCTGCTGCCACCCACACGCATCCCAGAACACAACCCCCTTCAAAGAGGCCGCAGAGCACCCCAGCCATTGCGGCCAGGCGGGGTTCAGCGCCTCAATACGCCCATTGGCCGGGTCCACCAGCACCAGACCGGCATCGGCATGGGCCAACATGAGTTGTTCGGGGTTGGAGAACTTGCCTTCCTGCATGGGTGCTGCCTGGTCTGTTGCTGAGATGACTCAGAGCATAGGGCATCTCACACGCCAAGGGCAACCAGGTTTCACGTCGTCAAGCGGTCACCGTTGACCCCTTGTGTATCGCGCTTTCTGGACGTCTGCAATGCGGGCGCGCCATGTCCCGGGTCTCCTTATAAACAACCAGCATATATACCCAACTAAAAAATCGTTTGTTTGGGCATAAGACCGCCTTACAGTCGCCCCCATGGTTGATTTGGCTTATGTCTTTGCAGGGTTCTTCGTGGGCACCATCGTGGGCCTGACGGGCGTGGGTGGCGGCTCCTTGATGACGCCCCTGCTGATCTTTTTCTTTGGTGTGAAGCCCTACATGGCGGTCGGCACCGACTTGCTGTTTGCGGCTTTCACCAAGCTGGGCGGCACCGTGAGCTTTGCGCGCCAGCGCATCGTGCCCTGGCGCGTGGTGGGCTTGCTCAGCGCGGGCAGCATTCCGGCTTGCCTGGTGACGCTGGGCATCTTGCGCTGGGTGGGACCTGCCGATCCCCAAGTGCAGTCGCTGATGACTTCGACATTGGGCGTGGCCTTGCTGCTGACGGCTGCGGCCATGCTTTACAAGGCGGTGCGCGGCAAGCAAGTGCCCCGCCACTTGGCCAGCGCCGACGAATCGCGTGCCACCACACCGCGCCACTGGAGCTTGCCTGTGCTGTTTGGCGCGCTGATCGGCACCTTGGTCACCCTCACCTCGGTGGGCGCGGGCGCGATTGGCGTCACCGTATTGCTGGTGCTTTACCCCATGCTGCCTTTGCCCCGCATCGTGGCGGCTGACATTGCTTATGCCGTGCCCCTCACGCTGGTGGCGGGCCTGGGCCATGCCTCTTTGGGCTCGGTCGATTGGCCTTTGCTGGCCAAGCTGCTGGCAGGCTCGCTGCCTGGCATCTGGCTGGGCTCGCGCCTGACACACCACACGCCGGACCGCGTGATCCGCTCTTTGCTTTCCGTCTTGCTGGCCTGGGCTGGCACCAAACTGGTTTTGATCTGAGTTTTTCCTATGTACCAATACACCGAATTTGACAAACAGTTCGTGCGCGCCCGCGCCGCACAGCACCGCGACCAGCTCGAACGCTTTGAAGCAGGCCAACTGACCGGCGATGAATTCAAGCCCTTGCGCCTGCAAAACGGCTGGTACGTCCAGCGCTACGCCCCCATGCTGCGCGTGGCGGTGCCTTATGGCGAAATCTCGGCCCCACAGCTGAAGGTGCTGGCCCAAATCGCGCGTGAATACGACACCCCCGACGCCACCCTGCTGGCCGAAGCCCAGGCCACGCAAGACAAGCTGCCGGGCCTGGCCCCCAAGCTGACCACCAACTACGGTCACTTCACCACCCGCCAGAACGTGCAGTTCAACTGGATTCCCCTGTCCAAATCGGCCGACGTGATGGACTTGCTGGCCACCGTGAACCTGCACGGCATCCAGACCAGCGGCAACTGCATCCGCAACACCACCACCGACGAGCTGGCCGGCGTGGCCGTGGACGAAGTGGTCGATCCCCGGCCCTATGCCGAGCTGATCCGCCAGTGGAGCACGCTGCACCCCGAGTTCGCCTTTTTGCCGCGCAAGTTCAAGATCGCCATCACCGGCGCTGCGGAAGACCGCGCTGCCATTGGCTGGCACGATGTGGGCCTGCAGATGGTCAAAAACGCTGCGGGCGAAGTGGGCTTCAAGGTGCTGGTGGGCGGCGGCATGGGCCGCACGCCCGTGGTGGGCACGCAGATCCGCGAGTTCCTGCCCTGGAACCAGATCATGAATTACCTCGAAGCCGTGATCCGCGTCTACAACCGCTGGGGCCGCCGCGACAACCTGTACAAGGCCCGCATCAAAATTCTGGTCAAAGCCGAAGGCCAGCGTTACTTTGACGAAGTCGAAGCCGAATACCAGGACATTCTGGTCAAAGACGGTGGCCTGCACACCATCCCGCAAGCCGAGTTCGACCGCGTGGCCGCCTGCTTCGTGACCCCGGCCCTGAATCTGCCTGTTGCGACGGCCGAGTGGGCCGCCAAGGCCGAAGCCGACGTCAGCATCGAAGCGGCCAAGACACCCGCCTTTGCCCGCTGGATCGCGCAAAACGTCAAACCCCACCAAAACCCCGCACTGCGCGCCGTGAGCCTGTCGTTCAAGCGTGTGGGCCAGGCCCCCGGTGACGCCACCGCCGATCAGCTCGATGCCGCTGCGGCGCTGGTCGCCAAATACTCCGCTGGCGAAGCCCGCGTCAGCCACACGCAAAACCTGGTGCTGCCCTGGGTGCGCCTGGACCAGCTGCACGCCCTGTGGCTCGAAGCCAAGGCCCTGGGCTTGGCCCAGCCCAACATTGGCCTCTTGACCGACATGATCGCCTGCCCCGGCGGCGACTATTGCGCGCTGGCCAATGCCCGCTCGCTGCCCTTGGCCGCTGCCATCACCGAGCGCTACCAAGACCTGGACGAGCTGAACGACCTGGGCCACATCGACTTTCACATCAGCGGTTGCATCAACTCCTGCGGTCACCACCACTCGGGCCACATCGGCATTTTGGGCGTCGATAAAGACGGCAAAGAGTGGTACCAGGTCACGCTGGGCGGCTCGGACGGCAAAGACCTGTCAGGCCCCACCGTGTCAGGCAAGGTGGTCGGCCCTTCGTTCTCATCGTTCGAAGTGCCCGACGTGATCGAAGCGATTTTGGACACCTACAAATCCCTGCGCCAGCCCGCACTGGGCCGTCACGAATACTTCATCGAGACGCTGCGCCGTGTCGGTCAAGACCCATTCAAAGCAGCAGCCAATGCGGCCCGCCACCCCGCAGAAGAAACCGCCGCCTGAAACCCCTTGTAGGAGCCCACCCTGTGGGCGATGGCCTGCAAACCACCCACACATGCCATCGCCCACGGGGTGGGCTCCTACAACAGAAACGAACGACCATGAAAATCATCTCTGCCCAAGAACACCAAGCCGTTGAATCGCCTGCGGTCATCACGCTGGCCAACGACGCCGATCCCCGCACGCTCGACCTGACGGGCGTGACGCGCATCGACCTGCAGTTCCCCAAATTCACCGATGGCCGCGCTTACAGCCAGGCCTTCTTGCTGCGCCGCCGCCTGGGCTTTGCAGGCGAGTTGCGCGCCACTGGCGACGTGCTGATCGACCAGCTGGTGCAAATGCAGCGCACGGGTTTTGATGTGGCGGTGCTGCGCGAAGGCGTGGACGCCTCTGCTGCCCAGCGCCAATTTGACCGTTTTGCGGGGTTCTACCAAGGCTCTGCAGTCGACACCCAACCGCAATTTGCCAAAACCCCCTGAAACCCTGTAGGAGCCCACCCCTGTGGGCGATTGCCCTGCGACGGACACAAAACCATCGCCCACGGGTTGGGCTCCTGCAAAAGACACACCATGACCTCTTCTTTGATTTCTTCCCGCAACGCACCGGCCAAAGCCACCGAGCAAAACGCCAAGGCCAGCCCTGACTTTGCCGCCAAGCTGGCCGAGACGCAGGCCTTGCTGCAGCGCGCAGCGGCCGAGTTCAGCCCGGTCACACAAGCCTCCAGCCTGGGCGCCGAAGACGTGGTGATCACGCACCTGATCAACAGCCTGCAGCTCGACATTCCGGTGTTCGTGCTGGAGACCGGCGCACTGCACACCGAAACCCTGGCCCTGCTGGAGCGCACCCAAGCGCATTCGCGTGCCCCAATCAACGTGCTGCGCCCTGTGCAGGCATCGGTGATCCAGTTCGTGCGCAACAAAGGTCAGGACGCGATTTACAAGTCGATCGAGCTGCGCAAGGAGTGCTGCGGCATCCGCAAGATGGAGCCGCTGGCCCGCGCCTTGAAAGGACAACGCGCCTGGATCACGGGCTTGCGTCAGGAGCAATCCACCGCCCGCGCCGAAGTGCCGCTGCTCGACACCAGCGAAGAAGCCACCAAAAACCTGGCCAAGTTCAACCCGCTGGCGAAGTGGACCTGGGGCGATGTGTGGCACTACATCGCCACGAACCAAGTGGACTACAACCCCTTGCACGACCAGTTCTTCCCCAGCATCGGCTGCGCCCCTTGCACCCGCGCCATCAGCCTGGGCGAAGAGTTCCGCGCCGGTCGCTGGTGGTGGGAAGACGAGGCGGCCAAGGAATGTGGCTTGCACGTCAAGTCCTAAGCCGCCGCAAATCCAATGATCTGTAGGAGCCCACCCTGTGGGCGATGGCTTGCCAAGCAAATGGTCCAAACCCCATCGCCCACAGGGTGGGCTCCTACAAAAATGAAAAGAGAAACGAATGAACGCCATGACACAAACCGAGTTGCACACCCTGAGCAACAGCCACCTCGATGCGCTGGAAGAGGAAACCATCTTCATCCTGCGTGAAGTCGCCGCCGCTTTCGAGCGCCCCACCCTGCTGTTTTCGGGTGGCAAGGATTCGCTGGTCATGCTCAAGTGCGCTGAAAAAGCTTTCGGAGGCAAAACAAGCCCCTCCGGTAGCGGCCGCATCCCCTACCCGCTGCTGATGATCGACACCGGCCACAACTTCAAGGAAGTGACCGATTTCCGTGACTCGCGCGCCAAAGAGCTGGGCGCTGAGCTAATCGTGCGCAGTGTCGAAGACTCGATGAAGCGCGGCACCGTGCGCCTGGCCCACCCGGGCGAGAGCCGCAACGTGCACCAGTCGGTGACGCTGCTCGAAGCGATTGAGGAGTTCCGCTTTGACGCGCTGATCGGTGGTGCCCGCCGCGACGAAGAAAAGGCCCGCGCCAAGGAGCGCATCTTTTCGCACCGCGACAGCTTTGGCCAGTGGCAGCCCAAGGCGCAGCGCCCTGAGCTGTGGACGCTGTTCAACACCCGCTTGCAACCCGGTGAACACTTTCGCGTGTTCCCGATCAGCAACTGGACCGAGCTGGATGTGTGGCAGTACATCGCCCGCGAAAAAATTGCGCTGCCTTCGATTTACTACACCCACAAACGCGAGGTGGTGGACCGCCGCGGTCTGCTGGTGCCCGTGACCGAGCTGACACCTCCGAAGGATGGCGAGAAGGTCGAGATTCGCGACGTGCGTTTTCGCACCGTGGGCGACATCACCTGCACCTGCCCGGTGGAAAGCGATGCGGCCACGCCCGAGCAGATCGTGATCGAGACGCTGGCGGCCGCCGTGAGCGAGCGCGGCGCGACCCGCATGGACGACAAGACGTCCGAGGCTTCGATGGAGAAGCGCAAAAAAGACGGCTACTTCTAAAGCCGCGAATGCACCCTGCGAGAAGCCGCCCCGGCGGGCCGGATCAAAGGTGATGGCCAACCACATTCGCGAGCAGGGCTCGCGCCTACAGAACACCGAAACAAAACGAATCATGCACAACGACAAACACTTTTCTGCCCTGAAATTCATCACCTGCGGCTCAGTCGACGACGGCAAGAGCACGCTGATTGGCCGCCTGCTGGTCGACACCAAGGCCGTGCTGCAAGACCACCTGGCGGGCGTGCAGCGTTCAGGCGAGACTGATCTGGCCCTGCTGACCGACGGCCTGAGCGCCGAGCGTGAGCAAGGCATCACCATCGACGTGGCTTACCGCTACTTCAACACCGAAGCGCGCAAGTTCATCATCGGCGACGCGCCCGGTCACGAGCAGTACACCCGCAACATGGTCACGGCCGCATCGAGCGCCGACGCTGCCGTGGTGCTGGTCGATGCCATCAAGCTCGACTGGGCCAACCCCGACTTGCAACTGCTGCCGCAAACCCGCCGCCACTCGCTGCTTGTCAACCTGTTGCGCGTGCCGTCTGTCGTGTTTGCCATCAACAAGCTCGATGCCGTGGACGATGCGGCTTTGGCCTACAAGAACATCGCAGGTGCCCTGAACAAGTTCGCCAAAGAGGCAGGCATCCAGGTCACCGCCATGGTGCCAGTGTCGGCACTCAAAGGCTGGAACGTGGTCGAGAGTCAACCTGAATGGTGCGGCTATACAGGCCCTAGCCTTTTGAGCATCCTCGAAGACCTGCCGGTCACCCCGGCGGAGACCGATGTGGCCTTCAGCTTCCCGGTGCAGTGGGTCGAGAAGTTCCACGACTCCGGCGTGACCACGCAGGGCCGCCGCGTGTTCTGGGGCCGCGTGGCCACGGGCAGCATCGAGCCGGGCCAGACCGTCAAGGTTTTCCCCAGCGGCCAGACCGCCGTGGTGTCGCAAGTGCTGTCGGCCACCCGCCAGCCGCAAAACAAGGCTGCGGGCCACAGCGCAGGCATCGTGCTGGACCGCGAAGTGGACGTGTCGCGTGGCGACTGGATTCTTGCTGCCGAAGGTGCCCCCGAAGGCCAGCGCCAGCTGAGCACCACCATCGCCTGGATGGACGACGAGCCCCTGGTCGCAGGCCGCCTGTACTGGGCATTGCACGGCCACCGCTGGGTCAAGGTCAAGGTGCAGCGCGTGGTGCATCGCCTGAACGTGAACACCCTGGCCGAGGAAGAGGCCACCGAACTGGCCCCCAACGCCATTGGCCATGTGACGCTGGCCCTGCAAGAGCCGCTGGTCACCCTGCCCTTTGCCCAGTCGCGCATCTTGGGCGCGCTGGTGCTGGTGGACACGGCCAGCCACAAGACTTCGGGGGCTGTGCTGGTGAACTGAATCGGCATGTCGGGGCTGAAGCCGCCGACCTACAGGATGATGTGTAGGTCGGTGGCTTCAGCCCCGACATCCCCCCGCATCCGCCCATGCCCTTGTTTCGCTCTCAACCCCCTGCCCAGCAGGGACAGGCGCACAAGTCGTTCAGCGATCTCCTTTAAAATCTGAGGTTTGGTGCTGATTTGCCAGCGCACCCCCTACATTCCGAGTCCATCATGACCCACGTTGTTTCCGAATCCTGTATCCAGTGCAAATACACCGACTGTGTGGACGTTTGCCCTGTGGATTGCTTCCGCGAAGGCCCCAACTTCCTGACCATCGACCCCGATGAGTGCATCGACTGCGCCGTGTGCATCCCGGAGTGCCCCGTCAACGCGATTTATGCTGAAGAAGACTTGCCCGCTGACCAACAGCACATGACGCAACTGAATGCCGAGCTGGCCCTGCTGCCCGGCTGGAAGAGCATCACCAAGCGCAAAGCTCCGCTGCCCACCGCCGACGAGTGGAAAGACAAGAGCGGCAAACTGACCGAACTCATCCGCTGATTGCCCCTGCGGGCTTCCATGGCCGAAGCTGTCGGCCATGCATCTGAGACACACCACGCCCCACATGTCCACCGCCCCCATCGACACCGAAGCGCTGGTCATTGGTGCAGGCCCCATCGGCCTGTTTCAGGTGTTCCAGCTCGGCCTGCAAGGCATCCACTGCCAAGTGGTCGACGCCCTGCCCCATGTGGGCGGGCAGTGCGCCGAGCTGTACGCGGGCAAACCCATCTATGACATCCCCGGCATTCCTTTTTGTACTGGCATCGAGCTGGTGGAGCGCCTGCAGCAGCAGATTGCACCGTTCAAGCCCACGCTGCATCTGGGCCAACAAGTCAGCCAGGTTGAACGCCTGGCAGACCAGCGCCTGAAAGTCACCACCGGCACAGGCTGCACATTCCACACCCAAAGCTTGTTCATCGCCGCTGGCGTGGGCGCCTTTGTGCCGCGCCGCATGGTGTTGGACGGCCTGGACGCCTTCGACGGCACCCAGGTCTTTGCCGAACCCCCTGACCCAGAACGCTGGGCGGGCCAGCACCTGGTGGTGGCGGGAGACGGAGACACCGCCTTGCAAACCTGCCTGAACGCCATCGAAGGCCCACAAGCAGCCGCCAGCGTGAGCCTGCTGCATCGGCGCGATCAGTTCACCGCAGCGCCTGAGCTGGTGGCCCAAATGCGCCAAGCCTGCGCCTCAGGCCGCATGCGGTTTGTGCCGGGCCAACCCACCGACTTGCGCGCCGAAGGGGGTCGCTTGCAGGCCCTGGAGCTGCTCAACCCGCAAGGCGACACCGAGTGGCTGAACCTGGATGTGCTGCAAACCTGCCTGGGCCTGTCACCCAAATTGGGCCCTGTGGCGCAATGGGGACTGGCCATGGCGCGCAAGCAACTCGTGGTCAACACCGAAAACTTTGCCACCTCCGAGCTGGGCATTTTTGCGGTAGGCGACATCAACACCTATCCCGGCAAAAAGAAACTCATCCTGTGCGGCTTCCACGAAGCCACGCTGGCCGCTTTTGGTGCCGTGGCGCTGCTGCGCCCCGAAGAAAAGACCCTGTTGCAGTACACGACAACCTCGACACTGCTGCATCAGCGGCTGGGCATCGCATAGAATCCACACCGCGCCGCAGCTTGCGGCGCATTCGCTAGGGGTGTTGAAGGCCGTGAGGCCTTCGACTGAGAAAGTCCCTTTGAACCTGATTGAGGTAATCCTCGCGCAGGGAAGCTTGTCAAAAGAACGGCGTCCAGGTCTGGACGCTTCACGTTCCCAGCCAGCCGACCTGCCATAACGTTGAAGGAAAAACGTCATGGCATTTTTTTCGCCATTCTTTTCGTCTCCAGCTCGACGGTCCTCGGACCGCTTTGCATTTCGCGCCACACACACAGCCAGCGCCGTCGCTTTGCTGGCACTGGGCAGTGTTCAGGCGCAATCCCTCACCGACATCACCATCACCGAATCGGCCCCTTCCCAAGTCAGCGGCTTTGGCGATGTGCCCTTGGCTAAAGCGCCTTTCAGCGCTGTGACCATCGACAGCCAGACCCTGCAGGACATGGGCGCGCAACGCGTGTCCGATGCCCTGCGCCTGGACGCCAGCGTGACCGACAGCTACAACTCCCCCGCTTACTGGGACAGCTTGAGCGTGCGCGGCTACAAGCTGGACAACCGGTACAACTACCGCCGCGAGGGCCTGCCGATCTCGGCCGAAACCATGATCCCCATGGACAACAAGGAACGCATCGAGCTGTTCAAGGGCACCAGCGGCATCCAGGCAGGCACCAGCGCACCCGGCGGTCTGGTCAACTACGTGGTCAAACGTCCGCCAACGGCCAAGGACGAAACCATCCGCTCGGTCAGCGCCAGCTTCGGCCCTGGCCGCAGCAGCAGCATCGGCCTGGATCTGGGCGGCCGCTTTGGCCAGGACCAGGCACTGGGCTACCGCTTGAATGCGGCCTACGAAAACCTGGACCCGTACATCCAAAACACCGAAGGCCACCGCAAACTGTTTGCATTGGCCATGGACTGGCGACTCACACCCGACAGCCGCTTGGAATGGGAAGTCGAGCGCAGCGAACGCCAGCAAATGGGCGTCAATGGCTACAGCCTGTTGGCCAACGCCTCGAACCCCATGAACGGCGTGCCCACGCTGCCCGCCACCGTGGATGGCACCCGCAACATCACGCGCCAAGCCTGGTCAGTGCCAGGCGTCTTTGCAGGCACCACCGGCACCCTGCGGTTCAAACAAAACCTGGACGGTGGCTGGCTGTGGACCACGCAATACGGTGCGCAACGTCTGCGCACCGACGACCGGCTGAGCTTTGCTTTTGGCTGCACCTTGCCCAGCGGTGACTGGCTGGGCAATAAATACTGCAGCAACGGCGGCTTTGACCTCTATGACTACCGCAGCGACAACGAGCGCCGCAGCAGCGATGCACTGCAAACAGAACTCAGCGGTCAGATGCGCCTGGCGGGTCTGCGCCATGACGTGGGCGTGAGCGTGATGCGCAGCCGCCTGCTGGATCGCCTGTCCGACAAGCAAGCCTACAACTGGGCTGGCACCGGCAACATCGATGGCACTTCTGACAGCCCTGAGGCCCAGCCCACGCCGGGTGACCTGAACACCAACCGCAGCGAATACACCACCGAAATCGCCCTGAAGGACCGCATCGAGCTGAGCGCCCACACGGCACTTTGGCTGGGTCTGCGCCACACCCAACTCAACCGGGCCAGCGCACGCACCGACGGCAGCCGCCCCGTGCAGGACGAGCGCAGCTTCAACACGCCGTGGCTGGCCATCACCCACCAGATCACGCCCGCATATCTGGTTTACGGCAGTTACGGTGAGGGGATTGAAACCGACATCGCCCCCAACCGCAGCCGCTACACCAACGCCGGACAGGCCCTGCCCGCACTGCGCAGCCAGCAATACGAAGTCGGCATCAAAGGCCAGTGGACGCACACCCGCTGGCAAGCCAGCCTCTTTGACATCACGCGCCCCCAAGCCGGTGATGCCGGCCTGTGCGACGAAGCCAACACCTGCACACGCCAAATCGATGGCGAAGCCCACCACCGTGGTCTGGAGCTGGCCGCCGGCACCACACAAGGCCCGTGGTCGCTGGACATGGGCGCGGCCTGGATCGAAGCCCTGCGCCAGAACGCCGTGATCGACCCCAGTGTCAACGGCCAACGCGCCCTGAACGTGCCGCGCATGACCCTGCGGGGCCTGGCGCAATTCCGGTTCGCCGATGTGCCCGGCCTGCGCACCAGCCTGCGTCTGAGCCACGAAGCCGAACGCTACGCCACCGAAGACGGCAGCGTCAAGTTGCCGGGTTGGACCACGCTGGATTGGGCTTTGCATTACGACACCCGGATAAGTGGCACCCGCACACAATGGACACTGGCCGTCAACAACCTGGCGGACCGCCATTACTGGCGTGAATCACCCAAGGAATTCGGCCACTACTATTTGTACGCCGGTGCGCCCAGAACACTTCGTGTGGCCTTGAAAACCCACTTCTGAAAAAGACAGGCCGGATTTTTTTAAAAAACCGCCTCCACCTCTCAAAACAGCCCAAAAAGCACTCTATAATTCAAAGCTATTCCTCAATAGCTCAGTCGGTAGAGCGCCGGACTGTTAATCCGTAGGTCCCTGGTTCGAGCCCAGGTTGAGGAGCCAAAAAAAGCACTAGCCCACCCAAAAGGTGGGCTTTTTGCTTTTGTCGGCAGCAACCATTCCACAGGAGACCACCATGCCCCCCTCTCTCAAAGGCCAAATTGCCTGGATCACCGGCGGGGGCAGCGGCATTGGTTTGGCGGGTGCCATCGCACTTGTCAAGGCCGGAGCCCATGTGGTGATTTCTGGCCGCACAGCCAGCACCAACGCCAGCGCTTTGGCCACCTTGCAAAGCTTGGGCAGTGCCGAGGCGCTTTTGCTGGACGTGGCCGACAAGCATGCCGTCAAGGCGGCCGCACAAGACATCTTGGCCCGTCATGGCCGCATCGACATGTTGGTGACCAGCGCGGGCACCAACGCCACCCAGCGCAATTTCGATGTCGTCACGCCTGAAGCTTGGGACGACGTGGTGGCCATCAATCTGTCTGGACTTTTTTATTGCGTGCACGCGGTCCTGCCGGCCATGCGCCAACAGCAAGGCGGCTTGATCATCAATGTGTCGTCGTGGGCGGGGCTGTACGCCTCCAAGCTCACAGGGCCGGCCTACAACGCCACCAAACGTGCGGTTCTGGCCTTGACCGAATCCATCAACATGGAAGAGTGCACACACGGCATTCGGGCCAGTTCGCTGCTGCCCGGCGAGGTGGCCACCCCCATCCTGGACAAACGCCCCGTGCCCCCGTCACAAGCGCAGCGCGGTCTCATGGTGCAAGCCGAAGACATGGGTCAGGCCATTTTGTTTCTGGCCCAAATGCCCGCCCGCACCTGCATCAACGAACTCGTCATCTCGCCCACCTTCAACCGCTTTTACACCGGCGGGCTGGAATCGCCCAAGCGCAGCTGAGCTCGGCCTTCAACGCCTGGCCAAGGCCTTGTCCGACGCAAGACAGCGCCGCCTGCACGGCTTGCTTATAGTCCGGACATGATGCATTTTTACGAACCCCGCCTGGGCCACGGCCTCAAACACGACCCCTTCAATGCCATCGTGGGCCCCCGGCCCATTGGCTGGGTGTCCACCCGCAGCGCCAGCGGGGTGTTGAATCTGGCACCTTACAGTTTTTTCAACGCCTTCAATTACGTGCCGCCCCTGATCGGTTTTTCCAGCATCGGGCGCAAGGACTCGCTCAACAACATCGAGGCCACTGGCGAATTCGTCTGGAACCTGGTCACGCGTGACCTGGCCGAGGTGATGAACCAAACCTGCGAGGCCGTGCCCCCCGAGGTCAGTGAGTTCGAGCTGGCCGGGCTGACACCCGAACCTTCGCGCATGGTGAGCGTGCCGCGCGTGGCGCAAAGCCCGGTGAGCTTTGAGTGCCGCTGCACCCAGATTTTGCAAATGCAGGACCTGCAAGGCCAGAAGATTGACACCTGGATGGTTTTTGGCCAAGTGGTGGGCATCCACATCGACCAGCGACTGATCCCCAACGGCATTTACGACACCGCCAACGCCGGGCATGTGCTGCGCGGGGGCGGCCCGGCCGATTACTTCACCATTGGCCCGGAACAACTCTTCAAGATGTACCGGCCCGAAAGCGGCGCACGCGATTTACCCAAGTGAAGATGACCGTGCCGATAAAGCACAGCAGAAGTCACATTAACCTGCGCTGACCTCTTCCAAAAGCCATGCCTCAAACTCCATGAGTTTTGGAGATTTTTCTTTCACGTCAGAAAAGCTCAGGTAATAACCACCCGGGGTAGGCACGCACAGGTCAAATGGAGCGACAAGCAAACCACTGGCCAAGTCTTCTTTGACAAAAGGCATTAACCCCATCATGACCCCCAAACCGTTGGCAGCCGCCTGGTAGGCCAGGGCCGCGTTTTCAAACTTCAGGCCTTCATGGCCATCGATGGAATCCACATTGGCGGCCTTCAGCCATGTCGCCCAATCGTTGGGGCGGTTCATGGAGCACAAACGGTCGTGGAACTTCAAATCGCCCGGTTTCTCAAGGGGTCTGGATGATTTGAGCAGCCCCGGTGAACACACCGGGATCAAAGTTTCTTCAAAAAGCAATTTGAAACCCGGTAGCTGTGGTGGCACAGGTTCGGAATGGATGCCGACATCAATATCTTCCAGGCGGTAATTGACCCTTTGATGCGATGTCGTGATTTGAACTTCGGTGCTGGGATGTTTGGCATGAAAGCGCGCCAGCCTGGGCATGAGCCAGCGGATGGCGAACGTTGGCGGCAACTTGATGCGCAACAAGAGGTCGTCCTGCCTGGGCATCATGCGGCGCGTGCTGCGATCAATCGCATCAAAAATATCACGAACCGCCTCGAAGTAAGACCGGCCCTGCTGCGTCAATTCGATGTTGTGACGGCCACGATGAAAAAGCTTTTGATCGAACCATGACTCCAAATTCGCGATCTGACGGCTGACCGCGCCCTGCGTCACGCAAAGCTCATCGGCCGCCTTTGTAAAGCTGCCCAGGCGCGCCACGGCTTCAAATGAACGCAAAGCATTCAAGGGAGGAATTTGACGATTCATGGACATTAAGAATGACTTTTTCTCATTTAAGTTATGCGTTTAATTAGCTTGCAAGCGTCCGTATTTTATTAATAATTTGCTCACTCGTAACACTGGAGACAAGAAATGAATAAACGGCATGTCTTTGCAATCCTGAGTCTCATTTGCTTTTCAGCCAGTGTGTGGGCGCAATCAGGCAGCGGCTACCCCAATCAACCCATTCGCCTGATGGTCCCCTGGCCTGCAGGGGGTGGTGTCGACACCACTGCACGCATGATTGCCGACCCTTTGGGTAAAAGACTGGGCCAATCCATCGTCATCGAAAATCGCGCCGGCGCAGGTGGCAACATCGGCACCGATATGGCCGCACGTGCCAAGCCCGATGGCTACAACCTGCTCATGGGCTCGATCAGCCCCAATGCCATTAACGTGCACCTTTATCCCAAGCTGCCCTTCGATCTGATCAAGGACTTCACCCCCATCACCTTTGTCTCGTCGCTGCCCATCTTTTTGGTTGTACCGGTTAACTCGCCGATCAAATCGGTCACTGATTTGCTGACTTTTGCCAAAGCCAACCCGGGCAAGGTCACTTATGGCTCAGCGGGCGTTGGGTCTTCGCAGCACCTGGCAGCGGTACAGTTCATGGCCGCTACCAACCTGGACTTGATGCACGTCCCCTACAAAGGCACTGCACCGGCAGAAGCCGATTTGATGGCCGGGCACATCTCGGTCATGTTTGACACGGCCACCGCCATTCCCTTCATCACAGGCGGCAAACTCAAAGCACTGGCGGTGATGTCCAAAAAACGCAACCCGGTGCTGCCCAGCGTTCCCACGCTGGACGAAATGGGCTTGCCCAACCTCTATGCATCGTCGTGGTATGGGCTCATGGGTCCGGCAGGCATGCCGCCCGCCGTGGTGAGCAAACTCAACGCTGAGTTGAACGAGGCACTCAGAACGCCCGAAGTGCAAAAACGAATGCTCGACCTGGGCGCAGAGATTGGTGGCGGCACACCCGCTGAATTTGCCAGCTTCATCCAGTCCGAAATAGCACGCTACGCCGATATTGTGAAACGCTCCGGCGCCAAATTCGAATAACACCACAAGCACCATGCCAGAAACCCAACGCCCGATCACACTGTTTGAAAAAATATGGAATCCGCACGTCGTGATGGCGCGCGACGACGGGGCTTGCCTTCTGTACGTGGATCGGCACCTGGTCCAAGATGGCTCGGCTCCAGCCTTTGAAATGCTGCACCAGCGCCAGCTCAAGACTCGCGCTCCCGACAAAGCCTTCGGCACCCCCGACCACTACATCCCCACCCTGGGCCGGGACTTGAATACCGTCTCAGACCCGGAAAAACGCGCCATGGCCCAGGCTCTGGAATACGATTGCACACGACACCACATCCCATTTTTTGGGCTGCAAGATGCGCGTCAGGGCATCGTCCATGTCATCGCTCCGGAACAAGGCCTCAGCCAACCGGGCACCGTGATCGTGTGCGGAGACAGCCATACTGCTACGCACGGCGCTTTCGGGGCGCTGGCCTTCGGCATTGGCGCATCCGAAGTCGCTCATGTACTGGCCACTCAAACCGTGTGGCAGCAAAAACCCAAAACCCTGCGCATCGACATAGAAGGGCCTTTGGGCAAAGGCGTCACGGCCAAAGACATCATTTTGGCCATCATCGGTCACATCGGCGCAGCTGGAGCGGTTGGCTACGTCATCGAATACACGGGTGAAACCATCCGAAACCTGTCAATGTCAGAGCGCATGACGGTGTGCAACATGTCCATCGAAGCGGGTGGTCGTGCCGGCATGATCGCGCCCGACGAGACCACTTTTCAATGGCTCAAAGACAAGCCCTTTGCCCCAAGCGGTGCCTCATGGGACAAAGCCATGGCCCATTGGCTTGGGCTGTTCAGCGACCCCGGGGCCGTGTATGACCGCGTGATCCACATGCGGGCCGAGGACATCAGCCCCATGGTCACCTGGGGTAACAGCCCAGAAGACGTATTGCCCATCACCGGGCATGTGCCCCAGCCCTGCGATGCCATCACTGCCGTCAAGCGACAGGCCCTCGAAAAAACGCAGGCTTACATGAACCTCACGGCTGGTCAAAAATTAACCGACATCCAGATTGACCATGTGTTCATCGGCTCGTGCACCAATGGGCGTATCGAGGATCTTCGCTCTGCGGCTACTGTGGTCAAAAACCGGCATGTGGCCAAGGGCGTTCAAGCCTGGGTGGTGCCGGGATCAGGGCCGGTGAAGAAGCAGGCAGAGATTGAAGGCCTGGACCAGATCTTCATAGCCGCTGGATTTCAATGGCGTGAGCCGGGCTGCTCCATGTGCCTGGGCACCAATGGCGACCAAGTGCCTTCCGGACAACGGTGCGCGTCCACCTCCAATCGCAATTTTGTCGGCCGCCAAGGGCCTGGCTCCAGAACCCATCTGATGAGCCCGGCCATGGCCGCTGCCGCAGCAGTGACTGGCCGGCTGACCGATGTTCGTGAATTGATCTGAGGCCACTGACCCCATGGAAAAATTTCAAACCCTGCACAGCGTCATGTTGCCCCTGGACATGGCCAACATCGACACCGACCAGATCCTGCCCGCCCGTTTTCTGCAGAAACCCAGAGCCAATGATTTTGGCGCCTACCTTTTTACGGACGTGCGCCACGATGGTAAAGGCCAGCGTCGGCCAGAATTTGTGCTCAATCAGCCGCAATTTGCCAAGGCCCGCATCATGCTGGCCCGCGATAATTTCGGCTGCGGGTCTTCGCGAGAGCATGCGGTATGGGCCATCTTTGACGGCCAATTCAGGGTCGTGATTGCCCCCAGTTTTGGCGACATCTTTTTCAACAATGCCCTGAAAAACGGCTTGTTGCCGATTCGTCTGAATCCAGCACAAATACAGCAACTGTTTGAGTTGGTTCAGCACGATCCGCAGACCGTTTGCCAGATTGATCTGGTCCAGCAAATGATCTTGATTGGCACGGTTTTTTCCGCCACTTTCGAAATCAATGCCTTCTCGAAACACTGTCTCCTAGAAGGCCTGGATGAACTGGGCTACACCCTGAAGCTTTTGCCGCAAATCGAAGCCTTCGAAAAATCACGGTCTCTTTAATTCACCTAAATTTCAAACACCATCATGAAAATTGCAGTCATGCCCGGCGACGGTATCGGCCAGGAAGTCACAGACCAAGCTGTCAAAGTACTCAAGGCCGTGGTCGGCCACCGCTTGTCCATGGAACTGGTTTATGCACCAGTAGGCCAAGCAGGTGTGGATGCCGCAGGCGATCCCCTGCCCCTTCAGACACGTGAGATCGCCGACAAGGCCGAGGCCATTTTGTTTGGCTCGGCCGGTGTGCCTGGCGACGAAAAAATCGAGTACAACATGCGTCCTGGTGCCAGCTTGCTGCGGCTGCGAAAGCAGCTCAACCTGTTTGCCAATTTCCGACCCGCATTTTTGTTTCCGGAATTGATCGGTGCTTCCACGCTCAAACCCGAAGTTGTCGAGGGCTTGGACATCATGATCTTGCGGGAACTCACCGGCGACATCTACTTTGGCGAACCACGCGGTACACATACCTTGCCGAACGGCGAGCGTGAGGCGTTCAACACCATGCGTTATTCGGAATCCGAAATCCGCAGAATCGGCCACGTTGCTTTTCAGACCGCACGCCTGCGCCACCACAAAGTCTGCTCCGTCGACAAAGCCAATGTGCTTGAAACCATGCAACTGTGGCGCGAAGTCATGACCGAAGTGGGTCAAGAATACCCGGACGTGGAACTGACCCATTTGTTCGTCGACGCTGCGGCCATGCAGCTCATGCGTGCACCGAAACAATTTGACGTGATGGTCACGGGCAATATCTTTGGCGACATCCTCTCCGACGCTGCGGCCATGCTCACCGGCTCCATCGGCATGCTGCCCTCCGCCTCTTTGTCGACGGGCAACAAAGGCCTGTATGAACCCGTGCATGGCACCGCGCCCGACATCGCCGGACAGAACCTGGCCAACCCGCTGGCCTCCATCCTGTCGATGGCCATGATGCTGCGCCTGAGTTTTCACCAAGTCGAACTGGCCAAACAGGTTGAACGTGCCGTGCAGCGCGTGCTGGCGGACGGCTTGCGCACGGGTGACATCCATCAACCCGGCTGTACACAAGTGGGCACACAGGAAATGGGCGACGCCGTCGTCAAAGCCCTGGCCTGAATCTGAATCGACTCGAAGCTGATTGACGCATGGCATGGCGGTTGAACAAGCCATGCATTTCGCTGAAAACAGGCCCCATGGTCAAAAATGGCGCGCCGTCTTCAGTCTTTGAACTTGGGCGGGCGTTTCTCAATGAAAGCGTTCACCGCTTCGTGGTGGTCGGTGGTCATGTGGGCAATGGCCTGGTAGCCCGCTGACAGTTCCAGCAGAGACTCCAGCGAGCTGCGCTCACCTTCGCGCAGCAAACGCTTGGTCATGCGCAGCACACCGCCCGGGTTGGCCGCGATCTTGCGCGCCAAGGCCAGCGCTTCGGGCAGCAGCTGTTCAGGCGCCACCACGCGCGACACCAAACCACAGGCCAGCGCCTGCTCGGCCGACAAGGCCTCGCCCGTGAAGGCCATCTCGGCGGCTTTGGACGCACCCACCGCGCGCGGCAGCAGCCAAGCGCCGCCGTCACCCGGCACGATGCCCACCTTCACAAAACTCTCGGCAAAGGTGGCCTTGTCCGACGCGATGCGGATGTCGCACATGCAGGTCAGGTCCAGCCCCGCGCCAATCGCCGGGCCATTGATGGCAGCGATCACGGGCACATCGAGGTTGTAGAGCGCCTTGGGCAGACGCTGGATGCCGTTGCGGTATTCCTCGCGGATCACGTCGGGCATGAGCTGCTGCGTCTGGTAGCGCAGCATGTCCTTGACGTTGCCGCCCGAGCTGAAAACCGGACCTTCGGCGGTGAGGATGACCGCGCGGATGCCGGTGTCCTTGCCGATGTCGGCACAAGCCTGCACAAACTCTTCGACCGCGGTGTTGCCAGTGAGGGCGTTGCGGGTCTCGGGCTGGCTCATGGTGAGGATGGCGATGCTGCCCTCACGGGTGATTTTGAGAAATGAACTCATGGCAATTCCTGTATTAAAGGGTCAAACAACAACGTCGGTGAGTGTGCGTATCAGTTGTAGGTCGGTGGCTTTAGCTCCGACATGCAGCCTATGCCGAAGCTCGCAATGTCGGGGCTAAAGCCACCGACCTACGTGGTGACGGTGCAAAAAAATTCAAATTTCAACGTGCCGGATCAAAAGTCAAACAACAACGTCGGTGAGTGTGCGCATCAGGTCCAGGCTGAGCGGCTCAGGGCTGTCCAGCAAGGCCTGGCCCATCACGTCGTGCCAGTAGGACTCTGACCCGGCCGCTTGCCGCCAGGCGTGCAGCCTGCGGGTGTACAGCTGCAAATCAAACTCGCGAGTGAAACCGATCGCGCCATGGATGGAGTGGCTCAGCCCCGCGACTTCGAGTGCCGCCTCGCTGGTGCGGGCCTTGGCCATGGCCACGCGCAGGCGGTCCGGCACCTGGCCCGTCGCGCAAAGCCCCAACTGGGCGGCCATGCGGGCGGCAAAGGCGTGCTCGGACATCAGACTCAGCTGGTGCTGGATCGCCTGGAACTTGCCAATCGGTTTGCCAAACTGCTGGCGGTCGTTGGCGTATTGCAGCGTGCGGCTGAACACGGCCATCAAGGCACCGGCCAGTTGCGCCGCGTACAGCGCCGCCTGCAAGGTCACCAGGTCATGCGCGCCAGGCACCTGCTGCGCCTGGTCCCAATCGGCTTGCGGCCAGCTCATCTGCGCGTCCAGACAAAAACCGGCCACTTGCACCTGGGCATTGGTTGCAGACAACAGGCGGACAGCACCGCCACACGAGACCAGCACCCAGTCGGCTTGTGTGCCGCTACGCACCTGCGCGCAGTGCAGGCGGCCATCGCTGGCCAGCTGACCCGTGCCAAACACCACCGAACCCTTTGGTGCGGACACGCCCGCATGCGCCAACAAACCACGCGCCAGCAAGGTCTCGCCCAAAGGCACGGGCACGGCAAAGCTGCCGCACAATTCCAGCACCGGGTACACGTCGGCCAAAACCAGCCCTGCACCGCCTGCGGATTCGGGCACCAGCGCGTCGGCAAAACCCGAAGCTTCCAGTTGTTCCCACAAAACCGCGCGCGACTGGCCCGCTTCGATGGCGCGCACCACAGCAGGTGTGCAGTGGTCCGTCAGCAGCGCTTTGACGGCATCAGAAAAAAGATCGTCCATGTTGTTTCCTTTTCAGCGCAAACCCAGGCCACGGGCGATCATGCCGCGCAGGATGTCGCGCGTGCCGCCACGCAGCGAGTAGCTGGGCGCGACCTGTGTGATGTAGTTGAGCGTGTTGAGCAGTTCGGCGGGCACATCGGCAGCGTCGCGCGAAAACAGGTCGTCGGCAATCGCCGCCGGGATCAATTGCTCCACGCCTGTGCCCAGGTCTTTGACCAGGGCCGCCTCGACCACAGGGCTTTCGCCGCGTGTGAGTTTTTCGGTGATGGCCACCGACATGGCCCGCAGCGGTGCGAGCTGGCTCAGGATCTTGCCCGCCAGGCGCTGGGCCTGCGGTGTGCGGCCTTGCGGCGTGCGCACATAAGCCAGCCATTCGTCAAACAAGGCGATGCTGGAGAACAAACGCTCCGGCCCGCTGCGCTCAAACGCCAGCTCGGCCGTGACCTGCTCCCAGCCCCCGCCTTCGTCGCCCACCAAGGCGTCAAGGCCCAGCTGCACGTTGTCAAAAAACACTTCGCAAAAATGGCTGTCACCCGATTGGTCGACGATGGGCCGCACCGTGACGCCTGGCAAAGACAAATCCACGATCACCTGCGACAAGCCCTTGTGGCGGTCTGTGGCCTCGCCACTGGTGCGCACCAGCGCGATCATGAAATGGCAGTTGTGGGCATTGGTGGTCCAGATCTTCTGGCCGTTCAGCAACCAGCCCGATTGATTGGGCACCGCACGGGTGCGCACACTGGCCAGGTCCGAGCCCGAACCAGGCTCGCTCATGCCGATGCAAAAGAAGGCCTCGCCCCGGCAGATGGCGGGCAGGTAGCGCTGCTTTTGCGTTTCGGTGCCGTACTTGAGCAGCAAGGGGCCGCTTTGTCGATCGGCAATCCAGTGCGAGCCCACGGGTGCGCCAAAGTTCAGGAACTCTTCGACTAACACATAACGCGCAAACGCGCTGCGCCCTGCGCCGCCATAGGCTGGAGGGAACGTGATGCCCAGCCAGCCCCTGCGGCCCAGCTCGCGGCTGAACTCGGGGTCATAGCCCGACCAGGAGCGGGCGCGCACATGGGCGGGCACACCGCGCATGGCTTCGGTTAAAAATGCCCGCACGTCCTGGCGCAGCGCTTCGTCAGCCGCCGGAATGGCCGACGGGTTCAGTGAATCCAGCTGACTCATGCCAACACCCCTTTTTCAAACAATGGTTTCATGGTGTCTTCGTTCAAATCCAGAATCTGTCCCAGCACCTCGCGGGTGTGCTGCCCCAGCAGCGGTGGCGCGTGGCGGTATTGCACCGGCGTGTCCGACATGCGGATCGGGCTGGCCACCAAGGCCACGTCGTCCCTGGCTGCGTGGTCCATGTGGATCTGCATGCCGCGTGCCTGAACCTGCGGGTCTGCAAACACATCGGCAATGGTGTTGATGGGACCGCAAGGCACACCGACCGACTCCAGCAAGGCCACCCACTCGCGTGTGCTGCGGGTGACGGTCAGCTCGCGCATCAGCTCAATCAAGACCACGCGGTTGTTCACACGCGCGGCATTGGTGGCAAAGCGCGCATCAGCGGCCCACTCGGCACGCTCGGCCGCTTGGCAAAAACGCGCAAATTGGCCATCGTTGCCCACCGCCAAAATCATGTGGCCGTCGGCCGTCGGAAAGTCCTGGTAAGGCACCGTGTTCGGGTGGGCATTGCCCATGCGCTTTGGGGCCACGCCACTGTGCAGGTAGTTCATCGACTGGTTGGCCAAGCACGCCACCCCCACATCCAGCAGCGCCAGGTCAATGTGCTGGCCGCGCCCCGTCACCTCGCGGGCCTGCAGCGCCGCCAAGATGCTGGTGCTGGCGTACAAGCCCGTCAGGATGTCGGTGAGCGCCACGCCCACCTTCATGGGGCCTGCGCCCGGCGTGCCATCGGGCTGGCCGCTGATGCTCATCAGCCCGCCCATGCCCTGGATCAAAAAGTCATAACCGGCGCGCTGGGCATAAGGCCCGGTCTGGCCAAAGCCGGTCACCGAGCAATAGACCAGCCGGGGGTGCAGGGCGTGCAATGTGTCGTAGTCCAGCCCGTACTGCTTCAAACTGCCGACCTTGAAGTTCTCGATCAGCACATCGCAGTGAAGCACCAATTGCTGCACGAGTTGCTGGCCTTCTGGGGTGCTCAGATCGATCGCAATGGATTTCTTGTTGCGGTTGGTGCACAGGTAATATGCCGCATCACGCGTGGGATCGCCCTGTGCGTCCTTCAGGTAGGGCGGGCCCCAGGTACGGGTGTCGTCGCCCGCCTCGGGGCGTTCGACCTTGATGATCTCAGCCCCCAAGTCACCCAAGGTCTGCGCTGCCCAAGGCCCCGCCAGCACACGCGACAAGTCCAGCACACGGATGTGCGAGAGTGCGCCACGCGCCTGCGCATCTGACCCCGGACTGGCGTCGCTCATTGCAGCTCCACCTTGGCGCTGGTGGCAATGCGTTTCCACAGCTTGATCTCGGCCGCCTGGAAAGCGCGCATTTCTTCAGGGCCACCGTTCATGACCTCAGCGCCCAGACGCTCATAAAACTCACGGGTTTCGGGCAAGCGCTCGATGGCGGTGAGCAAGCTCGCGAGCTTGTCGGTTTCGGCCTTGGGTGTCTTGGACGACACCATGGCCCCCACCCAAGTGTAGGCCGTGAAACCTGGCAAGCCCGCCTCGGTGGCGGTGGGCACCGCAGGCAGTGTGGGCGAGCGCTGCTCGGACGCAAAAGCCAATGCGCGCAGCTTGCCCGCCTTGACCATCTCTTGCGCACTCGTCATCTCGGCAAAAGCAAACTGCACCGTGCCCGCCGTCACGGCCGACACCACTTCGCTCGCGCCTTTGAACGGCACATGCACCGCCTGGATGCGGGTGGCATCGTTGAAGGCCTCGGCCATCAACTGGTAACCGGCCGAGCCCGCGCCGTAATTGAGTTGGCCGGGTTTGGCCTTGGCAGCAGCCACCAGATCGGCCACGGTTTTGTATTCGGACTGGCCCGGCACGATCAGCAGCGATGCGGCGCGCATCATCATGGTCAGCGGCGCGAAATCGGCCACCGGGTCATAAGGCAAAGACTTGAACAGCGCCGCGTTCACCGCCAGCGTGGAGTTGCTGCCCACAAACACGGTGTAGCCATCGGCAGGCGCACTTTGCACGGCACGCACGGCAATGAAACCGTTGGCACCGGGCTTGTTGTCCACGATCACGGTCTGGCCCGTCATCTCGGTGAGCTTTTTGGCGAAGTAACGTGCCGAGGTGTCGGTGCCGCTGCCCGGCGGGAAGGGCACCACGAAGCGCAAAGGCTTCGAGGGGAAAGCGCTCGTCTGTGCTTGCACGGCGGTGCCACCGATGGCTGCAGCCAGCAGGCCCAGCGTGGTGAGGGTCTTGAGGAGGTGTCGGCGTGTGGTCATGTTTTGTCTCCAATGGGTTGTTATTCGAGCGTGACGCCTGTGGCTTTGACCACGGCAGCCCAACGGGCCAGTTCTTTTTTCACATAGGCACCGTACTCTTCAGCCGTCGAGCCCAGGGGCTCTGCCCCTTGCAGCGCCAGCTTTTCCTTGACCTCGGCGCTTTGCAGGGCCTTGTTGATTTCAGCGTTCAGGCGCTGCACCACCGCCTTGGGCGTGTTGGCAGGCACCATGATGCCCTGCCACGCACCGGCCTCAAAGCCCGGCATCACGGTCTCGCCCAAAGTGGGCACATCGGGGAAAAGCGACATGCGCTGGCTGGTGGTCACTGCCAGCAATTTCAGGCGCTTGTCCTTCACAAAAGGCATGACCGAGTTGATGGTGTCGGTCATGAATTGGATCTGCCCTGCCACCAGGTCCACGTCGGCCGGGGCGCTGCCACGGTAGGGCACATGGGTGGCGTCGATGTCGTGGTGGCGCACCAACTGAAAAGCCGCCAGGTGCGTCACGTTGCCGTTGCCCGCCGAGCCATACGAGAGCTTGCCCGGATTGGCTTTGGCGTAAGCGATGAACTCGCGCACATTGTTGGCAGGCACGGCGGGGTTGACCACCAGCGCCAGCGGGACCACAGCCGTGAGCGCCACGGGTGCCAGGTCACGCTGCACGTCGTAGGCCAGGCTCTTGTAGAGCGCGGGGCTCAAGGTGATGGACGACGTGTTGTACAGCACGGTGTAGCCGTCCGCCGGGGCCCTGGCTGCCGCCACAGCCGCGATGTTGCCGTTGGCACCAGGCTTGTTGTCGATCACGATGGACTGGCCCATTTGCTCCGACATTTTTTTGGCCAACACCCGCGCCACCAGGTCGGTGGGGCCGCCGGGCGGGAAAGGCACCAGCAAAGTGATGGGCTTGCTCGGATAGGCCTGCGCCCAAGCGCTCAGAGGCAAGCAAGCCGCAGCGGCCAGGCCCAGCAGGGTTCTGCGCAAAGTGTGGGAAATGTTCATGGTGGTGTCTCCTTTGATGAATCGAATATTGTGAAAACGCTCAATCGGCTGGGCGACCTGCCAGCAAGCGTGTGGCGGTGTAAGTCATGACCGGGATGTTGTGCTGGTTGAACACGTCGATGCGCGACGTGACCACGGCGCGGCCACTGCGCGAGGTGGGGCGGATGTCGGTCACTTCGATCACGGCCTCGATGGTGTCACCCACCACCACGGGTGCCAAAATTTTCTGGTGCAGCTCCAGCATGGCCAGGCCCGTGCCCTGGATCATGGTCTGCAAGATGAAGCCTTCGATCAGCGTGTAGGTCAGTGCACCCGGCACAGGCCGCCCGGCCATCGCGCCGCCTTCGTAGCCTTCTTCGATGAAGATGGCTTCGAGCATGCCCGTCACCGATATGAAGTTGACCAGATCGGTCTCGGTGATGGTGCGACGGAACGTGCGCATGCGCTGGCCGACCGTCAGGTCTTGCCAAACAAAGCCGCGCCCCAGCTGGGGCAAAGTGCGGTCAAGCGCCGCAGCGGGCTGAAACAATGGGTTCATGTGCGGGCAACTCCGGCATCGTTGGAAAAGGTTGGGGCCACGGCAGCACCACTGCGCAGCATGGCGTCGATCTGCTCGGTCGACAAACCTGCCGCCTCCAGCAAGGCACGGGTGTGCTCCCCCAAGCGTGGAGGCAAAGCCACAGGCGGGCGCTGGCCGTCAAAGCGCACAGGCACCCCCGGAAAACGCAGCTCGCCCATGGCCGGGTCTTGAACCGATTCAAAAAAACCCGTGGCCAGCAAATGCGGGTCTTGCGACAAATCGTCGAGCCGCCCCACGGGCGCCGCCGGAATTTCGAGCCGCTCACAAGTGGCAATCCAGTAGGCGGTGTTGTGCTTTGCCACAAAACCCGAAGCCAACTCCAGCAACTCGGCGATGTGCCGTGTGCGCTGCGCGATGTCGGCAAAGCGCGGGTCCTCGGCCAATTCCGGGCGCCCCACCTCGGCAAAGAAGCGCTGCCAATGCGTGGTGGTGTAGGGCATCATCGCCACATGGCCATCGGCCGTGCGGTAGGGCCTGCGCCAAGGCGCCAGCACACGCGGGTAGCCCGCACCCGACAGCGGCGGCACAAAGTGCTGGCCGTAAAAGTGCTCCACCAAATTGAAGCCCACCATGGACTCGAACATGGGGATCTCGACCAGCGCGCCCTCGCCCGTGCGCTCGCGCTGCATCAAGGCGGCCAAGATGGCGTGCGCCGCCACGTGGCCGCAGGTCTTGTCGGCGGCGATGGTGGGCAGGTAACGCGCCTCGCCCGTCTGGCGCTCCATCAAGTCGGCCAGGCCCGACATGCCCTGGATCACATCGTCGTACGCGGGCCGACCCGCGTAAGGCCCCGGCAAAAAACCCAGCAGGCTGGCATACACCAGCCGGGGGTGGCGTTGGCGCAGTGTCTCGGGGTCAATGCCCAGCGCGGCCAGTTTTTGGGGCCGCATGCTGTGCATGAAGACATCGGCCGAATCCACCAGCGCCTGCAAGGCCTGCTGGGCTGCGGCCTGCTTGAGGTCGAGCACCAGGCTTTTCTTGCTGCGGTTGGCCCCCATGAACATGGCGGCCATGCCCGGCTCCAGCCCGGGGCCGGTGTAGCGGGTCGAATCGCCTTCGGGCGGTTCGACCTTGATGACCTCTGCGCCGTAGTCGGCCAGCACCTGGCTGGCCAGGGGGCCAAAGATCACGCTGGACAGGTCCAGGACCCGGATGCCTTGAAGGGGTTGCATAAAAAATAAGGGTGTTTTGGCGTCATTATTTCTGCGGCAAGTGTTTTCGTCTAATATTTGTTTTCACCTCTGTGATAGCTATTGGATATCAATGGACAGCCGCCAATTACGCCACTTTGTGGCCCTTGCTGAAACCCTGAACTACCACCGCGCCGCCGAGCGGCTGCACATCTCGCAGCCGCCGCTGTCGGCCTCGATCCGCAAACTCGAAGAAGACCTGGGCGTGCGCTTGTTCGAGCGCACGCGGCGTGGCACCAGCCTCACACCCGCAGGCGAGGCGGCGCTGGACGATGCGCGACGCGCCTTGTTTCACACCGAGCAATTTGGTCGCATGGCCACGGCCACGGCGCGTGGTGAAGCGGGCACCTTGCGCATCGGCTTCATCGGCTCGGCCACTTATTCGCTCATGCCCAGACTCATGCCGCTGTTCCGTGCGCGCTACCCGGACGTCGAGCTGGTGCTGACCGAGTCCACCACCAGCCGCCTGATTGAACAGGTCGAACAAGGCGATGTGGATGCGGGTCTGCTGAGATTTCCCATGGTGCGGGCCACCCAGGCCGAAATGACACCCGTCGAGCGCGATGTGTTTGTGGCCGCGCTGCCCGAAGGCCATCCGCTGCTGGCCAAGCCCAAACTCAAGCTGTCCGACCTCGCGGCCGAGCCCTTTGTCATGTACAGCGCCCAGGCGGTGCCGGGGCTGCACGCCATGGCCTTGCTGGCTTGCCAGCAGGCGGGCTTTGTGCCCAAGGTGCAGCAAGAAGCCGTGCAGGTGCAAACCGTGGTCAGCCTGGTCGAAAGCGGCCTGGGCGTGGCCTTGGTGCCCTCGGTAGCCACACGCCACGCGATGCCCGGCGTCGTGTTCCGCAAGGTCCATGGGCCGGGCGCCGCCACCGAAATTGGCATTGCGCTGCTGTGGCGACCCGACACCGAAACGCCTGCGGCACGCCGGTTCCGGGAAACGCTGGTGAGCCTGTTCATCCAACCCCTTGAAGTTCTGAGCAACAAGCAAGGCATGGATTTTTGAACAACAGGCAAGGTATCAATTTTTGTAGGAGCCCACCCCGTGGGCGATGGGCGTGGCACACGCCCTCAACAACATCGTCCTGCAAACCATCGCCCACGGGGTGGGCTCCTACATCAAGAGACATCGCCGCATGGCTCGCCATTGCAGGGCCAATTCAAACTTCATAAGACCGGATCAAGCAATAGCCCAGGCATGATTTTTTGTAGGAGCCCACCCCGTGGGCGATGGGCGTGGCACACGCCCTCAACAACATCGCTCAACCGCATCACCAAACAGCCTCGCTCAACAGCATCGCCCTGCAAACCATCGCCCACGGGGTGGGCTCCTACATCAAGAGACATCGCCGCATGGCTCGCCATTGCAGGGCCAATTCAAACTTCATAAGACCGGATCAAGCAATAGCCCAGACATGATTTTTTTGTAGGAGCCCACCCCGTGGGCGATAGGCGTGGCACACGCGCTTAACAGCATCGCTCAACTGCATCACCAAACAGCATCGATCAACCGCATGACCAAACAGCCTCGCTCAACAACATCGCCCTGCAAACCATCGCCCACAGGGTGGGCTCTTACATCAAGAGTCATCGCCGCATGGCTCGCCATTGCAGGGCCAATTCAAACTTCATGGTGCCTGATCCATAGGAAAACCCTGATATCCAGTCCGCGACAGCCTGCTGGAGGCAACTGTTTATAGTGAAAAAAGTGATGGCACCGCCCACACGTTTCACTTTTTAAACACGCAAGGCTTTCGACAGATGCATGACTTGATCATCCGCAATGCACAGGTTTTTGACGGCACAGGCCAGCCTGCAAGACAGGCCGATGTCGCCGTCTCGCAAGGCCGCATCACCCACATCGGCCAGGTGGACGGGCCTGCCCGGGACAGCATCGATGCCCAAGGCCTGGCCCTCATGCCCGGCATCGTGGACCTGCACACCCACTACGACGCTCAGGTCACCTGGGACCGCACCATGTCGCCCTCTCCAGCACTGGGCGTGACCACGGCGGTGATTGGCAATTGCGGTTTTGGCATTGCGCCCTGCCCTGCGCCCCTGCGCGAGACCATGCTGAAAAACCTGTCGGTGGTCGAGGGCATGGACTTGCAATCCTTGCTCACCGGCGTGGACTGGCAGTTTGAATCCTTTGGCCAATACATGGACCAGCTGCGCCGCATCGGCCCTTACGTCAACACCGCCGTGTTCGCGGGCCACTCGGTCATACGCACCGCCGTGATGGGCGCAGACGGTTCTGCCCAAGTCGACCCCACGCCCGAACAACTGCAGACCATGCAAGCCCTGGTGCGCGACGCCATGGACCACGGTGCCATTGGTTTTGCGTCTTCGTTTTCACCCAACCACAGCGGCTACGGCGGCATCCCCATGCCGTCCACCATCGCCTCCGAAAGCGAGTTGCGGGCCTTGGCAGGGGTGCTCGCCGAGAAAGACAAAGGCGTCTTCATGATGGCCACCGGCACCCGCGCCAGCCCCGATGTGATGGAGTCCATCGTGCAAGACACGGGCCGCCCCGGCTACATCTCCACCGTGCTCACCATGTACAACGAGGGCAACCCCGAGCTGGGGGCCACCTATTACGAACGCTGCGCCCAAGCCCTGGCGCGCGGCCACGAGCTGTATGTGCTGACCAGCTGCCAGCCGCTGTCGTTTGACTTCACCTTGACCGACCCCTACGTGCTGCTCAGCCATGCGGCCTTTGATGCGGTGAAGACCGCCACGCCAGAGCAATTGCCGGCGCTGTACCGCTCGCCCGAATTTCGTGAAGCCTTCCGCCAGAACCTGCGCCAGCCCAAGGCGGGCATTTTGTTTCTGGGCAACTGGCGACACATCGAGGTGGGGCAAACCGTGCGTCCAGAAAACCAGGCGCTCGAAGGCGTCACCATCCAGGCCTTGGCCGACCAGCGGGGCTTAGATCCCGTGGATGTCTTCTTTGACTTGGCCCTGTCTGAAGACCTGGGCACGCATTTTGTGGGCAAGTTTTTCAACAACAACGACGACGGTGTGGCCCCTTCGCTCAAGCACCCGGCCAGCGTCATCACGCTGTCGGACGCGGGCGCCCACCTGACTTACATGTGCGATGCGGGCTTCGGCCTGTACTTTCTGTCGCACTGGGTGCGCGACACTGGCCACTTCACCCTGGCCGAAGGCATTCGCCGCCTGACCAGCGAACCTGCAGACCGATTCCGTATTCCCGACCGAGGCCGTTTGCAAGTGGGCCTGCCGGCCGACCTGCTGCTGTTCGACCCGGCCACGGTCGGCATCTCCAAACCCTTGCCCCGCCAAGACTTGCCTGGTGGCGGCACGCGCATGGTGCGCGAAGCCACAGGCGTGCATGGCGTCTGGGTCAATGGTGTGAAAGTGCACGACGGTCAGGACTATGTGGACCATCCACACGGCCCCGGCCAAGTCCTCGACCAATTCAATTCATAAGGAGTGTGTTCATGACCATCAACCGTCGTATCTTGACCGGTCTTTTTCTGGCGTTCATGGCCAGCAGCACCTGGGCCCAAAGCTGGCCCAGCAAACCGGTGCGCATGATCATTGCCTTCCCGCCCGGTGGCCCCACCGATCTGGTGTCGCGGGTGCTGGCGCAACGCCTGTCCGAGCAACTGGGCCAACAAGTCATCGTCGACAACAAACCCGGCGCAGGTGGCAACCTGGCCGCCGAACTGGCCGCCCGAGCCACACCCGACGGTTACACGATTTTTTACAACACATCGGCCATCGTGATTGGCCCTGCCTTGTACGGCAAGGTCAACTACGACACCCTGAAAGACTTCGCGCCCGTGGCTCTGACGGCCAGCGTGCCCATGGTACTGGTGGTCAACCCGCAGCTGCCCGCGCGCAGCGTCAAGGAGTTTCTGGACTTGGCCAAGTCGCGCCCAGGAGCGCTCAACTACAGCTCTTCGGGCACCGGCACCATCACGCATTTGGCCAGCGCCATGATGTCTACACAAACCGGCGTCCAGACCCAGCACATCCCCTACAAAGGCAGTGCGCCCGGTTTGGTGGACCTGGCAGCGGGTCAAACCCAGTTCATGATCGACACCATCAACACAGTTTTGCCTTATGTGCGTGACAACCGCCTGCGCGGCTTGGCCGTGACCAGCATCAAGCGCTCCAGCCTGTTGCCCGACCTGCCCACGCTGGCCGAATCGGGCATGCCCGGCTTTGATGCCGCCGCCTGGCAAGGCATCGTGGTGCCCACCGGTACGCCGGCCGACATCATTCAAAAGCTCAATGCCGAAGTGAACAAAGCCCTGGCCCACCCCGACCTGCGATCACGCCTGGCCGCACAAGGCGCGGAAATTTTGGGCGGCACCCCGGCCGACTACGCAGCCCACCTGCGCACCGAAATGCCGCGTTGGGCCAAGGCCGTGAAAGACTCGGGCGCCAAGGCTGAGTGACACTCGGAGCCATCAAAATACAGGGAATTTCCCTGTAGGAACCCACCCCTGTGGGCGATTCCACGCTGTCCACCAACGCAGGCCATCGCCCACAGGGTGGGCTCCTACAAAACTGCGGGCACCATCGCCAGCAGCGCTTGCACAGCCGCTTCGCTGAAGCCCGCTTCGCGCAACACCTCGGCGCTGTGCTGGCCCAAACGCGGTGCGGGTTTTTGCACCGGCAAACCCGGTGTGCCAGAAAAGCTGACGGGCACACCGATCTCGCGCACATGGCCCTCGCTGGGGTGCTGCACCTCTTGCAGCATGCCGACCGCCAACAAATGCGGGTCTTGCAGCAAACTGTCGACATCGTGCATGGGCATGCAAGGGATGTCGGCCTCGTTCAGGCGGGTCATCCAAACTTCTGTGCTCTGCGTGGCCATGGCCTGAGCCACCATGCGATAAAGCTCGTTGATGTGCCGCGTTCGCGCACCAATGCTGGCAAAACGCGGGTCCTGTTCAAACAGCTGCCCCTGGCCAATCAGGCCCAGAAATTTCTCCCAGTGCCGGTCGGTGTAAATCAGCACGCACAAATGGCCATCGCTGGTGGGGTAGGGGCGGCGCTCTTGCACCAGCAAGCGCGGGTAGCCGGTCTCGCCCAGAGGTGGCTCGAAGGTGGCACCGGCCATGTGCTCACCCAAAACATATTGCGCCATGGTCTCGAACATGGGCACTTCCACCGCCTGCCCCATGCCGGTTTGGTAACGGGCAATGACCGCCGCCAAAATGGCATTGGACGCCATCAGGCCCACCGTGCGGTCGGCCAGGGTCAGGGGCACATAACGCGGCTCGCCGCCACTGGCGCGGCTCATCAGGCTGGGTACGGCCGCTGCGCCTTGAATCAAGTCGTCGTAAGCAGGCTTTCCCGCGTAAGGCCCCTTCTCGCTGTAGCCATACAGGCCTGCATAAATGATGCGCGGATTGATGGCTTTGAGCCGCTCGTAATCGATGCCCAAGCGCTGCATGGCCTGCGTCCGGATGTTGTAGACCACCACATCGGCCGTCTCCACCAACTTGAAAAAAGCATCCAGGCCCTCAGGCTTTTTGAGGTCCAGCACCAGACTGCGTTTGTTGCGGTTGACGTGCAAAAAAATCGAGCCCATGCCCGCGTGGCGCATGGGACCAATGCCGCGCACCGTGTCCCCGGCAGGCGACTCGATCTTGATCACGTCGGCCCCCATGTCGGCCATGAGCTGCGTGGCAAAGGGCCCCATCAGTACACTGGTCAAATCCAGTACACGCAATCCATTCAACGCACCCGCCATGCTGTTCTCCATCGTGATTTGAGCGTGAATTATCAGCGCAGCGCTTGCGCAGCACCTTCAAGTCTTGAGCACCCGGCCATGGATGATTTTTTTGTAGGAGCCCACCCCGTGGGCGATGGGCGTGGCACACGCCCTGAACGACATCGCTCAACCGCATCCCCCAGCAAACCATCGCCCACAGGGTGGGCTCCTACAGCATTCATCGGCCCGCGCCCATAGAAGCCTGAAGCTGTGCATTTTTGTAGGAGCCCACCCCGTGGGCGATGGGCGTGGCACACGTCCTGAATGGCATCGCTCAAATGCATCTCTCAACCGCATCCCCCAGAAAACCATCGCCCACGGGGTGGGCTACTACATCATGAGACATCGCCGCATGGCTGGCCAGGGGCAATTCAAACTTCATGCTGGCCAGGTCCATCGTGTCGCCCATGCGCAATGACGCGCCGTAAAAATGGGCATCATCCGGTTGCAGGCCAGCAGGCGTCCTGATGCTTGCGCCATACTCCACGTTCATGCACCGCACCATCTTCACCACCCCGGTTGTCAACACCTTGCTGCGGTGGTTTTCCATCGGTTTCTTGCGCCTCAAGGGCTGGCGTGTCGAAGGGGCCTTGCCGACCGCCGGCCACAAAAGCGTGCTGATTGCGGCGCCGCACACCAGCAACTGGGACCTGCCCTACACCCTCATGGTGGCCTTTGCCCTGCGCCTGACCCCGTACTGGATGGGCAAGCAAAGCATTTTCAAATTCCCGTTTGGCCCGCTCATGCGCTGGCTGGGTGGCATTGCGGTCAACCGCGAACAATCGACCAACCTGGTCGCGGCCTCTGCACATGCACTGGCGCAAGCACAAGGCCCGGTGCAGTTGATCGTCCCACCCGAAGGCACGCGCAGCAAAACGCGCTACTGGAAAACCGGTTTTTATTACATCGCCCAGCAAGCCCAAGTGCCCATCGTGCTGGCTTATATGGACTACAGCACCCGCCGCAGCGGCCTGGGCCCGGTGTTCACGCCCACGGGCGATGTGGACGCCGACATGGCCACCATCAAAAATTTTTACGCGCCCTTCAAAGGCAAAAACGCCGACCAATTCCAAACCCAGGAGTGAACCCATCATGGCCAAAGACTTCAGCACCATGGAAGACAGCAACCGTTCGACCAACCCCAGCATTCATGAAGTGCTGGCCGAGTCCCGACGCCGCTTTCTCAAAAGTGGCGTGACCTTGTCGCTGGCCTCGGTGCTGGCCCCGTTGGCCGGTTGTGCCAGCTTGGGAACAGCGCAGCCCAAACTCGGCTTCAAAGGCATTCCGGTGGGCATGGGCGACAAGCTGGTGGTACCCGAAGGTTATGTGGCCACGCCTTTGGCCCCGTGGGGCGAGCCGGTGGGCATCCCCGGCAACATGCCCGCTTTCAAAATGGATGGCTCCAACACCGCCGACGAGCAAGCCGTGCAAATGGGCATGCACCACGACGGCCTGGCCTACTTCCCGCTGGACGGTTCGCGCCGTGGGCTGATCGCCATCAACCACGAATACACCGACGACGGTTTGCTGCATGTGGGCGGCTTCAACGCCATGAACCCCGAGAAAGTGCGCAAATCGCAAAACGCGCACGGCCTGTCGGTCTTCGAGGTCGAGCTGAACAACCAGCAATGGCAAATGGTGCGCCCCTCGCGCTACGCCCGCCGCCTGCCCATGAGTACGCCTTTCAGCGTGGGCGGCCCGGCCGCTGGCCATGCCCTGATGCGCACGGCCGCCGACCCGCAAGGGCGCACCGTGCTGGGCACGCTCAACAACTGCGCCAGCAGCAAAACGCCCTGGGGCACTTACCTGTCGGGCGAAGAAAACTTCGCCTTTTATTTTGGCGGTGCAGATGCCCCAACACCCGACCAGCGCCGCTGGGGCGCGCGCAAAGACGGGTTTTACGCCTGGGACAAACACGATGCGCGCTTTGACCTGAAACAAAACCCCAACGAATTCCACCGCTTTGGCTGGGTGGTTGAACTCGACCCGATGGACCCCACCAGCACCCCCATCAAGCGCACCGCGCTGGGCCGCGCTGCGCACGAAGGCGCCTGGGTGGGCGTGACGAAAGATGGCCGCGCCGTGGTCTATTCGGGCGAAGACGCCCGCTTTGAATACATCTACAAATTTGTCAGCCGCGACAAGATCGCCCCGGCAGGCAACGGTCTCACCCAAGCCCAAGCCAACAAGGAACTGCTGGACCACGGCACCTTGTACGTGGCCCGCTTTGACGCCGATGGCCGGGGCCAATGGTTGCCACTGGTGCACGGCCAGGGGCCACTGACGGCGGCCAACGGCTTTGCCGACCAGGGCGAAGTCGTCATCAAGGCCCGCCAGGCCAGCGACATTCTGGGCGGCACCAAGATGGACCGCCCCGAATGGCTGACCATCGACCCGAACAGCGGCTGGGTTTATTGCACCTTGACCAACAACAGCCAACGCGGCGAGCCTGGCAAGCCGGGCGTGGATGCGGCCAACCCGCGCGCCAACAACGTCATGGGCCAGATCATCCGCTGGAAAGACGAAGGCGACTTTGACAGCCAACGCTTCGAATGGAACCACCTGGTGCTGGCAGGCGACCCCGCCAACGAACGCGCCGAAGCCAAAGGCAACATCCGGGGCGACATTTACGCCTGCCCCGACGGCATCACCTTTGACCAACGCGGTGTGCTGTGGATACAAACCGACGCCCACGCCACCCAAATGTACAAAGGCGAGCTAGCCCGCGTGGGCAACAACCAAATGCTGGCCTGCGATCCGGCCACCGGCGAAACCCGCCGCTTTTTGACCGGCCCCACCAACTGCGAAGTGACAGGCATCGCCATCACCCCGGACGGGACCACGATGTTCATCAGCATCCAGCACCCGGGCGAAACCCCCACCGACCGCAGCGATCCAACCGATCCCGCCAAGTTCTCCAACTGGCCCGACTACACCCCGGGCGGGCGGCCACGCTCATCCACCGTGGCCATCCGCAAAAAAGACGGCGGCGTGATCGGCACCTGAACCCGTTCATCCACTTCAAGGAACGCTCATGCGAATGACCTGGACGCCCCTGAGGGCCGCCTTGTGCGGGCTGCTGTTGGCCTTGAGCTTGCCCAGCCAAGCCCAAAAAACCATCGACCTGCAAGGCCACCGGGGTGCACGCGCGCTGTTGGCCGAAAACACCCTGCCCGCCTTCGCATTGGCGCTGCAAATGGGTGTGACCACGCTGGAGCTGGACGTGGTGGCGACCCGTGATGACGTGCTGGTCATCAGCCACGACCCGGCGTTGAACCCCGACATCACCCGCGACGCGCAAGGGCGCTTTCTGAGCAGCAAAGGCCCTGACATCCGGCAACTGACGTTTGAACAACTGCAAAACTACGATGTCGGACGCATCAACCCGACATCGCGCTACAGCCAGACTTTTTCAGCGCAAAAGGGCCAAGACGGCGTGCGCATTCCCCGGCTCAAAGACCTGTTCGAACTCATCAAAGCCCAAGGCAACACGCAAGTCAAATTGGCCATTGAAACCAAGATCACGCCACAGCGCCCCGATCAAACGCCCGACCCCGAGCGCTTTGCGCAGATGCTGCTGCAAGAAATCAAGGACCACGGCATGAGCGAGCGGGTGCAGATTTTGTCGTTCGACTGGCGCACCCTGCAGGCCGTGCAAAAGGCCGCGCCCGGCATGCCCACGGTTTACATCACCGCGCAACTGGCTGCCCTGGACAACCTGGGCATCAAGTCAGGACAGCCCTCGGCCTGGACTGCGGGGTTTCAGCACGCGCAACACGGCTCGGTGCCCCAAATGATCAAGGCCGCTGGCGGCACGCATTGGTCATCGTTCTGGCGTGAACTCGATGCCCCCAAAGTGCGCGAGGCCCAAAGCCTGGGCCTCAAAGTGCTGGCCTGGACCGTGAACGACCGCCAAGCCATGGCCCAGATGCTGGACCTGGGCGTGGACGGTCTGGTGACAGACCGCCCCGACATCGCGATTGACTTGCTCAAGGAACGCGGCATCCGCTGGTAGCGGTCTGCCGCCTCCCTGCATCACTTGTCTTCGCTGCCGATCCAGCGGTAAACAACAGCACCAAGCATGGCGCCCGCAATGGGGGCCAACCAGAACAACCACAGCTGCGACACCGCCCAGTCACCCACAAAGACCGCCACACCGGTGCTGCGGGCGGGGTTGACCGAGGTGTTGGTCACGGGAATGCTGATCAGGTGAATCAGCGTCAAGGCCAAGCCGATGGCGATTGGGGCCAAACCTGCAGGCGCACGCTTGTCGGTGGCCCCCATGATGATGATCAGGAAGAACATCGTCATGACCACTTCGCACAGCAAAGCCGCCACCATCGAATAACCGCCTGGCGAGTGCGCGCCAAAACCGTTGGATGCAAAACCCTTGCTCACATCAAAACCCGCTGCACCGCTGGCGATCAGGTACAACACGCCGCCCGCTGCGATGGCGCCCAGCACCTGCGACACGATGTAGGGCAAGAGCTGCTTGCCCGGAAAACGGCCACCCGCCCACAAGCCGATGGACACGGCCGGATTCAGGTGACAGCCCGAAATGTGCCCAATGGCAAAGGCCATGGTCAGCACCGTCAAACCAAAGGCCAGCGACACACCATGCAGGCCGATGCCCACATCAGGAAACGCAGCGGCCAAAACAGCACTGCCACATCCGCCCAGCACCAGCCAGAAAGTCCCCAAAAACTCGGCACCGTATTTCTTCATGTTTCCATCCCTTTTGATTGGTTTTTAAAAACGCCCGAAGGCGGCACCCATGTTAATCAAAAGGATATAAAAACTTCACGAACCGATTTAAAAGTATTGCCAATTGAAACAAAAAACGAAATGCAGCTGACCTGTCCGCCACGTCATCGGTCTCGATGCACCCATTGGTGAGCCAGCACCGGCAGCATCAGCACCAGGCCCAGCAAACTGATCTTCAGGCCCGGCGCGATCAGGCACAGGGCACCCACCGTGCACAGCGCGCGTTCCCAGCGTTTCATCTCGGCCATGAGGTAGCCACTGAGCGCAGCAGCCAGCGCCACAATGCCCAACACACAGCCGATGAAGGTGACCGCAAAATCGGCCCAGGTGAAGCCCTTGGCCACCAGCAGCAAAGAGGGCGAAAACACGAACACAAAAGGCACCAGGGCTTTGGCCAGGCCCAAGCGGAAGGCCATGTTGCCGGTCTTGAACGGATCGCTGCCCGCCATGCCCGCTGCGGCATAAGCGGCCAGTGCCACCGGTGGCGTGATGTCGGCCAGCACGCCGTAATAAAACACAAAAAAGTGCGCCACCAAAGGCTCCACGCCCAGCTGCACCAAGGTGGGTGCGGCCACCGTGACCATGATGATGTAGTTGGCCGTGGTCGGGATGCCGCAGCCCATCAAAATGCAAACGATACCGGTCATGAACAGCGCCGCCAACAGCGTCAGCGATTTGGCATCGGCCATGAAAGCCGGCAGCCAATCCATCATGAAGGCGGCGATGATTTGCGCCCAACCGGTGATGATGAAGCTGATCTTGAAGCCCACGCCGGTGAGCGTGACCACGCCAATCACAATGCCTACGGTGGCTGCGGCAGCGCCCACGGCCAGCGCGTATTTGGCACCGGTCTCAAACGCTTCGAGCAGCACGGCGTTGTCGATGCGGCCGATCACGCCCATCCACTTTTGTCCTGCCCAAATCAGGGCGATGCCCAGCGCCAAAAAGCCCAGCTTGATGGTCTCGCCCTCTCCACCCCAGTCAACAAAAGCGATCAAAGCCAGCAACACATGCAGCGCCACCAACAGCACCCAATTGGCACCCCGGTTACCACGCACCGAAGTGCTCAGGCCGACGATCATGCACGAGGTGATGCCGGTGAATGCGGCCAAATACGGCGTGCGGCCCGACACCAAAATGGCGATTAACAAGACCAGTGGAATCAACGTCGGCCAGCGTTGCTGAAATGACTCGCGCAGCTTGGGCATTTCTTCTTCGGTCAAGCCCCGCAAGCCGTAACGCTTGGCCTCGAAGTGCACCTGCATGAACACGCCAAAAAAATGCATGAAGGCCGGCACAACGGCAGCCGCCACAATGGTCTGGTACGACACATTCAAAAACTCGACCATCAAGAAAGCGGCAGCACCCAACACCGGCGGCGTGATCTGCCCACCGGTGGATGAAGCGGCCTCAACCGCGCCCGCAAACTCGCGGCGATAGCCCACCCGAATCATGGCCGGGATGGTGAGCGAACCCACTGTGACCGCATTGGCCACCGACGAACCGCTGAGCATGCCGAACATGGCCGAGCCGAACACACTGACCTTGGCGGGACCACCGGCGTAGCGCCCAGCCACGGTGGACGCGATGTCCAAAAACAACTGCCCCAAACCAATGCGCGTGGCCAGCACGCCGAACAGCACAAAGTGAAACACATAGGTGGCCACCACGCCCACCGCCACACCGTAAATGCCCTGACTGGTCAGGTACTGGTGGTTGATCATCTGGCTCCAGCTGGCACCCGCGTGCTTGAGCAAGCCCGGAAAATACGGCCCCGCCAACGCATAGGCCGTGAAGCCCAATGCGATCAAGGGCAAGGGCCAGCCCATGGAGCGGCGGGTGGCTTCGAGCAAGGTGATGAACAGGACGGAGCCCATGACCACGTCCATCGTGTCCGGGTTGCCCACCCTGAAGGCCAGATCGTCAAACACATAGGGGATGTACATCACGCTGGCGGCACAGGCCAGGCCCAGCAACCAGTCGACCAGCGGTACCCCGCCAATGCTCAGGCGGCTTTTGGACACGGTGGTGTCCGCGTCAGATTTGGTGGCCGCAAACACCAGAAAAATCAGCCCCAGCACAAAGGCCAGGTGCACACCCCGGTGGGTGGTTTCGCGCAGCAGGCCAAAACCGGCCGTGTAGTAATGAAAGCCCGACAGGATGATGAGCAGCCATTTCACGATCACCGACGCCGGGGGCAGCGTAGGCCGAAAACGCATCTCGGGGTCAAACTTCTCTTCCAGTTCCTGCAAATCGCGCATGTCGCGCTCACGGGCTTCCGTCATACCGACTTTCAAAATAAAGAGCCACTTGGCCCTTGTTTCACAAACCATCGCCCACGGGGTGGGCTCCTACAAAAAACCGTGCACCTGCCTCTGTAGGAGCGCACCCCGTGCGCGATGGTTTTAGGGCCTCAACGGCCCCATCGCCCACGGGGTGGGCTCCTACAAAAGTCCGTGCACCTGCCTCTGTAGGAGCGCACCCTGTGCGCGATGGTTTTTGGGCCTCAAACGTCTTCATCGCCCACGGGGTGGGCTCCTACAAAAAACCGTGCACCTGCCCCCGTAGGAGCGCACCCTGTGCGCGATGGTTTTTGGGCCTCAAACGTCTTCATCGCCCACGGGGTGGGCTCCTACAAAAGAGTTGGTGCGGCCTGCATTACTTGAGCAGACCGGCTTCCTTGTAGAACTTCTCGGCACCGGGGTGGAAAGGAATGCCCACGCCCTTGACGGCGTTTTCCTTGGTGATGAACTTGCCTTTGGCATGGCCCGCAGCCAAAGCATCCTGAGCGGCTTTGCCGTACAACGCCTTGGTGATCTGGTACACGGTTTCGGTGTCCGCCTTGGCACTGGTCACCCACTGCGCACCCATGGCCATGGTCTGCACGGCGGGCACGTCCTTGTAAGTGCCTGCAGCGATGGTGTCCACGGCCAAATAGGGATTGGTCTTGCGCAGGGCATCGGCTTGGGGGCCGGCCAAAGGCACCAGCTCGATGCCGGTGCCGCTCGATGCCAATTCGGCAATCGCGCCAGCCGGTGCACCGCCGACAAAGAAGAAGGCATCGAGTGCGCCGTCTTTGAGTTTGTCACCGGCCTGGTTGGGCTTGATGTATTCGGGCTTGATGTCGCTTTCTTTCACGCCATAAGCGGCCAGCACAATGCGGGCATTGACCAGGGTGCCAGAACCTGGCTCGTCCAGCGCCACGCGCTTGCCCTTGAGGTCGGCCACCGACTTGATGCCCGAGCCTTTTTTGACCACCAGGTGGATGCTCTCGGGGTACAGGTTGGCAATCATGCGCAGGTCGGTGACCTTGGGCTTGCCTTCGTACACGCCGGTGCCGGTGTAGGCCCAGGTGGCCACATCCGACTGAGAAAAGCCCGACTCCATGGCACCACCGGCCACGCCGTTGACGTTGGCCACCGAACCGTTGGTCGCTTGGGCCGTGGCCACGATCTTGCCGGGCTGGCTGACCGCGTTGGCGATCATGCCGCCCACGGGGTAATACGTACCGGCCGTGCCACCGGTGCCGATGCGGAAAAATTGTTGTGCCTGCACAGGCGCTGCCATCGCAGCAGCCAGACCCAGAACCAGAAAAACTTGACGACGTTTCATGACATTCCTTGGATGGTGAATTACGAAAGAAGGTTAAAAACCAACAGCCTAGGGTGTAGCACAACTTGTGCCCATTTTGGCGCTCTGCGCGCCCACATCAGGGTTGACGCTGATATCGATCACCCGGATAAGGCAAGCGCTAAACTGGTCGCTTTTGTCAAAGGTGTCTCATGCATGTGTGCGTTCTGGGTGCTGGAATCATCGGCCTGAGCACCGCTTTCGAACTCACGCAACAAGGCCACCGCGTCACCGTGGTAGACCAAGCTGCAGCGGCCTCGGGGGCCAGCGGCGGCAACGGTGCACAGCTGAGCTACGACTACGTGCAGCCCATGGCCGATCCCGGCATCTGGGCACAACTGCCCAAGCTCATGCTGTCCCCAGATTCCGCCCTCAAAATCCGCCCCCAATGGGACCCGGCCCAATGGGCTTGGTTGTTGCATTTTCTCAAGGCCTGCAACACGGCGCAGTCGCACAGCACCACTGCGCAACTGCTGCGCCTGGCCGCCCAAAGCCGCGCGGCGCTGGACGCTTGGCGCGAACAAGAAACACTGAACTTTGATTTTTCCAGCAGCGGCAAACTGGTGATGTTTCGCTCTGCGTCTGCCTTTGATGCAGCACGCCAACAACTGTCCCTGCAGCGGCAGCTGGGCGGATCACCCCAATATGCGGTGTCGGCCAGCGAAGCCTGCGCCATCGAACCGGCACTGAGCCCCCGGCGCGAGCTGTTTGCTGGCGGCATTTACACGCCCAGCGAATGCGCCGCCGACTGCAGAAAATTGTGCGAGGAATATGTGCGCATTTTGTCGACCCGTGGTGTGCAATGGTGCATGGGTCAGCGCATTGAACGCTTGTTGGTGCGCGGCCAACAAGTGCAGGCCGTGTTATTGGCCTCGGGGCAAGACATCCAAGCCGATGCCTTTGTGCTGTGCACGGGCCACACGGCCCCTGCCCTGGCGGCCCAAGTGGGTATCCATTTGCCCATTTACCCGCTCAAAGGCTACAGCATCACCCTGGACACCGACGGCCCCGGCCTGGCCCCCCAAGTCAGCATCACCGACAGCGCCCGCAAAGTCGTGTTTGCGCGCCTGGGCGAACGCCTGCGGGTGGCCGGCATGGTCGAGCTGGTCGGGTCCCACACACACATCCCGCCAGACCGCATTGACAGCCTGCTGGCCGACACACGCGCACTGTTTGGCGACTGCTCGCGCTTTGCCGACCTGCGCCCCTGGACCGGCATGCGCCCGGCCACCCCCACCGGTCTTCCGGTGCTCGGCCGCCAAGCGAAGGGCCCCGCCAACCTCTACCTCAACACCGGCCACGGGGGCCTGGGCTTCACCTTGGCCGCAGGGTCAGCGGTGCAAGTGGTCCGCGCCCTGCAGGGCTAAGGCCGTGACCCGCTGGCCAATCCCCTGCTCCAGTCAACTCCAACTTTTTTGCAAAGGCACCCTCCATGTCACAAGCCCACGAACCCCATGATCACTCAGCCGCACCCGAGTCCACCCGCACCAACTGGAAACACGACGGCGTGCGCGTGGTGCCGGGTGACCAGTTGGACGGCAACGTGCCCTCTACACCGGGCATGGACCGCAAAGCGGCCATCAACTTTGCACGCGTGGGCGCGCAAAAACTTTGGGCCGGCACGGTGCACATCCATCCCAATGCCAAAACCGGCGCACACCACCACGGGCCACTGGAAAGCGTGATCTATGTGGTCAAAGGCCGCGCCCGCATGCGTTGGGGCGACGCGCTGGAATTCACAGCCGAAGCCGGCCCTGGTGACTTCATTTATGTCCCGCCCTACGTGCCCCACCAAGAGATCAACGCCAGCGCCGACGAAACTCTGGAATGCGTCCTGTGCCGCAGCGACGGCCAAGCGGTGGCCGTCAACATGGACATCGAGCCGGTCGAAAAGCCCGAAACCGTGCTGTGGATTGATCCGACACACCCACACGGCGGCGTTTAAAAAACCCTGTGCGCACGAGGCGCAACAGGCACGCCAAAGCAGTCTCCACCGGCGACAAACTTTGGCGTTTGCAGGAGCCCACCCTGTGGGCGATGGGCATGCATTGGCGGTATGGTTGCAATCGCCCACGGGGTGGGCTCCCACAAAGACAAAATGCCCAGCGGCGATGGTCTATTGACTTCGTAGGAGCCCACCCTGTGGGCGATGGGCATGCATTGGCGGTGCGGGTGCAATCGCCCACGGGGTGGGCTCCCACAAAGAGACAAAATGCCCAGCGGCAAAGGTCTATTGACTTGGTAGGAGCCCACCCTGTGGGCGATGGCTTGCCTAGGCGGTATGGTTGCAATCGCCCACGGGGTGGGCTCCTACAAAGAGAAAATACCCAGCGGCAATGGGCTGTTGCCTTTGTAGGGGCCCACCCTGTGGGCGATGGCTTGCCTAGGCGGTATGGTTGCAATCGCCCACGGGGTGGGCTCCCACAAAGACAAAATGCCCAGCGGCGATGGTCTATTGACTTGGTAGGAGCCCACCCTGTGGGCGATGGGCATGCATTGGCGGTGCGGGTGCAATCGCCCACGGGGTGGGCTCCCACAAAGACAAAATACCCAGCGGCGATGGTCTATTGACTTGGTAGGAGCCCACCCTGTGGGCGATGGCTTGCCTAGGCGGTATGGTTGCAATCGCCCACGGGGTGGGCTCCCACAAAGACAAAATACCCAACGGCGATGGTCTATTGACTTGGTAGGAGCCCACCCCTGTGGGCGATGGCTTGCCTAGGCGGTATGGTTGCAATCGCCCACGGGGTGGGCTCCCACAAAGACAAAATACCCGAGCCTTGGCTGTTGCTCAAGACTTCAAGGGGACGGATACATCAGCCGCGAGCCTGCCCGACCCGCTTAACCAACCCCGCAAACCCGCATAGCCCTGCACCGAAGGGTATGGCTGGTACCTGCTGGCCAAAGTGCAAGGCCCGGCAACGGTCAAAAAGTAGTCGTAGGCCACGGGCTTGTGTGAAGCCTTGAGGTACTGAAAGTGCAAGTTGAACTTGTCTTTTTTGGCCTTGCGGTAAACGTCGGGCGCAAACATGTCGGCAAATTTGGGATTGAGCACCTTCAGCGACACGCCATCGGGTGCATGCGCCACACCACAGGCCACCAGCGGGTCCTGCAAGGCAAAACAACAGCCGTCGGGCGGTGCAGAAAAATCGATCCAGTTCAGACCCTTGGCCTTGGCAATCGTCTGCAACTCACTGCGAAAACTGCGCGCCGCCGGCAGTGTGCCCAGCGCAGGCAACCACTGGCCCAGCGTCAAAAAAGACAGCGTCGTCTTTTGCTGCGCAATCTCCGGGCTTAGCGCCAGGGCCTTGCCCAAAATCGAGGCCGCCATGCTGGCCCCCGAGCTGTGCCCCACCAGCAGCACCTCGTCGTAACCGCCCTGCAGCACCTTGTCCACCAAGGTGCGGGCATGCGCCTGCAGGCGTTGCTCCAGTTCGGGCGTTTTGCCCTGGGCCTGCAGCGCATTGAAGGCATAACTGCGCATCATCCAGGACATGCTGTAGCGCGCTTCGAGCTGCCTGCCCACCGTCCAGACTGCGCCCGCAGCGGCCAAAGCCGCCAAAGCCGCCAGCCACCCTGCGCCCCCCAAGGCCTGGGCCAGCCAGGCAGCGCACAGGCCCGCCACAGGTGTGCCCAGCATCAACAGCAACACCCACAAAAAAGGCAAGGTCAGCGCCACCACCGGCGGCCACGACAGGGTGTACATGCGCCACAGCGCGCCACAACGCAGGTTAAAAACCGTGGTGGTGACCGTCTGCCACCAGAGTTTGGGCATCGACCGTGTCCAATGCGCCCGCACCATGTCGTCCCAGCCCAGAAATTCGTAGTGCGTGTGCACGGCCTGGCCATCCACACGGGACTGCAGCGGCCATGCCCAATTGCCGTTGGCCTGCCGCTTGCGTGGCCCCAGCTCCAGACTCCACCCATCGCGATGGCTCTGTTGCTGGCCCTCGGTGCCCAGCATGGCGTGGTAATGCGACGCGCCCTTGGGGTCAAAGCCGCTCACATACAAAACGCAACGGCGTCTGACGGCGCAGCCGTTGTCGTGCTCAGTGGGTTCGGCTTGCATCAAAAAATCGTTTGCCGGTGCAAACCTTTTTCCAGCACCAAGTCCACCAAAGGCTGCTCGCGCTTGTTGGCACGCTGGCAATGGTTCTTCTGAAAAACATCGGTGATGCGGATGATCACCTTGGCCCAGCGCTTGTGCCGCACCCTCCAGGCGTGCGAGGACACGCTCTCCCACGCATGCCCGTTGAACACCGTCGCGTTGACAAAATGGTCCAGCGCCCGCACCCCCGCCCTGCCCCGCGCATTGGGCCCAAAAAATCCTACCCACACCAAAATCAGGTAACCCAAAATGGCCATGGGCACCACCGCCGTCATCAATACAAAACCCGCCAAACGTTCCTTCATGCGGCCTGTCTCCTGAAAATTTTCACGCGCACACCGTTGGCCGAGCGGATGGTCAAACGGCCCAGCGGCATCGGCACAAAACCCGGCACGGGCTCCAAACGAAAACGCCCCACCAGCGAAGACAAAATCAGCGCCGCCTCTTGCAAGGCAAACGCCGTGCCCAAGCACACGCGCGGCCCCATGCCAAAGGGCAAATAAGCCTCACGCAAAGCATCGCGTGACGCATCCTCGGCATACCGGTCCGGGTTGAACGCATCCGGGTCTTGCCAGATGCCGGGATGGCGCTGCAGCAGCCAAGGCGAGACCACCACGCTGGCCCCCTGCGGCACCTGCTTGTCGCGCATCGGGCAAGCCTTTGCAGCCTCTCTTGAGAAAAAGCCCACCGGCGGAAACAAGCGCAAAGCCTCTCTGAACACACGCCAAGTCAGCGTCATCGCCTTCATGTCGGTGTGCTGCGGCTCGCGCTCGCCCAAGACTTGGCGCGCCTCGTCGTGCATGCGCTGCTGAATGTCCGGGCTGTGGGCCAGCAAATGACAGGCCCACGACAAGGCGCTGGCCGAGGTTTCGTGCCCAGCCAAAAAAAGCATGGCCACCTGATCGACCAAGGCCTCAAAGCTGAAAGGCTCGCCCGTCTGCGGGTCACGCGCGGCCATGAACGCCGCCAAAATGTCCACCGGCCCATCGGTCTGCCCGCGCCCAAGCGCCTCGTAACGCGGGCGGATCAAGCCAGCCAGCAAGCCCCGAATTTCTTGTGCTGCGCGCCGACTGCGCCACGCGTCCCAGGGCCAAACCAGCCACTTCAAACCAAAAAGCGAGGGCAGCATCAAGCGCGGCACCAGGGCCTGAAACTGCGCAAACGCGGTGAACACCCGCTTGGCATCCGGCCCCTCCATGGGCAGCGAAAAAATGGTCCGGAAAATGATGTCGGCCGTGACATGTGTCATCTCCAGCTCCACATCATGTTCGGCCCCATCGGGCAACGCCTCCAAGCGCTGCAGCATCTCTTGCGTGGCGGCGCGCATGGCACCAAAGGCCACATTCACCCGCGCCTGCGCAAAGGCCGGGTTCATCATCTGGCGCTGACGTTCCCACTGCTGGCCATTGGTCGTGAAAATGCTCTCGCCCAGCAAAGGCTTCAAGGCATCGCCCAGCAACTGGCTTTTGGGGAACACCTGCGCCTCTTGGTCCAGCACCTGGCGCACCAGCGCAGGCTCATTGACCATGTACAAATCCAGACCGGGCAAATGCACCTCACCCATCTTCATCTGGTAGCTGCGCTCGTACAAAGCATCGAGCCAAGACTTGCGGGCGCTGAAAAACAAACCCAGCCACGACGCCTTGCGCGCACGCGGCTTGGGATAAACCGGGCAAAAATGCTGCGACGGCTTGTCCGCTATTTTTTCCACACACGTTCCTTCAGGCGGCCAGGGCCCGCCGTCAAATCAAAAAAATCGTAAGCACCCGGCAGCTCGCCGCTCATCAAATACTGCAAATGCATCCGGCGCTTGTCCCGGCGCAGCTGCACATAACGCGCCGACTCGAACAAGGTGTGAAACCGGGGCGACACCATGGCACGGGGATTGAGCCCCGGCTGCTGCAGGCACAGCGCCACCGGGTCAGCCAAGGCAAAACTGCCCCAGTCTGTGGGCGAAGAAATGTCCACCCAAAACACCTGCGGCGCTTGCGCCACTTGGGCCAACTCTTGCCTGAAACCACCCGCCTTCGGCATCAAACCCAGCAAAGGCACGCAATGGCCCAGGGTGAGCAAGGCCAGCGGCGCTTGCTTGACCGAAGGCTCAGCCAAAGCCCTGGCCACCATGCTCACGCTCAACATGCTGCCCACGCTGTAGCCCACCAACAGCACCTCATCCACCTCGGGATCTTGCAAAACTTCCTGCAAACGCCTGGCCATGCTGTCCAGTCGTTCGTCCAGCCACGGCATGCGCGCACGCGCCCAGCGGTCGGCAAAGCGGTAAATGCGCAGCAACCACGTCGTGTTCCAGCGCCGCTCAAGTCGCCACGCACCGGCCAGCACAACACCTGCCACCGAAACGGCCCCCCCAGCCGCCATCCAAGCCGTCATCCAGGGCCACGCCCCCCCGCCGGGCAAAACAGCCTGCACACCGCCCCAGGCCAGCACCGCCAACACCATCGCCAAGCCCACCACCGCCAGCCAGCACAGCCCCGGCCAGGCCAGCGAAAACAGCGTCATGGGCGCGACCTGCCCCACCTTGAGCAAGGCCCTGCCCGAAGCCAATGCATGCACATAGGCCATCACCGAACCCACCAAAACCTGCCAAGCCCCCTGGGGCCATTCGCGGCGCACCAAGTCGTCCCAGCGCAGATGCTCAACGGTCGTGTTGACCTCCGGCTGCGCGGCATTGCCAAGCGCACGCACGGCCTTGCCAATCGTCCGCACCTGCCAAGCATCGTTGCCCGAAGCCAAGCGCCTGCGCGGCCCCACCTCGTAGCTCCACGCCCCCAAAGCCGCCTGCCGGGCCGACTCGCGCTGGTAAAGCCCGTGGTAGTACGACGCCCCCTTGGGGTCAAAACCCGCCACAAAAAGCACATGCCGCCTGCGCACCGTCATGCCGACAAGGCCTCCACCGCCAGACAAGCTTGCTCGTGAAACCCGGCCACATCCATCTGCAGGGCCACCGCCTGGGAACGGTCGCGCAACGAAGGCTGCGCCAGCAAACGGCCCAGCACCACCGAAAGCGTTTGCGCATTCACACGGGCCATGGGCAAGGACAGCCCCACCCCCAAATGCGCCAGCCGCATCGCATTGTCAAATTGGTCATAAGCGCTGGGCACAATCAGCTGCGGCACCCCGGCCCGCAAGGCCTGCGCGCAAGTGCCCACGCCGCCGTGGTGCACCACCGCCTGGGCGCGGCTCAGCAACAAAGAAAACGGCGCATAAGGCGCGCTGCACAACTGCCCATCGTCAATGGTGGGTGCCATCGGCCCCAGCAAAATGCCGCGCCGCCCCAGCGCCTTGCAAGCGGCCACGGCCGCCTCGTAAAAACCGGCTGCAAAACGCTGCGCCGTGCCCGGCATGAACACCAGCGGCGCATCGCCTTGCTGCAAAAACGCGTCCACATGTGCAGGCAAGCCCTCGGCCACATCGTTCTCGTAGAGCATGAATCCGGCATGCCGAACCTGTTCGGGCCAATCAGTCGCCCGCGCAAACCAATCCGGAAACAGCGCCAGCCCCGCATCGGGCGAATGCATCCAATTGGCAAACACCGGTACCTGCAAAGGCGGCAAACCCGCCAAACCCCGCAACATGGCCACATCCTGGCGCACCAAGGGCTCCAGCTTCAGGCGGTCCAGCACACGCCAAAGCCCCGCCACCGCCCACGAAGGCACCCCAGCCGGCACACGCCAAGCGGCCACAGTCACGGGCCAGCGCGTGCTGCGCAGCATGGTCGCCGCCGTGTACACCGACAGCAAAGGCGTGCCCCAGCGCTCGCTGGCCACGCGCGCGGCCAGCACAAAAGGCGGGGCCACCAGCGCGTCCACGCCCTCGTGCACCAAGCGGGTCAGAGCCTCGTAAGCGGGCTGCATCACCGGGCGCAACAAATACCGCCACATCACCCCCAAACCATCCACCGCGTGCCACAGCTTGGGGTGCGCCAGGGTCTGCTCGTAATCCTCGGTGCGGCCCACTGGCACAAAACGCAAACCCGCCGCCACAGCCTGCGCCTCAAACACCGGCAGGCTCAGCAGCACCACCTCGTGGCCACGCCGCTGCAAAGCCTGGCCCAGCGCCAGCATGGGGTGAACATCGCCCGCACTGCCAAAAGTCATCAGCGCCAGCTTCACAAGCAATCCTTCACAACCCATCCTTCATAACCGGGCCAACCAAGGCCGCAGCCATTTGCGCCACCACGCATGGTGCGAACCAGCATGCGCCTGCCGGGCGGCCAACACCGTCAACGCCTCTTCCACCTCGCAAGGGCTGCCCGTTGCGGGGTCAATGTACGTCGGGTAGTCCAACAAGGCGGCAGCCACCAACTCATCAAGCGCCAGCCGCCGGGTGCGCCGCGCATGCGGCTGCGTGTCCACGGTCAAGCCCCAGCCGGCATAAAACGGGTGACCATGGCAATGCACCGGCTTGCCCCTGAGCAAAGCCTCAAAACCCGTCAACGAGGTGATCACATGCACCTCATCCACCCGCTGCAAAATCTGGTGCATGTCGCCCTCTTGCAGCAGCTCATCGCAATGGCGGTGAGCCTCGTGCTCGCCCTGCCCCGACCCGCGCAAACCCGCCACCACATCCGGGTGCGGCTTGTACACCAGCCAGGCATCGGGCCTGAGCGCCCGCACCCGCTTGAGCAAATCCATGTTGCTGCGCACCTCCAGCGCCCCCCAGGCAATGGACGCATCGGTCTCGACCTGCCCCACCACCAACACCACCGGCTGCCCCTGCGAAGCAGGCTGCCAAAGCTGCCCGGGCAAGTTGTACTTGGTGACACCCGAGGCCACCAGCCGCTGGCGCAAACGCTGCGCCCGCTGCAGCACCACATCGCTCCACTGCCCCGTCTGCAGCAACACCTCCAGCCGACTCGGACGAGTGGCGTCGTAGTAAATCCCCAAATCGTCCAGCACCCAGGACAGCGGCCGAACCAAGTCGGCCCCCAAACCCACCGAGCGCACAAAACCATCCTCGAAGCGGTACACCTGCACCCCCTCGGGCAGGCCCACCGGCGCGGGCGAACTGCCCCACAACAACAAACTCGCGCCCGCACTCAGCTGGCCCGCATGCCGCACAAAACGCACATCCTGCCGCTGGGCAAACGCCCGCACCAAAGCCCTCTTGCGCCAGGAAAACCCGTGCGCAAACACCGCTGCGTCCAAGGGCCTCAAGTCAGCCGCTCCAAAAAGTCCTCAACCACCTCAAAATGCTCCGCCCAAGTGGGTGCGCGCCACGCCCGCAAGCGATCCAACTGGGCCAAACGCTCCGGGTGTTGGCTGTCGGTGTACGCCATCACGGCGCGCAACCAGCCCACGCCATCGAGCGGCGACACGCACTGCGGCACATCTGCCGCAAACTCGCCAAACACCGGCAAATCGCTGGCAATGACGGGCACACCCGCCATCAAGGCCTCGGCCAGCGGCATGCCATAACCCTCGGTGAAAGACGGAAACAACAAAGCCTGCGCATGCGCCAAATAAGCCGCCAGCTGCGCATCGCTGCAGCGGCCCACCTCGTGCACATGCCCGTGCAATGCACTGCAGCGCTCCAGCATGTCCACCACGTTTTCACACTCCCAGCCGCGCTGGCCAATCACCACCAGGTGCGGCGCATCCGGCCCCAGCAAACCCACCAACTCTCGCCACACATGCAACAAAAGCAAATGGTTTTTGCGCGGCTCGATGGTTCCCAGCACCACAAAATAAGGCGTGGCCATGGGCCGCTTGGGGGCATCGGGCACTGGCAAAGGGGCCGGCGCCAACAGCGCCACCACAGCCGGGGGCATGGGCAAATTCTGCTGCTGCGCAAAGACCGCCAAGCTGTCCAAAGTGGCCTGCGAATTGGCCACCACCCCCGCCCCCACTTGCAGCGCCAAACGCATGCGCTGCGTGTGGGCCTGCGTCTCGCCCTCGCGGCAATACTCGGGGTGCGTGATCGGAATCAGGTCGTGCACAAAAAACACCGGCTTCTGGCGCGTTTTGTGCAGCCAAGGCGCAAAACCCGGGCGGTCCAACTCCGAATGCCCCAAATAAAAAGCCGCCCTGCCCTTCGCATCTTGCGAAGGCCAAGGCGGCACACAGGCCCGCGCAATCAAGCGCCCAAGTTGCCAAGAAAAATCAGCCGTTGGGTTCTGGACCAAAGCAAACAAAGCCTGCGACTCGGCCTGCGGCACCAGCCGCCGCCAAGTGCCCTTTTGCAGCACCGCCTGCGCCTGGCCACCCCAGCGCGCCACATAAGCCAGAATCACCCGGTCCACCCCGGTGGGCAAACGCCCTTGCCCGGCGCGGCCCAGCAAGCGACTGATGTCAATCAGCACCAGCGCGCCTCAGCAACCCAGGGCAAACCATCGTCTGTGTCGAGTTTGAAGATGTCGTCATCGATGCTTTGTTGTGATTGACTCGAAAAAATCATTTTCAAAAGCCTTGGTGTGCGGCTCCCTAATGCTGGGCCCAATCGCCACCATCCGACAAGTCATCACGATATACCTCGCTACAAGCTTGTCACGTACAGCAAGTCAGTTGAGAGGATTACCTAGGATCCCGATCAATCGACTTGTGAGTGCCGATGCGCTTGAGTTCTGCTGTGGTTCCGTTCAGCTCGAAGGTGACCTGCCAGGCGTGGTTGGCAAAAACATCAATCTTCCAGACGGTTGGTTTTGGCAAACCGGTCAAGGGGTGCAGACGCAAAGACCTTGCCCGTGGATTGCGCTGCAAGAGTTCCAGCGCATCTTTAGTCGCCCGAGCAACATCAGGCGACAAGCTACGCATCTCTGACCGAAACCGATCCGAATAGGCGAAGCGCTCAATGCGGATTTCTTGTGTCAAGACCCAGCCAACATCGCGTCAAACAAATCATCCACCGAATCGAAAGTCTTCCCGGTTGTTGGCTGCAAAACCGCATCGTGCGTTGCAATCCACTCACGCAGCACTTCCACCGTATCGTGCAGCGCGTGCATGGCCGCAGTGAAACCGTCATAAGCCTCTGCAACACCGTCGTCAGGCTGCAAAAGCGGATCTTGGCAAGCGGATTCATGACGGCGCTGCGCATCGCGATATATACGGACACAAGCCTCAGACGCCTTCTCCAGCAAGCCGGAGATTCGACCATCGGCGTCAATCTCGGTGTCCAGCCCGGTTAACTTGTCCTGGATTTCTTGATAAGCACGGCCAATGTCGTGGATCAGATCGGTGTCAGACACCAATGCATCAATGGTGCGCTCAATCGCCGCTAAAAAGTCGAGATTGCGCGCCGCAAGCGCCTGTGCGCCCGAAGGCGACATGCGCATGCCTGTACTTTTGTTTGCGTGCATGAGTGACCCAATGTTGAATTGAAAGTTTATTTTAGACAAAACACTATTGCTCTGAAATGCGTGTGAACTTTGGCCTCTCCACCTCAACCGCCACTCCCTTATTGACCAGCCCAAGCCATGAACCTCTCAATGGCCGCGCAGGTGTTTGCAATATTTGCCACGCTCAATGTTGGGACACCAAGAACAGCAGCGATGTCTCGCGTGACCAGCACAACCAGAATTAATTGGGATCTGACCCCAATTTTTCAATTTTTGACCCCAATTTCCTGCGAGGCTTTTCGCGACGGGGCGTCGCTCCTAAAGGGGGATGGCCATTTAATCGGGATCTGACCCCAATCAACACAAATGCAAGTCATCCAGCCGCATCGGTCAACCCTGTTTGGCACCCGACCCACGGGCCGAACTGCGTGACTGCGCAGAGGCCTGTGCCCGCGCGCGTCCCAGCGCCTGCGCCTGGCGAATGTCCAACTCGATGGCTCCTTGGTCCAGCTCGGGTGCCGCCAACTGAGCCAAAGCCCCATCGCGCTGAATCAGCCACAAGGCCGTGGCCACAATACCAATACCCACCCCCGGATCACCTGACTCCAGCCGCTGCAGCGTGGGCACCGACACCCCCATGCGCTGAGCCCATGTTTTCAAAGACTCCTTGCGCCGCAAACGCGCCACCGCCAAATCTGCGCCCAACTTTTCGATGGCGGCAGCGGTGGCAGGCGGCAACTGCAAAAGGGCTCGGGTGGTTTTAGGCATGCACTTTAATAGATATGAAAATAGCTATTCTATACATATCTATATTTACTTTCACCCCAAATCAAGGATTGGTGACCGCCCGCAGGGTCAGCACCGGTCCGGCCACCGAACCCACGATGTTCAGGAACTTTTGCAGCTCGGCTGCAGGGGCGTTGGACACGTACACCACGTCCTTGTGGCGCATGGGGAAGTCTTGCGCGGCAAAAAAGCTGGCGGGGTCTTTCAGGTCCAGCCGAAACACCACCGGCACCTTGCCCTGGGCTGTGCGCGGGGCATCGGGCTTGACATCGGGCAGCAGCGCAGGGTCCTCAAACCGGAAAATAAAAATTCCCCGGGCATCCGCCCGTTGGTCCTGCAGCCCCCCGGCCCGGCCCAAAGCCTGGGCCAAAGAAATGCCCTGCGCCTCAAAGTCCAGCTCGCGGTTGGCCCCCGTCGCGCCCAACACCGTCAAGTTAAACGGCTGGTGAAAGGCCGTGACCACATCGCCCGGCTGCAAGAACACGTTTTCGGCCGGGCTGGCAATCACCCGCTCCAGCGGCAAGCTGCGCACCTGCTCACCCCGGGTGATCTGCAAACTCATCTTGCCCACCGGCTGGCGCACGCCACCGGCAGCGGCCAATGCATCGAGCAGCCTTTCGCCCTTGGCCGTCAGCGGCATGCGCACGCTGTTGCTGACCTCGCCCACCACCGTCACATTGCTGGTGGCGTTTTGCAGCACCCGCACCACCACCTGAGGCTGATGGGCCTTGCCCTTCAAGCGCTGAACAATGGCGTTTTGCACATCTACCGTTGACAGCCCTGCCGCCTTGATGGTGCCTGCAAACGGTACATCCAGCGTGCCATCGGCCGCCACCATCTGCGCGGGCAACACCGTCACCCGGGCTGTGGCAGCGCCACTGCGCAGGTCCATGGCCGAGGCCCCGAACAAACTCGCGGGGGGTGCCTCCCAAATCGACACCTCCAGCACATCGCCTGCGCCCAGCCAAAAACCCGGCTGACGCGTCTGTCCCCAAAGCTGGGCAAACGAGTGGTCTGCGCGTCGTGCATTGGACAGCCCCTGCGCCACCGAAGCCGTCACATCAATCAAGGCAATGCCTTGCGTGTGGGCCTCTTGCGACTTCTGTTGAATGACCTCAAGACTGGGCCCCGACGAAGGCAAGGCATCGGGGTAGGTGCCGCAACCGGCCAAGGGCAAAACCAGCCACCACCCCTGGCGGTGCAGCGCCGCCCATGCGCGCTGAAAAAGTAACACCGCAGCGCGGCCCTGTGGATCAAATTGCATGGCCATCGTCCTCATGGCTGACGCAAAGCCAAATGTGTGGCGCGCAAATGGCGCTCCATGGGCAAGTCCGACTCGACGCCCAGCACACTGCGGTGGTACCAGCCCCCCCAAGAACGGCGTTGGGCCTTGTTGTAGCGCTGCAGCGCCTTGGCCAAACCTGGCAGCTTTTGGCCAAAGGCCTTGCCCTCATCTGAATGGCACAAACCCTTGACCACGCTCATGCGCGTCCAGCCATCGCGCAAACGCTTGAGGTAGTTGTTGCCACCGTCCACATCCGCCTCTCGGCCCAGCAAGGCCACATAAGCGGCCTTCACAAAATCGGCACCGTCCAGCTCCAGCAACTCATGGATGTGCGCCACCTCAGGCGCCGGGCCATCCCACGAAACCGGCGCAGCGGCTGGCCACCAAGTAGGCGCCGTCATCACCGCCGTGCTGCGAGCCATGGGGGCCGACACCACCAAACTGCGGCGCATCTGTTGGCGGCGCGCCTCGTAGCGCTGCGCCTCTTCGCTGCTGGCCAAAGCCTGGTAAGCCTCGGCACGGCTCACCCCCTGCTGCAGCTGCTGCAAATAACCACTCAGGCCATCGGCATCGGCACCGCGCCCCAGCAGGCGCAAATACGCCTGGCGCACAAAAGCCTCATCGTCCAAAGCCATCATGCTCGGCTCCATGGCCTGCAGCACATTCATTGATTGATTCACTTCACTCATGTTCTGACACCCTTCAAATTCCAAATTCAAATTCAAATCCATTCAGCCTTGGTCGGCTGCACCTTGTCCAAAACCTCGGCTCAAGCCAGGTCGGCATCGAGCTTTTGCTCATCACAAATCACGGCACTCACCGACTGCGTGGCCTGGTCCAAATCGGCCCGCAGCGACGCACTGGCAGGCGCCCGCTCAGCCCCCTGACCAGCATCGCCGCCCAAGGCCCAATGCTTCATGAACAAACCCATCACATGCGCCACGCCCTCGGGCAAGACCTCGCGCCAATCGGGTGCAAAGTAACGGCCGGCATTGGGCGCTGCCGTGATCACCTCGTAAGAAGCAAAGTAAGCCACCCAGTCAAACTCGTTCACCAGCTCTTGCGCCACCGAACGCAACACCGCCTTGCTGTAAGCGGTAGACGCCATCACGCTGCGCGGCTCGTAAGTCGCCACCAAAGGCACTGGCGACACCGTCAGCACCACACGCACCTTGGCATTGACCGACTTGAGCAACCACAAAAACGCCCGCATGTCGGCCAAAACCTGCTCGTGGCTGAAGTTGACAAACGCAAACTCGCCCATCGGAGCCGAAGGCGACGCCACACCCGGCGCCAGCGGCAACACCACCCCATCGGCTGGCCGGTGCCAAGCCTCGGTCAGGCCCAGCGTGAACACCAACACATCGCAGCCCTGAAACATGTCGCTGGTGCAAGCCAGCATCTGCTGGCGCGAAGCCAGGGCCTGCGCTTCGTCATCAAAACCCTCGGGCTCGATGTAGGGGCGTAAACCATCCACCCAACGGCCATCGCCACGCGGCCACACCAAACCCTGCGGACTTGGCGCATCGCCCAAAGCCATCTCGAGCAACTGCCGCAATTGACGGGCCGTGTACACATTGCCAAACCGCGCCGAAAACACCCCATAGTTGCGCGCCAACTGCGCATCGGGCGACAAATCATCCGCCCGCTCGGTCACCAGGTAATGAAAACCATGCGCCACCAAAGTGCGGGCAATGTGCTGCGCAAAACAGCTGCCGGCCGTGGCCACCTTGTCGGTGGGCGAAATCCTGAACGGCGCTGCCAACACCGGGTCCAGCGCCGAAGCCGACACCCGCTCCACCGCACGCCGCCAAAACTGCGCATCGGGCAAGTGGAGGTAAGGGTTGCCTGCCACCACGGCAGCACCACCTGACACCGTTTGCGCTGCACGCTGAGCCAAAAAATCGGGCAAGCTCTTGAAAGCCTGCGCCTGCAAACGGTCACACTGCAAATCGCCGGGCGCGTAACGGGCATACAAGGCAAACGAAGCCTGAATAAACGCATCCAGCCCCATGTAATGCACCGATTTTCCCTGGTCAACAGGCCGATGTGCACCTTTAAAAGCATAGCTGCCCGGCGTGCGCAAACCCAAGGCCTGCGCCACATCGGGGTACACCGGCCAACACGGCGAACGCGCCAGCTCATCGTCCACCACATCGCGCGCGTCGGCCACACCCGCAATGCCCAAAGCCGCCAGACAATGCAAAGCCACATCGGCCAAAACCTGCGGCTTGGGGTGGTTGATGGTGTGCATCCACACGCCCGACGCTTGCCAAGCCGACAACCAGCGGTGCACCGGCATGCTGCACTGACGGCCCTTGTTCACCAAATGGTTGATGCCCGCTGCATGCAGGTCAAAAAACCCCACATGCCGGAACACCTGCGCGTTGAACAAATCCCGCGTGGCCTGCACCGACAAACCCTGCAAAAACCCCCACAAAACCAAGACCGAGTGATAAGCGCCAATCGGGCTGTCCACCGCCTTGCCCTGCACATGCACATAAGCGCAATCGGGGTGAAAACCCAGCGTATCAATGGTCGGCAAAGGCCGCACCCGAGCCTGAAAATGCGCGGGCTGCTGGAGCAGCCAAGCCTGCCAATGCTCATTGGGGTGCGCCCAAATGCACTGCACGTCCGACCAGTTTTCATCGTCAAAACGCGCCTTCTCCAGCTTGCTGAAAAACCGGGGCGTCATCTCCCAGCCCGTGGCCGTCACATCGTCCTGCATGGCGTTGCACAAAGTGGCCAGCATGTTCACTTGGCAATTGCCCACAAAAGCAATGCGCCGCCTCTGCCTCGCAGACAGCACCAAAGGTGTCGGCATGTCTTGCTGCGCGGTAACGGTTGGCGCATTGACCACCTCGGCCTCGGGCATTTTCTGTTCGGCTGCGTCAAGCACAGGCAACCGATTTTCGGCAGCGGATACTCCGGCGCGTTGACGCAAACGCGCCATCCATTCAGTCCAAATCTGTTTCATCAAAATCGATTCTTGTTGATCCGCCACTTGAAGTCATCAGCAACATTCAAGGGATGCATTTTTTGTGGAGCCCACCCCTGTGGGCAATGGCGGGCCTTGTTGGTGTGCGTGCAATCGCCCACAGGGTGGTCTCCTACAAAGACAACATGCCTTACAGCGATGGTTTTTACATTTTTTGTGGAGCCCACCCCTATGGGCAATGGCGGGCCTTGGTGGTGTGCGTGCAATCGCCCACAGGGTGGTCTCCTACAAAGACAACATGCCTTACGGCGATGGTTTTTGCATTTTTTGTGGAGCCCACCCCTGTGGGCTATGGCGGGCCTTGGTGGTGTGCGTGCAATCGCCCACAGGGTGGTCTCCTACAAAGACAAAAATATCTGCATGGGTGACCACAACATGGGCGATGCAAACTTCATCTGACTGGATCAAGACCGCCATGACGCGCTTTTGTCGCCCCAAGCCATGAACTCCGGATTCAACACAGGGCGGTCGGTGCCGTAGGTCAAAGCCTGCCCGTCCAGAGCCACGACACAACCACCCGCCAACTCCAAAATGGCTTGGGCTGCGGCGGTGTCCCATTGGCTCGTCGGTCCAAACCGGGGGTAAACGTCAGCCGCACCTTCTGCCATGCGGCAAAACTTGAGTGAGCTGCCTGCGGCCACAAAGCTGTAAGGTCTGTTCAATGCGGCCAGCCACTGCTGCAAACGCTCGGCCCCATGCGAGCGGCTGCCCATGACGCGCAAAGTTTGCTCAGGCTGCAGCGCACAGGTGCTGATGGGCCGGGTGCCGCTGGCGTCTTGCTTGAAGACCCCCAAACCCACAGCACCAAAATACAACTCGTTCAAAGCGGGCGCAAACACCACGCCCGCAGCTGGCTTGCCGGCATCGATCAAGGCAATGTTGACGGTGAACTCGCCATTGCGCTGAATGAACTCTTTGGTCCCATCCAACGGGTCCACCAAAAAGAAAGTGTCCACCGCCACATCCGAGCCAAGGCAAAGCCCAGACTCCTCGGACACCACAGGCCACTGCGCAAAATGCGCCTGCAAACCCTGGGCAATCACCCGGTCCGCCCGCAAATCGGCTTCGGTCAGGGGCGACTGGTCGGGCTTTTTGTGCACGGCCACATCCTGGGCATAAACCGCCATGATCTCAACGCCTGCCCTTTGGGCAATGCGGCAAAGTTGCTGCAATTGTGGGTGGGTCAACATGGGGGCATTTTGCTTGGGTTTTGTAGCCACTCGCGTTTGAGCGCGGGGTCATCGACAAGAGCCGGAATCAAAAACGATACCTCAAGCCCACTGTGATGAAGTTGCAGCAGACATGCTTTGTGGGAGCCCCGCCCCAGGGGCGATGGGTGGTCGGCCTTTACACCCCTGCCATCAAAACATCGACGGCACGATGGATTCGGTCAGATTGGTCAGCCACGCTGCCGATGCGGCGCAAACTTGAACGTCGCACAGCGGCAATCAGTCGAGTGGCAAGAACAAAGCGCTGGCCATCGTGCAAAACCTCAGGGTTAAGGTCTTTGACCGCTGGGTAGTCGGCCAACAAAGGGATCACCACCACCGCTGGGTCCGGGGGTAAGAGGTCGCTTTCAACCACGACCATGTTCACCCCGTTGTATTGCGCCACGTCGTACCTAGTCAGGCGCTCCACGTCGAACCTCCTGGCACCATCATGATGTCTGCAAGCGGGTGACCATGGCTCTCATGCCATGCCGCTTGTGCCGCAAAAGCTTCGGCGTTTTGGTTGATCCATTGCTTATGACGCGCATGTGCCACCGCAGTCTTGAGCGCAGCTTCTGCCACCGCAGACACATTGATCTCCAATGCTTTCGCACAATCCAAGACATCGGCATCCAACGTGAGGGAGGTCTTGCGTTTTATTGTTGACACCATCGCTGATCACTCCAGATTTAAACCGCATAGATATACCGCAAAAATATACCGCACTGAAGCTCACAAAGAAAGGGGGGGCTGATACGGCATATGTTTGTGTTTTGTTAAAGCCCAACCCTGTGCGAGATACCTTTTGTCTTTGTAGGAGCCCCGCCCCCGGGGCGATGGGTGGTGGTGTGCAAGGCTTATCGCGACGAGGGCGTCGCTCCTACAAATCACATTCATAGAAACATCATCTGGCCGGATCAACAAATCAGTTCAGATGCACGCCCAATAAGAAGAGTTTTTATTTGGGCTTTGCCAACTGATCAACATCGGTGATCAGATCTTGAACCAATTGAATCATCTCGTTGACCATACTTTCCTCGATATCCAGAAAGCCTTCATACTCAGCGAGGTTTCTTTTTTGGTGGGCTGCATCCAGCACGCGCCAGCGGTGCGCAGGCCAGCCCAACGTATGTGTCAAGCACTGGAACACCGTAAAACGGTTTTCACTGCGGTAACCATGCCAGCGCAATGCGGCCAAAGCTGCGGCATGTGCCGCACCATAAATGCTTGCAAAACGACCATCTACAGATACATGATGCAACTGGGCGTCTGCACAACGCGTTCTGGCCTGCATCAGCATGCGCTGAAATTCAGCAATGTCAAAGGTCTGAATCTTGAGCTGACCAATACGGGCCAGGTTGACCAAAGCATCGGCACCCATCAACTTACTCCTTCGAGCAAATTGATGGTGGGCTGCGCCAGGACTTTGTTCACAAACGATTCCGGGTTCGCTTGGCGTTGTTCAAACTCTTGCGTGGTGTAGCAGGTGGGGTTGACTTTGCGCCCCAGTGATTCCTCGACAGGCTGCAGTTTTTGCAGCACCTCGGCCAAGGTCAGGTCTGTGCCAACCAGCATGATGTCCACATCGCTGGCTGAGTTGTCCTCTTGCTTGGCGACCGAACCATAAATGAACGCGTAAGACAAGGTTGGCCGCAAAGGTGCCAGGGCTTGTGTGAGCTGGACGGCCACACCGCAGGTTTTGCGGGTGAGTGATACCAACTCAGGAAACAGGGGGCTCGCCGGATTGGCTTTAAAAACCCGCAAATTGCCCATGCGCGTGCTTTGCACCAAACCTGCCTGCGTCAACCGCTTTAACTCCTGTTGAAGCGATGCACTGCTCAAACCGGCCAAACGCATCAACTCGTTCATGTAAAAAGACCGGTCAGGCTGGCCAAACAACCAACGAAACAACCGGGCCTGACGGTCAGTGAATACAGCATGTGCAAGTCCCATGGGTTCATATTAGCACGATCATGCTTGAATTTGGCATGATCGTGCTAATCTATGCGATTCAAATTGACCAAAGCTTCAAAGCTCATCTGCTGAACCCACGACAAAGAGCATGGGCTTTTTCATGACCTCGGCCACAAAGACGTTGCCCGTGTCGAGCTTGGATTGCCATTCCTGTCGTGTCATGACATTGGGATTGATCTCCCGCCCCAATTGCGCTTGCAAGTCATACAAGGCATTGACCACCTGGCCGAAAGTCACATCGCCGATGACCATCACATCCACATCGCTGTTTGCGGACTCCGTGGCACTGAAACGAACCTGGCACATCTGCGCCTGACACCATGCGGGGCGATGGGTTGTGGTCTGCAAGGCTTATCGCGACGAGGGCGTCGCTCCTACAGGGGACAAGGTCCCGCATTTTGTTGCCCCCCCCTGTGGGCGATGGCATGCCTTGGCGGTGTGCGTGAAATCGCACACGGGGTGGGCTCCTACAAAAAGCTATCGTTACCCGGGGACATGAATCTGCCGCATCAGCTCATCCACACAAGCCTCTGCCGTGCGATCCTGGGTGCGCAAGTGCACTTCGGGGGCGTCGGGTGCTTCGTAGGGGCTGTCGATACCGGTGAAGTTTTTCAGCTCACCCCGGCGGGCCTTGGCATACAGGCCTTTCACATCCCGCAATTCGCACGCCGCCAAAGGCGTGTCCACAAAAACCTCGGTGAATTCTTCGGATTCAAACAAACTTCGGGCCATGGCGCGTTCTGACTTGAACGGAGAAATAAAGCTCACCAGCACCACCAGGCCTGCATCCACCATCAAACGTGCCACCTCGGCCACACGCCGGATGTTTTCCACGCGGTCTGCCTCTGTAAAACCCAAGTCCCGGTTCAGGCCGTGGCGCACATTGTCGCCATCGAGCAAGTAGGTGTGCACGCCTTGCGCATGCAAACGCTTTTCCAGCAAATTGGCCAGGGTGGATTTGCCCGAGCCCGACAAGCCCGTTAGCCAAATGCACCGAGGCTGTTGCAGCTTTTGCGCCGCACGCGTTTGCTTGTTCACCTCCAGCGCCTGCCAATGGATGTTGCTGGCCCGGCGCAAAGCAAAGTCCAGCATGCCCGCGCCTACCGTCTCAAAGCTCTGCTTGTCCACCAAGATAAAGCTGCCCAACACACGGTTGGTGGCATAGGACTCAAACACCACCGGCGCATGGGTCGACAGTTTCACGCAGGCCATCTCGTTCAGGCCCAACGACTTGGCCGCCAAATGCGCGCCCGTGTTCACATCTTCCCGGTACTTGATGTCCGTCACCGTCGCCGTCACCTCTTTGGTGGCCAGCTTCATCAAATACTGACGCCCGGGCGTCATGGCATGTTCGTGCATCCACAGCAAGCGCGCTTCAAACTGGTCCGCCACCTCTGCTGGCTGGTCGGCAGCCACCAGCACATCGCCCCGGCTGGCATCCACCTCGTCCACCAAGGTCAGCGTCACGGCGTCACCCTGGGTGGCTTGTGTCACTTCGGCAAAACCGCAAAATACCTGCTTGATGCGCGTCTGCACGCCCGAAGGCAACACCCGCACCGCATCACCGGCCTGAATGTGCCCCTCGGCCAAAGTGCCACAAAAACCCCTGAAATCCAGATTGGGCCGATTGACCCACTGCACAGGCATGCGAAACGCCTGACGCGCAGCGGTGCGCGACACATCCACTGTGTCCAAATACCCCATCAAACTCGGCCCCGAATACCACGGTGTCTGCTGACTCAGGTGCAACACGTTGTCGCCCCCCAAGCCCGACAAAGGAATCGCCTGCACTGTCTGAAAACCCAAGTCTTTGGCATACGCCTGGTAGTCGGTCACGATGGTGTTGAAAGTGTCCTGACTGAAAGCCACCAGGTCCATCTTGTTGACCGCCAACACCACATGGCGAATGCCCATCATGCCCACAATGCGGCTGTGCCTGCGCGTTTGCGTCAACACACCCTTGCGGGCATCGATCAAGATCACCGCCACATCGGCAGTCGATGCACCCGTGGCCATGTTGCGCGTGTACTGCTCGTGACCCGGCGTGTCGGCCACCATGAAGCGGCGCTTGTCGGTGGCAAAAAAACGGTAAGCCACATCGATGGTGATGCCCTGCTCCCGCTCGGCCTGAAGCCCGTCCAGCAGCAACGCCAAATCGATTTTTTCTCCCTGCGTGCCGTACTGGCGCGAATCCTTTTCCAGACTGGCCAACTGGTCGTCAAAAATGGCCTTGCTCTCGAACAACAAACGCCCAATCAACGTGCTTTTGCCATCGTCCACGCTCCCGCAGGTGATGAAACGCAAAGTGGGCTTGTTGCGCTGGCTGTCCAAAAAGGCAGCAATGTCTTTTGCATGGAGATCGGTCATTAGAAATACCCCTCCTGCTTTTTCTTCTCCATCGACCCGGGCACATCCGAATCGATCAAACGCCCCTGCCGCTCGGAGCTGCGGGCGTTGAAGGTCTCGGCGATCACCGCCTCCAGCGTGTCGGCGTCGCTGTCGATGGCGGCGGTTAAGGGCCAGCAGCCCAGTGTGCGAAAGCGCACCTGGCGCATCTGCGCCTGCTCGCCGGGGGCAAAGGGAAAACGGTCATCGTCCACCATGATCAGCTGCCCACCACGCTCGACCACCGGGCGTTGCGCTGCCAAGTACAGCGGCACGATGGGGATGTTTTCGGCATGGATGTATTGCCAAATGTCCAACTCGGTCCAATTGCTGATGGGGAACACGCGGATCGACTCGTCCGGCGCAATGCGCGTGTTGTAGAGGTTCCACAGCTCGGGGCGCTGCGCCTTCGGGTCCCAGCGGTGGCCCGGGGCGCGAAAGCTGAACACCCGCTCCTTGGCGCGAGACTTTTCTTCGTCGCGGCGGGCACCCCCAAACACCACATCAAAACCATGCGCATCCAGCGCCTGCTTGAGACCCTGGGTTTTCATCACATCGGTGTGGTAATTACTGCCGTGGGTGAACGGCCCCACCCCGGCAGCCAAACCCTCGGGGTTGGTATGGGTGATCAAGCGCATGCCGCTCTCGGCCACTATGCGGGTGCGGTGGGCATACATGTCCTTGAACTTCCAGCCCGTGTCGATGTGCAGCAAGGGAAACGGCGGCGGTGCGGGATAAAACGCCTTGCGGGCCAGGTGAAGCATGACCGAGCTGTCCTTGCCGATGGAATACATCATCACTGGGTTGCGGGCCGTGGCCACGGCCTCGCGGATGATTTCGATGGATTCGGATTCGAGGGGATTCATTGTTCAATCAAAAAAATTCAAGGTGCTGCGGCAATCGGATGCAGCCCCCCATCCAACATCTGTTGCCAATGGGCTTCTTCACGACGGAGCATGGTTTCGGCCATGACACGAGACAGCGCATGCGGCGTTGACAAATATTCCGGTTCAATGGGCTCGGGCCACCCATCGGCATAAGCATCTGGACCCGCTGCCAACAAATCGCGCCAAACGCGACTCAACTCGTTTTTGATCTTGCCGCGCCAGCGAAAAAACAGAAGGCGACTGTTTTGCAAATCCTGCAAGGTGTTGGTTTTGCGGCTCAGGCTCACATGGTGGTGAATGCGACTTTCGCAGGCGACATAGATTTTTTGGCGCGCCTGCTGAAGCTTGAAGCACAAGTCAATGTCCTCGCAGCCATTGACAAACGACTCATCAAAACCACCCACCGCCAGAAAATCTGCCTTGTGCAACAACATGCAAGCCCCGGTCACAGCAAAAGCCCGGACATGCGGCATCTGCGAAATGGTGTTTTGATGAAAAAGATGCCCCCGGGGCGAGAGCGCCACACCCGCATGGTCCACTGCACCATCAGCCACCCTGAACTGCACATTGCCCACCAAACCAGCATGAAGGCCGGGTGATTGCAGCAAGGCCAACATAGGTTCGAGCCAACCCGGCGAGAGGACCAAATCGTTGTTGAGCAAAACCAGCACATCACCCCGGGCCAGTCGAACGCCTGCATTGTTGCTGGCGGCATAGCCACGGTTGACAACGTTGATGCAGAACCTGATGCGAGGGTCATCCAGCGACTTGAGCCAGCTTGACGTACCATCCTTAGAAGCGTCGTCCACAAAGATGATTTCGTGGCTCACGTCTTGCGGCACAGTCACCTGCAAAGACGCCAGCATGACCTTTGTTTCGGCCAAGTGGTTGTGCAGTGGCACGACAAAACTGATCAAAACTGGATGCACCAAAAAATGCAAATTTTCAGGGGGTGCACTGAATGATTGTTTTGCAACATCATTTTTCGGCACCTGCTGCTGAAAGCATGAGGCGATGAAATCAGCTTGCTAAGGAGCAAGGTTTTTTTGCCTTGATCCAATCCACAATTCCTTCAGCAAGTCCAGCTGTGCCTCAGCTTTCACCATTTCTTCGGCCACGAGCTTTTGTTGTTGCTGCAAACTCTTCAATTGCGCAGATTTGGCATCAAGTTCTTGTCTTAGCGCATCAGATTCGCGGTGGGTCTGAGACAGTGCGTGTTCGGCATTCAAGCGGCGTTGGTTGCCAAAGGCAACTTGGCTGGACAGCGCTTCAAGTTGACATGTCGGCAAATCGGCTTGCCAGTGCGCACAAAGTACCCAGCCGTTTTGAACCTGGCTCAAAATGCTTGGCGGTATGTTCAACGGCGCATGGGGGTCAAACCCTGTGGCCATGACCCAGAGTTGTTCTGTGTCGTTTAAGCCAAGCACCTTCATGTCGGGCGATCTGTTGCCAAACAGTTCTTCCCTCGTGTCCCAAGCCCACTGGGTTTGTCCTGCTTCGTCTTCAAGCCAGACTTTGTCAATCACACACAAGGCCGGTCTGTCGGAAACGTCCCAGCGCAGTGTGCACACAGGCCCTGTCATTTTTTGTAGCACAAAGCGGGCTTCTGTTTTTTGACCGTAACGCCACTGCGCAATCGTATTGCGCGACTCGTCATAACCCTCGTCTACTGTAGACCAGTAAATTGCTGAAATAGCGTTCTCACATGCCAGCTTGATCATCTCTGAGCTTGGTTTGAGCACTGCAATAGGCAACTCTACCCACCAATCCAAATAAGCCATCCAGCGCAAACGAAGTGCATCCAGCGCTGCCAACCCTTTTTCATCCAAGGGGCCTCGCAAGAGCTCATAGGCCTGCACAGCCATGTCAATAGGAACACCCTCGGGAGCGCTCTGCTCAGCGTCAAAATGATTGAAATCGGACGACAAAAAGGCATCCACATCCGCGACCAACGATGGGTTGGCCTGTGCGGCTTGCAGGGCGTCGATGTTCAAAGTGATTGCGATGTGGTTAACAACGTCTTGCCAACCTTGCAGCAAGTCATCGTATTCGACAAAAACCCTGGGCGCATGCCGCGTTTGCAACTCGGCTTCTAACATGTGCGCCACATACAACAGCGCTGCACGCTGGGCAGGCAATGCATCACGCCGCGCCAACGAAGAAATGACCGCCAAGGGCGACCGTAATGAAAATACATATTTGGGCGACAACCCGCCTACTTGCCACACCGATTGCAACACGGGCAACAAACGGCACAAACGTGGATCTTTCAGAACCACAGGCTGGCTGAAATCAAACTCGGCACGCATGACTTCAGCCAACTCATTCGTCGCTCTTGCTGCCTCAACACTGTCCAACCATGCGGCGGGCAAGGTGCGCTCGTCGCACCAGCTGCGGCCCAAACCATTCAGCAAACCATCCAAGCAGATGTTCAGCCGCACATCTTCGTAATAGCCATGGGCGTTGAACTCATTGGCGGGCAGGAGTTGCTTGCCCGCAGAGAATCCACAACGGCTCAAGACACCCGTCAAAGCGGATGTGCCGCTGCGGTGCATGCCCAGCACAACAAGAAAGGTCAAGCAAACACCTCCGCATCGGCACAGGCCTTATCTTCCAAATCCGCGCAGAGAACCAGCTTGCCCATAAGTTGAAAGGAGCTTTCAAAGAAAAAGCCTCTGCTGTCGCCAAAGACTTTAGGGTCGAGGATCAGCACTTCAGGGATGGCTGTTGGTGTGACGGTGTAGGGCATGAATTACTTCAACAAGTTCAACAAATATTGACCGTATCCGTTCTTCTTGAGCGGCTCAGCCAAACGCTGCAGCGCTGCAGCATCAATCCACCCTTGACGGTAAGCAATCTCCTCCGGGCAGGCCACTTGCAGGCCCTGTCGCTTTTGAAGGGTGGCAATAAAGCTGGCTGCGTCAAGCAGGCTGTCATGCGTACCAGTGTCCAGCCAAGCAAAGCCACGGCCCATGATCTCGACGCTCAACTGGCCTTGCTCTAAATAGCGCTTGTTGACATCGGTAATTTCCAGCTCACCCCGAGCAGAAGGCGCAATGCTGGCCGCAATGTCGCAGACCTGCTCGTCATAAAAATACAGCCCCGTCACAGCGAACTGGCTCTTGGGTTGAGCGGGTTTTTCTTCAATGCTGAGGGCCCGCTGCTGGTCATCGAAGTCCACCACGCCATAGCGCTCTGGATCGTGCACATGGTAAGCAAACACGCTGGCACCGCTGCTGCGCTGGTTGGCGCTGTGCAACTGCTTGGCCAGATCGTGACCATAGAAAATGTTGTCACCCAGCACCAACGCGCTGGGCTGTCCAGCCACAAAGTCGCGCCCAATGATAAAAGCCTGTGCCAAGCCATCGGGGCTGGGTTGCACCGCGTATTGAATCTGCATGCCCCACTGGCTGCCGTCGCCCAACAACTCGGCAAAGCGAGGGGTGTCTTGCGGGGTGCTGATCAGCAACACCTCGCGAATGCCCGAAAGCATCAGCGTGCTCAGCGGGTAATACACCATGGGTTTGTCATACACCGGCATGAGCTGTTTGCTCACGGCTTGCGTGACCGGATAGAGACGCGTGCCGGACCCACCGGCAAGGATGATGCCTTTGCGATTTTTCATATTGATTTTTTTTCAAATTTTTTGCTTCACCAAACTGGATCATTCATCCCCATCGTGATGCAGGTTATAGACGCGCTTGCGAGGGCGATGTGAACGGAATGGCCCACTGCAACCGCAATGGTCTATGTGTACTGCTGACTCACCCATTCACGGTAAGCACCGCTCTGTACATTGGCCACCCAGTCCGGGTTGTCCAAGTACCACTGCACAGTTTTGCGAATACCAGTCTCGAAAGTCTCGGACGGCATCCACCCCAGCTCGGCTTCGAGCTTGCGTGCATCAATGGCGTAACGACGGTCGTGACCCGGCCGGTCAGTGACATAACTTATCTGGCTGGCATAACTGCTGCCATCGGCCTTGGGGCGCAACTCGTCAAGCAGCGCGCACACGGTTTTGACGATTTCGATGTTGGGCTTTTCATTCCAGCCGCCCACGTTATAGGTCTCACCCAAACGGCCAGCAGCCAGCACACGACGGATTGCGCTGCAATGGTCCTTGACGTAAAGCCAATCGCGGATCTGCATGCCATCGCCGTAAACCGGCAAGGGCTTGCCAGCCAAGGCATTGACGATCACAAGCGGGATCAGCTTTTCCGGAAAGTGGTTGGGGCCGTAATTGTTGGAGCAATTCGTGGTCAACACCGGCAAACCATAGGTGTGATGCCATGCACGCACCAAGTGGTCGCTGGCGGCCTTGCTGGCTGAATAGGGGCTATTGGGTTCGTAGCGGTTCGTTTCTGCAAATGCCGGATCGACGGGGCCGAGCGAACCGTAAACCTCGTCGGTAGAGACATGCAGAAATCGAAAATCAGATCTTTTCAAGACACTGGATATGCCAGCATGTTCAATCGTTGAGGGCACCAAGCTTGGGTCTGTGTCACCAGATGAAAGACTCAACCAATAGGTTCGAACCGCCTCGAGCAAATGGTATGTCCCCACGATGTTGGTCTGTATGAAATCGCCTGGACCATGGATAGAGCGGTCTACATGGCTTTCGGCCGCAAAGTTGATGACCGCACGCGGGCGGTGTTCAGCCAGCAGGCGCTCGACCAAGGGCTTGTCGCCAATGTCACCCTGCACAAATATGTGACGCGGGTTGCGTTTAAGGCTTGAAAGCGATTCAAGATTGCCGGCATACGTCAGCGCATCGAGATTCAAGACGGCTTCATCACATTGTGCCAACCAGTCCACAACAAAGTTACTGCCTATAAAGCCTGCACCACCAGTGACAAAAATCATAATCCCTCCATATATCAACCAAATATTAATTTTTTTATTTTATTTATTTTTTCTAAATCAGAAATTTGATACTTATCTTGACACAAGTAATTTTCGAAAAACACATCACATTCACCACCTTCATGATTATCACAATACAAACTCAAAGGTAGATCACTATTTTTCATATCAGAGATACCACAACCAATTGATAATTCAAAAATACGCCCCTCAAATCTTCCATATTTTAAATAATGCTCAACAGGATTAACTCTATTTTCGATTAAATCAGGATTAAGCAATAGATATTTAACACTATTAAAAGATAGCGGCAATTCATCAGAGTTTAGACAATCAGGAATTTTAAAATAACTCAACAAATATTCATATATTAATTTTTAATTATTATCAAACTTAATATTAATTAATTTGGATATAAAATTTAAATCACCTGCCGAGAATAAAGATTTAAATTGTTTGTAATTTAATGAAAAATCATTGAATTCCAATAACTCATTTTTAGGCAAAAATTGATTCACAATATCCAAACTATGCGACAATTCAGAATTTATTTTCTTCAAAGCATTAGAATCCAATAAATAATTACCTTTAGAATTTTCATAATTATTTGTTAACTGAACATACACCATTGATTCATGAAAATCAGATAAATTTAAAAAAGAAACCATCCTTAATATTTCAGCCTGATGACAATCTGGAGATTGATTGACATATTTAAAGCATGGCAAATCAGATAAAATTCTTCCGAAAATTAATTTATCAAGCTCGCCGATTAGATTCTTCTTATGAACGTCATAGTTAATCAAAATCAGATTTTCTCTTAATTCATCAGCCAATGACAAATAACCAATCTCTTGTGCAATAAGCTCATCCAAATAATATTCAATTCCAAATTTATAGACTCCCATCTTTAATCCCTGAAGATAAATAGATGCAATGTGGTCAGCAGGATTACGAACAACCAATATAAATCGACAGTCAAATTTTTCCGAAAAAATTTTATTTATTTTATTTAAAAAATCTCCACCTGCGCCACTTAGCCACTCTGATGAAATTAAATAATTAAAATTGCCATCAAACGACCTGCAAAGATCCATCAAATCATATGGCTCAAGATGACTTGACAGTTCAGGAATAGCACCTGCAGCGATACGCAATCCATTGCCAGAAGTTGTTTGACCATTGCATGCCTCTTTAAAATTATCATCTAAATCGGGATACAAAAAACCTTCTTTTTTGTATTTTTCCGTATTAATAGCAAAAGCACTTTGCAAATAAGATGTACCCGTCTTTCCTAAACCTATATGGAAATAAATTTTTTTCATACATTATTGGACATCAAATCCAATTGAAAAGTCTTCACGATCCTTCGCTAAATTAGGGTTGTAATATGGATCTTGCTTTAAGATATCACACCACTTATTTTTCATAAATTCAACTTCCATCTTAAAACGAGTTTGTTTTTCTGGTGTATCTTCAAACCCGCGACTGATTGACTCATGATGATAAAGTTCGGCGTACGGTGTCCAAAGATTGCGATAACCAGCTTCACGGACTTTCAGACAAAAATCCACATCGTTGAATGCAACCTTCAAACCCTCTTCCTCAAGCCCACCAACAGCGTCATAAATTTCACGACGAATAATTAAACACGCAGCTGTCACTGCAGATAAATTCTGTGTGATTACAAGTCGACATAAATATCCTTTATGCGATCTTGCATAATATTTATGCGAGTGACCAGCCACTCCACCAATACCAATAATTACACCTCCATGCTGCACTGTGTCATCACTGTAATAAAGTTTTGCTCCGACACAACCTATTTCACTACGACACGCATTGCTGACCATCTCAGTCAGCCATTCAGAGTTGATCACCTCCACATCGTTGTTAACAAGTCCAATCACACTGCCTTTTGAGTGGGCTACACCAAAGTTATTGATGGCAGAATAATTAAAAGGATGGTCATAACGAATAACGCGAACACGTGCATCCTTCTTTTGGATGACAGTAAACCAATCGAGGGTTTCTTGTTCAACGCTGCCATTGTCCAAAATGATGATTTCGTAATGCGGGTAGGTGGTTTTTTCGAGAATGCTACACACCGCAATTTCGGTGATGTCTTTCTTGTCTCGGGTCGGAATCAGCAAACTGACCAACGGTGCTGGTTGAGGCAAGGGCCAAATGGTTCGATAAGTGTTGGGCACCAAGCCCGCTTCTACCCGTACACCTTCCGGACCATGTTCTGAAAAATAATCACGCAGGGCCCTGATACCTGCTTCGGTGGTGTAGCTCTTCTCATCTGAGGCCAAGGCCGTAGAACCTTCAACTGTGCGCCAGTGGTAAAGCACGCGGGGGAGATGGATGATCTGTTCGTGCTGCACATGCGGCAAACAACGCAGCAAAAGGTCCTGGTCTTGACTGCCCTCCAGGCCAACTCGGAAGCCTTTGATGCGGTTTAATAAATCACGCTTGTAGACACCAAGATGCGACACATAGTTTTGCGAGAAGAAAAGATCTGGATTCCAATCGCTTTTGAAGTGAGGCATTGAGCGCCTGCCTTTGGTGTCAATCTTGTCTTCGTCGCTGTACAGGATTTGAGCTTGCGGATGCTGTTTGATAGCCAACACCATGAAATAAATGGCATATTCGGGCAAAGTGTCGTCATGATCCAGCAAGGCGACATAATCACCTGTGGCAATTTTTAGGGCGCTGTTGGAGGCTAATGAAATATGACCGTTCTGTTCCCGATAAACCACCTTGATGCGCCTGTCACGGCTTTCATATTCTTTTAATACTTGCTCCACATGCGGCTTGGTTGATTTGTCATCGGCTATGCAAAGTTCCCAATACGGATAAGACTGCGCAAGCACTGATTCGATGCATTCACGTAAAAATATCTCGTCCGTGTTGTAAACCGGCATCACAATTGAAATCAATGGTGGGTTGTCCATCGTATCTAGCGTGGCACGCACCTCCTGTGCTGTTGGCAAACCAGGGATTTCAACCTCCTCAATCCACTTGATGTAATAACTGTTTTGATCTCGATTTTCAAAAATAAAATCATATTGATCAAAAAGTACATCCAATGCATTTAGATTCTCTTCACTGGATATTTCCTTAATAATTTCCCATATTTTTTCAATTGAAAAACCAAAATATGCATCAACTGCCGTCATTAATGATTGGAGCATTTTCTTACGGGCGTCAGCCTCGCAAAGTGCTGTGATTCTAAAATCATTAATCGTTATAAAACCTTCCCTTTCGATTGGATCAAATCTTACAAAACTAACTTTCCTCTTAATAAATATCAATCTATTTGCAGCAACACCGGATTTACAACTCAATATAATTGAATCCTCTTCTGTAAATCCTAAACCATAATCGAAATATACTTTTACAAATTCAACAATCTTCTCTGCTTGTATATTTACTGACAACTGATACCAACCTAATTCATTACCATTCAACACATCCGATTCAAGAACAAAATAGGGATCTCCCCCGGTTGAGCGCCATGATTGAGCACTTGTCGGTTCTTTGACTAATTGGTTAATATCTTTAATTAAAAATTGACCGAGACTTTGCGCACGGTGTATCTCTGATATTCGACGAAAAGCCAGTGCTTTGTTGAAAGAAATCTGATTCTTTAAAACTGGACCTGCTTCTCGCATGGCTTCTTCATAAAGATCAACTGCGGACTTATATTGACCTGCACGAACTTCTGAATTGGCTCTCGCAAAGATTGTATTACTGTTGTTTTTCATATAGTTGATTTTATATTCACGCAAATAAAATATTATTAAAGTCTTAACTTTGTTTTTCCATTTTCAAATATCAAATTCTAATCAACCCTCTCAATTAGGTTTGGCTAGTCCAATTTGATTCAATTGATGCAATTGCCTCGCTTGTTGAATAAGTGGGTCGACATCAGAGCTGACAGTAACCCATACTTTTTCAAAATATTTTTTGGAGGGTTCTTCTTGTCCTAGCAACGCAGCAGCAGAGGCCAAACTGTTGTAAGTTCCTGACATGAGAAATTGCGCGATAAGTTGCGGCTCACATCCCCAACCCTGTGCCATACGAATGAATTGACCCGCTTTTACCGAATCACCCAATTGGTGATGTCCTGTAGAAGCCAAAAGCGACAATTTGGCGCATTCGGGATGGTCTTGAAGGTCTTCCTCTGTTAACTTGATCAGGCTGTGCCAGTCGCCAAATTGCCATTGGGTGTATGCCCTTTCCAACAGACATTTGTGATGTGCATGCTGTGATAAGTCCAGTTTTTCCACACCAAAAGATATTGATTGTTCAGGCAGCATCGACAGGCCTGATTGCGCCATGGACTGCAACAGGGGTTTGGCAGGTTGCGTCCATACGATTTCATTGATGACTGCAATTTGTGCCTCGGCTTTGAGCAATTGAGCCTCAATGAGTGCCTGCTGAGCGGACAGAGCATCGTTCTTTTGTTGTACGCTGTCCCATTCGGATTGCAACCGCGTTCTGATAATGATTTCTGCCTGCCTTGCTTGGGCTTCGTCAAGCAACTTCGCCGAAAGCTGAGCCAACTGATTGACATGGGCATGCTGTTCCTCAGCTTGCTGTTGATGCAGGGTCTGGATTTGGGTCAGCGCTTGCTGCTTGGCCTGTATTTCGGCGTCCTTGACGTGAGTCAATGCAGCAAGTTGATGTTGAAATGACTTCAGCTGCGCTAGCTGTTGGTCATTCACTTGCTTTTGCTGCGCATGCTGGTTTGCCAGCAATTGCATTTGATTCAGTGCTTGTTTCTTGGCTTGCTCTTCGCCGTCATTCGCTTGCTTGAGTCTTGCGACTTGTTCTTGCTCAGCATGTATCTCTGACATCAAATGTGCCAGCTGTTGTGTGTGGGTATATTCCAGTTCAGCTTGTTTCTGCTGGAGCTCCTTAATGCGGCTGTGCGCTTCTTTGTTGGACTGTGCCTCTAGGTCTTTTGCTTGCACGAGCTCTTGTGTTTTTTGCTTAGCCTCCTGCAGCTGAGCCGAAAGCAGCAGCATTTTTTGCGCCTGCGCAGCAGCATGGTCCTTGACAAACAAGGCCGTGCCAACCCTGGGGTTGCGCTCGGGCTGTATGCCGCACAGTTCAAAGCCTTGTTGTGCCATCAATGTCTGCACGGTTTGTATGCCAGCATTTACTGGGGCTCCAGCGGATGTGGTCACCCGCACAGCCACCACATCGGCCTGTTGCAGCATCTGCGTCGCACCGATCAACACTGTGGCTGCAGGCAAACTGCCCACCCACAGCCAGTTGGCTGCAAGTGTCGGTTTGATGGCTTGCAGTGCGGTGTCAAGTGTGCGTGCCACTACTTCTTGCTGGCTCACGCACTGGATGTTAGGCCAGCAGGTTTTGAGCATTTGCGGGTCTTGCAAGCCACTTTCACAAGCCAGGCTGGCTTGGTAGTAGCTTGTGGGGCAGTTTTGATCGGCAATCACCCAATCAAACACGTTGGCCTCTGGCGGATGTGGCTTTGTCTGGCTTGTGTTGGCCTTGAACAGAGTCAACTTTTCGGGCTTGGCGTTTAAAAGTTGAATTGCCTGTTGGCTTGCCCCCACCACCACGCCATGCCGCAGTGGATACCAGCGCAGCAAAGTGGGCACCCATTGCGACAAAGTGATGTGTGTGGCGGTGCTAACGGTCACGGGCTGGCCATTCATACCTGGGTCAAGGGCTGTTCAATCACTTCAGCCTGTTGAAGGCTTAGGCGCACACCCTGCAAACGCAGCCCCAACTCTCGGGTGTCGTCGCTACCCTGCTCTGCAGGACTCACCACATGCGGCAAAACCAGTTTCAGCTGCCAGCCGCCCTGCACGCTGGCGGGCAATTCCAAAATTCCTGCACTGGCCATGGGGTACATGCCCTCGGCGGCACCAAATTCATGTACCAATGACACAGGCAAGACTTGGCCATCGTCCAATTGAGCCACGAGTTGCATGTCGGCCACCAGTTCAGGGGACATGGCGTCGGCAATGTGCAGCTCCAGCAGGTATTGACCAGCAGCCAAAGGTGGCAGTTCGATAGTGGATTCTGTGCCAGGGCCGCTCCAACGGCCGTCGGCTTCGGCCTCGTACCAGCCATTGCCATTGTCGGTGCGGCGCATGTCCACCCACAATTCATTCGGTGTGTGCTGACGCCAGAATTGGGTAACAGATTGCAGCTGCTTTTTTTGTTCTTGGTACTGAACAAAGTAGTGCTCCAGCTCTTCTTGAACCTGGTGCAGCTGTGCAATCAACATGTCGCCCTCTTCCGTGAGTTCTTGCACTTGCTGGCGATGTTGTTGGAATTGGCGGGTGTTTTCTTGCGCCAATGCGTCCAGCTGCTCTTGTGCTGCAGCTTGGGCGGTTGCATGGGCGGCTTGAATTGCAGCAGCACTTGAGGCTGCATTCTGTTGGCAGGCATGCGTTTCAGCTTCAAGCAGCGCTTGCAAGTCGGTTTTGGCTTTGGCCTCCTCGCCGTGCTGAATAAAATATTTCTCCAGCTCTTCTTGCACTTGGTGCAGTTGGGCCAGCAGCAGTTCGCCTTCTTGTTGCGTTTCGCTCAGTTGTTGGCGGTGCTGTTCGGCCAGGCGGGTGTTGGTGTTTTGGCAGGCTGCCAATTGTTCTTGGGCTAAAGCCTTGGCTGCGGCTTCGGTTTGCAGGGCTTGCTTGGCGCTCGCCAGTTGGTCTTGCACATTCAACGTTTGCTGTCCTGCAGCGTCCAGCGCTTGCTGCGCAGCTAACAGGTCGGATTGCAGCTGCAAGCAAGCGTCCACGTTGTGCAATGCAGTCAGTGCGTCTGGTGTGGGCTGGGCCATGGGCGCTTGTGAGGCGGCCTGCAGTTCTTGCCACAGAGCGTGGGCTTGGGCGTCTTGCTTGACCAGGGGCTGCACCAGCTGCGTGAGCAAGGTGGCCCCAGGCACAGTTTGCTGAGCGGGCATGGCGCTGGGTGCTGCGGGCTCTGGTAAACCCAGCAGGGCCGTGGCGCTGGCCATTTGGTCGGCATGCACCAGCACCGCGTTGGCACCCAGGGCGTAATACGTGTCCAGCAATGTGCTGTGGCTGGCGTGCCAGGCCTTCAGCAGGGGCTGGCTTTCGTCGTCTGGGGTGTTGGCATTTCCAATCGTGGGGGCAAGCTGGATCAAGTTGTTGGCCACAAATTGGGCCGGGTTTTCATAAACCAGCACAAAGCGGGTGTGGGGGTCAAAGCGTTGCCAAAACCCGGGGGTGTGGGCGTCCAGCGTTTGGTGCCAGCCAAAATGCGGCGCGTCCACATTGGCCAAAACCAAGTCGGCGGCCAGCTCGGTCCAGATTTTGTCCAGCGTGTGCGTTTGTGTTTGCGTATTCGTGCTGCTGGGCGCATGGGCCGCTGTGCTGGCCGGCGCAAGCGCTGCGCCACGGCGTTGTTGCACCGTTTTAAGCATGAGCTGCTGCACCTGTTGCGGTGTGAGCTGTTCGCGGCGCGAGGGGGCTGCGTCGGCCAGATCAGCCTGGCGCAAGGTGGCCCAGGCCGCTGTGGCGGTGGCGGCGGTGGGGGCAATAAGAATAACGATGCTCATGGGGTGAAATCAGTGCTTGAAAGGTGTTAGGCGCGCAAACAACTCGGCCCATTGCGGCAAGATGGCGTTTTCGGTGTAGCGCTGGCCCACTTGCAGGCCTTGTGCGCGCAGCTGGTCGCGCTGGGCTTGGGCTTGTGGCGACAGCAGTTGCCCGATGCATTGGCTGGCGTCGGCGGCGCTGTAGGTGTTGAAGTACACCGAGGCTTGGTCGTAAATTTCGCGGTGCACGGGAATGTCTGACGACGCCACCGGGCAGCCGCATTTCATGGCCTCGACCCCCGAGTAGTCAAAGCCTTCGGCCAGTCCGGGGCACACCGTGGCTGCGGCGTGGGTGTACAGGGCGCGCAGTTCGGCGGCCGGCACGTTGTTGAGCCAGAACAAATCGCCACGCTCGGCCCATGGGCGAAAGCTTTGCAGCACGGGTCCTTGGTCCCAACCGGTATTGCCCACCACCACCAATTTCAAATTGGGGTGGGTGCTGTAGCGCAGCATTTCCCAGGCTTGCATGAGGAGTTGGTGGTTTTTGCGCGGCTCGATGGTGCTGACCATCAGCAGGTATTGCAGCGGTGGCTGGCTGGCGACGTCTTGATGCGCAAAGCTCTTGGGCAGTTTGGTTTTGACGATGTCGTCCACTGCAATGCGGTTGCGTATGACCTGGTACACGATGTGCGGGGGCGCGGTGTCGGGGTAGTACTCGTCCGACACGATGTTGGGGATGACCACGCTGTGTTGTTCGGCTTCGGGGAAGATGGTGAGCAAGTCACCTCGGGTGGCCTGGGATATGCACGAAAACCAGGCGCCTTGTTTGAGGTTGTCTTTGAGCGCATGAAAATGCGCGGCTTGGTCAAAGGCTTTGTCACGCGTGGTGTGGGGCATGAGGATGGGCACCGCGTCGTGGTAGCGCACCACCATTTGTGTGCCTTTGGCCACACGGCCGGGGAAAGGGTTTTGCGTGACAAAGGCGTCAAAACCTCGTGTGTCAATTTGTGCGTAGCTGGGGGTCTGAGAAAACTTCAAGCCATCGAGCCCGGCTTTGTGCATCATTTGCCGGGGCACGCTCAGCACCCGGTGGCGGGTTTGCAAGAGTTGGTTTTGGCAGTCGGCATTGAGTGTTTTGCTAAAGAAGGTGCGCCACACAAAGTCTTCAAACAAATCGGCTTCAAAGCGGCTGAGCGGCAAGCTCAGGCCCAGGTTGGCCCGCAAGCGCAAAAAGCCGCGTGAAAACCGGCGTTGGATGTCGTACAGCACCGCCTGCGCAAAGTTGTCAAACGGCTTTTCGTACATGGACACCACAAACTTGGACAGCCGGTCAATTTGTTTGTCTTGGCTGAACTGGTGTTGTGCTGGCAGTGCGGCGCGCAGGCGGCGACCGCCGTGCTGAATGAGGCCCTCCACACCAAAGCCGCCCATTTGGCTCAGGCCTTTGAACAGCAAACGGCATTCTTGGGGGATGCCGGCATAGCCGTCCAGCGCGGGTTTTAAATCGACGAGTACGTTCATGCAATCAGGGGTTCGGGGATGGCCGTGTGGCCAGTTGGGCCTGTGGGCTGCAAGCTGGCTTGGTAAAAAGCAAAGGCTTGTTCGTTGGTGTCAAAGCTGTGCAGTTGCCCGTTGACCAGCACCGCAGCGTGGTCGCAGTGCGCGCGAATAAAGGGTTCGCTGTGCGAGACGATGACCATGGCTTTGTGGCCACGTTTGCCAAACAGCTCCAGGTTGCAGCGTTCGGTGAAGGTGCTGTCGCCCACGGCCACGACTTCGTCAATCAAAAAACAATCGAAGTCGATGACCATGGACACGGCAAAGGCCAGGCGGGCCATCATGCCGTGTGAGTAGCTTTGCACGGGTTCGTCAAAGTAGCGACCCAGCTCGGTGAAGTCGAGCACAAAGTCGAGTTTGTCGCGCCACTCGACGCCGTAAATGCGGCACACCAGGCGCAAAGAATCGCGCCCGGTAAGCGAGCCACCAAAGCCGCTGATGAGGGCCAGCGGCCAGGACACGCGCATGCCACGGGTGATGTGGCCGCTGCTGGGTTTTTCTGCGCCGCCAATGAGCCGAATGAGGGTGGATTTGCCCGAGCCGTTGCGCCCCAAAATGCCCAGTTTTTCGCCGGGGCGCACTTTCAGGTTGACGTTTTGCAGCACGGTGCTCATGCCTTCGCGCATGGGGTATTGCTTGCTCACGTTGTGCAGCGCAATCAATGTTCGATACCTCGGTGGGTGATGTCGCGCACTTGGGCCAGGGCAAACAGGGTGAGCACGGTGTTGCACACCAGCACATAAGCGATGTCGTATTGGGCTTTGAACATGCTGCCAAAGTAACCGTCTCGGATCAGCTCGACGCAGTGGACGACGGGCATGAGCAACACAATTTCTTGCGCGACTTGAGGCAAGGCTTCGACCAAAAACATGGCCCCCGACAAGGGAATAAAAATATAGGAAGCCGGTGCCCAAAGCTTGTAGACGATGCTTGATTTTTCTGAGGCGGCACCAATCCACAGCGACACGGCAAAGCTGAACCAAGCGAGCAACAACCATCCCCACAAGACGGTCAGAATGTCTTCAGGCCCAGGCATGAGGCCCAACATCCAAGCCGCAGTTGCAAGCACCACAAATGACACTGTGGCGCCGACCGCTTCAAGCAAAACGCGGGCAGCAAACACGTCAACCATTTGCACTGGTCGGTGCGTAAGCAATGAGGTATTGGGGCCAATGGCACCGATGGCGCGGCCGGGCATGTTGCGCCAGAGCATGATGGTGGAATAACCCGTGATGCCAAAGGCGACGATGGAGATGCCTGAGCCTTTGTGCATGCCGGTGGCGGTCCACAGCGCAACCACGGCCAAAGTGAACATCATGGGTTCGATGAACAACCACAAAAAACCCACGTTGTGCCGCCCGTAGCGGGTGAGCATTTCGCGCAGCATGAGGGCGTGCAGCACACGCAGCTGAATGCGAAGGCCTTGGTTGAAGCTGCTCATGGGTGCGCTGTCAGTCCTGGTGTTCGCGCACGCCAGCGACCAGCATGCTCAATATGCCCCAGGCCATGAGGCCGAGCAACAAGGTGGACAAAATGCTGCGCATGCGGCGCGGCTCTTGCGCCACATCAGGCAAGCTGGGCTGGGCGATGCGTTCCAAATAGACCTGTTTGCGCTGGGCTTCGTTGCGGGCGCTTTCCAGGCTGGCCAGGGCGCTGGCGAGCTGTTTGCTGGCCAGGTCGGCTTCGAGCGCAAGCCGTTGGTAGTCGGCGGCTTTGTTGGACAGGGACTTGGCGTTGCCCGTGACTTTGCCGGTTTCGTTGGCAATTTCGGTGCGCAGGGTTTGCGCCCGGTTTTCCAGCGATTCGATCTGCGGGTTTTGGGGCGTAAAGGCTTTGAGCTGGGCCAGTTGGGTGGTGGTGGCGATGAGCTCGTCTTGAATTTTGGCCACTTGCTGCAGCTGGGCTGTGGCTTGGCGTTCGGGGTCCACCACGCCTTGGCTGTTGCGGTAGCTCGACAGCGCCAGGGCTGCGGCTTTGGCTTTGTCGGCCGCTTGGTCGACTTCGGCTTTGGCAAAGCGGATCAGGTCTTGCCGTCCGCGTTCGTTGAGGCGGTTGACCAGGGCTTCGCTGCGGTCCAGCAGCACTTGGTTGGCGCGCAGGGCATCTTGCGCGGTAAAGGCTTTGACCGACAAGGTGCTGATGGACGAGGCCGAGTCGGTCAGCACCGTCACCTTTTTTTGGTAGTAGCGGTGCAGGGCTTCAAAGCTGTTGTCGCCGTCGAAGCTGGCAAAGCGGTTGACAAAGTCCACTTGCGAGCTGGCATAGGCTTTGTCAAGCGCCAACTCGTCCTTGAGCACCCCCAGCGCGTCTCGGCTGAGGATGTAGTTTTGCACGGTGAAGCTTTCGTCGCGTGCGCTGGAAAAGCCCGCACCTTTGAGCAACACGCCCAGGGTGCTGGCCGAGGGTTTTTCGGGGCTGCGCACCACAAAGCTGCTTTCCGAGGTGTACACGTCGGAGGCGATGAAACCGAAATACACCACAGCCAACGCTGTGGGCAGGGCCACCGTCAACACAAACAGGGTGTTGAGTTTTTTAAGGAATCGGGGTTTGAAAGGGCTCATTCGAATGGGGTGTGGGTGTGCGGTCGGTCAGGCTCGGGGTCATGTGCGACCGTATTGGTCATCAAACCGGACGATGTCGTCCTCGCCCAGGTACTGGCCGCTTTGCACTTCGATCATCACGAGATCGATGACACCGGGGTTGTGCAGGCGGTGGTGGTGCCCTGCAGGGATGTAGGTGGACTGGTTGGTGTGCAGCAGGGTTTCTTGGTCACCGTTTTGCACAACGGCGGTGCCGCTGACCACGATCCAGTGTTCGCTGCGGTGGTGGTGCATTTGCAGGCTGAGCCGAGCCTTCGGTTTGACTTCAATGCGCTTGATCTTGAAGCCGCTGCCTTCGCCCAAAATGGTGTAGGTGCCCCATGGGCGCTGCACGGTGCGGTGCAGTTTGTGGCTGTCGTGCCCTTGGGCCTTGAGTTGGCTGTAGATGTGCTTCACATCCTGGCTGTTGTGCCGGTTGGCTACCAACAGGGCGTCGGGGGTGTCCACGATGATGAGGTCGCTCACGCCCACCACGCCCACCATGCGTTCGGTGCTTTGCACAAAGCAGTTTTCGGCTTTGTGCATGAGGGCATGGCCTTGCACGCGGTTGCCTTGTGCGTCAGCGTCTGCCAAGTCGCCAATGGCCACCCACGAGCCGATGTCGCTCCAGCCGATTTGGCAAGGCACCATGGCAATGGCTTGGGTTTTCTCCATGACGGCGTAGTCGATGGAGTTGTCGGGCACTTGGGCAAAGCTGTCGGCGTCCAGGCTCAGCGACTGGCCTGCGCCCATGGCCTGGCTGCTTGACTTGTCCAGGCAAGCCTGTGTGGCCTGAAGGATGTCGGGGCAGTGCTGCGCCATTTCACGCAGCATGGCACCGGCGGTAAAGCAAAACATGCCCGAGTTCCAGTAGTAGCCGCCGGTGGCCAGGTATTCGCGAGCAGTGTCCAGGTCGGGCTTTTCCACAAAGCGCTTGACTTGGTGGCCTTCGGCCTGGATGTAACCAAAGCCGGTTTCAGGGCTTTCGGGCTGGATGCCAAAGGTGACGATGCGCCCTTGCAGGGCCAAGTCTTGCGCTTGGGCCACGGCTGCGGCAAAGGCGTCTTGGTCGGTGATCAGGTGGTCGGCAGGCAGCACCAGCAGCACGGCCTCGTCGCCATGGGTGCGCTGCACTTGCATTGCGGCAGCGGCGACGGCGGCAGCCGTGTTGCGCCCAAAGGGCTCCAGCACAAAGGGGGTGGGCAGGCCTTGGGGGTTGACTTGCCGGTAGGCCTCTTGGGTCTTGAACAACAGTTCTTGGTTGGTGACGGTGAGGATTTCAGGCACATCGGGCAAGGCCAGGCCACGCAAAAAGGCCTTTTGCAACAGGCTTTGCCCATCGGCCAGGCGCATGAAGGGTTTGGGGTGTGTCTCGCGGGAAACGGGCCACAGGCGGGAGCCAGCGCCGCCACAGAGGATGACTGGGATGATCATGGTAATTGGACTGCTGAAGTGGAATTGACAGAGGCCGTTCGGATGGCCGCATCCGCAAGTTGCATGGCAGAGGCAGAGGCCGATGCGGTTGAAATTGACGGCACCGTGTACGTTAAGTTTTGTGGGCCTTTTTGATGCTCATGCGCACCGAACTTGTGCAGTACCTGCGGCCACCGGATGGGCTCGCTGCGCAGGGCGTAGACGCTGACGGGTGCCTGGGTGAGGTTTTTCATTTGCGCCAAAAACTGTTGGGTTTCTGCCGGGCAGGCGGGGCGGGCTTGTTGCCAAAATTCGTCCAGCTCGCCCATGAAGCTCAGTTGCGGCTGTTTGTAGAGGGCTTCACCCAAAACCATGAGGGGCGCCCCCCGCTCCAGCGCTTGCAAGCCCACGGTGCTGTTGATGAGCACGACACCGGCCGAGTGTTGGGCCAGGTCGGGCGTGTCGCCTTCGACCATGTGGTGCACCCGATGGGCAATGCCCAGCTCTTGGGCCAGGCCGGCAATGAGTTCGCCGTGGCCAGGGCCTCCGCGCACATGCGGGTGCTGCCTGAACACCAGCAGGCTGTGGGCGGGGGCATGCTGTGCAAACGAGTGCAGGACGCGCATGACGAATTCGGCGTTGTCTGCAAAGTCACTGTGGTGCACGATTTGTGCGTCGCCGTCGTGCTGCAGGGGCACAAAGAAGTAAGGCGTTTGGGCTTTGCGTGCAAAGAGTTGCTGCTGCAAGCGGCGCGAGGGCCGCAAGTGCTGGAGCTTGCGCAGCCACGAGCGAACCCAGTACACGGCGTAGTAACTGGGCTGGCTGATGCGGTGGTGCTGGTAATGCGGAAATTCGTGCCGTGCGTCCCACAGGGCTTGGTAGTGGCGGCTGGCGTGCCAGGCCATTTTTTGGAAATGACGGGGGGTGAAGTCGGGGGTGATGGGGGCCGCGTCCCGCTCGGGGTGCCAGATGTAGCGGGCCAGGGTGTCAGAAAAGCCATTCACGCCGCCCAGCTCCATGGTGATGTAGCCCGGCCGAAAGTAGCCTTCTTCCAACACCACCACGGGCAGGCCTTGGCTTTTGCACAAGGCAATGGCCGCTTGGTGGTATTGGCGGGACTGACCAAACAAGACCACACAGTCGATGGCGTGGTCTTGCAGCAATTGGCCGAAAAACGCAGGCCAGTCTTGCAGGCTTTGCTTGAAGGCGATGGGCTGCAGGGCTTGGCTGTCGTACACGTCGCCCCCCTGAAAAGCCACCCGCCTGACCTGCGCGCCTTGCTGCAGGAGCCAGGTGGCCAGGCGGTCAAAAAAGGCACCCACGGGCCCTTGCAAAAGCAAGACGCTTTTGGCGTGCTGCAAACACCGCATAGCGGGGTTGAAGGGTGTGATTTCGGGGGTGGGATTCAAGGGAGAGCGGTGGCACCGCCGTCTGCGGTGCTGGGTCTAAGCCGGGATCTTTTGTTCAAGTGCCGTTCATGCGACTTGGCTGCATGACTGGAAACATACTTTTTGAATTCACTCGGTTGGAGTGACTAAAAATCCATAGCTACCGCACAAATTTAATGAAAAAATCAATAAATTCGGCATTAATAAACAATAAATAGCTCTTTATTTTAACGTGTATATTTTTGATAACGTGATTTTTTACACTTCATTTCATTTGTTGAAGCCGATGCGGGCGTGTACCGTGACATCGAGCTGAATTGAAAATTTTTTGCAAGTTTGCAAGGGTCTTGGCGTTCTTCAAGTCGCCAAATCAAGTTGATGAAACTCGACCTTGACCAGCGTGGGCCGACCCAAAATTTCCAACAACACGGCCACGCGCTTGCTGGAGACGCTTTGCACGATGCCTTCCAGACCATGCAGGGCGTTGTGCTTAAGCAGCACGGTTTGACCTGCCTTGATCTGGCTGACCTCTTGCAGGCTGGCCTGGTTGCGCAGTTGTTCAAGCTGGCGAATGCGGTTGAGCAGTTCGTCTTGCAAAGTAGCGGGCTCAAACCCAAAGCGCACCAGGTTGTGGATGCCTTTGGTGTTGCGCACCACCGAGATGCTTTGTGCAGGTTGACTGGGCCTGAAAAAGATGTAGCGCGGAAACATGGGCTCGAACACCTCCACGGGGCCTTGCGCTGTTTTTTTGTATTGCTTGTACAGCGGCAGGTAGGCTTCGAAATGTTGCTGCTCGAGGTTGTAAAGCGCGACTTTTTCTTGCCGGGGTTTGGTGCTGGCCAAGTACCAAGCACTGCAGGGCTGGCTGTTGTCTTCGGGCATGGGGGTCTGCAATGAATATGTCCAACAGGGGAATGGATTGAATATTCATTTTATGACCTATTTAAAATTACTATTATATTTTTATTATTATAAAATATTTATATGGTTAATTTGTTATTAATACTTTGCATTTGACAATATTCACGATTAATAACGTGGAAATGTGCATCACAGCCGCGACACTGAGCCCGCTCGGGGGCATTTAAGCTGGCAGAGCTCACCACCAACAGGAGTCACGCCATGTCTTCATCTGCCCGCTGGAAACAGCGCCCCCCAGGCTCCAACTGGGGCGACTTTGGTCCGGACGATCAATATGGCCGCATGAACCTGCTGACGCCCGCGAAGGTGTTGCAGGGCATGGCCGAGGTGCGCACGGGGCAGAGCTTTAACCTGAGCCTGCCGCTGGATTTTCCCGGGGGCAATGTGCTCAACCCGCGCAGGCAGCCACCGGTGCTGCGCCCGACGGTGCGCGAGGGCAAGCCCAACATGAATTACCAGCTGTGGTGCAACGAGCCCGATTGCACCGATGTGATTTGCGACGATCTGGTGATCATGCATTTGCAGTACAGCACGCAGTGGGACGGCCTGGCGCATGTGGGCTCGATGTTTGACGCCAATGGCGATGGTGTGCCCGAGCCGGTGTATTACAACGGGTTCCGGGCGGGCACGGATGTGGTGGGCCCCAGCAGCGGTGCGGGAGCGGGCATTTTTGGTTTTCCGGACATTGCGCGCGAGTCTACGTCGGCGGCCAAGGCCTTGGGCATCGAAAAAATGTCCGAGCGCTGTGTGCAGGGCCGCGCCGTGATGATCGACCTTCATGCGCATGTGGGGCGTGAGCGGGTGCGCGTGGGCTACGACTTGCTGATGGAGATCATGCGCAAAGACCAGGTGGTGGTGGAGCCAGGTGACATGGTGTGTCTGCACACGGGCTTTGCGCAGATGCTGCTGGAGATGAACAAGCAACCCGATCCGCATGCTGTCGAAAATTCGTGCGCTGTGCTGGAGGGGCGCGACGAGAAGCTGCTGCAGTGGATCACCGATTCGGGCCTGGTGGCCTTGATTGCCGACAACTACGCGGTGGAGGGTTTACCTTCAACGCCCAAGCCCGGCAGCTGCGCCGCCCTGCCCTTGCATGAGCATTGTTTGTTCAAGCTGGGCGTGCACCTGGGCGAGATCTGGCACCTGACGCCGCTGGCCCAATGGCTGCGAGCGGCAGGCCGCTCGCGCTTTTTGCTCACCGCCCCACCCTTGCGCCTGCCCGGCGCCATCGGCTCACCCGTCACGCCGATTGGCACCGTGTGAATAGACGCATCGCCTGCAAGGCAACCGCTCTGAATGCTGACCTGCAATTCCTGGTGATCCTTGAAGTCTTGCGCAACAGGCAAGGCATGGATTTTTTGTAGGAGCCCACCCTGTGGGCGATGGGCGTGGCACACGCCCTCAACATCATTGCGCTGAAAACCAATCGCCCACGGGGTGGGCTCCTACAAAGAAACAATCGCCCACGGGGTGGGCTCCTGGTATGGATTGACCTGTCAATAGGTGCCGGTTGTTTTTCAGCTCTCTGTCTGTTTCTTTTGTCTTCTCGGTCAGTGACTGTGGATCAGGGACTACGAGGCTGAT
>Ga0255139_1000013_pt1 | contig 103060 bp, 96 predicted proteins | sample Law_Colum_RepB_8_FD_188549 | JGI IMG/M metagenome (GOLD analysis project Ga0255139, IMG submission 188549) | Freshwater microbial communities from St. Lawrence River, New York, United States - Law_Colum_RepB_8d | ecosystem: Environmental > Aquatic > Freshwater > River | place: USA: New York...
ACGTAAATATCGTTAAACTGTTTCATGACCTGCCTCCTGAGTTATGGCACTGGGTTGATAAAGGTTTCGCACCCCATCAACTTAACCCACGTTTGTCAGGTGGGCAGGTCATCCATCATGTCTACAGTTTTCAGACCCGCGCCAAGCCCATGGGGCGCTGCTGTCGAGGTTGTCGTTTTGGTGGCCATCCAATGGGTGTGGCGCTGGGCAGCTCTGACGAAGTGGCCCAGCCGAGGTTCAAGGGCTTGGACGCATTTGCTGGACGGCCCTGATTTCGTAGTCGTTGATCAGCTTTTTGAAGTGCTTGTAAATGTCGGCCATCTTCACATTCAGCTGGATGCTGGCAAAACCTTCATCATTTTTGTCCAGCGGGATCACGCCCGTGACCACGCTTTTGAAGTGTTCGGGGTCTTTGTTCCTGATGGGTTGATAGCGATCGATGGCGGCAAAGATGTCGTCGAGGGTATAGCCGTGGTCTCTGGTGAGGACCATCAAATCATAGAGGTCACGAGACTTCACGCGGTCATAGACGACGATGCTTTTCATGGCAAGCAGCCCATCGATGCCCAGCACATCAAAACCACCCTCTGAAACCGTCACCTTGGGCGTCGCCTGTAAGTAGGCAATCTGCGCCTTGGGTCGATCGCTTTCGTTGCGGGAATGAAACGTGACCTTGGCGCCGTCAATCAGGTAATCCTGAATGTAGTGATCCAGGTTTTCTGACGTATTGATTTTGAAGCCCAGTTTTTGTTCAGGTGTGATCAGGCTTTCAATCGTGGAGCCGCCTTCAGCCAACTCATCCAGCAGTCCATCAAGGGCTTTGACGGGCAATTTCTGGCCAAAGATATTGAAGTCCAGGTCTTCGCTGACCCGGTGTCCAATTTGCAATGCCAGTGCAGTGCCACCGACCAGCGTAAAGCCCGCCAGTCTGGGGTCGTTTTGGAGGCGAGCGAAATTCTTCTGAGTCGCCTCTGGCATGAATTGCAGTTTGAGCTTATGCATTCGCTTGCCCCTGAGCTGTTCGCAAGCCTTTGCTGATGTTGCTCAGCATTCGGGTCACACTGGCGTTGGTCATGGGTTCATAGGCCCGCCGCTTGAACACGCGCTTGACCTTCGGGACACCGTAGTAAAAGCACAAGCGAGCCACATCTTCGAACTTGTGCTTTTCAAGCACCTTGCCGATCAACACATCGTCCTTGATGTTGGGGTTTGACCAGTCGTAAGCGCCCGATAAACCGATCTTGGCGGACTTGCGTGGCGCGTTGGCTTGCGCAATGACGGTGCGCAGCCACGCCGGGATCAGCGCTGCGTAGCTGTCAATTTCCCCTTCTGCCCAGTCACCCGTGGCATGCTGGATTTCCAGCGTGGTGAGGTTTTTCATGCCCCGGGTCCACAGTTCAAGCAAGACCCTGCCCTTGGGGCTGGCAGCCAACTGGACTTTTCTTTGACTCATGCGCCGAAATTGCACGGTGTGCCCCGCGGCTTTGACCGTGCGCGACAGACCAGAAGTGGGCACCACAAGCAGATCATCCGTGCCTCCGGCTGGCGCAAGGCCTACTTGCTCCCCTGTCTTTTGCGCCACTGCATGGGCAATGGTTTGTGCGTCCACACGCTGGCCGGCTTTGACATACAGCCCTCGGGCTACCCGCTCGATGATCCCTGCGCTCATCATCCGAAAAAGCGCTTGGTCCACGGCTGCGCGAGTCCCCACCGACAAAAAGTCAGCACTTGAGAACACAGCCCCTGGAGATTGGGCTGCGATGGCTTGCCTGATCGTTTCGGATGTTCGCATGTCAGAAATTATTATCGTTTTTAAGTTAATGTCAATATTTTATGAAAGGCGCTTGATTGAGGAAAAAGGTCGGACGAAGCAATAAGCGGCTGGTAGTCGCACGCTCCAGCCCTTTCAAGACTCATTCGAAATGCGCAGGCCCTCAAGCGGCGGTCTCAGTCTTTGCAGGAGCCCACCCCCGTGGGCGATGTTTTGCAGGGCGCGTGCCACGCCCATCGCCCACAGGGGTGGGCTCCTACAGTTTGCAGACCTGCGCCAAGCCCATGGGGCGCTGCGGTGGCTTCGCGTCGGGCGGCGTCAAATGCATTGAGCTTTTGCTTCAAATTGGGCAGGTGATGTTGGGTCCTGATCAAGGTCGCGCCATCAGCCCCCGCAGTGCCACGCCATAACTTTCAAAACCCTGCTCAGCCCAGCGTGCGCTGCTGTCGATGCAGTCGTGTTGATGGCCGTGCACCGTGGTGCGCACGCCCATGCGGCGGGCCAGGTCGTCCAGCTCGTGGAAGCCATGCTCGTGGTAGCCCGGTGCTTCGTGGGTGATGAGGATGTCGGCTTGCTGCTCGGCCAGTTGGTCCATTTCATCCGGGTAGATGCTGGACCAGTGGCGCAGGTGCACGCTGCCTTGCCAGCGGTCCTGGCGCGGGGTGACTCGGGCGTGTGCTTCGCGGTTGCGAAACTTGGGGCTTTGCGCGTCTTTGGGGTACCAGACGCCGCCGCGAAACACGCCGCCCAGCCCACCAATGCGCATGCCGCAGGGCAGCGTGACCACGCGGCCGTGCAGGTTGCGGTCGGCCAGTTCGCTGTGCCAGACGTTGGCAAAGTTGTCCTCGTGGTCCGTGTCGTGGTTGCCGTGGATGTACCAGACGCGGTCGCGGATGGCTTCCAGCTCAATGTGCAGCGGGCGTACAGGCTCCAGGTCGCCCAGCAAGATGACGGCGCGGGCATCGGTTTGCAGCGCGGCATCGATGATGTGCTGCCATTGGCCATGCGGGTCGCCACAAAAGAGGATGGGGCCGGGGTGCATGGGGCGTCTGTGTGATGTGGCGGTGGTGGATCCCCGTAAATCGTACATGAGGTGTTGGATTGCCGGGCTTGGCAAGTCATTGACTTTTTTGTAGGAGCCCACCCCGTGGGCGATGATTTTCAGGGCGTGTGCCACGCCCATCGCCCACAGGGGTGGGCTCCTACAGCGACGTGGTCGCCCTTTTATCGCCGACTCACATCGCCGGGTAGTCGATGTACCCCTCAGGCCCCGGTGCGTAAAAGGTGCTGGAGTTGGCTTTGGCCAGAGGGGCGTTGGCTTGGAGGCGTTGCACCAGGTCGGGGTTGGAGATGTAGGCGCGGCCAAAGGCCACGGCGTCGGCGCGACCCGATGCGATGGCGTCGATGGCCATGTCGCGGGTGTAGCCGTTGTTGGCGATGTAGGCGCCTTTGAAGGTCTGGCGAGCCCATGCAAAGTCAAAGCCTGTCAGGTCGCGTGGGCCACCGGTCGAGCCCTCTACAAAATGGATGAAAGCGATGCCGCGTTGGTTGAGCGCTTCGACCAAGGGGCCGAACACGGCCTGTGGGTCACTCTCCGCCGAGTCGTTGGCGGGTGAGACGGGCGACAGGCGGATGCCGGTGCGGCCTGCGCCGATTTCGACGGCCACTGCGTCCACCACTTCCAGCGCAAAGCGGATGCGGTTTTGCGGTGAGCCGCCGTAGCCGTCGGTGCGCAAATTGGTGCTGTCGCGCAAGAACTGATCGATCAGGTAGCCGTTGGCGCCGTGGATTTCCACGCCGTCAAAACCGGCGCGCATGGCGTTGGCCGCGCCCTGGCGGTATTGCTGAACGACTTCTTTGATTTCTTCTGCCGAGAGGGCATGTGGCACGGGGGCGGGCACTTTGCCGTTGCGGCCGTAGGCCATCACTTTGGCGGCCACGGCCGAAGGCGCGATGGGCTCGGCCCCGCCGGTCAGGTCGGGGTGCGAGATGCGGCCCACATGCCAGATTTGCGCAATGATTTTGCCGCCCGCCGCGTGCACGGCCTGGGTGATGGGCTTCCAGCCTTCGACCTGCGCGTCCGAGTAAATGCCGGGCGTGGCCATATAGCCTTTGCCACCGGGCGAGACCTGGGTGCCTTCGCTGATGATCAGGCCCGCGTTGCTGCGTTGGCGGTAGTACTCGATGTTCATGGCGCTGCCGGGGATGTCGCCAGCGGGCTCGTCGGCGCGGCAACGGGTCAGCGGGGCCATCACGATGCGGTTGGCCATGTCGATGTCGCCGATGCGGGTGGGTTGGAAGAGTTGGGCAAGGGTGTCGGTCATGGGGGCTTTGTAATGCGGTTGGGTCAAAAGAGAAGTCGATCATTATGAGTGGAACAGTTCCTTGTGGGAGCCCACCTCGTGGGCGATTGAACGCACACAGCCAAGTCATGAAGCATTTTGTAAGAGCCCACCCTGTGGGTGATGGTTTGCAGGGCGTGTGCCACGCCCATCGCCCACGGGGTGGGCTCCTACAACAACACAGGCCGGTCTGATGTCGGACGGCACTGGGGATAATGACATTACTCTTTGAAACCGGACCACAACGTGAGCGCCATCGCCATCATCGACTTTGAAACCACGGGCATTTCGCCGGGCATGGGCGACCGTGCCACCGAGGTGGCGGTGGTGATGCTGGAAAACGGTCAGGTGGTGGACCGCTACCAAAGCCTGATGAACGCCGGGGTGCGGGTGAACAGCTTCATCACCCAGCTCACCGGCATCACCAACGAGATGGTGCAAGCCGCGCCGCCAGCCGAGCAGGTGATGCGCGAGGCGGCGCGCTTTGTGGCGGGCAGGCCCATGGTGGCGCACAACGCGGCGTTTGACCGCAAGTTCTGGCAAGCCGAGCTGGCGCGTTGCGGCGAAGACGGCGCGCACCCCTTTGCCTGCACTTTGCTGTTGTCGCGCCGCCTGTACCCGCAAGCGCCCAACCACAAGCTGGGCACGCTGGCCGCGCTGCACCATTTGCCGTCGTCAGGCCGTGCCCACCGGGCCTTGGCCGATGCCGAGATGGCCGCGCACTTACTGGCCCAAATGCAGCACGACCTGAAAACCCGCTACGGCTGCACCCAGACCGACCACGCCCTGCTCATGGGCCTGCAGCGCACCAGCCGGCACATGGTGGGGCCGTATTTGAAGCAGCGCGCAGGTGGGTGAATATGGCCTTGGATGCGCGATGCCAGGTCGCATCCCGATGCGCATTCAAAGTCGCAAAAAGTTTCGCAAAAATAGAGAAAAAATCATGTGCATCAAGGGCTTGCACTGTTTTTCAAAGTCGCAAAAAATGCCGCACAGACAGTGGCAAAAATGATCCCTCGATGTCAATCGGCAATGCGCAACGCTGCAGGGTTTGAGGTGCCGGTGTGTCACGCAGGTAACTGCATCTGTGCTGGCGGGCGGGATTGCTAGGGTTTACCCTTTTAGGTGTGTGGGTGTCGGGTGACATACTGATTTGAGCAGCAAGAACATGGTGGCTGCCACGAAATCATTCAACCCATTCAGGAGATTCTCAAGATGTTGAAGACGAACAAACGCGCATTGCTCAAGGCACTCGGTGCCGCAGCCGTGGTGGCTGGCATGTCTGCAGGCCCTGCATTCGCGCAGGCCCCTATCGTCCTGAAAATGGCGCACGTCTACAACCCCGGCAACATCTGGTTTGAGACCGCCGAGGCCTATGCCAAAGCGGTTGAGACACGCTCGGGTGGCAAGGTGAAAATCCAGATCGCGGCCAGCGGCTCGACCGGCGATTGGCCCGCTTCCATCGAGGGCCTGAAGATCGGCACCAACGACATCGTGCTGCAGTCCATCGGCACCCTTGACCGCTACAACCCACTGCCCGGTTTGGAGGCTTATCCTTATTTGATCCGCGACCTGGATCACTTCAAGAAGGTCTACTTTGGTCCGGTGGGCGCCGAGTTCATTGAAGAGGTGGCCAAGAAGAGCTCATTCCGAATCATCGGCGCGGGCTATCGCGGCGCACGGTGGCTGACTTCCAACAAGCCGGTCAAGAACGTCAACGACATCAAGGGCCTGAAGCTGCGCGTGCCGCCCCTGAAGATGTACCGCATGACCTGGGACATGCTGGGGGCGAGCCCCGTGCCGATGGGTGCGGCCGAGCTGTTCACTTCGATGCAGCAGGGCGTGGTCGACGGTCAAGAGAACCCGCTGGAGTTCATTGACAACTTCAAGTTCAACGAAGTGCAGAAATACGCGATCGACACCCGCCACATCATTGGCGCGATGACCTGGATCTATTCCGATGCGCGCTTCAAGCGTTTGCCTGCTGATGTGCAGACCTTGCTCAAGGAAGAGGGCGACAAGGTGATGCTGGAAGCCAGCGACAAGATGGCCAAGATGGAAAGTGGTTTGCGCGACAAGCTCACCAAGGCGGGCATGCAGTTCAATGACATTGACCGCGAGGCCATCCGCAGCCGACTCGGTGGCATTGCCAAGGAGTTCCCGGACCTGGCCCCCTGGGCAGCCAAGTTCTCGGCCGTCAAGTGATGCAGGCAGTCGGTGAGGCCGGCGAGGAACGGCCCCCCAACGCCGCGATCGCCTGGGCCATGCGCATCGAGCGCACGCTGGACGTGATCCTGGGCCTGATGCTGCTGGCGGTCGCGCTGATCCTTTTCTACCAAGTGTTTGGTCGCTACGTGATCGGCCGCGCACCCGCTTGGACGGAGGAGATCTCGCGCATGCTGGTCGCCTGGATCGCCATGCTGGGCACAGGCGCCTGCCTGCGCACCGGCGGCCATGTGGCGGTGGGTGCGCTGGTCGATGCGGTGCCGCCGCGTGTCCGGGTGGTGTTGCTGGCCTTGCGTGACGCGGCGGTGATGGCCACCGCAGGTGTGCTGGGCTGGGCGGGCGTGCGGTTTGCCATGCTCAATGCCGAGCAGGAGTCTGCAGCGATGGAGATCCCCATGGCGATCCCGTATTCGGCCATGGCCATTGGTGCGGTGTTGTTGGCGCTGGTTTTGGCGCTGGCGCGGCTGGGCGGTCAAACGCCGGCTGTCGATTCGATCTTGCCGGTGGAGTGATACCCAGATGACGATGCTTGGTGTGCTGTTGCTGTCCTTGACAGTGCTGTTGCTTTTGGCGGTGCCGGTGGCGTTTGCGCTGGTGCTGTCGGCAACGATCGCGGTGGTGTTTGTCGGTGACATTGATCTGATGATCGTGCCCCAACAGGTGTACCAGGGGCTGGACAGCTTTTTGCTGCTGGCCATTCCGCTGTTTTTGCTGGCTGGTGAACTCATGTCGCAGGGCGGCATGACCGACCGTTTGCTCGGGTTTTGCAATGCCCTGTTTGGCCGTTTTCGTGGCGGGCTGGCCATGACCAACGTGGCTTCGGCCACCTTGATGTCGGGCATTTCGGGCTCGGCCATTGCCGACACCTCCGCGCTGGGCAAGGTGCTGATTCCGGCCATGATCAAGGCGGGTTATGGGCGGGGCTTTTCTGCCGCGTTGACGGCGGCCGCCAACGTGGTGGGGCCGATCATTCCGCCATCGATCACGTTTTTGATGATCAGCGTGTTGACCAATTTGTCACCGCTCAAGCTGTTCATTGCTGCTGTGATTCCGGGCGTGCTGTACGCCAGTGCGATCATGGTGGTGGCGGTGGTGATCAGCCGACGCCGTGGTTACCCCGCGGCGCAGGCCGTGAACCTGGCGGGCATTTGGCGCGAGTTCAAGCTGGCGTTCTGGGCGCTGTCGATGCCGGTGTTTTTGATCGTCGGCATCCGTTCGGGTATTTTCAACGTGACCGAGTCGTCTGCGGTGGCGGTGGTGTATGCGCTGCTGGTGGGGTTTTTCATTCACCGCGAGCTGAACCTGCGCAAGCTCTGGCTGGCGCTGGTGAGCTCAGCACGCGGCACGGCGGTGATCATGATCATTCTGGGCGGGGCGCAGGTGGTGTCGTGGTTCTTGGCTTATGAGCAAGCACCGCAGCGCATTGCCGAATGGATGCTGGGCTCCATCGGCAGCCCGATGCTGTTCTTGTTGCTGGTCAACGTGTTGCTGTTGCTGGTGGGCACCTTCATGGAAAACGGCCCGTCCTTGGTGTTGCTGTGCCCGGTGCTGTACCCGGTGGCGGCCAAGTTCGGCATTGACCCTTACCATTTCTCGATGATTGTTGGCATCAATTTGCTGATCGGTTTGATCACGCCGCCGGTGGCGATCAGCCTGTCCATTGGCTCGCTGATTGCTGGGGCGCGTTCGGACGAGGTCAATCGGGAAGTGTTGCCATTTTTGGCCGCCGCCATCGGGGTGGTGTTGCTGGTGACCTTTGTGCCAGCGATCTCTTTGTGGTTGCCTTCCGTGATCGGTGGGCGCTGAAAAGGCTTGCTGGCCGTTTATTCTCCAAGGGGTTCAGACATGTCTCGACGTTTTGATGGCCGTGTGGCCGTGGTCTGCGGTGCTGGTTCGGTGGGGCCAGGCTGGGGCAATGGCAAGGCGGCGGCGGTGCAATATGCGCGTGACGGGGCCACGATTGCGGCCATTGACATCGAGCTGGACGCTGCGCAGGCCACGGTGGAACTGATCCGCGCTGAAGGCGGCACGGCGGTGGCTTGGCGTTGCGATGTGACCAAGCGCGATGAGGTGAATGCGACGATGGCCGAGATCGTGGCGCATTTCGGGCGCATTGACGTGCTGCACAACAACGTGGGCCTGCCGGCCATGGGCACCATGGAAACCCTGAATGAGGGGGAGTGGGACCACGCGATGGATGTGAACCTCAAGAGTGTCTTTCTGACTTGCCAGGCGGTCTTGCCCGTCATGGTGCGGCAGGGCAAGGGCGCGATTGTCAACATCTCATCGCTGGCGGCCATCCGCTACACCGGTTACCCCTATCCGGCTTATTACGCCAGCAAGGCGGCGGTGAACCACCTGACCGCGTCCATGGCGCTCGAATACGCACGCAAGGGCATCCGGGTCAACGCCATCATGCCGGGCATGATGGACACGCCCCACATTTACAAAGCCATTGCGGGCCAATACGCCTCGCACGAAGAGATGGTGGAAAAGCGCAACGCCATGTGCCCCACCGGCCGCATGGGCACAGGTTGGGACATCGCCAAGGCGGCGGCCTTTCTGGCGTCTGACGAAGCCGAGTACATCACCGGCCAGTGCCTGGCGGTAGACGGCGGGTTTTCGATTCGGGCGTGAGTGGGCCAGCACACGGTGGCTGACTTGGGGTCTGAGCCGCCCGCGCATCACCCCAAGCCCAAAGGCAAGGCTGTTTTGTAGCGCACCTGCTTGAGCGCAAAGCTGGACCGGATTTTCTCGACCCCCGGAATCGGTGAGAGCTGCTCCAGAATGAAGCGCTCCAGCGCCGCCATGTCGCGCACGGCCACGCGCAGCAAATAGTCGCTGTCGCCGGTCATCAAATAGCACTCCATCACCTCGTCGTGCCGTGCGATGTGCGCCTCAAAGTCGGCCAAGGTTTCCTTGCTTTGGGTCTTGAGGCTGATCGAGATGAACACCGTCAGGCCCAGCCCCAGCGCCGCCGCACTGGCCAGCGCCACATAGCGTTGAATCACGCCGTTGCTCTCCAAAGCCTTGACGCGGGCCAGGCACGGCGAGGGCGACAGGCCAATGCGTTTGGCCAGGGTCACGTTGGACAGTGCGCCGTCGCGCTGCAACTCGTCGAGTATCTTCAAATCCACGTTGTCAAGAATCATGTGCTGAATTCCTTTTTATTTCGGCATATTGTGCTTTAAATCGTGGATCGAGAGGCGTAAATACGCAGCACATGCGCCGCCTGCCTCTGTAGAGTGAAGGGCATGAACGCACCTTACGAACCCCTCTTGCACGCGCTGTCACACCCCCATGATTTGGACCCGGAGGAAACCGCCGAATGGCGCGATGCTTTGCTGTCGCTGATCGGCTCGCAAGGCCCCGAGCGGGCCCGGCAGATTCTGGACGAGCTGGCCCGCGTGGCCCGGCAGCAGCGCACCGGCTGGCAGCCGGAGCTGAACACGCCTTACATGAACACCATCGCGGTCGAAGACCAGCCGGTGTTTCCGGGCGACTTGGCCACCGAAGAGCGGTTGGTGGCCATCATGCGTTGGAACGCGCTGGCCATGGTGGTGCGCGCCAACCAGGCCTATGGCGAGTTGGGCGGGCACATTGCCAGCTACGCCAGCGTGGCCGATTTGTTCGAGACCGGCTTTCACCATTTCTTCCACGCCCGCACCGAGCAGCACAAGGGGGACTTGGTGTTCTTCCAGCCGCACAGTGCACCGGGCGTGTACGCCCGCGCCTTTCTGGAAGGCCGTTTGAGCGAAGCCGACCTGATGCATTACCGCCAGGAAATCACCGCACCCGGCAGCGGCGCACGCGGTTTGTCGAGCTACCCGCACCCTTGGCTGATGCCCGACTTTTGGCAGTTCCCCACCGGCTCGATGGGGCTGGGGCCGATCAGCTCGATTTACCACGCGCGCTTCATGCGCTACCTGACGCACCGCCAGCTGCAAGACTGCAGCGCCCGCAAGGTGTGGGGCGTGTTTGGCGACGGCGAGATGGACGAGCCCGAGAGCATGAGCGCGCTCACACTGGCCGCCCGCGAAAAACTCGACAACCTGGTGTGGGTGGTCAACTGCAATTTGCAACGTTTGGATGGCCCGGTGCGCGGCAACGGCCGCATCATCGACGAGCTGGAAAAGTTGTTTGCCGGCGCGGGCTGGAACGTCATCAAGCTGGTGTGGGGCAGCGACTGGGACGGCTTGCTGGCACGCGACACCTCGGGTGCTTTGCTGCGCGCCTTTGCCAACACGGTCGACGGCCAGATGCAGACCTTTGCCGCCAAGGATGGGCGCTTCAACCGCGACAACTTCTTTGGCCAGAACGAAGAGCTGGCGCGGCTGGCGCAGGGCATGACCGACGAGCAGATCGACCGGCTCAAGCGCGGCGGCCACGACATCGTGAAAATCCACGCCGCCTATGCGGCTGCGGCGGCGCACCGCGGCCAGCCCACGGTGATTCTGGCGCACACCAAAAAAGGCTTTGGCATGGGCAGCGCAGGCCAAGGAAAGATGACCACGCACAGCCAGAAAAAATTCGAGGAGCAAGACCTCATCGACTACCGCAACCGCTTTGACTTGCCGCTGAGCGATGAGCAGGCCAAGGGCCTGGCGTTTTACAAACCTGCCGACGACAGCGCCGAAATGCGCTACCTGCGCGAGCACCGTGCCCGCCTGGGCGGCAGCTTGCCCAAGCGCGAGACGACCTGCGACCGCTTGCCCGTGCCCGCACTCGCCAGTTACGGGCAGTTTGCGCTGCAGGCCGACGGCAAGGAGATGAGCACCACCATGGCCTTTGTGCGCATGCTGGGCAACTTGCTGAAAGACCGTGAGCTGGGCCCGCGCATCGTGCCCATCGTGGCCGACGAGGCGCGCACCTTCGGCATGGCCAACCTGTTCAAGCAGGTGGGCATTTACAGCAGCGTGGGCCAGCGTTATGCGCCCGAAGACATCGGCTCGGTGCTCAGCTACCGCGAAGCCACCGACGGCCAGATTCTGGAAGAAGGCATCAGCGAAGCGGGGGCGATTGCCAGCTGGACGGCAGCCGCCACCAGCTACAGCGTGCACGGCCTGGCCATGTTGCCCTTCTATATTTATTACTCGATGTTCGGCTTTCAGCGCGTGGGCGACGCCATCTGGGCCGCGGCCGACCAACGCGCCCGGGGCTTTTTGCTCGGCGCCACCTCAGGCCGCACCACCTTGGGCGGCGAGGGCTTGCAGCACCAGGACGGCAGCAGCCATTTGGTGGCGGCCACCATCCCCAATTGCAAGGCCTACGACCCGGCGTTCGCGGGCGAGTTGGCGGTGATTTTGGATGCGGGTATGCGCGAGATGGTCGAGCAGCAGGCCGACGTGTTTTATTACGTGACCCTGATGAACGAGAACTACGCGCAGCCCGACTTGCCTGCGGGCGTGGAGGCCGATGTGCTGCGCGGGGGCTACCTGTTTGGCACGTATGGCCCAGCCATGCAGGATGCTGCGGACACCATGGCGGCGGGTCGCCTGGCCCAGCCCTTGATCGGTGCAGCGCAGCGCGTGACCTTGCTCGGGTCAGGCGCGATCCTGACCGAAGTGGTCAAAGCCGCGCAGCAACTGGCCGCGCAAGGCGTGGGCGTCGAGGTGCTCAGCATCACCAGCTGGAGCGAACTGGCCCGCGATGGCATGGCGCAAGAAGCCAGTGGCGCTGTGGGCGCTGGCCATTTGTCCAAGTTGCTGAGCGCCACCCAAGGCCCAGTGATCGCCGCCACCGACTATGTGCGCGCCTTGCCCGAGAGCGTGCGTGCCTTCGTGCCCGAAGGCCGCCGCTACAGCACGCTGGGCACCGACGGCTTTGGCCGCAGCGACACACGGGCTGCACTGCGCCGCTTCTTTGCGGTGGACGCAGACAGCATCGCGCAGGCGGCGTTGAGGGCGTTGGTCAGCTGATCATTCAGTCGCAAGCGGCCAAAAATCGCTTGCAGGCAAGCTCCCACAAAGTCAAGGCAAGCCCCCACAAAGTCAGGGCTGGGCCACAGGTGCTTCAAAAAGCTGATGCCTTGTGGGAGCCAGCCTGCTGGCGATGCAGTGCAAGCTGGGTCAAAAATCGCTTGCAGGCAAGCTCCCACAAAGTCAAGGCAAGCTCCCACAAAGTCAGGGCTGGGTCACAGGTGTTTCAAAAAGCTGTTGCCCTGTGGGAGCCAGCCTGCTGGCGATGAAGTGCAAGCTGGGCCAAAAATCGCTTGCAGGCAAGCTCCCACAAAGTCAGGGCTGGGTCACAGGTGTTTCAAAAAGCTGTTGCCCTGTGGGAGCCAGCCTGCTGGCGATGCAGTGCAAGCTGGGCCAAAAATCGCTTGCAGGCACGCTCCCACAAAGAGGCTTGACTGAGCTCGACATGTCACCCATTTGCATGGTGAAAGGGCCAGTGCCTGCCCATAATCGGGATTCCAAAAAACGATGGAGTTGCCCCATGCTCGACCCGCAAGCCCAAGCCCTGATGACCCTGTTGAGCGAAAAGGGCATTCCCCCGGTTCACACGCAAACGCCGGTGGAGGCTCGGGCTTCTTACCGGGCGCGGCGCGGCTTCACCCAGCCCGATGCGCCCGAAGTGGGGCGTGTGCAAGACCTGCATTTCAACCATTCGGGTGTGGACATTGCGGTGCGCGTGTACCACCCGCCAGGTGCCACGCAGGCCATGCCCGCCTTGGTGTACCTGCATGGCGGGGGGTGGACTGTTGGCGATCTGGACACGCACGATGTCCTGTGCCGCACGCTGTGCTTGCAATCCGGTGGTGTGGTGGTGGCGGTGGATTACCGCATGGGGCCAGAGCACAAATTTCCGGCGGCCTATGAAGACGCGGTGGCGGCCTGGCAGTGGGTGGCCTCGCAAGCGCAGTCTTTGGGCGTGGACCCTGCACGCATCGCCATCGGTGGCGACAGCGCGGGCGGCAATCTGGCCGCTGCTGCCTGCCTGGGCCTGCGCGAGCAGGGGCTCAAGCCGGTGCTGCAATTGCTCATTTACCCCAGCACCTTGATGGCCCCTGAGACCGCTTCGTATCAGACCAACGGCCAGGGTTACATGCTCACCCGGGATTCCATGGCTTGGTATTCGGGCAATTACCTGCGCGGGCCTCAAGACGCCCTGGATTGGCGCGCCTCGCCGCAGTTGGCCGCAAGCCATGCGAACTTGCCACCCGCCTTCGTGTTGACGGCAGGCTTTGATCCCTTGCGCGACGAGGGCCTGATGTACGCCGATGCCCTGAGCCGGGCAGGCGTGTCCTCGCAATACATCTGCTTTGAGCGGCAAATCCACGGCTTCATCACCATGGGGCGCGTGCTGCAAGAGGCCAACACCGCGGTGGCCCTGTGCGCCCAGGCTTTGCGCACAGCCTGGGCCTCCGCCTGACCTCAGCGGTGCCGGACTGATCAGCCTTGGATGATCGCCTGGTAAGCCTGCCGGGTTTCGGGGCTGACCGCGTCCAGTGCCTGTTCATAGCGGGTCTGGTGCTGCGCCACCATGCGGGCTGACGCGATGGTTTTGGATTTGCAGAACCAATGGCAGCTGTGCTGCATCAAAAACATTTCGCCCATCAGACGAAAGGCGCGTTCTTTGGGGCTCAGGCCTTGGGCATTGTCGACCGTCCGCCCAATCCCCTGGGCGTGGATTTCCAGGATGCGGCGCATGTCGAAGGTGGCTTTGGGCGAGAGCTGGTCAATGAAGGGCAGGGCCAGCTTGAAGACCCGTGTCACAGGCGCAGGCAGTTTGGCAAATTCCCGAGCCAGATTCTGGAACTCGGAGGCCAGTTGCTGCTCCGCGGTCTCTTGCAGTTGCAGGATCTGCTGCTGGCGCTCGGCGTCGGATTCGCCCAGTGCCCGCATGTAGGCGCTGCTGAGCTGCTCCATGTGTTTTTCGATTTGATAAGGCCGCAATTGTTCGGCCAGCAAAGCGGTGCGTTTGCGCTGCCCCTGGGTGTTGAGCCAGTGGATGCCCGTGGCCAGGATGAACAGCAGACTGAGGAATTCCATACATGCAAGGTGTCTTGGCCGACATGGCCGTTGCGCCAAGTGTAGTGAGTTGGGTTGCGAAGGGCCCTCAAAAGCCTTGATTTGCCCCTGAAACACGAATCCATGGCCCGTGTACAGGCGATACAGCACACAAGCGGGCAATTGGAGTGTGGACTCTAAAGTGAGGGTTATCCCTTGCCCTTGGCCCGGCATGCTGTTCAAATTGCTGCATTGCAACAAAAACCCATCCAAGGAACACACCATGAACTTCAACGCTGAACAATTCTCCGCCACTCAACAAGCCAATCTGAACGTGGCCGCCGGCCTGTCGCAAACCGCTTTCGCCGGTTTCGAGCGCTTGGTCGAGCTGAACATGGCCGCTGGCAAAGCCGCTGTGGGCGAGTCTTTCGCCAACATGCAAGCCCTGATGGGTGCCAAGTCGCCTCAAGACCTCTTGGCCGTGCAAGCCGCTTTGGTGCAGCCTGCCTTCGAAAAGTCGGTGTCTTATGGCCGTCACATCGCTGACATCGCCAACAGCACCGGTGCCGAATTCACCAAAGCTGTTGAAAGCAAAATGGCCGAGTCCGAAAAAGCCGTCAAGAGCCTGGTTGAAAGCAGCCTTAAAAACGCGCCCGCTGGTTCCGACGCCGCTGTGGCCGTGTTCAAAACAGCTTACGAAGCCAGCCAAACGGCTGCTGAAACTCTGAAAAAAGTGGCCAAGCAAGCTGCTGACACAGCCGAGTCGAACATCAAAGCCGCTACCGCCCAAGCCGAAGCTTCGGTGAAAGCTGCCATGAGCAAGGCCAAAGCCAAGGCTTGAGCTTTGACTCAATGAGCGGCCCTTCAAGGGCGGCTTTCTACAATCAGGGTGTCTTCGGACACCCTTTTTTGTGCGTGCTGGGGTTCGGGTGCCTGCTCACCCAGACCCAAGCATGCGGCCCATGTCCTTTGCCGGTACGGCTCAGCTGCCCCGCTCAGTCCCATTTGGAGTTTCTGTATGTCCTTCGGTTTTGAAAATGCCTCAGCCCCCGTCCTGCACATCGAGGGCGGCGTCGCCACGATCACCCTGAACCGACCCGCACAGCGCAACCGGCTTGAAAACGGCGACCTCAAGGCTTTGCTGGCGCACTTTGAGACCGTCAACCAGCAGTCCGATGTGCGCGTGCTGGTGCTGACGGCCAACACCTCTGGGCAGCCCAAGCCGGTGTTTTGCGCCGGTTACGACATTGGCGGGTTCGATGAGCCTGGCCACGGCGCGACCTTTTTTGAGGAAATTCCGGATGCGCTGGCGGCCATGCGCCCTGTCACCATTTGCGCGCTGAACGGCAGTGTCTACGGCGGGGCCACCGATGTGGTGCTGGCCTGCGACCTGCGTGTGGGTTTGCAAGGCATTGAATGGCGCATGCCCGCCACCGCCTTGGGTTTGCATTACTACCCCAGCGGTTTGCAGCGTTATGTGAGCCGTTTCGGGCTGGCCGGGGCCAAAAGGGCTTTCTTGACGGCGCGGCCATTCACCGCCCACCAGCTCGACGCCATGGGTTTGTTCGAGGCCTTGGTCAATGCCGATGAATGGACGGCCAGCTTGCAGCTGCTGGTGCAGGACATTCTGGCTTTGGCCCCCTTGGCGCTGCAGGAAACCAAAAAATCGCTGATTGAAATCGAAGCCGGCCAGGCCGAGATGGCTGTTTTGCGCGAACGCGAACGCATGGCCAGCCAAAGTGCAGACTTTGCCGAAGGGCGCGCCGCCTTTGCCGAGCGGCGCAAACCGGTGTTTGTGGGCCGCTGACCGGCTATCAAGTCAAGCGGCCTGGTGCCGATACTGTCTGTGGAGATGTATTTTCAAGGGACAGGTGTGCAATGAATGCAGGACGTTGGTGGTTGAGGATGTGGCTGTGGCTTGGGATGGCACCCATGGCATGGGCGGGCCAGTACGTCCTGCTGGCTGGCCAGACCCACACCGTGCCTGTGGCTGCCCGCGTGCTCAATGGCGAGCAGGTGTGCAACCTGGAGATCGTGGTCCAGGGCCAGGCACCCTTTGAGCGCGAGGTGCGTGCGCCTTTTTTTGAAACCCGCATTGCCATCACACCGCAAGACGAAGACAGCATCACCGTGACCTGGCGCGGCCGCTTCAAGCGTGTCAATGACCAGCTGATCAACGCCTGCCCGACCCAGGGGCAGACCCAATTCACCGTTGTGGACAACAACCTGCAAACACGCGCCGAGTGGGCTGCGATGCGTGCGCTATGGGCGCCCGACAAGGCCAGCTGCATCGGCACGGCTTTTAACCACTTCGGCATACGCCCCGAGTGGTTTGATTTCGGCAACCCGCAAGTCAGCGCTGAGGACTGGAAAATCCAACGGGCCTTGAGCCAGTGCGATGCTTTTGTGGCGCAGAAAAAAGCCTGGGGGTCGAACAACCCGCAAGGGCATGCCTGCCAGTTGTCGGGTGGGCTTCAAACCCGTTGCGAAGGTTACTTCAGCGCCACGCTCAATGGCAAAACACAAGCCATTTCGCGCGAGCAGGCCATCGTGCGGCAACTTGAAAATCAGCCCTGGGGCACAGGGGTGCGCGAGATGGCGACGGCCAAGTCAGCGCGTCTGAAAAAAGAGCAGGATCGCCTGGACGCCTTGGCCGCCGCAGAAGCGGCCAAGCTCAAAGCCGAAGAAGATGCCCGCTTGCGGGCCGAAAAACAGGTGCAGGAGGCCAAGGATGCCGAGGTGCGCGAACGCCAGGCCAAGATCGATGCCTTGAAGGCGCAGATTGCCGAGGAAAAAGAGCGCAAGGAAAAAGAACGTCTGGAAAACCGCAATTGGCTGCTCAAGCAGATCGACAAGGTCAAAGGCGAAGCCAAGGTGCCGGCCAAGGAGGATGCCAAAGCCGAGGCCAAACCAGAGGCCAAGGATGCCAAGGCGGATGTGAAGGACGCCAAGCCAGACGGCAAGGCAGACACAAAGTAAGCCTCAACGGGCGGTGGTGACAGGGTCCCGCGCTGTCTGCGAGAACCAGGTGTCGCGGGGTCTGTGGGCGCCAGCCTGCTGGCGATGCCTCTTGGTTTTGAGGGCGCTATTGATCGGGCCCGATGAAGTTTGAATGGCCCATGTTTTGCCGACCATGCGGATATTTTTGACTTTGTGGAGCCCACCCCTGTGGGCGATGGTTTTCAGGGCGTGCGTCACGCCCATCGCCCACGGGGTGGGCTCCTACAAAAAAAGCCATCCCTTGAAAGTTTTTCCAGACTTCAAGGTGCCGGATCAATAGGATGAGGTGGATGCCTGCTTGGATGATTGGTTTGAGGGCGTGCCCGCCGACCAGGCCGTGCCCATGGAAGCGGTCATCACCAGCACAATCGCCAGCCCTTGCAGCAGCGTGAGGTGTTCGGCCAGCACCAGCCAACCGGCCAGAGCGCCCACGGCCGGCTCCAGGCTGAGCAAGATGCTGAAGGTGTTTTTGGGCAGGTGGTTCAGCGCGAACATTTCCAGCGCATAGGGAATGGCGCTCGACAGCAAGGCCACGGCGAGGCCTGCCAGCAGCCAGCGCGGGTCCAGCAAAGCGGTGCCCGCATGAAAAATCCCCACCGGTGCCACCACCAAGGCGGCCGCGAGCATGCCCATGGGCGTGGCCATGGCGCCGTAGCGCAGCGCCACGCGTTGGCCAAACACGATGTACAGCGCCCAGCAAATGCCCGCCGTGAAGGCGAACGCCACGCCCAGCGGGTCCAGCGCAGCCGCCGCATCGGCCCCGGGCAGGGGCAGCAGCAGGGCCAGGCCCGCGATGGCCAGTGTCACCCACAGCCAGTCGCTGGCTTTTTTGGAGGTCCACACCGCCACGGCCAGCGGACCCATGAACTCGATGGCGATCGCCACGCCAAAAGGAATGGTTTTGATGGCGCTGTAAAACAGCAGGTTCATCACCCCCAGCGTGACGCCGTACAGGCCCAGCGGCAGCGCATCGGCCCAGACCCAGCGGCGTCGCCAAGGGCGAAACACCGCCATCAGCATGAGCATGGCAAACACGATGCGGTAAGCGGTGGTGCCCTCGGCCCCTAAGGCCGGAAACAGACTTTTGGCAAACGAGGTGCCCACCGCCAAAGACACCAGGCTGCCCAGCAAGGCCAGCATGGCCCACAAACGCACATTCAAACGGGGCCTCTTTCTGCATCGGTCAACACAATGGGCTGACCGTGTGGCGTGCGTTCGGCCGCTTCAAGCCAGGCATGTTCCAGTTCGTGGATTTGCTCGGCCGTGCCCAGCTGGCGCTCGATCACCAGCTGCTCCAGCGCGTTGAGCCAGTGCGTGTAGTACAGGCTGCCGTCGTCGGCTTCGCCGCGTGCCTGGCCTGCGCGGATTTCGCGGGTCAGGGCCTCGGCCCATTCGGGCCAGGTGAAGACGCCTTGGTCGTGCAGCTGCAAGGTCATGGCAAAGGCATGGGCCTGCCAGGGTTCTTCAAACACCGCGCCGTTGTTGGCCGTGGCGGGCATGGGAAAACCGTCGCCGCAAGCGCGGGCCAGGTCGTTCAGGTCTTGGATGGCGTTGTTCATGGGGTGGTGATCAAGTGCAGACCGCTTCCAGATAAGACTCCCAGGCGTCCACGCTCACCTGATGACCGGCTTCGGCTTGTGGCCCCCACAGTTCGGTACCTTCAAACACCACGGTGTACAGGTGCTCGGCGGTGCCGTCAAAAGGCGGCAGCATCTTGCTGACATGCCGGTCGGGCAGGACGTGGCTGCCGTGGTGCAACACCACTGTGCCCACATGGCCGCGCACATAACGCGGCAGCCGGGTGTGGCCTTGTGGATTCAGGTTCAGGGCGCGCACGCGCTGGCCCACGCCAAAGCGGGGGGCTTGGGTGCTGGGGCGGTCCGCCGGGCTGCCTTTGGCCAAGGCTGCGTCGACTTCGGCGGCCTTGAGCACCCGAACGCCACTCACGGCAGGTGTCAGCGGCTGGCCTTGGGCCAGTTCTTCGGCCGTGATCAGGCCGCGCTCGATCAGCAGGTTTTGCAAGGCCTTGGTCCAGATGGCGTAGTAAGGGCCTTGCACATAGTCCAGAGGGGGCAGGGATTCGCGGGCCGAACGGGCCAGGTCGATGTTCCACAGGCCGCTGGCCCCCATGGCCACCGTCACGCCCAGTGCCCGGCGCTCCCAGTCGCCATGGAACAGAGGTTCGTTGGCCTCGATGCGCACCGGGCCGTAGCCTTGCAGGCCACCCATGTCGTGCAGTCCGTTCATGCGGCCTCCTGGGGGTTCAGGGCCAGGCCCGTGCCGATCATCGCGTCGCGGGTGACCAGGCTCGCCAGTTGTGCCTGACTCCAGCCTTCGGTCCCAGCTGGGCGCTCAGGCAGCACCAAATAACGCACCTCGGCGGTGGAGTCCCAGACGCGGATGTTTTTGTGCGCGGGCAGTTGCACCCCGAAATCGGCCAGCACAGCCCGCGGCTCGATCACGGCCCGCGAGCGGTAAGCCGCGCTTTTGTACCAAACCGGCGGCAGGCCCAGCACGGGCCAGGGGTAGCAGCTGCACAGGGTGCAAACCACCATGTTGTGCGTGTCCGGGGTGTTGGCCACGGCCACCATGTGCTCGCCCTGGCGGCCGGTGTAGTCCATCGAGGCGATGGCGGCGGTGGCGTCTGTCAAAAGCCAGTCGCGGAAGTCCGGATCGGCCCAGGCGCGGGCCACCACTTTGGCGCCGTTGTGCGGGCCCACATGCACCTCGTAGGTTTCGATGATCCGGTCCACGGCGGCGGGGTCCAGGTAGCCTTTTTGCGTGAGCAGGGTTTCCAGGGCGCGCACCCGCACGTCCATCTCGCCCAAAGTGCTGTGCTCGTGATCGTGGTCATGTCTGCTTTCTGGGTGCATGGGGTCTCCTGCAAAGTGCGCGTGGGCTGGGTGGCTCAGGGTTTGTACGGTATTGAGGGGCGATTTTCAGGTGCTGACCGTGGGGGAAAAAGGCTTTCGTTGGGCATCATAGCGCCGCATACAATGGCGGCTTCGTTCGCGCGGCACAGGGCCTGTGCCCCGATAAATCCCGGATTTGTCTTTTTGTGGAGTCTCCATGTTCATTTCTTCCGCTTTTGCCCAAACCGCCCCAGCCGCAGCCGCTGGGGGCGACATGCAGTCCACCCTGATGAGCATGCTGCCTTTGTTGCTGATGTTTGCCGTGCTGTATTTCGTCATGATTCGCCCCCAGATGAAAAAGCAAAAAGAGCACCGCGCCATGATTGACGCGTTGGCCAAGGGCGATGAAGTCGTGACCGCCGGTGGTTTGCTGGGCAAGGTCAGCAAGATTGGCGACGCCTACATTGGGGTTGAGCTGGCGACAGGCGTTGAAGTGCAGCTGCAGCGCAGCGCGGTGGTGCAAGTGCTGCCCAAAGGCACCCTGAAGTAATCTTTCCGGACTTTGTCCATGGGGCCTGGCCGTTGTCGGCCCCGGTTTTTCATCTTGCAGGCGAGTCCTTATGAACCGTTACCCGGTCTGGAAGTACGCGATCATCGTGATCGCCATGTTGCTGGGGGTGGTCTACACCCTGCCCAACTTCTTTGGTGAGGCCCCTGCTGTGCAGGTGTCTTCGGGCAAAGCCACCATCAAGGTGGACACGTCCACGCTGCAAAAGGTCGAAGACGCCTTGAAGGCGGCCGGTGCCGCGCCGCAAAGCGTGGTGCTCGAAGGGGCCTCGATCCGGGCCCGTTTCGAGAACACCGACCAGCAGCTCAAGGCCAAAGACGCCATCCAGAAAGCCTTGATCCCGGATGCCGCCGAACCGCAATTCGTGGTGGCGTTGAATCTGGTTTCCCGCTCACCTGCGTGGCTGACGGCCTTGCATGCATCGCCCATGTATCTGGGGCTGGATTTGCGTGGCGGCGTGCACTTCATGCTGCAAGTCGACATGCAGGCGGCGCTGAACCAGCGTCTGGAATCCCTCACGGGTGACCTGCGCAGCGTGATGCGCGAGAAAGACATTCGCCATGGCGGCATTGCCCGCAACGGCCAGAACATCGAAATCCGCTTGCGTGACGCGCAGCAGCAAGATGCGGCAAGGCGATTGGTCACCGACCAGTTTGCCGATCTGCAAGCGCGCGAAGTGAACAACGGCAATGAATTCAGCCTGGTGGTGAGCATCAAGCCCGAAGCGGCCCGCAAGGTGCAAGAGCAAGCGCTCAAGCAAAACATCACCACGCTGCACAACCGGATCAACGAACTGGGCGTGGCCGAGCCGGTGATTCAACAGCAGGGCCTGGACCGCATCGTGGTGCAGTTGCCCGGCGTGCAGGACACAGCCAAGGCCAAAGACATTCTGGGCCGCACCGCGACGCTCGAAGTGCGCATGGTCGACGAAAGCACCGAAGCGCGTGCCGCCGAACAAGCGGGGGGCATCGTGCCCTTTGGCACCGAACGCTATCTGGAGCGTGATGGCCGTCCGCTGGTGGTCAAAAAACAGGTGGTGCTCACCGGTGACAACTTGACCGATGCCCAGCCCGGCTTTGATGGCCAGACGCAGGAACCCGTGGTCAACCTGACCCTGGACGCCAAAGGCGCCCGCATTTTCAAGGATGTCACGCGTGACAACGTGGGCAAGCGCATGGCCATCATCTTGTTCGAAAAGGGCAAGGGCGAAGTGGTGACAGCCCCTGTGATCCGCGCCGAGATTGGCGGCGGTCGCGTGCAGATTTCGGGCCGCATGACCACGGCCGAAGCCAACGACACTGCGCTGCTGCTGCGTGCAGGCTCTTTGGCTGCGCCCATGGAGATCATCGAAGAGCGCACCATTGGCCCCAGCCTGGGCGCAGAAAACATCGCCAAGGGCTTCAACAGCGTGACCTGGGGTTTCCTGGTGATCGTGGCCTTCATGGTGATTTATTACGCCATGTTCGGCTTGTTCTCCGGCATTGCGCTGGGCGTGAACCTGCTGTTTTTGGTGGCCATCTTGTCGATGCTGCAAGCCACGCTGACCCTGCCGGGCATGGCCGCGATGGCGCTGGCTTTAGGCATGGCGATCGACTCGAACGTGCTGATCAACGAGCGCGTGCGCGAAGAGCTGCGCAACGGTGCGAGCCCGCAAGCGGCCATCCACGCCGGTTACGACCGCGCCTGGGCCACCATTTTGGACTCCAACATCACCACCTTGATCGCGGGTGTGGCCTTGCTGGCCTTTGGCTCCGGCCCGGTGCGAGGTTTCGCGGTGGTGCACTGCATCGGCATTTTGACCAGCATGTTCTCGGCCGTGTTCTTCTCGCGTGGCCTGGTCAACCTCTGGTATGGCGGCAAGAAGAAACTCAAATCGGTGTCGATTGGCACTGTGTGGCGGCCCGAGGCGGGCACTGCGGTGAAAGCCGACTGAAGGGGCGAGGATCATGGAATTATTCAAAATCAAAAAAGACATCCCGTTCATGCGCCATGCCTTGGTGCTCAACGCGGTGTCCTTCGTGACCTTCGCTCTGGCGGTTTTCTTCCTGTTCAGCCGTGGCCTGCACCTGTCGGTGGAGTTCACGGGCGGAACCCTGATGGAGGTGAGCTACAGCCAGCCTGCTGACTTGCAAAAAGTGCGCGGCACAGTGGCCACGCTGGGCTTTTCTGAAGTGCAAGTGCAAAACTTCGGCTCGGCACGCGACGTGATGATCCGTTTGCCCGCGCAAAAAGGCGTGAGCTCGGCGCAGCAAAGCGAAAAGGTTTTGACGGCACTGAAAGCCAATGACCCGGAGGTCACGCTCCGCCGCACCGAGTTTGTGGGGCCGCAAGTGGGTGACGAGTTGGCCGAGGATGGCCTGAAGGCGCTTGGGTTTGTGGTGCTGGGCATCATGATTTACTTGGCCATCCGCTTCGAGTGGAAGTTTGCCGTGTCGGCCATCATTGCCAACTTGCATGATGTGGTCATCATCCTCGGATTTTTCGCCTTCTTCCAGTGGGAGTTTTCGCTGGCGGTGCTGGCGGCTGTGCTGGCGGTGCTGGGGTATTCGGTGAACGAGTCGGTGGTGATTTTTGACCGGATCCGCGAGAACTTCCGCCGTTACCGCAAGATGAACACGGTCCAGGTGATTGACAACGCGATCACCTCGACCATCAGCCGGACCATCATCACCCACGGCTCGACGCAGATCATGGTCTTGTCCATGCTGCTGTTCGGTGGCGACACGCTCCACTACTTCGCCATGGCGCTGACCATCGGCATTTGCTTTGGCATTTACTCGTCGGTCTTCGTGGCCGCAGCGATTGCCATGTGGCTGGGCATCCAGCGCGAAGACCTGATCAAGCCGATCAAGAAAGACAACGACCCGAGCGACGAAAACTCGGGTGCGGTGGTCTAAAGCCTCGCGCATATTTTTTGTCTTTGTAGGAGCCCACCCCGTGGGCGATGGGCGTGGAACACGCCCTGTAAGTCATCGCCTACGGGGTGGGCTCCTACGCAAAGGCCATCGCTTGAATGTGTTTCAAGACTTCAAGGGGGCGAATCACCGAGCAGAGCCGATGCGCTGAAACAGGCCACCGGGCAGGCGTCCCACTTGGCCCATTAGCTCCAACTCCAGCAGCTGCCCTTGCAGCTGTGCAGTGGGCCATCCACAGCGTGCTTGCAGGGCGTCAAGGCTGACCGGATCGTGCCCCAGGGCCTCAAGCAATGCGGTTTCCTCGTCCAACACCGCAGGGTCTGGGGCCCTCAAGTCCAGAACGGACTGGTCTGGCTCGGTGCTGTGCGCTCTGGCATGGCTGGGCAGCCGCAACTCTTCCAGCACGTCCTGCGCCGATTCCACCAGCTTGGCGCCTTGCTTGATCAGGGCGTGACAGCCTTTGGCCTGGGCCGAATGGATCGAGCCCGGGATGGCCATCACATCGCGGCCTTGTTCCAGCGCTTGCCTGGCCGTGATGAGTGAACCCGAGGGCAGCGCCGCTTCGACCACCAGCGTGGCTTGCGACAGCCCCGAAATCAGGCGGTTGCGCTGGGGGAAATGGTGGGCCAAAGGGGGGGTGCCCAGTGGGTATTCGCTCAGAATCACCCCGCGCAAAGCGATGCGGTGGGCCAGATCGCGGTGTTGTTTGGGGTAGACGCGGTCGAGCCCAGTGCCTACGACGGCGATGGTGGCCAGACTGCCAGACGCTGCGCCCTGCAAAGCCCCTTCATGCGCGGCCCCGTCAATGCCCAGCGCCATGCCGGAGACGACCACCAGCCCGCTGGCGCTCAGGCTGCTGGCAAATTCCCGGGCGTTGATCAAGCCTTGCGGGGTGGGGTTGCGGCTGCCCACCATGGCCACAGCGCACAAGCGGTGCAGGTCTTGCAGGGCGTCAACCTGGCCCAGTGCATGGAGCATCAATGGGGGGTCTGGCGTGTCGAGCATCGCGGCCGGGTAGCGCGCATCACCCAACGTGATCACGGCGCGCGAGACCGTCGGGTCAGTTGCCGTATGTAGCCAGTTTTGGGTGTTTTTCGTCAGGGCTTGCCAGCCATCGGGTGTTTGCAGCAAGGCTTGGGCCTGCGCTGCAGACACCACTTGTCGCAAGCCCGGTTCGCTTTGCATGAAGATCTGGCTGGGTTCGCCAAAGGCGGCCAACAGACGTCTGGCGGTGTCGCGACCGATGCCTGTGGTCATCGACAAGCGCAACCAAAGCCCCAGCTCTGGCGAAGATGCTTCCATGGTCTCTCCCTGTGCGGCTTTGTGTGCCGTCTGTGCAGGGATTGTGGGTCAAACCCGGTTCAACGCCAAGCGGCTTTTGGGTGTCGCCATGCGGTTTGGCGTCTGTGCATGTCAGGCTCAGGCCTGGTTCAGAACTTTTTCAAAACGGTGTTCAAAGGGCCTTGCGCTGCCGGCGGTGTGCCAGCCAGCCAAAGGCCATGTGGTTGGCCAGGGCCACGACCCAGCAGATGAAGCCAGTCCAGAAGGTGTGGCTGGGGTAGTGTGCGCCGCGCAAGGTTTGGCTCAGCCCCAGCAACAGGCCCAACAGCAGCACACTGGCCAGCAGACGCCTGCCGGTTTGCTGTTGGACTTTGTCGCCGGACGTGAGCCAGGGCAGGCTCAGGCCCAGAAACGCCAGGGCCGAAGAGGCGTGGCCACCGGGAAAGCAGCGTCCACCGCCCCCATCGGTGACGCCCCACTGCCAGTGCGACACGTAGCGTGCGGTACCGCCAAAGTCCTGCAGGTCCCAGGGGCAACTGGTCAGGCTGACGCTTTTGAGTCCGCTGATGGCGATCAGGCCCAGTGCCGTACCCACCACGATTTCCACACGTTGCAGGCGGCTCAGTTGGCGAAACGCTCCCCGTGGCCACCAGACCATGGCCAGCAAAATCAGGTAGATCAAGATCGCCACGCGCCGGGCGCCGGTGTGCAAAACCGTTTCCATCCAGACGCTTTCGCGCAGGGCAAAGCCTCGCGCATCGGCCAACAGGTGCATGGCGGGTTGGTCCAGTCCGGAGAAGTCCCAAGCCAGCAGGCCCATCAAGACCACCCAGGTGTAAAGACCCCATCGGCGAGCGGGCGAGAGGTCTTCGGATGGGGCGAAACGGGGAAGTTGCGGCATGGCGTTGACAAGGCTATCGGAATGACAAAACGGCGACTGCGGAACGTGCGACAGCCTTCGTGCAAGTTGAATTGAGCAAGATCAAGTGGGTTTTCTGTTGGCTTTTCACTGGTGCAGTCAGGTGACGTCAGGGGGGGTGTCTAAAATCAGAAGCTTATTGCATGCCATGGTATTCCAATGAAATTTTTCTCTCCCGCAACGCCCTGGCATCCCACCAGCTTGCTTTTGGTGCTTGCCGCTTGGTTGGGCACGCTGGGCAATCTGCCTTTGTGGATGGCGATTTGGCGTTTGCCCGAAACGCAGGGCTTTCGGGGCATCGCCACGCTGCTGGGTTTCATTCTGGTGGTGTTGGGCTTGCTTTCCTTGTTCATCTGCCTGGTCGTTTGGCCGCGCTGGCTCAAGCTGGGCGGCTTGCTGTTTCTGGTCATGGCCGCTTCCAGCAGTTATTTCATGTGGACTTATGGCGTGGTGATCGACACCAGCATGTTGGCCAATGTGGCGCAAACCGATGTCCGTGAGGTGCGTGATTTGCTGTCCTGGTCGATGCTGGGCACGGTGCTGCTGGGCGTGGCGCTGCCCGGTTATTGGTGGTGGCGCCAACCGGTGGGCCGAGTGCCCACCAAGTCACTGCTGCTGCGCCAAGCTGGGGTGGCCCTGACGGCCTTGTTGTTGGCCATGCTGGTGTTCTGGCTGGCTTTTCAGGACGTGGCGTCCTTGATGCGCAACCACAAACCGTTGCGCTACATGGTCAACCCCCTCAACAGTTTGTATGCATCGGTCAGGCTCGCGGTGGGTGAGGCGTCGCAAGCGACCCAGCCTTTGCTGCCCATCGGGGAGGATGCCCGTTTGCAGGTGCCCCCTGCCACTGAAAAAGACGCACCTTTGGTGGTGCTGGTTCTGGGTGAAACGGCTCGGGCTGCCAATTTCGGCCTGGGCGGCTATGCCCGAGATACCACGCCCCAACTGCGGCAGTTGCAAAAGCAGGGCGACCTGGTTTATTTCCAGGACGTTTCCTCGTGCGGCACCAGCACCCAGGCCTCGGTGCCGTGCATGTTTTCGCACCTGGACAAAGTGCAGTACGAGGCCAACAAAAAACGTTATGAAAGCGTGCTTGATGTGTTGCAGCGGGCAGGAATGGCGGTGCTCTGGATTGACAACCAGTCGGGCTGCAAAGGGGTGTGTGAGCGCGTGCCCAACGTGAACACCCAGACCCTTCAAGTGCCCGAGTATTGCAAGAACGGTGAGTGTTTTGACGAAGTCATGCTGCACGAGTTGCCCAAACAACTGGCGGCGCTGGACCCGGCGAAACGGGCCCGCGGCACCGTGGTGGTGATGCACCAGATGGGCAGCCATGGCCCGGCTTATTACAAACGCTCGCCTGATGCATTCAAGCCATTTGCGCCCGAATGCACGAGCCATGCTTTGCAAAATTGCCCGCCTGAACACATTGTCAACACGTACGACAACTCCATTTTGTACACCGATCACTTTGTTGCCAAAACGGTGAACTGGCTGCAAGCCCAGTCGCGTCCCACAGCGCTGATGTACCTGTCAGACCACGGCGAGTCACTGGGAGAAAAGGGCTTGTACCTGCACGGCATGCCCTACAGCATGGCGCCCAAAGAGCAGACCCATGTGCCCATGCTGGTGTGGTTGTCCAAGCCCCTGCAACGCCAGCGTGGCTGGGACATGGCTTGCCTGCAAGCGCAAAGTGCCAAGGCCTTGTCGCATGACCACCTGTTCCACTCGATGCTGGGCTTGGCGCAGGTCAGCACCAGCCTGGTTCAGCCGCAGCTGAACCTGTTTGCGGCGTGTTCAGCAGCTCGCTGAAGGCGAAGGCGCCGATGCTGCCCCAAAGATGCGGCCTGTTTTCAGCAGGCGCATCTGAAATTGGGGACAATAGCCACCTGATTTCCTTTCCGCGTTGATGCCATGGCCCTGCTTCCCATTCTTTGCTATCCCGATCCCCGCCTGCACAAGGTGGCCAAACCCGTGCAGACGGTGGACGCACGCGTGCACGCCTTGATTGACGACATGCTGGAGACCATGTACGAGGCCGGTGGCATTGGCTTGGCGGCCACGCAGATCGATGTGCACGAGCGCCTGGTGGTGATCGACACCTCCGAAGAGCGCAACCAGCCCATGGTGCTGATCAACCCCGAAATCACCTGGATGAACGACGAGCGCGTCAAGGGCGAAGAGGGTTGCCTGTCGGTGCCTGGCATTTATGACGGCGTGGAGCGCGCCACGGCGGTCAAGGTCACGGCGCTGGACCGTGATGGCCAAGCCCGGACCATTGAGGCCGAGGGCATGCTGGCGATTTGCATCCAGCATGAGCTGGACCACTTGATGGGCAAAGTGTTCGTGGAATACCTCTCGCCGCTCAAGCAAGGCCGCATCAAGACCAAAATGGTCAAAGCCCAAAAAGCCGAGCGCTGAGCACGGCATGCGTTTGATTTTTGCGGGCACGCCCGAATTTGCCCAAGTGGCCATGGCGGCCTTGCACGCGGCAGGCCACGAGATCGTGCTGGTGTTGACCCAGCCTGACCGACCCGCCGGACGCGGCATGAAGCTGCAGCCCTCACCCGTCAAGCAATGGGCTTTGGACCATGCGGTGCCGGTGGCCCAGCCGCGCAGCCTGCGGCTTGATGGCAAATACCCCGAAGATGCTGCCGCTGCGCGTGAGGCCTTGTTGGCCGCACTGGCGGACGCCATGATCGTGGCCGCCTATGGCCTGATCCTGCCGCAGTGGGTGCTGGATTTGCCGCCCAAGGGGTGTCTGAACATCCATGCCTCTTTGCTGCCGCGCTGGCGCGGGGCCGCGCCGATTCACCGCGCCATCGAGGCGGGCGATGCGCAAACCGGCATCACCATCATGCAGATGGACGCGGGCCTGGACACCGGCGACATGCTGCTGGTCTTGCCCTGCGCCATTGCGCCCACCGATACCACCGCCGTGTTGCACGACCGCCTGGCCGAGTTGGGTGGGCAAGCCATCGTGCAAGCGCTGGCCTCGCTCGATGCCTTGCCACACCAGCCTCAGCCTGCCGAAGGCGTGAACTACGCCCACAAGATCGACAAGGCCGAAGCCGCGCTGGATTGGGCCTTGCCCGCCGAAGTGCTGGCGCGGCGCATCCGCGCCTTTGACCCGTTTCCGGGTATGACCGTGCCGCTGGCCACCGCCTCGGGCACGGAAACCCTGAAGCTTTGGCAAGCCGTGGCCGAACCCGCTGCACAGGCGGCCGAAGCGGGCACCGTGCTCAGCGCCGATGCATCGGGCGTGCGCGTGGCCTGCGGCGAAGGCCAGCTGTGCCTGACCCAATTGCAGCGCCCGGGTGGCAAGCGTTTGAATGCAGCCGACTTCCTGCGCGGTTGTCCGCTGCAGGTCGGCCAGCGGTTGGTGGGCGGCTGATGTTTTTCCTCTCCTGCCTGTACCGCCATCCCGCTTTTGTGCTTGGCATGCGCGAGGTGTCGCCGCAGTCGCCGGGCATTGCGGCCTGGGGCCTCATGACCGGGGTGGCCATGGTCAAGTCGGGCATGAGCGTGTTCGAGGCCAGTGCCATGACGATGCTGGTGTTTGCGGGCAGCTCCCAGCTGGCGGCGATCCCGCTCATCGTGGCGGGCGCACCCGCCTGGGTGATTCTGGCCACCGGCTTTTGTGTGAACTTGCGTTTTGTGGTGTTCAGCCTGCACCTGCGCCAGTTCCTGATGCATTTGCCGCGCTGGCAGCGCATGGTGCATGGCTACCTCACGGCCGACATCAGCTATGTGCTGTTTGTGCGCAAGTTTCCCCATCCGGCCGATACCGACGAGGGGCGGCTGACGCAAGAGGCTTATCTGGCGGGCAATGATTTCCTCAACTGGCTGTCGTGGATCGTGGCGAGTTTCATCGGCATCGGTCTGGCCAACCTGATTCCCACCACCTGGGGGCTGGGCTTTGCGGGCATTTTGTGTCTGTTGGGCATCCAGTGCTCGCTGGCCAGCTCGCGCATGCGCATCTTGTCGGCGGCGGTGGCTGGAGCGGCGGCCGTGGTGGCCTACAGCCTGCCACTCAAGCTCAACATCGTGGTGGCGATTGCCGTGGCGGTGATCCTGTGCCTGACAGTCGAGAAAATGCGCCCCGCCCCTGGAGACGCCGCATGAATGTCAATTTCGGCGGGACCGATCTCTGGACTTTGGCCGTGATCGTCGGCCTGGCGCTGGTCACGGTGCTCACGCGCAGTTTCTTTTTCATCTCCAGCAAAAGCTGGCAGCTGCCCCACTGGGCGCAGCGCGGTTTGCAATACGCCCCCATTGCCGCCTTGTCGGCGGTGGTGGTCCCCGAAATCATCACGGTGCAAGGCGTGCTGGTCAGCACCTGGCAGGATGCCCGCATTTTCTCGGCACTGGTGGGCGCGGCGTTCTATTTTTGGCGACGTGATGTGTTTCTGACCATCATCGCCGGCATGGCGGTGTATTTGCCGCTGCACCTGGGCCTGGGCTGGTAGCGCGCACCTGGGCATGGTGCAGGCTTAGTTCGGGGTTCGTACCTGCCCCGTCGTCAGATCCTGTCAGTGCAGGCTTTTAAAATCACCAGCAGTCATTTCTCTAGCGAGTCCCCTTTCATGAACGTCATCCGTTTTTCTGACCTGTGCGCCCAAGGCAAAGCCCAAAATCAGCGTGTTTTCATCCGTGCCGACCTGAACGTGCCCCAAGCCGATGACGGCAGCATCACCGAAGACACCCGCGTGCGCGCCAGTGTGCCCTGCATCCAGATGGCCTTGGCCGCTGGCGCAGCCGTGATGGTGACATCGCACCTGGGTCGCCCGACCGAAGGCGAGTTCAAGCCCGAAGACTCGCTGGCTCCCGTGGCCAAGCGCTTGGGTGAGCTGCTGGGCCGTGATGTGCCGCTCGTCGCCAATTGGGTGGACGGCGTGACCGTCGCCCCCGGCCAAGTCGTGTTGCTCGAAAACTGCCGCGTGAACAAGGGTGAGAAAAAGAACAGCGAAGCGCTGGCCCGCAAGATGGCCGCCCTGTGCGACATCTACGTGAACGACGCCTTTGGCACCGCCCACCGCGCCGAGGGCACGACCTACGGCATCGCCCAGTTCGCGCCCATCGCCTGCGCGGGCCCCTTGCTGGCGGCTGAGATCGACGCGATTGGCAAGGCCCTGGCCGCGCCGAAGCGTCCGCTGGCGGCCATCGTGGCGGGCAGCAAGGTCTCGACCAAATTGACCATCCTCAAAAGCCTGTCGCAAAACGTCGACCAGCTGATCGTGGGCGGCGGCATTGCCAACACCTTCATGCTGGCTGCGGGTCTGAAAATCGGCAAAAGCCTGGCCGAAGCCGATCTGGTGGACGAAGCCAAAGCCGTGATCGAGGCCATGAAGGCTCGAGGCGCCGAAGTGCCGATCCCGACCGATGTGGTGGTGGCCAAGACCTTTGCCGCCGATGCGGTGGCCACCGTGAAAAAAGCCACCGAGGTGGCCGATGACGACATGATCCTGGACATCGGCCCAGAGACGGCAGCCAAACTGGCGACCCAGCTCAAGCAAGCGGGCACCATCGTCTGGAACGGCCCGGTGGGCGTGTTCGAGTTCGACCAGTTTGCCAACGGCACCCAGGTGATTGCCCACGCGATCGCCGAGTCGAGCGCCTTCAGCATTGCGGGCGGCGGCGACACGCTGGCGGCCATTGCCAAATACGGCATCGACAAGCAGGTAGGCTACATCTCCACGGGTGGTGGCGCGTTCCTCGAAATTCTGGAAGGCAAGACCTTGCCAGCTTTCGAAATCCTGGCCAAGCGCGCTGCCGGTTGAGGCATCGTCGGGGCTGAAGCCACCGACCTGCGGAGGCTCTGTAGGTCGGCGGCTTCAGCCCCGACATGGCTATCCAGTTGCCCAACAAAAAACCCCGCATCGCGGGGTTTTTTGTTGTCGGAGCCGAAGCCCCGATCAGGCCTGCGCGGCAGGGGGCAGGTTGCCCCGCACGGGGCTGGTCATGTTGCCTTTGAAGTCGGTCCAGCACTCGCGGGTGAAGTCGTACATCTTGCAGTTTCTCGCAGTCTCGAAATACCACTTCCACGAGAAGGGCTGCACGATGATGCGGCCGGGCAGCATTTCTTCGAGCTTGGCCTGGGCCTTTTTCAGACGGTATAAGGGCACGCTCATGTCCACATGGTGGGCGGTGTGCTCCATGATGTGGTGCATCAACGCGCCGATGTTGAAGGGGAAAGTCAGGTGCACCGTGGTGGACACAAAAGGCGCGGCCTTGGTCCAGGCGGCCTTGTTGTCGTGCCAGGACACCTTGACGTGCGTGTGGTGCACATAAACCACGAAGCCGATCATGCTGTTCCAAAAGAAGAAGGGCACGACAAAACCCAGCAGCAGCGACAGCCAGACCGATTGGCCGGTGTACACCGCCACGGCGGCAATGGTGGCGATCCAGAACGCGGCAAACAGGCTCACCAGCAGGCTGTCCTTGAAGAAAATCGGGCGGCGGGTGGGCATGTGGGTTTTGTTAGGGAAGAATTCGCGCTTCCACCAGATCTCGATCATGTAATACAGGCCAGGTGCCCAGCCGCTGCGGTAAGCGCGCTCGAGCAACTTTTGCATGGGCGAGAGGGCTTCAAACTCGGCTGCTGTGAGCGGGGTCCAGACAAAGTCCACCCCCTTGAGGTTGGTGTAACCGTGGTGCACCACGTTGTGGCCAGTGTCCCACAGGCTGTAGGGCGTGAGCGAGGGCAAAAACGCGATGCGGCCCAGCACCTTGTTGAGTTCGCGGTGCTGCGTCAGGCTTTGGTGGCAGGCGTCGTGGCCGATGATGAACAAGCGGCCGATCACAAAACCGGCGGCCAGACCGCACAGCAGTTTTGCCCAGACGGCATCGAAGGCGATGGTGCCTGCAATCAGGCTGAAAAACAGGGTGTAGTCCAGGATCAGGAGCAAGAAAGCGCGCAAGGTGCTGCGCTCGGACAAGGGGATCAGCCACTCGCGCAAAGTCTTGCGGTGCGGCAGGGGTTGGTCCAGAGGAATGGGCTGCTCAGTGGTGGGTGTGTGCAATGCGGTCATGACGCTTCAATGTAAATCGCTCAGGTGCGAGTTTAGTCGGCCTGACACTTTCCTGGCCTGACAAGGATCAATCCAAGGCCTTTCAAGGGAGAAAGGGGCTATATCCCGAATACTTTCGAACGCTTATCCCGGTTTTTTGCGTGGATGGGCCGTCACAGGCGCGTCGAAAGAACCGGGTGTGTAACCGATTCCGTGTGAAAATTGAAACCAAGTTACAAGGAGACCATTGCATGCCCGCTCGCGCCACCAAGATTGTTGCCACCTTAGGCCCCGCTTCCAGCGATCCCGCCCTGCTCGAAGCCATGATCCGCGCCGGGGTGAACGTGGTGCGACTGAATTTCAGCCACGGCAAGGCGCAGGACCATGTGGACCGTGCCCTGCTGGTGCGCGAAGCCTCGCAGCGTGCGGGTCGTGAAGTGGCCATCATGGCCGACTTGCAGGGCCCCAAAATCCGCGTGGGCAAGTTCGCCGAAGGCAAGGTCATGCTGGAGCCCGGCATGCCTTTCGTGCTGGACGCCTCGCGCACCGAACCGGGTGACCTGCAAGGCGTGGGTCTGGACTACAAAGAGCTGCCGCGTGATGTGAAGGCGGGCGATGTTCTCTTGCTCAACGACGGCTTGATCGTGTTGACGGTGGACGCCGTCAGGGGTGAGCAGGTGCACACCACCGTCAAACTCGGTGGCGAGTTGTCCAACAACAAGGGCATCAACAAGCAAGGCGGCGGCCTGACCGCCCCGGCCCTGACGGCCAAGGACATGGACGACATCAAGACCGCCATGAGCCTGCGCGCCGACTACGTGGCGGTGAGCTTTCCCAAAAACGCCACCGACATGGAAATGGCCCGTCAGCTGTGTAACGTGGCGGGTGCCGAATTCGGTCACAAGCCGGGCTTGATTGCCAAAATCGAGCGGGCCGAAGCGATTCCGCACCTGGAGGCGATCCTCAAGGCCAGCGACGGCATCATGGTCGCCCGGGGCGATCTGGCGGTGGAAGTGGGCAACGCGGCCGTGCCCGCCTTGCAAAAACGCATGATCAAGCTGGCCAAGGTGCACGACAAGGTGGTGATTACCGCCACCCAGATGATGGAAAGCATGATCACCAACCCGGTGCCCACCCGCGCCGAGGTGTCTGACGTGGCCAACGCGGTGCTGGACGGCACCGACGCCGTGATGCTCAGCGCCGAGACCGCTGCGGGCAAATACCCGCTGGAGACGGTGGAGGAAATGGCCAAGATCTGCGAGGCGGCCGAAAACGCCGAAGACCCTGCACTGGACGCCGACTTCAAAGGCCAGATGTTCAGCCGCATCGACCAGTCCATCGCCATGGGTGCGCTGTTCACCGCGCATCACCTGGGTGCCAAAGCCATTGTGGCCATGACCGAGTCGGGCTCCACCGCCTTGTGGATGAGCCGTCATCGGGTGCACATTCCGATTTACGCCCTGACCACCAAGCTGGCCTCGCAGCGCAAGATGGCGCTGTACCGCAACGTGCGCCCGCTGTTGATGGACACCAGCGCCGACCGCGACACGGCCCTGGCCGAAGCCGAAGCGCACCTGAAAAGCCGCAACATTGTGGGCACGGGCGATGTGTACGCCATCACCTGCGGCGAGCCCATGGGCTCGCCGGGCGGCACCAACATGCTGAAAATTTGCCGGGTGGGCTGATGCCCCCGCAGGGGATCACCAAACCAACGCCTTCTGGAGAAATTCAGAAGGCGTATTTCATGGTGGCGTTGATTCCCAGTGATTGGGTGCTGGTTTGAGGCTGGAGCGCAGTTCCCACCCATCGGCCATTCTTCATCAGGGCGCTGGCGGGCCCTGATGCCGTCCTGGTGGCTCTCCAACTGAGCGTGGAAGCCCAAGTCCAGCGGGATTCGGCTGTTTTCTTTTCGGCCCATGTCAGGCTGGTTTCAACAACATGGCCCGCACCAAGCGATAACCGGGTTGGTTCTGCATTGGGAAGATCCAGCCAGACTTGTCCTGTCAATGTGCGGCCAACCCACGCTGTGGCAGCCCATGTGGTGTCTTCGCTGGCCGAGTGCTGGTAGCGCAAGCCTGCAAGGCCTGTCCATTGACTGAAGCGCTCAGGGTAACCTGAGGCTTGTTCGGTCGAATGGATGTTTCGGTGGGTGTTGCGGCGCTCAACTCCCAAAGCGGCAGACCAATGGGCATCCAGCGGCATTTGCGCATCCAGTTGCATAGATTGATCCCGGATGTCAGTGCTCGATGTGGCTGCTTGCTGGGTGTTTGTGATGCCAATGTACCGCCGTTGGCCTTGTGCCTGGGCCCAGTGGATGTGCCATTGCAACCCGCCACAGTGCGCAAGGGCATCCAGTCGGGTGACCAGCAAGGTACCAGTTTCTTTCACCAGTGGCTTGCCTGAAGCGGAAAACTCCTGCCATTGGCTGCCAGTCAGGCCTCCAGAGGACGACATCGTTACATCGTTGCAATCGGCCGCGGCCATTGTGGTGATGAAAAGCAAGGTGCCCCCCAGGGCACCTTGCTTCAAAGGCCATGTGAATGCCTTTTTCAGCCAGATCAAAGCACGTCAATCCATGGGGTCAGTTTGAACTCTTCGTACGTTCCATCTGCATTGAGATCGAGCTCGATCTTCGCGTTGGATGTGCCAGTGGCTGAGACCCTCATTTTGCCGCCGTTGCTGACGGTGATCATGAGCTGACCTGTGGTGGCAAAACCTTGGCTGTTGGTTTGGCTGAACCGGGTGGTCGTGTCAATGTAGGCGGTGTTGGCCCCGAGGGTGGGCACGCTGACCGTGCCTTTGACCGACCAAGACGACGTGGTGGCGTTGGCTGTGGCATTCACGTTGTAGTCCTTGTATTGAAATACCTTGGTTTTGCCAGCTTGCGTCACTTGGTTGGTCAGACTTGGTGACTGCATGTCAACGGTGAGGGTGGTCGAATTCACAGGGGTGATGCTCATGATGAAGCTGCCATTGCCCACACTCACGATATCGTTGAATTCCACCTTCAGGTCTTGGACGGTGGCCAGAAGGTTGATGTTCGATGCAGTCAAGTTGGAGTTTGCAGAGCCACTGTTCACGGTGAAACTCATTTTCCCGTTCATTTTGAAGTTGTCATATTGGCAATTGCTGATGGTGATGTCAGCGCTGTCGCCAGCATCCAGGTCCTCGTTGCCGTTTTTGTCATTGAAGACGACATCCATCTTTCCCCCGCTGTCACAGGGCACGGATTCCGAGGTCACTGCACCCGTCAAGTGGGCCTGTTTTTTCAGGAGTTCGGCCAGTTCTGGCAACTTGTTTTGCAAAAACATGGCGGGGGTGGTCATGGGGGTCACTTCTGCGCCCGTCAGCAAGCCTTGCGCCGCTGCTCCTGTGGATTGCATACCAGAGACGGATCCAACGATTTCTTTGGCTGCGGATTCGTAGTTGCTGGCGCTGAGCGAGACTGCAGCGCCCACCAGTGAATTGTTTGAATTGTTGTTGGCGGTGTCTGTGCCGCCGCCGCCGCCGCCGCAGGCGACCAATACGCTGCAAGTCGTCAAGGTGAAGAGGTTTTTTTTCATGGCTTTGTGCTTTTTTTGGAGATATTTGTTGCTATTTTGTAGTCTGTAATAGGCCACGCTGCATGTTAATTTATGAATTTTTAAAAAGTACTTCATTTTTAAAAAAGTATTCTAAATTATTAATATGTTGTTTGTTGTCGACTGTGGGTGGACGGCTTATTGACAAGGATGATTGAATCAGTTCGATCGAAACAGCCTGTACTCAGAACCAAGACAGGGTTTGGGCAGGTGCACCAGCCCTTGCGTGCGATGTCGATCGACGCCAGCTATGCCCAAGCCCTTAAAATTGCTCCCAGTTACAAGCTGGGTACATCCCGGCTGCGCCGAATTTTTAACTCTCTGGGAAATCACCATGGCACTCGTTTCAATGCGCGAGCTGCTGGACCATGCGGCCGTTAATGGCTACGGCATTCCAGCTTTCAACGTCAACAACCTGGAGCAGGTCCAGGCCGTCATGACCGCTGCCGACGAGGTCGGTGCCCCGGTCATCCTGCAGGCCAGCGCAGGTGCCCGCAAATACGCGGGGGAGCCCTTCATCAAACACCTGATTCAGGCGGCCACCGAGCAATGGCCGCACATTCCGCTGGTGATGCACCAGGACCATGGCCAAAGCCCGGCGGTCTGCCAGGGTGCGATCAACCTGGGCTTTTCGTCGGTCATGATGGACGGCTCTTTGCTCGAAGACGGCAAGACCCCTGCCGACTTTGCCTACAACGTCGATGTGACCCGCCGCGTGGTCGAGATGGCCCACAAGCTGGGCGTGTCGGTCGAGGGCGAATTGGGTTGCCTGGGCAACCTGGAAACGGGCGAAGCTGGTGAAGAAGATGGCATTGGTGCGGTGGGCAAGCTCGACCACAGCCAGATGTTGACCGACCCCGAAGAAGCCGCCCAGTTCGTCAAAGCCACCGGACTGGACGCCTTGGCCATTGCCATTGGCACCAGCCACGGCGCCTACAAGTTCAGCCGCAAGCCCACGGGCGACATTCTGGCCATCAGCCGCGTCAAAGAAATCCACCAGCGCATTCCCAACACCCACCTGGTGATGCACGGCTCCAGCAGCGTGCCGCAAGACTTGCTGGCCATGATCAACCAGTACGGCGGCAAGATGAAGGAAACCTACGGCGTGCCCGTCGAGGAAATCCAGGAAGCCATCAAGCACGGCGTGCGCAAGATCAACATCGACACCGATATCCGTCTGGCGATGACGGCCGCTTGCCGCAAGTTTTTGTTTGAAAACCCTGACAAGTTTGACGCCCGCGAATGGCTCAAGCCCGCCCGCGAAGCGGCCAAGCAAATCTGCAAACAGCGTTATCTGGAGTTCGGCTGCGAAGGCCAAGCCCCCAAGATCAAGGGCGACAATCTGCAGGTGGTCGCCGCTCGTTACGCACGCGGCGAATTGGCACAGGTGGTGAACTGAGCCTGCGATAATTGACCTGAATGGCCCGTTGACTGTTCAACGGGCTTTTTTCTTTTTTGCTGTTGCCTGACTGTATTGCCATGACCTCTGCACTCCACACCTCGGCCCTGACCTCCTTGCCCCTGCTGGCGCGCGGCAAGGTGCGTGACAACTACGCCGTGGGCGATGACCGCATCTTGATGGTGGCATCCGACCGCATCAGCGCGTTCGATGTGATCATGGGCGAGCCGATTCCTGGCAAGGGCGTGCTGCTCACGCAAATGGCGCTGTTCTGGTTTGACCAGCTCGGCCCCAAAGGCCTGAACATCTGCCCGATCCACCTGACCGGTGAGGCGCCCGAGAGCGTGGTGTCGGCGGCCGAAGTGCCGCAAGTCAAAGGCCGCTCCATGCTGGTCAAGCGCTTGAAGCCCATCCCTGTCGAGGCGGTGGTGCGTGGTTACTTGGCGGGCAGCGGCTGGAAGGAATACCAGGAAAGCCGTTCCGTGTGCGGCGTCAAACTGCCCGAAGGCCTGAAGAACGCCAGCCAACTGCCCGAGCCCATCTACACCCCGGCTGCAAAAGCGGCGGTGGGCGAGCATGACGAGAACATCAACTTTGAGCAAACCGTGGAAATGATCGGTGCGGATTTGGCAGGCCGCATTCGGGACATCAGCATCCAGCTGTACAAGGCGGCGCGCGATATCGCGGCGGCCAAAGGCATCATCATTGCCGACACCAAGTTCGAGTTTGGTCTGGACACCGACGGCATTTTGGTGCTCATGGACGAGGTGCTGACCCCGGACTCGTCACGTTACTGGCCTGCCGACAGCTACGTGGAAGGTGCCAATCCGCCCAGCTACGACAAACAGTTTCTGCGCGACTGGCTGGAAACTGCCCAGATCAACGGCAAGCCCTGGGACAAAACCCCGCCTGCACCGCGTCTGCCGCGTGAGGTGATCGAAAAAACAGCGGCCAAATACGAAGAGGCCATGAAGAAGTTGATGGCTTGATCGGCGTTTGAGCGCCGCCATGGCTGCACGGCCAACATGCCGGGGCGCACGTCAAAAGGGTCCGAGTCTAGCCATACAGGCGAGTTTCGAACCCTTTTTGCATTGGCTGGCAGCGCCTCAGTTCAGCGCCATGCTCAGCTTGCGCCGGTAGCTGGAAATCATGGCCAGCAGCGGGTCTTCGGCCACGGCGGCTTTGCCCATCAGCTCAATGCCGCCTGCGGTCTTGCCCGTGGCGTCTTGTGCTTTGGGTTTGGGCGGGGTCATCAGCTCCAGCAGGGCCACAAAGGTCTTGCGCGGGGCTTCGTCGTCCCACTTCTTGTCGCGCATGATGATTTCCAGCAGCTCGTCCATGGCCGCTTCCCACTGGCCCACGGCGATCAGCAGGCGGCTTTTGGCAAAGCGGGTTTCAAAGTCGCGCTTGTTCTGGCCAATCAATTCGTCAAATTTCGCCAGTTCCCATTGGCCGCGCGGGTCGTTGGTCACAAACTCCAGCGCGTTGAGCCATTGCGTTTGCGCCTCAAAGCGCAGCGGCACGGGGATGCGGGCCATGGCCGGGGCCAGCAAGGCGGCGGCTTCGGGCAGTTCGCCCTCACCGATCAGCAGTTTCACCAAATCAAAACGGGCGTCGTCGTTGCCCGGGTTGGTGGCCAAGGCTTGCTCCAGTGCGGCACGGGCGCTGTCGGTGCCAGCCGCTTCTGGGTGCGGCAGGTCTTCTTGGGCGGCATTCTGGATGGCAAGCTCACCTTCGGCGGGCAGGTGTTTGTCCAGAAACTGTTTGACCTGGCCCTCGGGCAAGGCACCCATGAAACCATCGACTGGCTGGCCGTTCATCAACAGCACGCAAGTTGGGATGCTTTTGATGCCAAAGGCCGAGGCCAGTTGCTGCTCTTGGTCAGAGTCGATCTTCACCAGCTTGAAGCGGCCTTCGTAAGCGGCCTCGACTTTTTCGAGGACCGGGCCGAGCGACTTGCAGGGGCCGCACCATGGGGCCCAAAAGTCCACCAGCACAGGCGTGGTCATGGAGGCTTCAATCACCTCGGCTTCAAAGTTTTGTATCGTGACGTCCATCATGGTGGGCAGTGTTCCGGGTTGTGTTTCGGCTCAGGGCGGAGCGAAACCTTAAAATTCGAGATTGATCAAGAAAAGCACCCAATGACTCAAGCGCTCATCGGCGTCGTCATGGGTTCCAGCTCCGACTGGGACACCATGCAGCACGCAGTCCAGATTCTCCAACAGTTTGGCATCCCCCACGACGCCCGCGTCGTTTCGGCCCACAGAATGCCCGACGATATGTTTGCTTATGCACAAAGCGCTGCGGAACGGGGTTTGCAAGCCATCATCGCGGGCGCAGGCGGCGCGGCCCACCTGCCCGGCATGATCGCGGCCAAAACCGTGGTGCCGGTGCTGGGCGTGCCGGTGCAGACCAAGGCCCTATCGGGCGTGGATTCGCTGCACTCCATCGTGCAAATGCCCAAGGGCGTGCCGGTGGCGACCTTCGCCATTGGCGCGGCGGGTGCTGCCAATGCGGCTTTGTTTGCCGTGGCCATGTTGGCCAACAACGACCCGGCCTTGCGCCAAAAGCTCGAGGCCTTCCGCGCCGAGCAAACCGCCATGGCCCGCGCCATGACGCTGCCGCCCGTTTCACCAACAGGTGCCGCATGAGCCGCGCCATTTTGCCGGGCTCACTGGTCAATGGCCAGCCTGCCACCTTGGGCGTGATGGGCGGCGGCCAGTTGGGCCGCATGTTCGTGCACGCGGCGCAGGCCATGGGTTACTTCACGGCGGTGCTTGACCCCGACGCGGCCAGCCCCGCCGGGCGGGTGAGCCACCACCACATCCAGACGGATTACCTGGACGAACAAGGCCTGGCCCAGCTGATGCAGCGCTGCGCGGCCATCACCACTGAATTTGAAAACGTGCCCGCACCGGCCCTGCTGACCTTGGGTGCACACCGCCCGGTGGCTCCGTCGTCCGAATCGGTGGCGATTGCGCAAGATCGCGCCGCCGAAAAAGCCCACTTTGTGCGCTGCGGCGTGCCGGTGGCCCCGCACGCCGTCATTGCCACACCTGCACAACTGGTCGCCGTGAGTGATGATTTGTTGCCCGGTATTTTGAAGACCGCTCGCATGGGTTATGACGGCAAAGGACAGATCCGGGTCAAGACCCGAGAGGACTTGACCGCCGCTTGGGCGCAGCTCAAAAACGTGCCCTGCGTGCTTGAAAAAATGCTGCCCTTGCAGGTCGAGTGCTCGGTCATCGTGGCGCGTGGGGCCGATGGCCAGATGGTGAATTTTCCGGTGCAATCGAATTTGCACCGCGAAGGCATTCTGGCGGTGACCAGCGTTTACGAAGGCGCGGTGCCCGCCGATCTGGCTGCACAGGCTGTGACGGCCACCCGCACCATTGCCGAGGGCTTGAACTATGTGGGCGTGTTGTGCGTGGAGTTTTTCATCCTCGAAGGCGGCCAGCTGGTCGTCAACGAGATCGCACCCCGCCCGCACAACAGCGGCCACTACACCATGAACGCCTGCGACCAGTCGCAGTTTGAGCTGCAGGTGCGCACCCTGGCGGGCCTGCCGCTCACGCAGCCGCGCCAGCATTCGCCTGCCATCATGCTCAATTTGCTGGGCGATCTGTGGCCCCAGGAAGCGGCCAAAGGCCCCGGCAGCCCCGCGTGGGGCCAAGTGCTGGCGCTGCCAGGCACGCATTTGCACCTGTACGGCAAGTTGTCGGCCCGCCCCGGTCGCAAGATGGGGCACCTGAACATCACGGGTGCTACGCCTGAAGCCGTGCGCGCCACCGCCTTGCAAGCGGCGGCATTGCTTGGCATCGAAGCGTTTTAAGGCTGGGCATGATCCTGAGTGCCAACGAGGCGACCATCGCGCAGGCGGCGCAAGCTTTGCGTGACGGCCAACTGGTGGGCCTGCCCACCGAGACGGTGTACGGCCTGGCCGCCAATGCCACAGACGATGCGGCGGTGGCCCGCATTTTTGTGGCCAAAGGCCGACCCGCTGACCACCCGCTGATCGTGCATGTGGCCAGCGTCGATCAAGTGCCGCTGTTCGCCGCGCAAGTGCCCGACTTTGCGCAACAGCTCATGCAAGCGTTTTGGCCAGGCCCCCTCACCTTGATCTTGCCGCGCCAGCGTGGCGTGGCGGCGGCATCGGCGGGTGGGCAAGACTCGATTGGCCTGCGTTGCCCCTCGCACCCTGTGGCGCAGGCCTTGTTGAAGGCTTGTCTGCCGCTGGGTGTGTCAGGCGTCTCGGCCCCCAGCGCCAACCGCTTTGGCCGCGTCAGCCCCACCACGGCTGCGCATGTGCAGTCTGAACTGGGTCCTGATGTGCTGATTCTGGACGGTGGGGAATGCGATGTGGGCATCGAGTCCACCATCGTCGATTGCACACGGGGCGAACCCGTATTGCTGCGGCCGGGGCGCATCACACGAACGCAGATCGAGGCCGTATGCGGCCGTGCCGTGCGTGGCAAAGACGACCCGCAAGAGGTGAGTGGCCAGGCTGCGCCGCGTGCCTCGGGCACACTCGAATCCCATTACGCACCGCGCGCCAGGGTGCGCTTGATGTCGGCGCAGGACATCAGCGCCAAGCTGCAGGCCTTGGGGCCGCACGCCAACAACCTGGGCCTGTGGTCTGCCGAACGTCCCGATGACGGTGTGGGCGCTGGTGTGCTCTGGCGTGCCCAGCCGCAGAGCGCCGAACAGGCCGCGCACGAATTGTTCAGTGTGCTGCGCGATCTGGACGCCCGTGGTGTGCAGCAAATCTGGGTGCAGTGGCCGCCGGACACGCCCGAGTGGGAAGGCGTGCGCGACCGTTTGCAGCGGGCTGCCGCCTGACGGTCAGAGTGCCCCCAAAAACAAAGCCCGCTGTTGCGGGCTTCGTTTTTGGATGGCGACAGGTTTACTTCACCAGATCGAACAGGCCTTTGGCTTGTGCGTGGCAGAACGGTGGCTCGTAAGTGCCGTGGTAGTTGCTATAGAAACTGACCGCATTGTCCTGTGTGACCGGGCCGTAAGTGGCCACGATGTAGGGGTCCACATCCACCGAGGTCACGTTCTTCAGACCCTTGTCGTCAAAGGCTTTTTTCATGACGGCCTGGTGGATGGCCGGTGGCACGGTGGGGTCGCCACTGCCGCCACACAACAAGACCTGAGACTTGGGCGTCCAGTCCAGCAAGTCGTTCTTTTGCGCGGCCAGGAAGGTGGCGTTGTTCGGGTTGCTCAGGATGTCGCTGGTGAAGGCCGACTGGAACAAGGCGTCGCGTGCCTGGTTGGGCGTTTCGCCATTCATGCCTGGCAGCTTGCCACTGGTCACCAAGGTGGTGTAGGTCAGTGTCGGGTTGGGCAGCAGGGTTTCGATCCAGTCCGAATAAGGGGCCTTGAACGCGGTTTTGACATCGCTGTACAGGTTGCCGTAAATCTTTTGCCAGGCCGTGACGAGGTAAGGCACAAAGAACTGGTAGCCCGCAATCGCGTCGGTCAACTTCATCGAGCCCGACAAGTTGTAGGGACCTGCCAAGTGAGCGCCCGCGACCACATTGATCTCTGAGGACAAGCTCTTTTCGATCGCACGGTGCGCAGCCATCGAAGCGTGGCCGCCCTGGGAATAGCCGGTCAGCATGACCTTGCCATTGAGGCTGCCGCCCATGGTCAGAACGGCATTGCGCGCTGCGCGGATCGAGTCGATGACGGTCGTGGCCTCGGAGTCGGCGTGCAAGTAAGGGTGGTAGCTGTAGTTGGATTTGGCAAACCCCAGGTAGTCGGTGGCCACCACGGCATAACCTTGGCCGGCATACATGGCGGCCAGCAGGCCGGTTTCACCATCGGTCGGGTTGGCCAGCGTGCGGGGCTTTTGCACATCGGTGCCTTTGGCGTAAGCCACCAAAGGTGCTGCGGCCGTGCAATCGGCACCAGTGGGCATCAACAGCACACCCGATGCGTTGGAGGTTTCGCCTTTGGCGCCGGGGGTGACGTAGTTGAGGGAGATCACCTTCACGTCACACTTGGCTTTGCCGCTCAAGGCCACCAAAGGACTGGCATCCAGTTGTGCTTTGCTTAGGGTGGTTAACAAAACGGGCGTATCGAGCAGGGTTCCGTGAGGGGCATCACCGCCGCCGCAAGCGGCCAGCAGGGCCACGCCCAAAATCGAAATGCCGTATTTGATTGTTCTCATGGCTTGTCTCCAAAAGGGGGTAAAAAGAACGAACGTTCTTTTTTCACTTTAGTCGAGCGATGCCATTCAAGCCATGGGGTATATACCGATGTGGGGCTGGATTCCGGAGATCAGCGGTAACGCAGTTTCATCACCAGAATCATCAGCGCCAGACTGGTGGTGATGGTGTTGGCGATGATGATGGGCCAGGCCACCAGCAAGATGCCATAAACCAGCCACAGCGCCACGCCCACGGTGAACAGGCTGTACATGCCCAGCGAAATGCCGCTCACGTCGCGGGTGCGAAAGGTTTGCCAAGCTTGCGGGATGAAGCTCGCGGTGGTCAGGAAGGCGGCCAAAGAGCCGATCCAGTCGATCGTTGTCATGGGCTTATTGTCGCTGGCCTGTGGCGATGGACCGCGCGGAAGTGGGCAAGCGCGCGGTGTTGTTCTGGTCACGTACCGTCCATTCGAGCAGCTGGTCCAGCGCGGCCCGCGCCTGCTGGGCGTTCGGGTGGTGCAACACGGCGACCAGGGTGTAGCGCTGGCCGCTTTGGCCTTGCACATAACCGGCCACCGAGGCCACATCGCGCAGCGAGCCGGTTTTGAGCCAGGCCTTGCCGATGACCGGGGACTGGGGGTTGCGCTCTTTCAGGCGGGCGCTGGTGCCATCCACCCCGGCCAGCGAGAGTGAGGCAACAAAGTGCCGGGCGTGTGGCCCGGCATGGGCCGCTTGCAGCAAGGCGGTCAAGGCCTGCGCCGTGCTGCGCTCGTTGCGTGACAGGCCTGAGCCGTTGTCCAGCACGGGCTCGTCGTGTCCGGCAAAGCCTTGACGCCACCATTGCGACAGCCGCACCCGCGAAGCTTCAAAGCGCCCGGGTGCGCCCAGCGCGCTCGACAGCGTCAGGTAAAGCTGCTGCGCCATCACGTTGTTAGAAAATTTGTTGATGTCCTGGATGATCTCGGACAAGGGCAGGGACGGCGCTTCCAGCAGCAGCCGCGCCGTGGCGGGACGCGTGCCGTAGCGCACCTGGCCCGTGAGTTGGCCGCCTGCGCCCAGCCACAGGGCTTGCATCACGCGCGGCGCATAGGCTTCGGGTTCGGGGTAGGCGACGGGCCATTCGCGCTCGCCGCAGCTGGCGGGGTAGCGGCCTGCAAAGCGCACCTGTTGGGGTTGGCTGAAGTCGGCCTGCAGCTGGCGCCGCCAGTCGCTGCAAGGGCCTTGACTCATCGGCAGTTGAGAGGGGGCGGAAAAACCGGCCAGTGGCGGCTCGAAACGCACCTGCACCTGGCCGCTGGCGGCCTCGGGGGTGAACTTGTAAACCACCGCCTTGAAATTGAGCAGCAGACCGTCCGGCCCCACGTTGTAGGGGCGCAGGGGTTCGTCGTCAAAGGGCTCGCTGCGTTCGCGCACATCGAACACACTGCGGTCGAGCACGATGTCGCCGCGCACCTCGCGCACGCCAGCTGAGCGCACCTGGGCCAGCAGATCCTGCAGGCGTTCGACCACCAGCTTGGGGTCGCCGCTGCCCTGCACGATCAAGTGGCCATGCAGCACACCATCGCGCAAGGTGCCCTCGGTGAAGACCCGGTTGCGCCAGACATGGTCAGGCCCCAGCAGGCTCAAGCCAGCATAGGTGGTGAACAGCTTCATGACGGACGCGGGGTTGACGCTGGCCTGCGCGTGGTGCGACAAGTGTCTGGGCCAGGCGCTGCCCGGCGCAGGGCCGTCAGGCAGGGGCGCAATGAGCACGCTCAGGGCCGAAGCGGGAACTTGCGCCTGGCGCAGGGTCTTGATCACCTCCGGCGGCAAACCGTTGCGGACTCGTTCCGCTGAACCCAGAGGCACGGTGGGTGGGTGGGGCAAGGTTTGGGCGCTGACGGGCCAGGCCAGGGGGCCGCTCAGGGTCAACGCAAGCGGCACGCACCACAGGGCAGACCCGCGGGCTGTGCACAGGCGTCTCCAAACGGAGATCCAAATGAAGTTCGAAAAAGGGCGCGGCGCGCGGGGCAAGCTCATCAAACGAGTCTAACGGGCAGAACCGGAAACGGTGGGGCCGTATGATTCGGGCCATGCGATTTTCTTCAAAAACCGTGGGGCTGGCTTCGGCGGTCATCACGGTCTTCATCTGGACCGGTTTCATTGTCATTGCGCGGGCATCGGCCTCACGGGGTTTGCTGCCGCTGGACATTGCGCTGGCCCGCATTTTGGGGGCCAGCGCTGTGTTGCTGCCCTGGGCCTGGTGGCTGATGCGTCCGGCCCGCCTGGCCGGCGAAAAAGTGGGTTCTTTGTGGGGCCTGTCGCCCCTGCCTTTGCGCCAGACGGTGCAGACCGGCATTTTGGGCGGTTTCCTGTACGCCATCCTGGCCTATACCGGCTTTGTGTATGCGCCTGCCACGCATGCCTCGGTGCTGATGCCCGGCAGCTTGCCCTTGTGGACGACCTTGCTGGCCTGGTTGTTCTTGCGTGAAAAAGTGGCATCCACCCGCGCGGTGGGCCTGGGCTTCATCGTGCTGGGCGATGTGCTGGTGGGCGGTGCGAGTTTGCTCATGGCCTTTGACGGCGGGCAGGTCTGGCAGGGCGATTTGCTGTTCATGGCGGCCTCCCTGTGCTGGTCCAGTTACAGCGTGTTGGTGCGCAAGCATGGTTTTGATGCGGTGCGGGCCACCATGGCCATCACGGCTTTTGCGTTTGTCAGTTTTGTACCCTTGTTTGGCTTGCTGGTGGGCCTGTCGGTATTGCCGACTCAACTGCACCTGGCCCCAATGACCGAAATCCTGTTTCAGGCCGTTTTTCAGGGGGTGGGCTCGGTGGTCATCTCGGGCATCACCTTCACGCAAATGGTGCGCCACTATGGCCCGGTTCGCTCGACCATGATCACCGCCTTGGTGCCGGGCTTGTCGGCATTGGGGGCCGTGTGGTTTTTGGGTGAACCCTTGCACTGGAATTTGCTGGTTGGGCTGGCGCTGGTGACCAGTGGCATTTTGTTTGGCGTGCGCCAAGCCAAACCTGCCCCCTTGCAACCAGTCGCTGTGGCCGGAGGCCCGCCATGAGCGCCGGCCCTCCATCAGGGCGCTGGCTGGCCTTTGACACCAGCACCGATGTGCTGTCCCTGGCCGTGGCGCGCGGCGACCGGGTCTGGACACAAACCTTGCCCGGCGGCGCACAGGCCTCCAGCGGCTTGATCCCGGCGGTGCTGGCCCTGTTGGCCGAGGCCGACATGCCGCTGGCGTCGCTGGATGCCATTGTGTTCGGCCGTGGGCCGGGTTCGTTCACCGGTTTGCGCACCGCCTGCGCTGTGGCACAAGGCCTGGCCTTTGGGGCGGATGTGCCGGTCTTGCCCATCGACACCTTGCTGGCCGTGGCCGAAGAGGCGCGTTGGGCCCAGGTGCAAGCGGGCGTCGTGCCGCCCGATGCCGACCTGACCGTGCTGGCTTTGCTGGACGCCCGCATGGACGAGGTGTACAGCGCGGCGTACCGCTGGCACGCCGCAGCCGGGTCAGCGCAGGGGCGCTGGCAGGAAGCTTCGCCTTTGCAGGTCGGTCCGCCTGAGCAGGTGCGGATGCCTGCAGGCCCGTCCGTGCTGCTGGCGGGCAACGCCTTTGCGGCCTATGGCGAGCGCTTGCCGGGGGGGCTTGGCCATGGTCCAAACCACGGCCAGACGGATGGCTTGCAAAACGATCTGCCCATTTGCCCGCGCTGTGAGGCCTTGTCCACGGCCAGTGCATTGCTGCGCCTGGCCCCTGATGTGTGGGCGCAGGGCTTGGCCGTGCCCGCCGATCAGGCCATGCCGCTGTACATCCGTGACAAGGTGGCCCACACCACCGCCGAGCGCGAGGCCATGAAGACCCAGGCCCTGGCGGCCAAGTCGGCCTTGGCCAAGTCGGCGGGCCAGCCATGAGTTCGGTCATGAAGCCTGAACAGCCCGCAGCGCGAACGCCAATTTCCGAGGCCACGCGCAACCGCGTTGCCCTGGCCCCCATGACGCCAGACGAGCTCGATGCCGTCATGGCCATCGAGCAAACGGCCTACAGCCACCCTTGGACACGCGGCAATTTTCGGGATTCGCTCAACCCGCTGTTTGAGGCCCAGTGCCTGTGGCTGGATGGCGAATTGCTGGGCTATTTTTTGGCCATGCGCGGTTTCGAAGAAATGCATTTGCTCAACATCACCGTCGCCCCTGCGCGCCAAGGCCAGGGCTGGGGCCACATGATGCTGGACGCCTTGTCGCTGATGTCGCGCCACGCGGGGGCGCAGTGGCTTTGGCTGGAGGTGCGCCAAAGCAACCAGCGCGCCTTGCAGGTGTACGAGCGTTACGGCTTCAAGCAAGTCAGCATCCGCAAGGATTACTATCCGGCAGGCCGCCAGCAGCGTGAGCATGCGGTGGTGATGAGTTTGAAACTGTGAGCCTGAACATGAGCGACCCCACCCGATTCGACCTGGACGACCGCCAACGCGCCATGCTGGCCGAGATGGGTGTGCGCGTGTGGTGGCCGCAGCGCTCAGATGTGGCCGCGGATGAGCCAAGGCCGCAAGCGCAGTCGGCACCCGAAGCGCGTGTGACACCGCAAGCCGATGCCCCTGTTGCGGCAAGCCCTGCCCAAGCTGTCGTTTTGGCTGAAGCGCCCACACCAACCCGGCCTGAACCACGGCCATCGCCTGTCCGCGCGGTTTACGCGGCGGTGGCAGACCATCCACCCCTGCCCGAAGGTGTGGCGCAGATGGATTGGGCAGCGCTCCAAGAGGCGGCCAGCGCTTGTCAATCGTGCGCCTTGTGCGCAGCACGCCAAGCGCCGATTCTGGGAACCGGCCATGCGCAGGCGACCTGGATGGTGGTGGGCGATTTGCCCAGCGAAGAAGACGATCAGCAGGGGCAACCGTTCACCGGGCCAGAAGGCGTGTTGCTGGACAACATGCTCAAGGCGGTCGGCGCGCGCCGGCAAACCCGGGATCCACAAGGCCCCGGCTCCGGCCCCGGCTCCGGCGCAGCCGAGGCTTATTTGACGCATGCCGTGAAATGCCGCCCGCCAGGGGGGCGCAATCCCGAGGCGAGTGAATTGGCCGTTTGTGCCCACTATCTGTCGCGGCAAGTCGCGTTGGTACAGCCTCGGGTCATTCTGGCCATGGGGCGGTTTGCAATTCAGAGCCTGCTGGGGACGACCGAGCCCATGGGCAAGCTGCGAGGCCGCTTGCACGAATTTCAGGGCGTGCCGGTGGTGGTGACCTATCCGCCATCGACCTTGCTGCGCAATCCGGCCGACAAAGCCAAAGCCTGGGCCGATCTGGTGCTGGCGCTCACAGTGGCCAAAGGCTGAATCAGCACTGGTCGCTTGGCAGATTTTTTGCAGGAGCCCACCCCGTGGGCGATGGTTTGCAGGGCGAAGTTGAGGGCGTGTCCCACGCCCATCGCCCACGGGGTGGGCTCCTACAACAACGCACCGCCTAGGGGGAGCGCCTACGGCAAATGCCCTTGTTCAGCGCAAGCTGCCCATGGCCTCGCCCATGACAATCGGTCGGGTGGGGGTCCAGTCGGGGTTGAAGCGCATCACGCCCTGGGGGAACAGCATCACCACTGTAGAGCCGAGCAAAAAGCGGCCCATCTCTTCGCCTTGCGCTAGGGCGATGTTGCCCATTTCATAAGTCCATTCCCGGATCTGGCCAGCGCGCGGCGGGTTGACCACGCCGTGCCAGACGGTGGCCATGCTGCCCACAATGGTGGCGCCCACCAGCACCATCACGAAGGGGCCGTGCGCGCCTTCAAACACGCAGACCACCCGCTCGTTGCGCGCAAACAGGCCAGGCACACCGCGTGCGGTGGTGGGGTTGACTGAGAACAGATCGCCCGGCACGTAAACCATGCGGCTCAAGCGCCCTGCGCAAGGCATGTGGATGCGGTGGTAGTCGCGGGGGCTCAGGTAGAGCGTGGCAAATTCACCGTCCTGAAACTGCGCCGCCAGCGCCGCGTCGCCACCCACCAGGGCGCGTGTGCTGTAGCTGTGGCCTTTGGCCTGGAACACCTGGTCGCCCGCAATCGGGCCGCACTGGCTGATGGCCCCGTCCACCGGGCTCACCAAAGCGGCCGCAGCCAGGGGACGTGCATCACCGCGCAGGGGGCGGGTGAAAAATTCGTTGAAGCTCTTGTAGCTGGTCGTGTCCGGGTTGGCCGCTTCACTCATGTTCACGTTGTAGCGCTTCACGAACCAGTCGATGATGCCCGTGGTTGCGCTGCCCCATTGGCCGCCCGCCACCCAGCCCGCAAAGGCGGTCAGGGCTTGTTTGGGAATCAGGTACTGCGGCAATACCGCCAAGCGGTCAGAAAAAGAAGGGGACATGAGGAGGCCGCAAGGGCGGTTCTGGTGAAGGCGCTGATTTTATCGGGCGGCTTGCCTGGCGCTGGCACAGGCACAATTCAGGCATGAACACCCCTTTGCTTTCGGTCGAGCACCTGGTCAAACGCTACGGCGACACCACGGTGGTTGATGACCTGTCTTTTCACATTGGGCCTGGCGAGTGTCTGGGCGTGATTGGCCCCAACGGCGCGGGCAAAACCACCACCTTGCGCATGTGCCTGGGCCTGACGCACCCCGACAGTGGCCTCATCCGCTATTTCGATGGCCTGCAAATGCCGCGCGATGTACTGAGCATCAAGGCCCGCCTGGGCGTGGTGGCGCAAATGGACACGCTGGACCCGGACTTCACCGCCGAAGAGAACCTGCTGGTGTTCGGGCGCTACTTCGGCCTGTCCGACGCCACCATCCGCGAGCGCATCCCGCAGCTGTTGGCGTTTGGCGCTCTGAGTCACAAGGCCAAAGCCAAGCCCGGCGAGTTGTCCGGTGGCATGAAGCGTCGCCTGAGTTTGGGGCGTGCGCTCATCAACCACCCGCAATTGCTGATGCTGGACGAGCCCACCACGGGCCTGGACCCGCAAGCGCGCCACCTGATGTGGGAGCGTTTGCAAGTGCTGTTGCAAGAGGGCAAGTCCATCTTGCTCACCACCCACTTCATGGACGAGGCCGAGCGTCTGTGCTCGCGCCTGTTGGTGATCGATCAGGGGCGCAAGATCGCCGAAGGCAAGCCGCGCGACCTGATCGCCCAGCATCTGGAGCCCGAAGTGGTGGAGGTGTTTGGCCAAGGCGCGGTGGCACTGGCGCAAGAAGACAAGCTCAAGGCGCTGGCCGGGCGGGTCGAGGTCAGCGGTGAGACGGTGTTCTTCTACACCCAGGACAGCCGGGCCCTGATGCACGCGCTGGAGGCCTGGCCGACACTGCGCACCTTGCACCGCCCCTCCAATCTGGAGGACCTGTTTTTGAAATTGACCGGACGTCAGATCCGCGACGGAGCTTGAGCATGAGCCAGATTCAAAACAACATCTGGGCCGCGCCCCGTTTGTCGATGCGCTGGTGGCCGGTGTTTCAGCGCAACTGGCTGGTCTGGAAAAAGCTGGCCATCCCCAGTTTGGTGGGCAACATCGCCGAGCCGCTGATGTGGCTGGTGGCCTTTGGCTACGGCCTCGGTTCGCTGGTCGGGCAGATCGAACTCGGCGGCGAGAAGGTGCCCTACATCCTGTACCTGGCCAGCGGCAGCATTTGCATGAGCGCGATGAACGCAGCCACCTTTGAGGCGTTGTACTCGGCGTTTTCGCGCATGCATGTGCAAAAAACCTGGGACGGCATCATGAACGCCCCGGTGCGGCTCGATGACGTGGTCATGGCGGAGATGCTCTGGGCTGCATTCAAGGCCTTGTTCACCGTGACCGCGATTTTGGGTGTGATGCTGGTCTTGGGCATCAGCCACAGCTGGAAGCTGCTGGTCGCCTGGCCCGTGCTGCTGGGGGTGGGCATCACCTTCAGCTGCATGGCGCTGATCTTCAACGCGCTGGCCAAGGGCTACGACTTCTTCACTTATTACTTCACCCTGTTCCTCACGCCCATGATGTTCCTCTCGGGTATTTTCTTTCCGCGCGAGCAGCTGCCGCATTGGGTCCGGCTGATCGCCGACTGGTTGCCACTGTCCGTGGCCGTGGACCTGGTACGCCCCCTGTTTTTGGACCGCTGGCCGGACCACCCGCTGCGCCATGTGCTGGTGCTGGCGGTGTTTGCAGTGGTGTCGTTCTGGATCGCACTGGCGCTGACGAGGAAGCGTTTTCGGGGCTGATGCACCGCGAAAATCAAGGCGTGCGAGTCGATTTTTTCAGTGCCAAAAGCAGTACCTTTGCTTGTTACTTGTGTGACAAAGGGGGGTAAAAATTGAAAAGACCGTTTGAAAAAAGGGAATTTAATTTATTTCATTGGGACAAAAAATTCTTTTCAAAAAGAAACGACGCCTTTATCAAAAACCACAGGGTTTTCACGGGGGTGCATGCCTGTTCGTTGGCATAAATTGAAGATGCTCAAGCCTTCAGACAAGGCTTTTCAAAGGGCAACAAAAGCTTCAATTTGACAAATCAACAACAGGAGATGAACGTGAAAATGACCCGACTCAGCGCTGCCTTGCTCGCAGCCACCTTGGCCACAGGGGTGCATGCCCAGGCCGGTAAAGACAACCTCAACACGATGAAGCAGATGAAGGTCGCCACGACCGATCTCAACATCCCGGTGGTGCCGCAAACCGGTCGCAATGCCGATGCGATCCGCAACAACCTGAAGAAAATCAAGCTGCCCGATGGCTTCAAAATCGATTTGTTTGCCGTGGTGCCCGATGCCCGACACATGGCGATCGCCCCGTCCACCAACATGCTGTTTGTCGGCACCCGCAAGACCTCCGTTTGGGCCGTGACCGACCGCAACAGCGATGGCATCGCCGATGAGGTGAAGTCCTTTGCGCCTTCGCTCAACTTCAAGGTGCCCAACGGCGTGTGCTGGACCAAGGACGGCTTCCTGGTCGTGGCCGAGCACAACCGTGTGCTCAACTTCCCGGCGGCCGAGTTCTTCTATGAAGGCCCGGATGTCGCGGTCATCGAGGTGGTGCCACAAGGCAAGCTGATCCCGACCGAGCATGAGTCTTACAACCACGGTGCCCGCACCTGCCGCGTTGGTCCGGATGGCAAGCTGTATGTCACGCTGGGTCAGCCGTTCAACGTGCAGCCCGCTGACAAAGTCGAGGAGTTCAACCGCCTGGGCATCGGCGGCATTGTGCGCATGGACCCCTTTGACGGCAGCGGCCGCGAGGTCTTCAGCATCGGCATGCGCAACTCGGTTGGCCAAGACTTCAACCCCAAAGACGGCACGCTGTGGTGGACCGACAACCAGACTGATGGTCTGGGCAACGACATCCCACCCGGTGAATTGAACCGATCCACCAAAAAAGGCGAGCATTTCGGCTACCCCTATTGGAACGGCAAGTTCAAGGTGGCCGGCTCTGCGGCCGCGCCTGATTTGAAGAACATGAAAGAGCCCGCCAATGCGGTATTCCCCCAGATCGAGTTCCCTGCGCACCAGGCACAGTTGGGCATGACTTTCTACACGGGCAAACAGTTCCCGGCCAAATACCGTGGTGGCATTTTTGTCGCTTCACACGGCTCCTGGAACCGCAGCCCCGCCAGCGGTGCGCTGATCAACTTCGTGTCTCTGAAGGCTGACGGCACGGCCGACAAGTCTGAGGTGTTCGCTGAAGGTTGGCTCAACCCCGAGACCGGCACCTACCTGGGCCGCCCGGTCGATGTGGCAGTCATGAAGGATGGTTCGATCTTGATCTCGGACGACTACGCGGGTGCGATTTACCGCGTGACCTACGGCAACTGATGGTGTGATCGATGAAGGCACCCGCTCATGGCGGGTGCCTTTTTCTCAAATAAAAAAGGTTCAAGATGTTTTCAGCTCAATCATGGCGCGTTCAGGCCTTGTGGGCCACAGCGGCGGTGTTGTCCTCGCTGTTGCCCCAAGCGCAAGCAGCGGACGCCAAGGCAGGACAAGTCAAAGCCGGCATGTGCGCCACCTGTCACGGTGCATTGGGGTTGTCCAGCATACCCAATGCGCCACACCTGGCGGGACAGCCCGCCATCTACATTGAAGAGCAACTCAAACAGTACCGCAGTGGCAAACGTGCCAACGAGGTGATGGCGGTGATGGCCAAGCCACTGACCGACAAGGAAATTGAAAACCTGGCGGCCTGGTATGCCTCGATCCCGATCGAGGTCGGGCAGCCCCGTTGAAGGGCATTTCCAACAAACAGGCCGCCGTCCCTCACCCGGGTCGCGCTGTCTGGTGAGCGTCTGCCGCACGCCCCATCGCAGGTAAAAATCCAGCTGCCGCCAAGGCCGACGCAGCGCGTATGGTGCCTGCGGTGGGCTGAAAAAATCAATGACCCTGAAAGAATGCCTCGTGACCGATTCCATTCTCCCTGCAGTTTGTCCCACTCTTCGTCCCACATGTCGCCCCGTGGTGCTGGCCGTTGGCCTGTTGTGCGCAGCCACTGCCCATGCACAGTCCGCAGCGCAATCCGACGCATTGCCTGATGCCGGTGCCTTGTCGCCGGTGGTGGTGAGTGTTGAGCGCGGCAGCGGTGGCTTGTGGCGCAGCGCCACCTCGGTCGATGTGGTCGAAGGCGAAGAGCTGCGCGAGGGTCAGGCCCAGGTCAACCTGTCCGAAAGTTTGGGCCGTGTGCCGGGCTTGGTGATTCGCAACCGGCAGAACTATGCCCAGGACTTGCAAATTTCGGTACGCGGCTACGGGGCTCGCGCCACATTCGGTGTGCGCGGCGTGCGCTTGTTTGTCGACGGCATTCCGGCCAGCGCGCCCGATGGGTCGGGTCAGGCGGCCAATTTTCCGCTGGGCAGTGCCGATCGGGTCGAGGTCGTGCGTGGCCCGATGGCGGCGCTCTATGGCGCCTCGTCCGGCGGCGCCTTGCTGCTGTACACCGAAGACGGCCAGCACCCTGCGCAGTGGCGCAGCGGGCTGGTGGCAGGCTCGGATGGCCTGTGGCGCTTGTCCACCCAGGCCACGGGGCAAACCGGTACGGCCAAAGAGCCGGGTTGGTCGTATGCCCTTGACCTGAGCCGATTTGAAACCGATGGTGCGCGTCCCCAGTCTGCCGCTGACCGCACGACGGCCAATTTGAAACTCTCGCGCCAGCACGAAGGCGGTCGCACCGTGCTGGTGTTCAACCGGCACAGCAGCTTTGCGCTGGACCCGCAGGGCCTGAGCCGCGCCGAATTCGATGCCAATCCCGGGCAAACCACCGCATCGGCATTGGCATTCAACACCCGCAAGTCGGTGGCCCAAACCCAATTGGGCCTGGCTTTTGAGCAAGCGCTGGGCAACGGCCACAAGCTGGAGTTGATGGGCTATGGCGGCCAGCGCCAGGTGGTGCAATACCAATCGATTGCCACGGGCGCACAAGTGCCTGCGGGCAGCTCGGGGGGTGTGATCGATCTGGACCGTGACTACTGGGGCTGGAACGCCCGCTGGCGTCACGAGGGCGATTGGCAAGGCGGCCGGTTGTCGCTCAGCGCAGGCGTGGCATCGGACGTGCAAAGCGACAAACGCAAAGGCTATGAAAACTTCATCGGCAGCACCTTGGGCGTCCAGGGCAAATTGCGTCGCGACGAGGTCAATCGTGCCCAAACCCTGGACCCTTACCTGCAAGCCGAGTGGCGCTCGCAAGACCTGACCCTCATGGGCGGGGTGCGCCAGACCCGCACCGAATACGTCTCCACAGACCAATATGTGGTGGGCACCAACCGGGACGACAGCGGCAGCAAAACATTCCAGGCCACCTTGCCGGTGCTGGGCGCTCGCTGGCAGCTGAACCCGTCTTTGCAAGCCTTTGCCAGCATCGGCCGGGGCTACGAAATTCCCACGCTCAACGAAGTGGCCTACCGCAGCGGCGGGGCGTCGGGCTTCAATACCGAGTTGAATGCCGCGCGCAGCACCAGCGCCGAGCTGGGCTTGCGCGGTCGGGAGGGCAACGCCCGCTGGGGCGCCACGGCCTTTGACATCCGCACCGACGACGAAATCGTGGTGCAAAACAACACGGGTGGCCGCACCACATTCCAGAATGCCGGGCGTACGCTGCGCCAGGGCCTGGAGTTGTCGGGTCAAATGCGCACGGGTGCGGTGGCCTGGACCGGTGCCTACACCTGGCTGCGCGCCAGCTACCAGGACGCCTTCATGACCTGCACCACCACGGGCTGCCCCAACATGAGCCCACAAGTGCAAGTGCCCGCGGGTCAGCGCATTCCCGGCCTGCCAGCGCAGCAGCTGTTTGCCCAGGCCGCCTGGGACACGGGTTGGGCGGGCAGCCGCCTGACGCTGGAGGCGCGCCATGTGGGACGCGTGGCGGTCAATGACCTGAACACCGATTTTGCGGCGGCTCACACCTTGCTCAATCTGGGCCTGCAGTTCAAGCAAGACCATGGCGACTGGACGCTGCGTGAGTTCATTCGGGTGGACAACCTGAGCGACCGCAAGCACGCCGGTTCGGTGATCGTCAACGACGGCAATGGCCGATTCTTTGAGCCCGGTGCTGGCCGCAAGCTCTTGCTGGGGCTGGAGGCGCAGCGCCAGTTTTGAAGGCGTATGCCTGCAGGGCGGCACGTCTGGTGCTGTGCCGCCTCAGCTTGACGAGGCTGTCAGCCAAGCCCCGGTTCAGCCCCGTTAAGATCATTCTTTTTGAGTCCCACCCACTTTCAAGGAATGAAGAACATGAGCATCCAAACCGTAGGCATCATTGGCGCAGGCACCATGGGCAATGGCATTGCACAGGCGTGCGCCGTCTCGGGCATTCAGGTCGTGATGGTGGACATTTCTGACGCGGCCGTGGCCAAGGGCGTCGCCACCGTGGCAGGCAGCCTGGACCGTCTGGTCAAGAAAGAAAAAATCAGCGAAGCCGACAAGGCCGCCGCGCTGGGCCGCATCAAAGGCAGTTCCAGCTACGACGACCTCAAGGGTGCCCAGCTGGTCATCGAAGCCGCCACCGAAAACCACGAACTCAAGGTCAAGATCTTGAAGCAGCTCGACGGCATGCTGGCCCCGAGCGTGATCATCGCGTCCAACACCTCGTCGATCTCGATCACCCAGCTGGCCGCCGCCACGCAGCGTGCTGACCGCTTCATCGGCATGCACTTTTTCAACCCCGTGCCCATGATGGCGCTGGTCGAAATCATCCGTGGCCTGCAGACCAGCGACGCCACGCACGACGCCGTGCACGACATGGCGCTGGCGCTGGGCAAGACGCCCATCACCGTGAAGAACGCCCCCGGCTTTGTGGTCAACCGCATCCTGGTGCCCATGATCAACGAAGCTTTCTTCGTGCTGGGCGAAGGCCTGGCCGAGGCCGAAGCCATCGACGCGGGCATGAAGCTCGGCTGCAACCAGCCGATTGGCCCGCTGGCACTGGCCGACATGATTGGCCTCGATGTGTGCCTGGCCGTGATGGAGGTCTACCTCAAGGAATTTGGCGACAGCAAATACCGCCCCAGCCCGCTGCTCAAAGAAATGGTGGCTGCAGGCCGCTTGGGCCGTAAGACCGGGCAGGGCGTTTACAAATATTAAAGTTGTCGTGATGTGGGAGCTTGCCCAAAAAAGGCAGGCCCCCTGTCTGCGTAGGAGCCCACCCTGTGGGCGATGGGCGCGGCACGTGCCCTTAAAACCATCGCCCACAGGGTGGGCTCCTACTCAAAGCGAGGCCTTGTCACTTGCGTGAATCTGCCGCTTCTCAACGCCGCCTAACATGGCGTCCATGAACACCACCCCTCACCCCGAAGGCCAGATCGACTGCACCGTGCACGGCGCCGTCCTGCAAATTTGCATCAACCGTCCCGCCAAGCGCAATGGTTTCACACCCAAGATGTTCCGCGAGTTGGGCGAGGCCTACACCCGACTCGACGACGACCCCGCCCTGCGTGTGGGCGTGCTGTGCGCGGCGGGGGACCATTTCACCGCCGGGCTGGATTTGCCGACCATTGCACCGCTGATGAAGCGCGGCGAAAAGTCGGTGCCGCTGGGCTTGGTGGACCCGCTGAACCTGGGCATGGAAGGCTATCGCCGCCGCGTCAAGCCCATGGTGGTGGCGGTGCAGGGCATCACCTACACCCTGGGCATCGAGCTGATGCTGGCGGCAGATATTGTGGTGGCGGCCGATGACTGCCGGTTTTCGCAGCTGGAGGTGCAGCGCGGCATCATGGCCACGGGCGGTGCCACGCTGCGCATGGCCGAGCGCGCGGGCATGGGCAATGCGCTCTTGCATTTGCTCACGGCCGATGTGTTTGACAGCGCCGAAGCCCTGCGCCTGAACTTTGCGCAAAAGGTGGTGCCTGCGGCGGGCCTTTTGCATGAGGCCATGCGCATTGCTGAGCAGATTGCCGCGCAAGCGCCGCTGGCGGTGGTGGCCACGCGGCAGAACGTGCTCAAAGCCGTGGAGCATGGCCCGCTGGTGGCCATGCACGACTTCATTCCGGTGCAAAGAACCTTGTCCAACAGCGACGATGCCGCCGAGGGCGTGCGCTCGTTTGTGGAAAAGCGCGCGGCCCGTTTCACTGGCACCTGAAACCCGCATCGCCTGAATTGTCGGACGCCTTGATGCGTGTCAAGGCCTTGAGGGCACGCCGGATGCAAGATTGGCTTCAGCCTCATCGCAGATGATGGGGCTTGCCCCCATTCAAGGAGACCCCATGAGGCTGGCCTTGCTGTCAGACCTGCACGCCAACCGGCAAGCGCTGGAGGCCTGTTTGTCCCATGCCCGTTCGCAAGGGGCGGACCGCTTTGCTTTTCTGGGCGATCTGGTGGGTTACGGTGCTGACCCGGTAGGGGTGCTGGACCAGGTCATGGCTTTGCAGGCCCAAGGTGCCTGCGTGCTGCAGGGTAACCACGATGCGATGGCCGTTGTGCCGCCCACTGGCGATGTGTCTGTGGGGGCCAGCACGGCCGCCTGGACGCACGCGCAGTTGAACGATGCACACCGAAAATTTTTGGCGCAACTGCCCCTGACCGACAGCGTGGACCACCTGCTGCTGGTGCATGCCAGCGCCGACAAGCCCGAGGCCTGGCGCTATGTGGACGGCGAGCGGGCCGCCAGGGCTTGCCTGGACGCTGCCAAAGGGGATGGGCAGGCCGGGGTGTTGGCCCCGCATGTGCTGGTGGGCCATGTGCACCACCAGACTTTGTATTACCAGGGCGCAGGGCGTGGCCTGATGCCTTTCAAGCCCACACCCGGCGTGGCCGTGCCGCTGCCGCGTTCGCGTGCCTGTGTGGCCACGGTGGGCTCGGTCGGGCAGCCGCGCGATGGCGACCCCCGGGCCATGTACGCCCTGTACGACCTGAGCGCCGGGCGCTTGACGTTTCACCGCGTGCCCTATGACCATGCCGCCGCCGCGCAAGCCATTCGGCAGGCCGGTTTGCCCGAATACTTTGCCCACCGCTTGGAGACTGGACGTTGAAACTGCTGCAACCCGGTGAGGTCATCGACGGCTTCGAGATCGAAGAATGCGTGCATGCCGGTGGCATGGCGCACATTTACAAAGTGGCTTATGCCACTGCCGCTGATGGCACGCGCCGCGAACCCGAATTTGCCATGGCGATGAAGATTCCGCGCATGACCGCGGGCGACGGGGCCGAGAACATCATCAGTTTCGAGATCGAACACCAAATCATGCCCACGCTCACCGGGCCGCATGTGCCGCGCTTTGTGGCGGCAGGTGATTTGTCGCGCATCCCGTATCTGGTCATGGAATATGTGCAGGGGCAAACCTTGCAGCATTGGCTGGACCGGGGTGAGCCGCTCGCGCCTGAAGAGATCGCCCGTTTGGGGGCCGCCATGGCCAAGGCCGTGCACAGCTTGCACCGCCAGAACGTGTGCCACCTCGATCTCAAACCTGCCAATGTGCTGATCCGGCCCGATGGCTCGGCCCTGCTGCTCGACTTTGGCTTGTCGTGCCATGCGCATTACCCGGATTTGCTGGCCGAAGAGCTGCGCAAGGCGGTGGGTTCGCCGATCTGGATTGCGCCCGAGCAAGTGGTGGGGGTGCGCGGCGACCCGCGCAGCGACGTGTTCGCCCTGGGCGTGATGCTGTACCAACTGGCCACGGGCGAAGCACCCTTTGGCGAGCCTGCCACGGCAGGCGGCATGCGCCAGCGTTTGTGGATGGACCCAGTGCCCCCGCGAAAGCGCCGACCGGATGTGCCCGAATGGCTGCAAGAGGTCATTTTGCGCTGCCTGGCCCCCGTGGCCGCAGAGCGTTACCCCTCGGCCGCGCACCTGGCGTTTGACCTGACGCACCCCCAAGACATCCGCATCACCGAGCGTGGGCGGCAGACCCAGGGCACAGGTTTTGGGGTGCATTTCAAACGCTGGCTGCGTGCCGCTGGCATGCAGTACCAGCCCAGCCCCTTGCCCTCGCAACAAATCGAGCAGGTGCCCATCGTGATGGTGGCGGTGCCTCACAAAGACGTGAGCGATGCCACGCTGTATTCCTTGCGCGAAGCGGTGTCGCGCTCGCTGGGCATCCGGCCCGGGGCGCGGCTGGCGTGTGTGACCGTCATTGGCTCGGGCGACACCAGCACGACCGAGTCGCACCAAAGCGAAACCAGCGTGCACCGCTGGCACCTCACGCGTTTGCAGCAGTGGGCGCAGCCGCTGGACCTGAGCGACCACCAGACCTCGTTCCATGTGCTGGAGTCGGGCGATGTGGCCGATGCGCTGGTCAAGTACGCCGAAGGCAATCAGGTCAGCATGGTCATCCTGGGCGCGGCCACGCACGGCCTGCAAATGCAGCGCTTTGTGGCCACGGTGCCGATCAAGGTGGCCATGGAAGCGCCTTGCACGGTGATCCTGGTCAAGCCCGGTTTGCCTTTCGCGCAACTGGCCGCCGCTTGAGGCCTGCGGGCTGCGCCACAATCGGTGCATGACCGAACCGAACGCCTTGCATCCTTACGCTGAACTCACCCCCGACCGGGTGATGGACGCCTTGACCGATCTGGGCCTGTGGCCCGACGGCCGTTTGCTGGCGCTCAGCTCTTACGAAAACCGCGTGTACCGTGCGCATTTGGACGAGCCGGTGCAAGGCGCATCGGCGGTGGTGCTCAAGTTCTACCGGCCAGGGCGCTGGCGTCGCGAACAGATTCAGGAAGAACACGACTTTGCCGCCGAGCTGCTGGCGGCCGAAGTGCCGGTGGTGCCACCGATGGTGCTGAATGGCCAGACCCTGCACCAAAGCGCCGGGTTTGATTTTTCAGTCAGCCCCTTGCGCGGCGGCCGCACGCCGGAGCTGGATGATTTGGAGGTGCTGGAGTGGATTGGCCGCTTTCTGGCCCGCATCCACACCGTGGGCGCGGCCAAGCCCTTTTTGCACCGCCCCACACTCGATGTGCAGACCTTTGCGCTGGAGCCCGCCGAGTGGCTGCAAACGCACCAGATGATTCCGCTGGAGGTGGAGCGCGAATGGCGCGAGGCTTTTGCCGCTGCGCTGGCCTTGGTACAAGACGCCATGGACCAGGGAGCGGCACAGCGGCAGCTGATTCGCCTGCACGGCGATTGCCACCCCGGCAATATTTTGTGGACGCCTGCCGAATTGCCTGGCGGCGGCCCGCACTTTGTGGACCTGGACGACGCCCGCATGGGCCCGGCCGTGCAAGACCTGTGGATGTTGCTGTCGGGCGACCGGGCTCAGCGCACGCAGCAACTGTCGGCCTTGCTCGATGGCTATGAGCAGGTGCGTGACTTTGACCGCGCCGAGCTCAAGCTGATCGAGCCGCTGCGCACGCTGCGTTTGATCCACTACAGCGCCTGGCTGGCCCGGCGCTGGGAAGACCCGATTTTTCCGGTCAACTTTCCGTGGTTTGGCACGCCCGACTATTGGCGCGGGCAGGTGCTGATGCTGCAAGAGCAAGTCGAGCAAATGCAGGAAGCGCCTTTGGTGGCGTGACGTTTCACATCACCCGTTATGGATCCAGCCCCCTTGAAGTCTTGAGTGACAAGCAAGGGATAGATTCATGTAGGAGCCCACCCTGTGGGCGATGGGCGTGGGCGATGGGCGCGGCACACGCCCTTGACTTGGTCATGTTTGGACCCTGCAAACCCTCGCCCACGGGGTGGGCTCCTACAAAAACAAAACTTGCTGCAAGGTCGCACCCGCGCCCAAAATGCCCGCGCGGATGCGCTGGTGGTGTGACGTTTCACATCACCGTTATTGATCCGGCCCCTTGATTTTGAGTGACAGGCAAGGGATAGATTCATGTAGGAGCCCACCCTGTGTCATGTGGGAGCCCACCCTGTGTCATGTGGGAGCCCACCCTGTGGGCGATGGGCGTGGCACACGCCCTTGACTTGGTCATGTTTGGGCCCTGCAAACCATCGCCCACGGGGTGGGCTCCTAAAAAACAAAACTTGCTGCAAGGTCGCACTCGCGCCCAAAATGCCCGCGCGGATGCGCTGGTGGTGTGACGTTTCACATCAGCCGTTATGGATTCGGCCCCTTGAGAAAAGCATGTCGTTGGCTTCAGCTGCGCTTGTAAAACTTGCCGTCTTTCATGATCGACTGGATCTGCTCGCCTTGACCGAGCAGGCATGAAATGTCGCTCAGCGGGTTGCCATTGACCAGCAGCAAGTCGGCCTTGGCACCGGGTTTGATCACGCCCAGTTGACCCGACATGTTGAGCAACTCGGCGGCATGCAGGGTGGCTTGCTGCAAGGTGACACCCGCGCCCAAAATGCCCGCGCGGATGCGCAACTCATCGGACTGGTGCCGGTGTGACTCGCCCAGCAAATCGGTGCCCAGCGCCATCTTGACGCCCGCTTTGGCCAGCACCTCCAAGGCTTTTTGTCCCTGGCTGCGCACGGTTTCGATTTTGGCCACCGAGACAGGCGGCAAACCCAGGCTGGCGCCTTCGTTGGCCAGGGCTTCGTAGGTGATCAGGGTGGGCACCATGAAGGCTTGGCGCTCGGCCATGAAGGCCGCGGTGTCGGCGTCGATCAGGTTGCCGTGTTCGATGCTGCGCACGCCAAAGTCCACCGCCCGGCGAATGGCCTTGGGTGTGTAGGCGTGGGCCATGACGTAGGTGCCTGCGTGATCGGCCTCGTCCACGATGGCGCGAATCTCGCCTTCCGAATAGCCCAGGTAATGGATCGGGTCGTTGGGCGAAGCCACGCCGCCCGAGGCCATGATCTTGATCTGGTTGGCGCCCTTCATGATTTCTTCGCGCACGGCCAGCCGCACGTTGTCCACACCATCGACCACACGCGCCAGCGCACCGACGCGGGTGGAGCAGGCGCAGGTCTCCAACTCGTCGCTGCGCGGTCGGCCGTCGCCATGGCCACCGGTTTGCGACAGGGCGCGGCCTGCCGCAAAAATGCGCGGCCCTTCCACCAGGTCGGTGCGGGTGGCTTCGGCCAGGTTCCAGTCGGCGCCCCCGGCATCGCGCACGGTGGTGAAGCCGCGCATCAGCATGCCCTTCATGATGGGGATGGCCCGCAGCGTGGCGAACACATTGGGCTGCTGGCTGTTGTAGGTCAGGTTCAGGTGCGAGGCGATCACATGCACATGGCAGTCGATCAGGCCCGGCATCAGGGTCAGGCCCTTGGCCGAAACGGTTTGCGCCCCTTCAGGCACAGGCAGCCGCTGGCCCACCGCTTCAATTTGGCCATCGCGCACCCACACATCGGTGTCGGGCAGCAACTTCAGGGTTTCCACATCCAGCACGTTGGCCGATTGAATCAGGATCGAGGTCATAAAACACTTTAAAAATCTGTCGACACCGTGCGACGGCATCAGGAACCAAAGTCCATCATCTCAGCCGCCCATGCCCTTGGACACCGCATAAACCCTAATGTTTCCGTCTTGCGCCCCTCATGCCCCCTGCCTAGAATGAAACGTTACCCAAACTAGACAGGAATCCGCATGTTGAAAAGAATCCTTCGCTCCACACGCCTGCTGGCGCTGGCTTGTGGCTTGTCCGCAGCCCTGGTCCCTGTGACCAGCGTGCAGGCCAACGAGCTCAAGTGGGCTGCGCAAAACGACATCCTGACGCTGGACCCCCATTCGCAAAATCACGCCACCACCAACAACATTCTGGGCCATGCGTATGAGCCCTTGGTGCGTTACGACCGCAACTACAAGATCGAGCCATCGCTGGCCACCAGCTGGCAAGTGGTCAACCCCACCACCGTGCGCTTTAACCTGCGCAAAAACGTGAAGTTCCAGGACGGCTCGGCCTTCACCGCCGACGATGTGCTGTTCTCCTTTGACCGCATTCGCCAGCCTCAAGGCACCATGCAGATTTATGTGGCCGGTGTCAAAAGCATGACCAAGGTCGACGACCATACCGTCGATGTCATTCTGGACAAGCCCAACCCCACCTTGCTCAACAGCTTCACCACCTTCCTCATCATGAGCAAGACCTGGGCGGTGAAAAACAAGTCCGAAAAAGTGCAGGACTACAAGGCCAAGGAAAACACCTTCGCATCGACCAACGCCAACGGCACCGGTCCTTACATCATCAAGGAGTGGGTGGCCGACCAGCGCCTGGTCATGACCGCCAACAAAAACTGGTGGGACAAGTTGCCCGGCAACGTGACCGATGTGCTCTACACCCCCATCAAATCTGACCCCACCCGCATCGCCGCTTTGCTGGCGGGCAACGTGGACATCGTCACCGACTTGCCCACACAGGACGTGGCGCGCTTGCGCACCACGCCATCCCTGTTTGTGCTGGACGGTCCCGAGGTGCGCACCATTTTCATTGGTGTGGACCAAGGCTCCAGCGAATTGAAATACGGCACGAAGGGCCCCAACCCGTTCAAGGATGTGCGCGTGCGCAAAGCCCTGAACATGAGCATTGACCGTGTGGCCATCCAGCGCAGCATCATGCGCGGTCTGTCCATTCCAGCGGCCATCATGGTGGCGCCGGGTGTCAATGGCTACACCCCCGAGCTGGACAAAGTGGCCGCACCCGACCTGGAAGGGGCCAAGAAACTGTTGGCCGATGCAGGCTACCCCAATGGTTTTGATTTCACCCTGGATTGCCCCAACAACCGCTATGTGAACGACGAAGAGGTGTGCCAGGCCGTGGTCAACATGTGGGCCAAAGCGGGCATTCGCGCCAAGCTCAATGCCACCAACTTCAGCAGCTTCATTGGCAAGATCCAGAACTTCGACTCCAGCGCTTACCTGTTGGGCTGGGGTGTGGCCACCTATGACGCGCAGTATTCGCTGCAGTCCCTGGTCATGACCCGCACCACGGGTTCGGATGGCAACTTCAACTTCCTGAAGATCAGCAACGCCAAAGTCGATGCCCTGACCGAAGCCATGAAAACCGAAATGGACAAGACCAAGCGCGACAACATGCTCAAAGAGGCTTTGACCATCACACGCGATGAAGCCTTGTATGTGCCCTTGCACCACCAGATGCGCCCCTGGGCCATGAAGAAGAACGTGAGCATCTCGCACAACTCCAACGATGCGCCCAAGATGTACTACGCCACGGTGAAGTGATTTTTTTCTGATCACCAAGCCCGCGCGTACCAGTGGTTGCCATGACCACCCAGCCTTCATTTCGGTTGGGTGGCGCTTTGCTAGGACATGACCTACGGCGGTTTGATGCCAGTGCACCCGTGCATTGGCCACTCAGGGCAGGGACTTGAAAACTTGATGTGTGTGTTGGCAGACAGAGTCTTGCGCCATCTTTTGGGATGATGGCAGCGTTGTGTGGCGGTCGAGTGCCTGGTGCTTAAAAGGAGCCCAGACTTGGTCAGCCCTTTGTCTGATTTACATCGGAGTTGTCATGGCCAAAGTCCTTGTTCTTTACTATTCCACTTACGGACACATCGAAACCATGGCCCAGGCTGTGGCCGAGGGCGCACGCTCCACCGGCGCTGCGGTGGATCTGAAAAGAGTGCCCGAGACCGTGCCAGATGCGGTGGCCACGGCGGCGCACTTCAAGCTGAACCAGTCGGCGGCGCTGGCCACGGTGTCGGACTTGGAGCATTACGACGCCATCATTGTTGGTGCCCCCACCCGGTTTGGCCGCATGCCGGGGCAGATGGCCAGCTTTCTCGATCAGGCGGGTGGCCTGTGGGCGCGCGGTGCCCTGCATGGCAAAGTGGGCGGTGCCTTCACCTCCACCGCCACCCAGCACGGTGGCCAAGAAGTCACGCTGTTTTCCATCATCACCAACCTGATGCATTTCGGCATGGTCATCGTGGGTCTGCCCTACAGTCATCTGGGGCAAATGGCACTGGACGAAATTGTGGGCGGCAGCCCCTACGGCGCAACCACCATTGCCGGTGACAAAGGTCAACGCCAACCCAGCACCATCGAGCTGGATGGCGCGCGGCACCAGGGTATGCTGATTGCAAAAACCGCGCAGCGGCTATTTGACCGCTGAATGTCCCCTGGACGGCGCCATGGTCACCCGCCTCGAACACGATGCCATGGGGGTCATCGAAGTGGATACCCGGCGACTATGGGGTGCGCAGACACAACGCGCTTTGGTGCATTTCCGAATTTCTGACGAGCGCATGCCCATGGCGCTGATCCATGCGCTGGCCTCGGTCAAACAGGCTTGTGCGAAGGTCAACGGCGATCTGGGTTTGCTGCCCGCCGACAAAGCGCAAAGCATCATGGCTGCCGCAGCGGAGGTGATGGCGGGGCGGCACGACAAAGAGTTTCCGCTGTCCGTGTGGCAAACCGGCTCGGGCACGCAAACCCACATGAACATGAATGAGGTGCTGGCCAACCGGGCCTCGGAGCTGATGGGGGGCGTGCGCGGCGCGCAGCGCTTGTTGCACCCCAACGACGACGTCAATCGGGGGCAGTCTTCCAACGATGTGTTTCCCACCGCGATGCACCTGTCTGCGGCACTGGCCATCGAGCAGGAACTGCTGCCTTCGCTGGACCAGTTGCAGGGGGCTTTGTCCGAAAAATCCAGAACCTTTGCAGGCCTCATCAAGACTGGCCGCACGCACTTGCAGGATGCGACCCCGATCACGCTGGGGCAAGAGTTCTCTGGCCATGTGGCGCAACTGGCCTATTCCCGCGCGCGCGTGGTCGATGCCCTGGCGTGGCTGATGCCCTTGGCCATCGGCGGCACAGCGGTAGGCACCGGGCTCAACACCCACGCGCAATTCGGGGTGCGCGTGTGCGCCGAGCTGGCGCGTGTGCACCACTTGCCTTTTGAGAGCGCTGACAACAAATTTGCAGCCTTGGCCGCGCACGATGCGCTGGTGGCCGTGCATGGGGCGCTCAAAACCCTGGCCGTAGCGCTGATCAAGATCGCCAACGACATCCGCTGGTTGTCCTCGGGCCCGCGGGCGGGCTTGGGTGAAATCAACCTGGTCGAAAACGAACCTGGCAGCTCGATGATGCCCGGCAAAGTGAACCCCACGCAGTGCGAGGCGCTGATCATGGTCTGCTATCAGGTCATGGGCAACGATGTGGCCCTGGGCATCGGCGGTGCTTCGGGCAATTTCGAATTGAACGTCTGCAAGCCCTTGATGGCCTACAACCTGCTGCAAAGCCTGCGTTTGTTGAGCGATGGCATGCGCAGCTTTGAGCGCCATGGCGTGCAAGGCATGACCGCCAACGCGCAACGCATCGACCACCACCTGCAAAGCTCGCTCATGCAGGTAACTGCCCTGGTGCCGCATCTGGGTTATGACCGCGCTGCAGAAATTGCCCAATGGGCTTTGCGCCATCACAGCACACTGACCGAAGCGGCACTCACACTGGGTTATGCCCAGCCAGAAGACCTGGCGCGCTGGCTCGACCCGGCCGCCATGCTGGGCGCGGACCCTGCCCCTGAGGTGACTTGATCAGTGTCGGGCTTCGGCCTGTCGTACCCGCCAAAACAGCCAGCTGGCGATGCACAGGTTGAGAAAATTCCATGCGATGCCATTGAGGAAGGCCGCGTGGTAACTGCCCGTCATGTCAAACACCCAGCCCGACATCCAGCCGCCCAGCGCCATGCCCAGCAAGGTGGCCATGATCACCGAGCCCACGCGGGCACCGGCTTCTTTGGGGTTGAAGTGCTCGCGGATGATGATGGCGTAGGCCGGCACAATGCCGCCCTGAAACAGCCCGAACATGGCCGAGACGATGTACAGCGGCACCATGCCGTCAAAAGGCAAAAACATCAGCAAGGCCACGCCTTGCAAAAAGGAGCCGAGCAGCAAGGTGCGGATGCCGCCAATGCGGTCACTGATCACGCCAAACACCAGGCGACTGACGATGCCACTGGCCAGCATGAGCGACAGCATTTCGGCCCCGCGTGCCGCGCCAAAACCCAGGTCGGTGCAATAGGCCACGATGTGCACCTGCGGCATGGACATGGCCACGCAACAGGCCACACCTGCGACAAACAGCAGGCCTTGTGCGTGAGATGGCTGCAGGCCAAACGGGCGGCTGCGGTCCACTTCGGGCACGCTGACGTTGGCCGGTGTCAGGGTCACCAGCGGTGGATGTTGGCGCATGCGCGTGGCCAGCAGCAACATGCCCACGCCGCAAAAAATGCCCAACAAAATATAGGTTTGCCGCCAGCCCAAAGTCTCGACGCCGTGCTGAACAATCGGCGGCCAGATTGTGCCCGCGATGTAATTACCGCTGGCGCAAATGGCCACGGCAATGCCGCGGCGTCGGTTCCACCACAAGGCGGTGTCGGCCATCAGGGGCGCAAAGGTGGATGAACTGCCGATCAGACCCATCAGGCCGTGCGCCATGCCAAAGGCCCAGATGCTGCCCGACATGCCCGCCCAGATAAAGCCTCCACAAACGGCCAAAGCCCCGACCCACAGCACCGGCGTCAGGCCGTGCCGATCGGCCAGGCGGCCGGTGATGAGACCGCCCAGGCCCAGGCAAATCATCATCAGCGTGTAGGGCAGCGAGGCATCGGCCCGGCCCACGCCAAACTCGGTTTGCACCGCTGGCAGCACCACCGAGACGATGTACATGCTGCTGTTGCCCAGCACCACCAGACCCAGTGTGGCCAGCAAGCGCCAGGCGGCCTGGCGGGAGTCGATGAGGGACGGGTCGGCGGGAAGGGTGTGCATTGGGGCAATTTAGCCGATGTCGTGGTCTCGCGTTGTCGTTTGCGTTACTGGCAAACGCTGGCTTTCTGTATGGCTTGCTGAACGTTTCACAGTGTCTGTTCCGACGGATAAACGATCCTGTGCCTGTCATGCGCGCGGACCGCTGCTCACGGGTTGTGGCCTGCAACATCAGATCAATGGCTTGTGAGGATGCTCCGTGCCACCAAACCTATCCCGCTAATCAAGAGGACGGCGTAAATTATTTTGGAAGCCGTCATGGGTTTGATGTGCGAATTGAAGGTGTGCCCCATCCATCCGCCAATCAATGCGCTCGGAACAAGCCAGCCAGTTCTGAACAAAATTTGATCGATATCGCTCCTGCCCGATAGGCCATTGCTGAACAATGCGATACCCACCATGATCAGAATCAAAAGGGGAGCTGTCGCTCTGATGTCTTCAATTTTCATTTCTTGACGTGAGAGCCAAGCCATGACAACAGGCCCTGCTGTGCCAAAAAGGGTTTCAATCAGGCCCATCAAAATGCCCGCAATCGAATTGACGGTAGCGCTTGATTTTTCGATTTTTCCAGCTTGAGACCTCAAGCCCCGGACAGCGACCCAGCAGATGTAAAAACCCAAGGTGGCTACAGCCCATGAACTGTCACTCCATTGATGTGCTTGACTGCCAAGCCAGGCTCCGAGAATCGCAAAAGGAATGATCTTGGGCGCGATGCGCCAACGCACTTGTTGAAGATTCATGCCTGTATGAAACAGGGCTGCCGGAACATCCAGCAACAGCACAGTCGGGACAACCAAGCTCAAAGGCCAGCGCCACGAAAGAAGTGGAATGATCACCAGAGCCGAGCCAAATCCTGTCATGCCAAAGACGCAGTACCCCAGCAGCACCACCAGCGCGGGATACCCAAATTCATTCAAAAAAGCAGCGTCAAACATGCAGCCTCAAACATGCAGTCTCAATAGGCAGCAGGTGTGCTGACCCAAAGAACGACGGCTGGTTCGCTGCTTGGATTAAAGCAGCGGTGTGAACCTTCGCGCGGCAGGGCAAAGCTATCGCCCGCTTGAAGGATGAATTTTCTTCCTTCCAAGTGGAGTTCAAGAACGCCACTTAAAACAAGCCCGGCTTCTTCCCCTTGGCGTTTTCTGTCTCGGTCTCCCGTTCCCGTGCCGGGCGCAAAGGTGCTTTCAATCAGCAGGATTTGACCACTCAAAGATGGCGAGAGCATCTCTTCGTGAACCCCTGTGCCATGAAAATCAAATTTCTTTCGGGTGGACTTTCGGACAATCAGGCCGGCTTCCTCCGGCTTGGTTTGGGTGCCCTCTTGGAAGAACCAACTGACCGTGACATCCAGTGCCTGAGCGATTTCATGCATGGCTGAAATGCTGACTTCTGACATGCCGCGTTCGATTTGACTGAGCCAGCCGACCGAGCGGTTGATGCGCTCGGCAAGACCTGCCAGTGTCATGCCGCGCGACTTTCGCAAGTCACGTATTTGCATGCCCAAGGCCAGCTGTGCACGCATCGCTGGGGACTTTGTATTTTTCTTCTTATCCATTTTTCAAAACTGATGGTGGAGCCGAGGAGGAGATCAGCGCGTTGTGCAACCACTGTGACCATGTCCGCACCAGGTCACAGCGGTCTGAAATGCCGTGGCATTGAGCACCGACCAAGCGCCAGCGTTTTGCAGGCGTGGTTTCTACCGAGGATGGCGATGAAGACGTGCTTTCCGTTGATGCAACATGAGTGGCCGCACAACTGGACGCCAGGCTGGAGGGGCTCGGGTAGGGGTTGACATGAACCTGCCCTTCGAAAATGGTGGCCATCACCCGGACATCCAGCAAACCATCGACACCCCGCTCGATGGGGTCTGAATCCAGAACCGCAAAGTCAGCCCGCTTGCCCACCGAGATGGAGCCGATCTCTTCATCCAGCCGAAGCGCCCAGGCCGCATCGATGGTGACGGCGCGCAAAGCCTGGTGCAGCGTCAAGCGCTCAGACGGCGACATGATTTTCCCGGTCCGCGTTTGGCGCGAGGCTGCACACCATGCCAAAGTCAAGGGTTCAGCCGGTGCCATCATGAAATCCGAATGCAAAGAGACCCGCATGCCTTCCCGCACCATCGAGCCGCAGCGGACCAGCTGCGTGGCGCGTTCAGGGCCCAGGCCGACTTGGGCGTAGTCATCGCCCAGGGCATGCAGGTAATAGGGGTTCACGCTGGCGTGCGCACCCAGCGCCGCCAGCTGGCTGGTTTGCGCTTGCGCGTGGTAACCCACATGGTGCACATGAAAACGGTGGTCAAAGCGCGGGCATTGCCTTTGCGCCTCTTTGAGCGCATCCAGCACGGCTTCCATGCCGCCATCGCCGTTGACATGAACGTGCACCGTCCAGTCACGCTTGAAGGCTTCAAGCACGCCCGCCTTGAGAGTTTCAGGCGTCATCAGCCATTCGCCCTCGTGGCCATCCAGATAGCCCGGCCAGCGCATTTTCATCAATTGCGAAAAGATGGCGCCGTCTGCAAAAAGCTTGATGCCCCGCGCAAACCAGACATGGCCCTGCGGGCCATCGGCCCACATCTTCTCGATGGCTTCGAAGCCGCGATCAAATGCAATGGCTTGATCAGGCGGGCCCAACTCAGCACCGCTGGCGCGGTTTGAAAAACTGCGCAAATCAAACACATTGACCACCCGCAAGGGCGACGCGCCTTCTGGCAGCGCCTTGTGGAGCGCCGCCAACTCGTACTCCGGCGAGATGGCACCAAACAACATGTCGCCTGCCGTCGTGATGCCGCCCATGCGCATCAAGGCCACCATTTGCTTGAGCCCCTCGCCATACCACTGCGGCTGCAGAAAGTAAGGCAACAGCCCCATCAAAACGGGCTTGAAACCTGTCTCAAAAAAATGTCCCCGCGGCCAATCAATCTGTGGATGGTTTTGCCAATCCTCCGCTTGCAGACCCAACTGATGGATGGCCGCTGTATTCAGATACGTTTCGTGGAATGAGCGCTGCCAAAGAATCACCGGCGTGTCCGGGAACAAGGCATCGAGCATCTCGCGGTCGTAGCGCCCATGCAGGTCAGGCTGGTAGCCCCAGGTGATGAACCAGGGTTTGGACGGGTCACGCGCCTTGAACTCTTGCAGCAAGCGCTCTTTGTAGCGCTCAGGGTCACGCACCTCGGGCCGAAGTTGGCCATCCGCGCCGCGCCACGCCTCTGGGGCCAAGATGACCATGGGCAGCAGCAGTGCGCCCAAGAAGGGGTGGATGTGGTTGTCAATCAAGCCCGGCATCAGGACCTGATCTTCAAAGCTGCGGTCTATTCGCACCTGGCGGTCATGCGTCCACACCGCCATGTCTTCCAAGGTGCCGACCGCCAAGACTTTGCCTTCACTCACCGCAACGGCCGTGGCCTCCGGCAAGGTGTCATCCATGGTGATGATCTTCTTGGCGGTAAAGATCACCAATTCACGCGCAGAGACGTTGCTCATGTGTGCAAGCTTTCTGAGTAGACCTGATGGGGTGTATCAGGTGGCATTGTTTCACAAAAATGAAAAATTTTTCAAAAAATTCATTTCATGCGAATGGCTTTTTTCACATCCGGGGTTCCGCCGAAAGAGTCGCCAAAGCAAACAGCTGCCCCACTGGGGCACAAGCGAGCAAGGGGGCCAAGTGTTGCGCTTGCTGGAGTCTCACCGCGCTGTCTTGCCAGGCTTGCCAAGCCGTTTGATCGCGCCAGAGCACCGAGATTTGCAGCTCGTCTGCGTCTGTCAGCGACAGCAACACCTCTGCACTGACAAAGCCCGGGATCGCCTCTTGGCACTCTTGCAAGACGCGACGTTGGAAGAAAGCCGCCAACAGTTGTTCCCGCTGTCCGGGCATGCTTTTGGCTGTCAGGGTGGACCGTACAAAAGTGCTGGGGTGTTCGTTCATGGCCATCGATCAGGGTTAATGCTGATTTCAGTTTAATTCATTCAAGTGAAAATTTTGAACAAATTTTCATTGGATTGCAAATCCAGCGACCTACCCAACCACCGGCGTCACCACGCCAAGAAAGAGGAACTCTCCATGAACACACGAAAAATTTTGTCCTGCTTGGCACTCCCCTTGTTGCTGAGCATGAACGCCTACGCGCAAGACTTCCCGAACAAATCGGTGACGATTCAGGTGCCATGGCCAGCAGGTGGCTCGGTGGACGTGGCCGTGCGGGCACTTGCCGCAGAACTCAAGAACCAATGGCCCCAACAATCCGTGGTCGTCGAAAACACCGTGGGCGCAGGCGGATCGCTTGGCACCGTCAAAGCGCTGTCCGCCCCGCCCGATGGCCACACCCTGATTGGCAGCTCACAAATGGAGATGATCTTCGCACCGCTGGTGTACCAATCGGCCACCTACAAACCGCAAGACGCCAAGACCGTGTCCTTGCTCGGTTACGCCTCGATGATGATGGTCGTTCGCAAAGATCTGCCTGTGAAAAATCTGTCGGACCTGGCCAAGCGAATGCAAAGCACCACCGAAAAACCGCTGTCGTTTTGCACGCCTGGTGCCGGAACGATTTACCACTTTGTCATGGAACAGATCTCTGCCAACCTCAAGGGCCAAGCCTTGCATGTGCCCTACGCCGGATTTGGTCAGTGCTTGAACGACATGGCCGGTGGCGTTGTCGATGTGTCCTTGATGCCAATCGCGGGCCCCATTCCGGGCTTCGTGGACAAAGGGGCCATCCGGGCGATTGCGGTTTTCAACGACAAGCCCAGCCCACGTCTGCCCAACGTGCCCTTGGCGAATGCCACCAAAGGCTTTGAGAATTACAACCATGTGCTTTGGTCAGCCTTGCATGTCAGCAACAAGGTGCCCGACGCCGTGGTGGCCAAAATGCATGCAGCGGTTCAAACCGCATTGAGCAAGCCTGAATTGCGCAAGGCCATCGAGGCACCCGGTGCGACCGTGTTTGAGCCCATGTCGCCCCAGCAGGCGCATGCTTTTTATCTGAAAGATGCCGAGAACATGGAAAAAATGGCCAAGATGGTGGGCGTGACCAAAAAGTAATATTTCAAGTCCTCACCATGAACCAATTCCCCTCTGCGGCAGAAACAGACCCCGTCAAAATGGGCTGGATGGTGGGCTCGCCCCCACCCCCAGACAAGCTCATTTCTTTTCAAGATGGCGGGGTTTACCAGTTCCCCAAAACCCGCTGGAGTTTTTGCAACTTCAGGCGCATGGGGCCCACCACGGCGGTGTCCAGAGGCTTGGGCCCGGCATCGCCGCTGCTGCGCACAGAGCTGGCCGAACTCGACAACGTTGAGTTCACCCCTTTGGGTTCGACACAGACCATGACCTGGGGCCAGGCCTACGACGCCAACTACACCGACGGTGTGGTGGTGCTGCACCGGGGAAAAATCGTCTACGAACGCTACAGCGGTGTGATGAAGCCCGAGGGTCAACACATCGCCATGTCGGTCACCAAATCATTTTTTGGACTGATCGGGCAAATGCTGGTGGCCGAAGGTGCCCTCGACGAATCTGCACCCGTCACACGCTATGTGCCTGAACTGCAAAACAGCGCCTTCGCCGATGCCACGATCCGGCAAGTGCTGGACATGCGCACGGGGCTGAAATACAGCGAGAACTACGCCGACCCGCAAGCCGAAATCTGGATGCACGCCCGCGCAGGCGGTGTGCTGCCCAGACCGCCCCAATACCAAGGCCCCCAGACCTTCTACGAATTTCTTCAAACCGTTCAAAAAGAAGGCGATCACGGCGGCAACTTCGCCTACAAAACCGTCAACACCGACGTCATCGGATGGGTGATTCGCCGTGTCACCGGCCTGTCGATTGGCGAGGTCCTGTCTCAGCGCATTTGGTTCAAACTGGGCATGGAACAAGACGCCTACTTCACCGTGGACAGTGCGGGCAACGAATTTGCCGGCGGCGGGCTCAGCGCAGGCCTCAGGGACATGGCCCGATTTGGTGAATTGCTGCGCAATGACGGCGTTTGGGCTGGGCAACAAATCATCCCTCAAGCGGTCATCGATGACATTCGGTTCAATGGCGATGCTTCGGCATTTCCTGCCCAGAACTTCCCCACCTTGAGCGGATGGGCGTATCGGAACATGTGGTGGGTGTCGAACAACGCGCATGGGGCCTATGCCGCACGCGGCATTCATGGCCAAGCGATTTACATCGACCCCAAGGCCGAGATGGTGATTGCCCGATTTGGATCGCATCCATTAGCAGCCAACACCCACTTCGATCCCACATCTTTACCTGCATACCACGCTGTCGCTCAGTTTCTTTTGAAAAAATCCAGCTGAAGTCATGGGCTGTTTTGCAAACATCTCTTCAGTAAAAGACATGCTGAAAATCGCCCGTGGTTGAAAAGTTATCGAAGATGCTGTGCCGCATAAGTCTTGAGGGACGACTTTAAGGGCGAAAAAAAGCCCCGTCAGACGCAAGTCCGTCGGGGCTTTTTGTTGGGTTGTTGCTGATCAGCTCAGCAGCGCATTGACCCGCTTCACATAAGCCGCTGGATCTTCCGGCAAGCCGCCTTCGGCCAGCAAGGCCTGGTCAAACAGGATGTGGGCCAGGTCGTGGAAGTGGACCGAGCCGTCGAGCTTTTTGACCAGTGCGTGCTCGGGGTTGACCTCCAGCACGGGCTTGACTTCTGGGGCTTGTTGACCGGCTTGTTTGAGCATGCGGGCCAGTTGCATGCTCATGCCGTCGTCGGTCACCACCAGGCAGGCGGGGCTGTCGACCAGGCGGCTGGTCACGCGCACGTCTTCGGCTTTGTCTTTCAGCGCTTCTTTCAGCTTGGCCAGCACGGGCTTGAAGGTTTCGGCCGCGTCTTCGGCGGCTTTCTTTTCTTCTTCGTCTTGCAACTTGCCCAGATCGAACGCGCCCTTGGCCACGCTTTGCAGCGGGGTGCCGTCGAACTCGTGCACAAAGTTCAGTGCCCACTCGTCCACGCGGTCGGTCATCAGCAGCACTTCGATGCCTTTTTTCTTGAAAACTTCGAGTTGTGGGCTGTTCTTGGCGGCGGCCAAGGTGTCGGCGGTGATGTAGTAGATGGCGTCCTGGCCTTCTTTCATGCGCGCTTTGTAGTCGGCAAAGCTCACGCTCACGGTGTCGTGGGTCGATGACGCAAAGCGCAGCAACTTGGACAGGCGGGCTTGGTTGCCAAAGTCTTCGCCCAAGCCTTCTTTGAGCACCGCGCCGAACTCGGCGTAGAACTTGGAATACTGGCCCAGTTTGGCTTTGTCTTCGTCGCTCAAAACGTCGATCACGCCATCGGCAGCAGCCTCGGGGGCTTTGTCGTGTTTGGCCAAGTCTTCCAGCATCGACAACACACGCTTGGTGCAGCCCTCGCGGATGGCTTTGACGTCGCGGCTTTCTTGCAGCAGCTCGCGGCTCACGTTGAGCGGCAGGTCGGCCGAGTCCACCACGCCTTTCACAAAGCGCAGGTAGCTGGGCATCAGCGCTTCGGCTTCGTCCATGATGAACACGCGTTTCACATACAGCTTGATGCCGGCTTTCTTGTCGCGGTTCCACAGGTCTTGCGGTGCCTTGCTTGGGATGTAGAGCAGCTGGGTGTATTCGGTGCTGCCTTCCACGCGGTTGTGGGTCCAGGTCAGCGGGGCTTCAAAGTCGCGGCTGATCTGTTTGTAGAAGTCGGCGTACTGCTCGTCCGTGATGTCTTTCTTGGGGCGCGTCCACAGTGCGCTGGCCTTGTTGATGGTTTCCCACTCGCCGGTCTTGACCATGCCGCCGGGTTTGCGACCTGCTTTTTCATCGTTGGGGTCGATCAGCTCGCCGTCTTGCCACTCTTCCTTTTCCATCAGGATGGGCAGGCTGATGTGGTCGGAGTATTTGCCGACGATTTCTTTCAGCTTCCAGGTGTTGGCGTATTCCAGCGCTTCTTCGCGCAGGTGCAAAATGACGCTGGTGCCGCGCTCGGCGCGGTTGATCGTCTCCACCTCAAAGTCGCCTGTTCCGCCGCTGATCCAGCGCACGCCATCTTCAGGCTTGGCACCCGCACGGCGGGTTTCGACGGTGATTTTGTCGGCCACGATGAAACCGGAGTAAAAGCCCACGCCGAACTGGCCGATCAGCTGCGCGTCCGACTTCTGGTCGCCGCTCAACTTGCTCATAAAGTCTTTGGTGCCGCTCTTGGCGATCGTGCCCAGGTGGTCAATGGCTTCTTGCGCCGTCATGCCGATGCCGTTGTCGGTGATCGTCAGCGTCTTGGCGGCTTTGTCGAAAGACAGGCGCACTTGCAGCTCGGGCGCGTCTTCGTAAAGGGCGGTGTTGTTGAGCGCTTCAAAGCGCAGCTTGTCGCAGGCGTCCGAGGCGTTGGAGATCAGTTCGCGCAGGAAAATTTCCTGGTTGGAGTACAGCGAGTGCGTGACCAGGTGCAGCAGTTGCGCGACTTCGGCCTGAAAGGCATGGGTTTGTTTGCTCATATCAATTCGATGGGTAAAAAACAAAAGATCAAAAAACCAAAACGCCCCGCAGTTGGGGGCGTCTGGTGGGATTTCAAGAGGGGCGCTGCTATGTGGTGACGTCTTTATTGAAGCGAGTGAGTTGATTACGCGGCCAAGCGCACCGCTTCGGGTGATTGCGCGGCAATGCGCAACAAGGTTCTGGCCGCGCCCGATGGCTCGCGGCGACCTTGCTCCCAGTCTTGCAAGGTACGCACCGAAACCCCCAGCAGGGATGCAAACTCGACCTGAGAGACGCCGACTTTGGCCCGCGCATCAGCGGCGGCAGTCAGCTGCACCACCGTGGTTCTGGCGGCCTTGCCAGACTTCATCTGGCGCACAGACTCCAGTAAATCGTTCTGGAATTGCACCATTTCTGCATCGACCGATTTTTTTCTTTGTCTAGCCATTTTCCACCTCGTACTTCAGTTGAGCCAAAAATTCTGCGGGCAGGTTGTCAAACTTGGCTTTGGCATACACGATCAACAACCAAATGCGTCCCTGAACTTCGTTGAAATAAACCACTCTGACGCCACCCCGTTTGCCCATGCCGCTTCGCTGCCATCGAACTTTACGGCAACCATTAGAGCCAGGCACCACATCACCCGCGTTGGGATTGGCGGCGATCCAATTGATGAACTCCGTTCGCTCGATCTCAGTCCACACGACGGACGCGTATTTTTGAAAAACAGCCGTTTCTGAAACAGTGCGCATTGATCAGATTGTACGGCAATGCCGTATTTTTAAGTTTAATCTCTCGCCCCAAACACCGCGATCAGATCAGCCTCTGTTCTCGCGAACGTAAACGTCAAACTTCGCTATCAAAAATCTCTAAAGGTTTAAAGGTAATGCCAGCTGACTACCTTGCGGTTACCGAAGGAAGGACAGCTTTCAGTGCTGCCACCAAGTCGGGTGCATTGGATTCGTCCCTAAGCATCCTTGTAAGCCAGGCTTCAAATGGGTCCTTTCTTGTTTGCCTGAGATGCTGAGCGGCGAGGGCGAACAACGCTTTGTTGTCATAGATGGTGAGCAGACTGGTCAAGTCATTGTCAGTCAATGCATTTTGAATTTTGCTTCTTGCGCCTGCTGCGATGCCTGCAACATTCAAATTTTGGGTTTCAGCCGAGTACTCTTCAATTAAAGCGTCGATGGTTTTTGACCCGGAAAGATCAATTTTCTTCAAGGCTCGATCAATTCGACGGCGACAGTACCTCACGACGACGTCATCGATTGCCGCTTGAGAAGTTAACGTGCCGAAGATGGCCGCCTTTAATTGGCACAGCGGTTGTTCAAGCTCCGTACGGCTGAAACCATTGAGTTGCGCAATAGCTAGGCTGACTTCTGGCAATAAAACGATATTCTCCACCTCGGATACAGGCAGAGGAAATACGCCATATTTATTCAATCGGACTATCTCATCAGTCGTGTAATCATCCGCATCCACAATCCCGGCGCACATCACGCGGGTAAGTTGTGCGTTTGCACGCATCGTGACGACCGAATGGATAACTTGTTCGCACGAACCTCGTGGAATCACCGTCCATTGCGGATAACAGCAGCGATAGATGGCCAGGTCAAAGCTTGTGCCGGTACCTTCCACAAACAAAATTGGACGACGACTGCCCAAAATCAAAGTTGTAATCTCTTCACTAAAGCCCGAGTTATCTGGAACTTTTTCAATAGCCCAGGTCGGCGTCGAAGAGTATGACCTGATGACATACTTTTGAGCAGCTCGGCCTGCAGCAAAGTGCAAGTCATGGGTGATGAAGAGAAACGCACAATCTTTCCGAGCAGCCTCAATTTCATCCCATAGGCTGGCCATGATGGATGGGTGAACATGCAATTCGGGTTCGTCGATCACCAAAAGTGATGACTCGGCTGCGACCAAGGCTTGTGCGATCAGATAAAAAATTGCGCGCTCGCCATCACTCATGTCAGATGCAGGGTATCGCTCAGAAGCGCCTACAGTCGAAACTTGAATATCGTCACCTGTGATGAACAATTTTCTGTGAGGTAGGAGGCGTTCCCAAATCTCGGAAAGCGTCTCGAACTTCGTTGAGGTGGCCTTGGTTAACTTCCCTAAACGGTGCTTGGTATGCGTCTCTAGGGTGGTAACAGATTGATCAGCGAATAAGGCTTGAATAAGGCTGTCGAAATCATCCAGCATTGCCACAGCAGGCTTTGAATTAGGCCATCGATGACCTTTTCGCCAAGCTGCCGTTGCCTTTTCATCCTCATGTCCAAATCGCAGCTTTCTAAGTGCATTGCTTCCGCGAATTTTGGGTACTGCTGCATTTAAGTTGAGAGCCCGGTGCGCAGAAATACGGTGAGCAGCCTCGCCAACTGTTTCTTCTATAAACACGGCCAAACGGGTTTTCCCAGAGCCGTTTGCACCAACGAAGATCAATGACGATCCTGGCTCCGCCGCAATAGTGGTGGGGCCTTCAGCAGCAGGGATTTCAAAAATAAATGCCACGAATAATTCTCCATCTGTGATCGTTGCAATGAGGGGTTAATGTCATGCGGCTTTGTCAGCTATCAAAGCCACTTTCATGACGAGTTGGCACACGCTTAATAAGTCAGGCCTCTTCGCCTCATTGGTCATCCTCCTCAGACTTTTTGTCATCTGTCGCCAATGCAGCCCCGCTTGTTGCTGCACGGCTCAAGTTCAGGGCCAGCAAGCGTTTGATGATTTCGTCTTCTGGGATGGCGGGCGTGTAGTCGGGCCAGCCATAGGCAGCGGCCACGGCTTTGTCGATGGCTTCGTGGGCCATCGACAGCCAAGCTGGGCGAGCGTTGTAGAGGTTGGTGAGCGTCTTCTTTTTGAGTTCGGATTCGTGGCCTGCTTTGGCCACTGCACGCTTTGGAAAACCGGCTGCGGTTTCTTCCGGGCTTTGCACCCATTCCACCCATTCGGGCGGGTTCAGCCAGTTGTCGCGGGTTTGCACCAAGTGGGCGGCAGCCTTGGCGATGTCGACTGCGATGCTGCGTGTTTTGTTAGTTGCTGTGTCTGTCAGTTGAGCTGGGATGAGCACGCCGTCGACCGATTCTGTTTGCTGGTGTGCGGTGTCGGCCGGTGTCAGCTTGTCGGGGAAGGGAAAGGTTTCAAAACAGGTGGTGGGGGTGTAGCGTGGGTCGTTGCCAGCGCCCATGAATGTGCACATCCGCAATGACCACAGTTCATGGAATCTGCTGTGCAGGATGCCGAATGTGGTGTCGTCTGCGCGTGTGATGGCCACTACTGCGCTGTCGGGTAACACACTGTTATGGAACCAAGCAAAAACACGGTGTTTTGAAACGCGTGGGGAGATGATTTGGCGGGTAATTGGTTTCAGAGCCAGCTTCATTGCAGGTCGTGGATCGCCATGACACCACCAGTTGAGACGGTGCCAATCACGTCGTAATTCAGCTCGCGTTGGTTTGACATTTTTTTCAACATGAGCAAATGGAAGTTCAAACAGGCAGGCTTCTTGTTGTTTCATTTTGTTGAAGTCGATGATCCAGATGTCTTCTGGACGGCGGGTGACATTGATGCCATTGACCCATGGCTTAAGAATCAATGCATTGGAAAGTCCATTGGGGTTTGGTTGCTTCAGCCAACCGCGTGCGACATCACCAGAAATTTCAAAGGGTCCATTTTTCTGAGTGCCAATGAACGAAGCACCTGCGTTGCTGCCGAGCTTTTTTGCTTTGGTCAAATCTGTGTCGCCAGACAAGTTGCCATGGCTCAAGTCAGCAGTGATCACGGGTACGGATTGCCCATCCAGTTTCGGCGCGTTGTTTGAGCGACCAAACGCAATCAGCGAGACGCGAACTGCGGCTCCTTCGTTCACCCACGCTTCGTCACTCCATGCCTCATAAATCGGCATTTCAGCGGTAATGGCTTCCAGTACTTTGCGGTTGGCGCCGCCTCGGATCGAATTGGTGGAGACCAGTCCCGCGCATTTCAGGAGTCCGTTGATGATTTGCAGACGTGCTTTTTCAAACCAGTAGCAAACCAAGTCCGCGCCGCCGGGCACGCGCCCTTCGTAAGTCTTGCGCAGCGATGCGGTGTAAGCCTCGCCCAGTTCGCGAATCATTTTGCGGTCACCCAAAAACGGCGGATTTCCCACAATCACATCCGCCTGCGGCCACTCGGCTTCTTTGCCTTTGGGGGTGAGCAGGGCATCGCGGTGTTCGATGCTGTCCAGGGGTTTAAGGATCGGGCGGCTCGACAAGGGTTCGCCGTTGCGTTGGCACCATTGGATATCGCCAATCCAGACCGTCACGCGTGCCAACTCGGCGGCAAAGGCGTTGATCTCGATGCCCAAAATATTGTGTGGTCCGGTTTGCATGACCAGCTCGGGGGCCAGCCCCAGTTCTTGTGCTTCGATGCTGACGAATTGCTCCACATCGCGCAGGGCTTTGAGTGCCAGGTACAAGAAATTTCCCGATCCGCATGCAGGGTCCAGCACGCGGAAACGACTCAGGCGCAGCTGGAAGGCTTCATAAATCGCTTTGACTTCTTGGCTGGCCTTTTTGCCCTTGCTCTTGGTGGTTTTTTTGTGTTCGATGATTTGGGTTTTGACCTGCGCCCACTCGGCCAGCAGAGGCTCGTTGATCAGCGGTGTGATGATTTTCTGGATGGTTTGGGTGTCGGTGTAGTTGGCACCCAGTTGCGAGCGCTCGTCTGACTCCAGTCCGTTTTCAAACAGGGTGCCAAAAATGGTGGGGTCGATGGCGCGCCAGTCGTATTCAGCGGCAGCGCTGTGCAGTTTTTGCAAGTCGTCTTGCGTGAGCTGGGGGATGTCGATGTGTTTGAACAGGCCACCGTTGAACCATTCAACCGGGATGTCGCCGTAGTCGCCACCCGATTGCATGGTCTTGAACAGTGCACCCAAGCGATTTGCTGCGCGTTCGGGGTCTTGGGTGACTTTGGACAGCAAGCTGGTGAATGCGCCCGCTGGCAGCAGGTTTTCGTCTTCTGCAAACATGCAAAAAACGCATTGCACCAAAAAGTGCGCCACTTTGTGTCCATCGACTTTTCTTTCCCGTATGCCATGCGCAATCGCGCCAAATTTGGCCGCTGCACTTTCGGTAATTGCTGCAGATGATTTGAGTGGTTTGAGCTTGTCCGGATCGGTGAACACCCATTTGAGCTTTTGCAGGTTTTCGGGTTTGCCGATGTCGAGCAAGCCAATGCGGTGGACCTCGGTGGGGTAGTTCTGAAAGTTGGTGTGGATCTCAAAGTGTTTTCGGTCGCATACGACCAGCAATGGTGGGTTGTTCAGCGCGCTGGCGTAGCGCTTGAGTTGGTCCAATGCTTTGTTGAGGTTTTCACCAGGAGCTTTGTTCTCCCAGCCGAAGTGACGATCTTTCCAGACATCGGCGTAGCCGGTGCGGCCTTCGGCTAAAGCGCTGTTTCTTTCGAAGCTGTAGGTGCCTCTGTCACGAGGTTTTTCTACACCCAACAAATCACACAGATCACTAAAGTGCAGTTGTGCCCCCTCTTTTTCGTTGAGGGGGCTTTTGTGCCAAGTCTGGATGAATTGTTCGGGCGTCATGGTCTCTGGCGGTGTGATGCCAGAGTCTTTGCGCTCAAGACCCGGGCGGCAAAGCCCGGATCTTACTTTTATTAATACTTAAAAATTCAAAAACATATTTGAAAATTAATTTTTAGCCTCTATTCCATTATTTTTAGTGATCCACTGGTAACGATAAAACGATAGGTGCCTATGGCCGGCATGATGTGTTGTGCACCCGTTTACTTCGCCAACGCCCCAACTTCCTTGTTCCATCGCTCCAGCAGTCGGCGGCGTTCGGCCGATTTGCCGTATTTTTCAAAGTCGTATTTGATCAGGCGCACGTTGTCCATGGACGGGATGCGGGGATCGGGCTTGAAGGTTTTGTTCGCCGGGCTTTGCAGGCTGTCGGCTTTGGCGCCAATGCTTTGGCCTGCGGGGCTCATGAGCCAGTCGTAATAGCGTTTGGCGTTGGCCGCGTTGCGAGCGCCTTTGACCAAGGCAATGCCGCCGATTTCGTAGCTGGTGCCTTCACAAGGCGCGGCGCTCACCACGGGGTATTTGTTGTGCCGCCAGCCGTCAAAGCCAAAGATGAAACTGATGCCCACCGCCACTTCGCCCTTGGCCACGTTGGGCGCTTGTGCGGTGCCGCTGCGGGTGTATTGCGTCACGTTTTTGTGCAGCGCTTTCATGTACTCAAAAGCTGCGTCTTCACCCATCATCTGCACCAAACCGGCCAGGATGGTGTAGGCCGTGCCGCTGGAGGCAGGGTGCGAGATTTCCACCTCGCCTTTGTAGATGGGCTTGACCAAGTCAGCCCAGCACTTGGGCTCGGGCAGCTTCTTTTTCTTGAGCAGTTCGCTGTTCCAGCCAAAGCCAATGGCGCTGGTGTAAAAGCCGCCCACCATGTTTTGTGTCATGGCGTATTGGCGCACGCTCCAGCCGTGCAGGTCGTTCAGGTAGTCGGGGCGGTAGGGGGCCAGCAGGCCGATTTCGGCGGCTTGCAAAAACGGGTCACCGGTGCCGCCCCACCAAATGTCGGTCTTGGGGTTGGCCGCTTCGGCGCGGATTTGCGCCAGCGCTTCACCCGTGGCTTTGCGCGTTTGGTTGACGGTGATGCCAGTGGCCTTGGTGAACTCTTTGGCGGCCATTTCACACCAGCTTTGGTCGGTGCTGCAAATCGCGTTGAGGCTGCCGGTTTGGGCGGATGCGCTGCTGGCCGCCAAAGTGGTGGCGACGATAAAGGCGGCTGTGAATTTCAGGGGCATAGGGCGTCTCCAAAGGTTGTTGGTGCGCTGTGTCGGGGCTAAAGCCGCCGACCTACGGGGTATTTTGTAGGTCGGCGGCTTTAGCCCCGACGTTACGTGTTTTAACGTGGATGTGGGCACCGTCAGAACGATTCGTTCGGCCCCAAATACCGCCAAGTCCCCGCTGGCATTTGCCCCAGCTGCACGCCGCCCATGCGGATGCGTTTGAGGCCCACCACTTTCAGGCCTACCTGCTCACACATGCGGCGGATCTGGCGCTTTTTGCCTTCGGTCAGCACAAAGCGCAGCTGTTCGGGGTTTTGCCATTCCACCTTGGCGGGCTTGAGGGGTTTGCCGTCCAGGCTCAGACCATGGCGCAGGCGTTCCAGTTGCGCGGCCGGAAACACCGCTTGCACGTTGGCACTGACGCGGTCGAAGTCACCGATGGTGGTCAGCTGATTGGCCTTGCCGCCATAGGTGGCCGACGCGGCGGTGGCGGCGGCGGTGTTCTCGTGCCCGGTGTAGGCCACACGCACCAGGTATTCCTTTTCCATCTCCGAGTCTTCGCCGATCAACTGGCGCGCCACGCGGCCGTCTTGTGTCAGCACGAGCAGGCCGGTGGAGTCGATGTCCAGGCGTCCGGCTGGGGCCAGGCCCCGCAGGTGGGGCGGGGTGAAGCGCAGCTTGGACGGGTCGCCGCCCCAGTGGCTGCGGGGGTTGATCAGGGTGATGGCGGGCTCATGCCCGTCTTCGGCTTGGCCACTCACATAGCCCATGGGCTTGTGCAAAAGAATAGTCACTTGCCGGTCTTGTTGTTGCTCGGCGGCTTTGTCTATGGTGATGCGGTCCGACAGCGTGACCTGCTGACCCATGCTGGCGGGCAGGCCGTTGACCTTGACCCAGCCTTGTTCGATCCAGGCGTCGGCTTCGCGTCGCGAGCACATGCGCAGCTCGGCCATGCGTTTGTTCAGGCGCGAGGTGCCGCTGGGTGCAGCGGCATCGCCTTTGCCTTCTGGGCGGGGGGCGCGTTTGAAAACCGGGGGCTGGGTCATGGGTGTGCTGAATCAAAAAAGGGGCCCAATGGGCTGGGTGACCATTGTCCCTTTTTTTGATCAGAACCCTTCAGGGGCTGTGTGCAAAAAAGTGCGCCAGGTCCTTGAGTTGCGCATCGCTGATGCCGTACAGCGCTGCAGCCATGACAGTGTCGCGGCCCGGGCCAGGCTTGTCGCGGTATTCCTTCATCACGTCACGCAAAAACTCTTCTTGCTGGCTGGCCAGTCGCGGCACTTGGTCGCGGCCTTGGTGGCTGGGCAGGTGGCAGGTGCCGCACAGGGCCGCTTTGGCCAGCTCTTTGCCGCGCTGGAAGCTTTGAGCATCCACCCGACCTTTGGCCGGGGCCGGTGCCGCTTGCGCAGAAAAATAACGGGCCAGTGCGGTCAGCTCGGCATCTGGCACGCCATCGAGCGAGCCCTTCATGGCCGGGATGTCGCGCAGGCCTTCACGGATCAGGACCAGCTGGTTTTCAATGAACACCCTGGGCTGCGCCGCCAAAGACGGGATGCTCGGTATTTGCGAGACCCCTTGCGGGCCGTGACAGGCCATGCACAAGGCTGCGCGTTCAGGGGCCTTGATGTTGGCATCGACCTGGGCTGTGCCTTGCACGGCCGGCTGAGCCAGCACGGGCCAAGGCATCGCGCCCAAGGTCAGGATCAGGGACGCTGTCGCCAGCGCCCTGATCCGGGCTGCGCACTTACTTGGCATACGAGATGCGGTAGATGGCACCCATTTGCTCGTCCGAGATCAGCATGGAGCCATCGGGCATTTGCAGCATGTAAGTGGGGCGGCCCCAGAAGCTGTTGTCGCTGTCGTCCTTGAAGCCGGTCATGAATGGCGTGACTTTGGCGTTCTTGCCGTCAGCATCGGTGGTGACGGTGACCACGTCATAACCAAACTTCTGGGTGCGGTTCCAGGAGCCTTTGCGTGCCACAAACAAGGTGTTTTTGTATTCCGCAGGGAACATGTTGCCGGTGTAGAACTTCACGCCCATGACGGCAGCGTGGGGTCCCATGGTGGTCACGGGCAGATTCACGCCATCGCAGGCTTTGTCTTTCTTGATGTCGCGATCAGCAATGCCATTGGCGTGGCAATAGGGAAAGCCGAAGTTCAGACCCGTCTTGGGCATGCGGTTGAGTTCGTCCTCTGGCGCATCGTCACCCATCCAGTCGCGGCCGTGGTCGCTGAACCACATTTCTTTGGTCGTGGGGTGCCAGTCAAAACCTTGCGTGTTGCGCACGCCGGTGGCGATCACTTCCATGCCCGAGCCGTCGGCGTTGTAGCGGCGGATTTGGGCGTATTCAGCGCCAGGCTCGCAGATGTTGCAAGGTGCGCCAAAAGGCACGTACAGCTTGCCGTCCGGACCAAAGCCCAGGTATTTCCAGTTGTGGTGTTGCAGTGGGGGCAGCTTGAATGCAGCGGTCATGTCCACGGGCTGCGCGTTGGGGTTGGCTTCGATGTTGTCAAAGCGCAGGGCTTTGTCCACCGACATGACGTACAGGTTGCCCTTGTGCAAGGTGACGGCGGGTTGGTTCAATTTGTCGACCACAACGCGGCTGGTGCGCTCTTTGCCGTTGTCGCTGATTTCATAAACGCGGCCCAGGCCGCGCGTGCCCGCATAAATTTTGCCGCTTTCGCCGCGGCTCATGGCGCGAATGCCGGGGGTGCCGGTGGACCAGATTTCGGCCTTGAAGCCTGGCGGCAGTTTGAGTTTGTTCAGCGGAATGTCGGCGGCGGGCGTGGCCGTCAGCTTGCCGGCCAATGGGGCCAGTGTGGAATTGGCCATGTCGGCGTTCATGCCTTGCTTCCACGCTGGCGGTGGGGCTGCGGGGGCGGCTGTTTGGGCCATCGTTTGTCCGATGCCCAGCGTCAGAACGGCGGCGCACACTGCAATTTTGTTGAACATCAAAAAGCTCCTGAGGTGTTAAGTAATGGACTCGTGGGAGCGTATCGGTCCCCCATGTGCATGCGCACAGGGTTATTGCTGAGGACAATTCGTTTTGCGTCGCGCAAATGACTCGGTGAGCGCCTTTAAAAAGAGGCCGTGCGAAGGCCGTGCAAGTCCAGAATCCGCAAGCCGCCGTACTCCACCCGAATGAGCTGGCGCGCTTCGAGTACGCGCAGGGCCTCGTTCACGCGTTGGCGTGACAGGCCCACCAGGTAAGCCAGTTCTTGCTGGGTGATGCGCAGTACTTCGCCCACGCCCGAAAACAGCACCGGGTTGAACAGCGCCGCCAGGTGGCGGGCCAGGCGCAGCTCTGGGTTGTTCATGCGGTCCAGCTCGCGTGCGGCAATGAATTGGCCCAGGCGCTCGTTGAGCTGGTTCATGATGAAGCGGTTGAAGCCCAGCGAGTGGTCGATCAACCAGTGGAAAGTGTCCACCGGCAAACCTGCCACCAAGCTGGCACGCAGGGGTTGGATGTTGTAGCGGTAGACCTCACGCTTGAGGGCGGTGCCCTCGCCGAACCAGCCGCCTGGCGGCACGCCGGTGAAGGTCATGGTCTGGCCGCTTTCGTTGTCGCTGCTCATCTTGAGCAGGCCAGAGACCACGCCAAACCAATAAGTGACGGGGCGTCCCACACGGCAGACATAGTCGCCCGGCTTGGGGTCGCTGACCACCAGTTCGGAGGCGATTTGCTGACGCTCGTCGTGCGTGAGCAAACCCAGCCAGGGAATGTTGGTGAGCTCCTCGGCGGTGGGGGCTCTGCGGCGCTGGTGGACGCTGGGTGTGGTGGCCATGTCAAATGTCAGACTCAGGTCAGTTGTGCTAAGGGTCTTCCCTGAATTGTCGTCGCAATGACAACTTGGCGTCAAATGCGGTCCTAATATTCGCCCCAGTTCAGCTGCAGTGACTTTTTCTGTGGCGCTTTTGGAGACAGGCTACGTGATGCAAACAACGTTTCCCCGATTGATGCTCAAGCATGCTGCCGAGCGCCCCAGTGCGCCCGCCTTGCGTGAAAAGGAATATGGCATTTGGCAGACCACCAACTGGTCTGATTTGGCCAAGTTGGTGGAGGCCATTGCTTGCGGCTTGCACCAGGCGGGTCTGCAGCGCGGCGAGCACATGGTCATCGTGGGCTCCAACCGTCCCCGATTGTCCGCCACCATGCTGGCCGCTCAAGTCTTGGGCGCGATTCCCGTGAACCTTTATCAGGACGCGGCGGCCCCTGAGTGTGTGTTTCCCATCACCAACGCCGAAGTGCGCTTTTGTGTGGTGGAAGACCAGGAGCAGGTCGACAAGATGCTGGAAGTGCGCGAGCAATGTCCTCAGCTGGGACACATCTTTTACGACGATCCACGCGGTCTGCGCAACTACGTGGAAGACGGCCTGGGTTCGGTGGACGAGTTGATTGCAGCCGGTCAGGTGTTCATGACCCAGCATCCACAATTCTTCCACCTCGAAGTGGAAAAAGGCAGCAAAGACGATGTGGCCGCGATGTTTTTCACGTCGGGCACCACAGGCAACCCCAAGGGCGTGGTGCACACCCACAGCAGCCTGATCGACCGTGCACAAGCTGGCGCTGAATTCGACAAACTGACCAGCGCCGAAGACGTGCTGGCCTATATGCCGCCGGCCTGGATTGGTCAGAACATCTTCAGCTACGCGCAGTGGCTGGTGTGTGGTTACGTGGTCAACTGCCCCGAGTCGGTAGCCACCGTCACCATCGACCTGAAAGAAATTGGCCCGACTTATTACTTTGCGCCGCCTCGCGTGTTCGAAGGCATGCTCACCAGCGTCATGATCCGCATGGAAGACGCCGGCAGCCTCAAGCGCAAGATGTTCCATGCTTTCATGCGTGTGGCCAAAAAAGTGGGCCCGGCCCTCATGGACGGCCAATCTGTCGGTCTGGTCGACCGTTTGAAATACGCCATCGGCAACTTCCTGGTTTACGGCCCATTGCGCAACAACCTGGGTTTCAGCCGCGTGCGCGTGGCCTACACCGCCGGTGAGGCGATCGGTCCTGACCTGTTCACCTTCTACCGTTCGATCGGTGTGAACATCAAGCAGCTTTATGGTTCGACAGAAACCGCTGTGTTTGTGTGCCTGCAGCCCGACAACGAAGCGCGTGCCGACACCGTGGGCGTGCCTTGCAAGGGCGTGGAGATCAAGGTCGCTGACAACGGCGAGATCTTGGTCAAGTCGCCTGGCTTGCTCAAGGGCTATTACAAGAATCCTGAAGCCACTGCCGAAGTGTTGACCTCCGATGGCTGGTACCACACCAGCGATGCCGGCTTCATCGACTCCCATGGTCACTTGAAGATCATCGACCGCGTCAAAGATGTGGGTCGTCTCAAGGGGGGTGCCAACGATGGTGCCATGTTCGCACCCAAGTACGTCGAGAACAAGCTCAAGTTCTTCCCCTTCATCAAGGAAGTGGTGGCTTACGGTGATCAGCGCGAAAAAGCGTGCGTCATGGTCAACATCGATTTCGACGCTGTGGGTAATTGGGCCGAGCGCCGCAACTTGCCTTATGCCGGTTACACCGATCTGGCCCAAAAGCCCGAGGTGTACGAGCTGATCAAGGATTGCGTCGAGAAAGTCAATGCCGATTTGGCCGAAGACGCCTTGCTCGCCGGCAGTCAAGTCAGTCGCTTCCTGGTCTTGCACAAGGAGCTGGATGCGGATGACGGCGAATTGACCCGCACCAACAAGGTTCGCCGCGGCTTCATTGCCGACAAATACAAACCGCTGGTCGATGGCCTGTACGAAGGCCGGGCCGAGCAGTTCATTGAAACCGTTGTCAAGTTTGAAGACGGTCGCAGCGGCAGCGTGAGCGCCACGCTCAAGATTTCCGATGCGAAGACATTCACCCCTGTGAAGGCAGCAGCATGAGCAAGGTCATTGGTGACGTCATCCTCGACGTCCAGAACATCAGTCTGAGATTTGGTGGCGTCAAGGCGCTGACCGACATTTCTTTCAACGTCAAAGAGCACGAGATCCGCTCGATCATTGGCCCCAACGGTGCAGGCAAGAGCTCGATGCTCAACTGCATCAACGGTGTGTACACGCCGCAAGAAGGCTCGATCACTTTCCGTGGGCAGAAGTTTGACCACATGAACAGCCGCCAGGTGGCCGAGATGGGCATTGCCCGCACCTTCCAGAACCTGGCTTTGTTCAAGGGCATGAGCGTGATCGACAACATCATGACCGGCCGCAATTTGCAGATCAAAAGCAATCTTTTGATGCAAGCCTTGCGCGTGGGTCCAGCCCAGCGCGAAGAAGAAGCGCACCGCGAAAAAGTCGAGCACATCATCGACTTCCTGGAAATTCAGGCCTTCCGCAAAACCCCTGTAGGCCAGCTGCCCTACGGTTTGCAAAAGCGCGTGGACTTGGGCCGTGCGCTGGCGATGGAGCCGCAAGTCTTGCTGCTCGACGAGCCCATGGCCGGTATGAACCTGGAAGAAAAACAGGACATGTGCCGCTTCATTCTGGATGTCAACGACGAGTTCGGCACGACCATCGTGCTGATCGAGCACGACATGGGTGTGGTGATGGACATTTCTGACCGTGTGGTCGTGCTCGACTACGGCAAGAAGATCGGGGACGGCGAACCCGAAGAAGTGCGCAACAACGAAGACGTGATCCGTGCCTATCTTGGCACTGGCCACTGAGGAGACAAGAACATGGCATTTTTTCTGGAAGCTCTTTTTGGCGGCCTGATGGCAGGCATGCTGTATGCGCTGGTGGCGCTCGGCTTTGTGTTGATTTTCAAGGCCTCCGGTGTCTTCAACTTCGCGCAAGGCGCGATGGTGCTGTTTGCCGCTTTGGCCATGGCCCGTTTTTCAGAATGGGCGCCTGGCTGGCTGGGCATTGAAGACAAGTTCCTGGGCAACTTGGTGGCCTTTGTACTGGCAGCGGGCGTCATGTTCGTGCTGGCCTGGGTCATCGAGCGCTTGGTCTTGCGTCACCTGGTCAACCAGGAAGGCGTGACTTTGCTGATGGCCACCTTGGGCATCACCTACTTCCTCGACGGCCTGGGTCAAACGATTTTCGGCAGCGACATTTACAAGATCGACGTGGGCATGCCCAAAGATCCGGTGTTCCTGTTCGAGTCGATCTTCCAGGGCGGCGTGATGATCAACCTGGAAGACGTGTATGCCGCTTGCATCGCTGCCTTGCTGGTGGTGGTCCTGTCGCTGTTCTTCCAAAAGACCAGCACCGGCCGCGCCCTGCGTGCGGTGGCCGATGACCACCAAGCAGCGCAGTCGATCGGTATTCCGCTCAACCGCATCTGGGTCATCGTCTGGTTTGTGGCCGGTATCACCGCCTTGGTCGCCGGCATCATCTGGGGCTCCAAGATGGGTGTGCAGTTCTCGCTGACCACCGTGGCCCTGCGTGCTTTGCCTGTGATCATTTTGGGGGGGCTGACTTCGGTGCCCGGCGCCATCATCGGTGGCCTGATCATCGGTGTGGGCGAGAAGCTCTCCGAGGTTTACATCGGCCCCATGGTCGGTGGTGGCATCGAGATTTGGTTTGCCTACGTGTTGGCCCTCGTGTTTTTGTTGTTCCGTCCGCAAGGTCTGTTCGGCGAAAAAATCATTGACCGCGTGTAAGGAGAAAAAGCATGTTTTACAGAGAGAACGGTCAATTCAAAACCACGTACCGCAAAGACCAGCAAATCTTTGCGATTGCACAAGACCGCTGGGTGATTCTGGCGCTGATCGCCTTTGCCTTCGTTGGCGTGCCTTTCCTGGTCGATGAGTACATGTACCGCGCCATCTTGATCCCATTCCTGATCCTCTCGCTGGCCGCTTTGGGGGTGAACATTCTGGTCGGTTATTGCGGTCAGATTTCCCTGGGTTCGGGGGCCTTCATGGCGGTGGGGGCCTATATGGCCTACAACACGTACATCCGTATTGATGGCATGCCTCTGATCTTGGCCTTGTTGTCTGGTGGCTTTTTTGCAACCTTGGTGGGTATCTTCTTTGGGGTGCCCAGTTTGCGCGTCAAGGGCCTTTACCTGGCGGTGGCGACTTTGGCGGCCCAATTCTTTTGTGACTGGGCCTTCCTGCGCGTGGGCTGGTTCACCAACAACAACGCATCGGGTTCGGTGTCCGTCTCCAATTTGAACGTGATGGGCATTGGCATCAACACGCCGCTCGAAAAATACCTGTTTTGCCTGGTGTTCCTGGTGGTCTTTGGCCTGCTGGCCAAGAACCTGGTGCGTTCGGCGATCGGTCGTGAGTGGATGGCCATCCGCGATATGGACGTGGCCGCAGCCGTGATCGGTATCCGTCCGGTCTACGCCAAGCTCAGCGCCTTTGCAGTCAGCTCGTTCATCGTGGGCGTGGCAGGTGGTTTGTGGGGCTTTGTGCACCTGGGTTCGTGGGAGCCCGCTGCGTTCTCGATTGATCGCTCATTCCAGTTGCTGTTCATGGTCATCATCGGTGGCATGGGCTCCATCATGGGCAGCTTCTTTGGTGCCGCGTTCATCGTGATTTTGCCCATCTTCTTGAACCAGTTCCTGCCTGCATTGGGGGCTGTTTTTGGTGTCGAAATTTCCACCGCTACCGTGTCCCATGCCGAGTACATGATTTTTGGTGCCTTGATTGTCTGGTTCCTGATCGTCGAGCCGCACGGCTTGGCCAAATTGTGGTCCGTGGCCAAACAAAAATTGCGCCTTTGGCCTTTCCCTCATTGATTTGAAATTTTCCCCCAAGTGCTTCGATCCATTTTTAACAGGAGACAAACCATGAAACTTCGTCAACTCGCCCTTGCCACCACGGTGGCGGCTGCCGGTCTTGCCAGTGCGCTGGTCAGCACCGTGGCGACGGCCCAAACCAAAGAGCAGTTCTTCCCCGTGCTGGTATACCGCACAGGCGCTTACGCCCCCAACGGCGTGCCCTTTGCCAACGGCTACGTTGATTACCTCAAGCTGGTCAATGCGCGCGGTGGCATCAACGGCGTCAAGGTGTCGTACGAAGAGTGCGAAACCGGCTATGCCACTGACCGTGGTGTGGAGTGCTATGAGCGTCTGAAAGGCAAGAATGGCGGCGCGACCGTGTTCCAGCCTTTGTCGACCGGCATCACGTTTGCCTTGACCGAAAAAGCGCCCATCGACAAGATTCCGTTGATCACTGCAGGCTATGGCCGCAGCGAATCGGCTGACGGTGGCGTGTTCAAGTGGAACTTCCCCTTGGCCGGTACTTACTGGGTGGCAGGCGACGTGATCATGCAAGACATCGCCAAGAAACTCGGCGGTGCAGACAAGCTCAAGGGCAAGCACATCGCTTTGGTGTACCACGACAGCCCGTTTGGCAAGGAAGCCATCCCAATCTTGCAAGAGCATGCAGCCATGAGTGGCTTCAAGCTGAGCTTGCTGCCCGTGACACACCCAGGCGTGGAGCAAAAATCCACTTGGTTGCAAATCCGCCAAAGCCGTCCTGACTACGTCGTCAACTGGGGCTGGGGTGTGATGAACTCCACCTTGCTCAAAGAGGCACAAGCCACAGGCTACCCCCGCGAAAAGATCTATGGCGTCTGGTGGGCTGGTGCCGAGCCTGATGTCAAAGATGTGGGCATGGGCGCCAAGGGCTACAACGCCATCACCATGCAGCACGGCACCGAAAAGGGCTCTGCAATCGTGAAGGAAGTGCTGGAGAAGTTGCATGCCAAAGGCCAAGGCACGGGCCCCAAGGATGAAGTGGGCGAAGTGTTGTACATGCGCGGTTTGTTCAGCGCCATGTTCGCCATTGAGGGTGTGCGCCAGGCCCAAGAGAAGTACGGAAAAGGCAAAGTTGTGACCGCCAGTCAAGCCCGCTGGGGCTATGAAAACCTGAACCTGACCCAGCCCAAGCTGGATGCCTTGGGCTTCAAGGGCGTGCTGCGTCCTGTGTCGACATCGTGTGCAGACCACATGGGTGCCAACTGGGCCCGTATCCACACATGGAACGGCAGCAAGTGGGAATTCTCCAGCGACTGGTACCAGGCCGATGAGCAGATCATCAAGCCGATGGTCAAGACCGCTGCAGACAAATACGCTGCTGAAAAGAAAATCACACGTCGCACACCTGCTGACTGCCAGTCTTGATGGCACAAACCCCACTGCGCAAGCAGTGGGGCGGTGGCTGCAGCTTGCAGCCACCAAATGAAAGCCCCGCAAGTCATTCGATCGGCGCTTTCATTTGGGCAACCCCTGGAAAGTTGAATAGGCAAAGACCATGAGCGACAAAAACATTGTTCTGAACGTCAACGGCATTGAAGTCATTTACAACCACGTCATCTTGGTGCTCAAGGGCGTGTCCCTGCAGGTGCCCGAACAAGGTATTGTGGCTTTGCTGGGCGGCAACGGCGCAGGCAAGACCACCACGCTGCGTGCCATTTCCAATTTGCTCAAGGGTGAACGTGGTGAAGTGACCAAGGGCTCCATCGAGTTGCGCGGTGAGCGCATCGAAAACCTGTCGCCCGCCGACCTGGTGAACCGGGGTGTGGTGCAGGTCATGGAGGGGCGCCACTGCTTTGCCCACCTGAGCATCGAAGAAAACCTGATGACCGGCAGCTACACACGCACCGACAAGGGCGAGATCGCGGCCAACCTCGAAAAGGTCTACAACTACTTCCCGCGCCTCAAAACACGCCGCACCTCGCAAGCGGCCTACACCTCGGGTGGTGAGCAGCAGATGTGCGCCATTGGCCGCGCCCTGATGTCCAACCCCAACATGGTGTTGCTGGACGAGCCCTCGATGGGCCTGGCGCCGCAGATCGTGGAAGAGGTGTTCAACATTGTCAAAGACCTGAACGAGAAGGAAAAGGTCACCTTCCTGATTGCCGAGCAGAACACCAACATGGCCTTGAAGTACGCCGACTACGGCTACATCATGGAGTCAGGTCGCGTGGTGATGGACGGCGCGGCTGAGTACCTGCGCACCAACGAAGATGTGAAGGAGTTTTACCTCGGCGTTGGCGGTGGCGAGCGCAAGAGTTTCAAAGATGTGAAGAGCTACAAGCGCCGCAAGCGCTGGTTGGCTTGAGGCTCCGGACGCCGGAAATCTCTTCCCTGTGGGCGCGCGCCCCTGCGCGCGAATGGATCACCCGCACAACCGTTTTTTTTGCGCGCAGGGGCGCGCTCCCACATTGATCTGTCCAGCACCCATGAAGCACTACGACGCTCTTGAAACGCGCGCTCCTGAAGTCCGTGAAGCCGCCTTGATGGCCGCTTTGCCCGTGCAGGCCGCGCATGCCAAAGCCAAGGCACCGGCCTTTGCCGACTTGCTCAAAGACGTGGATGCCGCAAGCGTGAACAGCCGTGCTGCGCTGGCCCAATTGCCAGTGATCCGCAAATACGAATTGCTCGAGCGCCAGAAAGCCTCGCGTGCCGCCGGCGGCAATGTGTTCGGCGGTTTCAGCACCCTTGGCTTTGGCCAAGGCATGACCCGCGTCTTTGCCAGCCCAGGCACCATCTACGAACCCGAAGGCACCCGCGCCGATTACTGGCGCATGGCGCGCACCATGTTTGCGGCGGGTTTTCGTCCGGGCGAGTTGATCCACAACTGCTTCAGCTACCACTTCACGCCTGCGGGCTCGATGATGGAAACCGGCGCGCATGCCTTGGGCTGCACCGTGTTTCCGGGCGGCATTGGCCAGACTGAGCAGCAAGTGGCGGCCATGGCCGAGTTGCAGCCTGCGGGCTACATCGGCACGCCCAGCTTTCTGAAAATCATCCTCGAAAAAGCCGCCGAGATGGGCGTAGCTTTGCCCAGCGTGCGCAAAGCGCTGGTCTCGGGCGAGGCCTTTCCGCCCAGCCTGCGTGACTGGATGACCGCGCATGGCGTGGAGGCTTTCCAGTGCTACGCCACGGCCGATGTGGGCCTGATCGCTTATGAGACCGCTTCGCGTGAAGGCCTGGTGCTGGACGAAGGCGTGATCGTCGAGATCGTGCGCCCCGGCACGGGCGACCCGGTGCCCGAAGGCGAGGTGGGCGAGTTGGTCATCACCACGCTCAACCCCGATTACCCGCTGATTCGTTTTGGCACGGGTGACCTGTCTGCCATCTTGCCGGGCACTTGCCCCACGGGCCGTACCGGCCAGCGCATCAAGGGTTGGATGGGCCGTGCCGACCAGACCACCAAAATCCGGGGCATGTTTGTCCACCCCGGTCAGGTGGCCGAGATCGTCAAACGCTTCCCAGAAGTCACCAAGGCCCGCCTGGTGGTGACGGGCGAGATGGCCAACGACCAGATGGCGCTGCATGTGGAAACCGGCGCGCTGGACGATGAGGGCCTCAAGACCCGTGTGTCTGAGGCCGTGCGCGATGTGACCAAGCTGCGAGGCAGCGTGCATCTGGTGGCGCAAGGCACCCTGGCCAACGATGGCAAGGTGATCGAGGACGCCCGCAGCTACCAGTGAATGAAGCACCCGGACTGTTTTGAATGACCACCTGAGCGCGAGGGGCTGAGGCCAGTGATTAGAGGGCCGAATCCCTCAGGGGATTCAAGGGTAAAGTCCAAAGGTTTTCTTGGCTTTATCAATTTAACGACACTCGCAGTGGTTTTAGAATGTCACTTTTATGACAGGAGAGCTCAAATGAAGCAGTGGATTGCCTTGGCCACATTGGCCGCCGTTTCTGTGGGGGCGCAAGCCCAGACTTTTCCTGGCAACAAGCCGGTGTCCATTGTGGTGCCGTTCACGGCCGGTGGCCCCACAGACCGCGTGGCGCGCGACCTGGCTGAAGCCATGCGCAAGCAGATTCCGGGCAGCAACTTCGTGGTTGAAAACGCCGCTGGCGCTGGCGGCACCATCGGTGCGACCAAAGTGGCCAAAGCCAACCCCGATGGCCACACTTTGCTGTTGTTCCACATCGGCATGGCGGCCACCCCCGCGCTGTACCGCAAGATTGCCTACAAGCCGCTGGAAGATTTCGAGTTTTTGGGCATGGTCAACGATGTGCCCATGACCTTGATCGGCAAGCCCCAGTTGCCCGCCAACACTTACCGCGACTTTGAAAACTACATCCGCACGAACGCGGGCAAACTGAACATTGCCCATGCGGGCTTGGGTTCTGCTTCACACATTTGCGGCTTGCTGTGGCAATCCACCCTGCAGACCAAAGACGCGATGACCACCATCCCCTTCGGCGGCACGGCACCGGCCATGACGGCCCTGATTGGCGGCCAGGTCGATGTGATGTGTGACCAGACCACCAACACCACAGGCCAAATCGAAAGCGGTCGCGTCAAAGCGTTTGCGGTCACAACCGCCAAACCCTTGGCCAGTCACCCCGTGCTCAAGCATTACCCCAGCTTGCAAGAGATGGGCCTGAAGGGCTTCAACTTGACCATTTGGCACGGTTTGTATGCGCCCAAAGGTACGCCTGCGGCGATCACCAAGACCTTGAACGACGCGCTGAAGAAAGCCCTGAAAGACCCCGAGTTCATCAAGAAGAACGAAGGTCTGGGCGCTTTGGTGGTGACGGACAAGCGTGTCGAGCCCGAAGAGCACAAGAAGTTCGTGGCCGCTGAAATGGTCAAGATCAAGGCCGCAGTCGATGCCGCAGGCAAATACGCCGACTAAGCCTTGCGACCCACCCGAGAAAAAGCCGCTTTGTGAAGCGGCTTTTTCTTTGGCGCTGCCGCCGCGCATTCGTGGAGTTTGCATCGTCTGATCTTTGGTTCTAGGCCCAATTTGTTATTGAGCAGACCCGGGGCAAACCCTAGGATGAGCGCTCTTGTCCTGACTGGACAGAATTTGGGTCAATACAAAAAACAATATGCGCAAAACTTCTCATCGTTTATCCGCTCACTGTGTCATGACGGCACTGTGCCTGGTCATGGTCGGCACGTCCTCGGCCACTTCACCGAGTGTTAACTCTGCAGAGAAAGCATCCTCACACCCAGACACAGGTATCACAATGATGGGGCGATGCCCTAACGGAGAAGCCTTTCGCCTGGTTTCCTATGAAAAACAGGTGGATGGATTGTGGAAGTCTTTTTATGACTACCAAGGCCCAGTTGGCGTGGGTACGGTTAAAACAAAGGCGGTCCCCAAAGTGATGGTCAGCAGGGTCTGCATTGCCTTGGCTGAAATTGCAAGTGATGAGCAATAGAGGACCGCACAAGCACCGAAATCAATCAACCCGTCACAGGGTCAGATGTGGGACGAAATGAATTTCTCCACCGTGTGGATGTCAATGGGTTTGTACATGACATCGATGCTGTGCTGGCTGAACAATTCCAGATGTTGTGGAGACGTGTCCGCTGTCACGATGCACGCAGGGATGTCGTGGTTGAATTCCTCGCGCAATTGTTGAATGAAATAAAGGCCATCTCTTTTGCCCAGGCGGAAGTCGCTCAGAATGAAATCCAACTTGGGCAGCAAGATAAGACACGCCTGAAATGCCCTGTCCTCATAAGGCAAGAGGTGAACACAGTAGCCGGCTTGGGTGAAGTACTGCTGATAGGCCTGCAAGAGCGCTTCATCGTTTTCAAGGATACCCAAATGGCGCCTTGAAGCAGGTGGCTGCAGTTCCTTTTGATGGCGGTCGGAAGCTTCTCCTGTGGTTGGAGCGAGAGAGCGGTTTTGACGGCTGATGTGTTGGACGGGAATGACGGCAAAACGGGTGTGAACGGTGAACACAGAGCCTTTGCCGACTTCGGATTGCACGTGGCATTGCCCGTTGATTTTCTTCACGATGCGGTGAACGATGGCCAACCCAAGACCCAAACCATCGTATTGGGATCGCGAGTGGTCAGAGCGGTAGAACTCGTTGAAGATCAAGGGCAAATCAACTTCTGGAATGCCACAACCCGTATCTTCCACAGAAAAGCTCAGTGAATCCGAGTTGGCATTGAAAGCCACTTCGATGTGACCTTGATCGGTGTATTGAATCGCATTGGCGAGCAAGTTTCTTAAGATTTGCTCAAGCAAATGGAGATCTCCAATGACCTGGTGCGTGCTCCCTTTGAAAGACAATTTGATTTTCTTTTCAGCGCAAAGGTCGTTGAAGCTGTCTTCGAGGCTGTGAACGATCTCGATCAGATTGAATTCACGTTCCCGCACCAGAAAATTCGAATCCAACTTGCTGATGTCCAGCAGTGTATTGAACATCCGGTTCAATACCGTCACGCTTTTTCGCATCCGGTTGAAGATGCCTCCGTAACTTTCACTCAACTGCCTAGTGTCAATCATGTCAATGAAAATATTGACGGATTGCATGGGTTGTCGCAAGTCATGACTGGCGGTGGCGATGAACTCGGACTTGGCCACGTTGGCCGCCAAAGAAGCATTTTTCTCTTCGGTCAGTTGGTCGATGAGTGCGTCGTTTCTCAATCGCAGTGCAAATGATTTTTCCCATGATTGGGCAAACAGGAACGCCATTTTCAGGGCCAAGTAAAAGGCGACCATGGACCCCAGTGCAATGGGCCAAACGATTTGACTGAAGTTCAACGCAATGAAGATCAACTCAGGCGCTTTGAGAGGGATGACAAAAGAAAAGAAGGTTTTCCAGTCGATGCAATATCCGACCATCCCGACAAAAAGCACCGTCAGGCTGATGATTTGATAGAGTAAATAGCTCACCATGTTGGTGGGCTGCACAAAAACAAACCAACCCATTCCCCACATGAGGGTGACCAAGCCAATGGCGATATTCAGGACTTTGGTGTTTTGGGCTCGGTAGGACAGAGAGCGGATGTATCGGAGCAAGACATACCGCGTGATGACCGCCAAAGTCATGGCCGCAAACCATGCGCTGAAGCGAAGTGGTTCTGTATCGTCCCAATACAAAGGGATGCACAACAAGGGCGCCAATACAGTGGCGATGGTGCTGGATTTGGAGTAATCGAGCATGTATTGCAATTTTTCAATCGCAATCAGTTGCTGATCACGTGGCCCATCATTCAGCGGTATACGGCCATTCTGAGAAGGGTTCATGCCGTCATGGTGCGTGAGGGGTGACGGTTGGGAGCAAGAGTCTTTGAGCCTTCAAGACGGCTTGGGTTCGGTTGAAAACCCGTAGCTCTTTGAAAATTTGATTGATGTGTATCTTGACCGTTTGTTCTTTGATTTCCAAGAGATCGGCAATGATCTTGTTGGGGTGGCCCATTGAAATCAAAGTCAAAACTTCCAATTGGCGTTGGGTTAGCCGGTACTCACTGAACGCATTTAATGGGCTTGGGGGCTCGTGCCATTGGGTATCGTTGTAAAGCGTTTTGATTCTTTTGAAGATGGCTGCTGATGTGTTGTTCTTGGACAAAAACAGTGATGCGCCTGCGGAGACGGTTCGGGGTTCCCAAGCATCGGGGTCCAGGCCAGAAATGGACACGACGTGCGCAACGTTGGGCTTGCTCCTGAACACCTTAATGCCCGCCAATCCGCTCAAGCCTGGCATCAGCATGTCCAACAACACAATCCAGGTATGGTTGGATTCATCCACCAAAGTCATGCCCTCGCTGGCGTTGCCGGCCGTTTTGACGTCCACACCCAAAGTGCTGAACTCTTTGGCTAAAGCTTCGCCCAATGCTTCGCGGTATACGGGGTGATCGTCAATGATGAGCAAAGCATGTTGACTTGTGGCTGAAGCATTCATATGCGTTGAATGCTACTCTTGTAAGGGCTAATTTCAATGAAACTTAGGTTGTAGGAAGAAGCCGGGTGGTCAAAATCAATAGGCGAACCGCTCGCTGCCCACGATGCCCAGCTTGGTGAGTCCGGCGCGCTGGGCGCTGGCCAGCACTGCCGCGGTGGCTTCGTACTTGGCCTTGGCATGCGAGCGGATGTGCAGCTCGGGTTGCGGCTGCATGGCGGCGGCTTCGGCCAGTCGGCCTTGCAGCGCTTGCCGGTCGCCCAGCACTTGGGCGTTCCAGCGCATGCTGCCATCGGCATCGATCTCAATCTTTACCACTGTGGGGTCTGTTTTCTGCGGCGTGGCTGTGGGCACAGGCATGTCCAAGTTCACCGAATGCAATTGCGCCGGGATGGTGATGATCAGCATGATGAGCAGCACCAGCATCACGTCAATGAGTGGCGTGGTGTTGATGTCCATCATCACTTCGGGTTCATTCTGGCTGCCGGTGCCCAGATTCATGGCCATGAGGGTGTCCTTGTGTTGGCGGGGGGCTTAAGGGGGAGGCTTTTAAGGAGCCGGATCGGTGATGAAGCCGACTTTGGTGATGCCTGCGCGCTGCACCGCGTACATCACGCGCCCGACCGCTTCAAACTCGCTGCGGGCATCGCCCCGAATCTGCACTTCGGGTTGCGGTTTCATGGCCGAGAATTTCTTCAGGCGCTCCAGCAGGTCGGCCGGGTTTTTCACGGGGGTGTCGTACAGGTAAATCTGCCCTGCCTGGTTGACCGAGATGATCACGTTTTCGGGCAGTGTTTCGCGCACCACGTTGGTCTCTTTGGGCAGATCGACCTTGATGGAGGTGGTCACCACCGGGATGGTGATCAGGAAAATGATCAGCAGCACCAGCATCACATCCACCAGGGGCGTGGTGTTGATGGTGCCGATCACCTCGTCATCGTCGCTGTTGCCCAAACCCGGGCCGAGGTTCATGGCCATGGTGTGGCTCCGGTGCTTGGCGAGGACGACATCAGTTCTTGGCCGAAGCCAGCAAGACCGCGTGCAAGTCTGACCCGAAGGCGTTGACTTCTTCCATCACCGCCTTGTTGCGACGCACCAGCCAGTTGTAGCCCAGCACCGCTGGCACGGCCACGGCCAGGCCAATGGCCGTCATGATCAGGGCTTCGCCCACAGGGCCTGCCACTTTGTCGATGCTGGCCTGGCCCGACATGCCGATTTTGACCAGCGCATGGTAGATGCCCCACACGGTGCCAAACAAGCCGACAAAGGGCGCGGTGGAGCCGACTGTAGCGAGCACCGCCAGGCCGTCCTGCATGCGGCTTTGCACCGTGCCCATGGCGCGCTGGATGCTCATGGTGACCCAGGTGTTGAAGTCCACTGTGCCCAGCAGGCCCACGTGCTTGGAGGCACCCTCCAGTCCTTTTTCGGCAATGAACCGGAAGGGACTGGCGGCATCCAGTGCATCGGCGGCTTGCCTGACCGAGCCCGAGGCCCAGAAGTTCGTTTGCGTGTCTCGGGCGAATTTCTGCATCTTCGACTGCTCGGCCAACTTGGTGAAGATCACGTACCAGCTGCCCATGCTCATGAGCACCAGGATCAGCAGCGTGCCCTTGGCCACGGCATCGCCTTGCGCCCACAAGGCCCCCAAACCGTAGGGGTTGTCGGTCGAGGTTTCTGCCGCAGCCGCGACCGTGGCGCTGGCCACAGGCGCGGCCACTTTGGACGCATCCGGCGAGGACTGGGCCAAAGCGTAGTTGCCGAGCAGCAAACTGAACAACAGGGTCGCGCCAGCAAGGAGGGTTTTCAGGGGCTTGATCATGGGAGGGTGCTCGTGGATATGACGGGTGATGTGGTTGGTGCTGTGCAAAGGCGCGTGCGAGACGCTGGATTCATTCCAGTCGCCAGGTGTATTTGATGCTGGCCCAGGCTTGCTCGGGTTTGCCGTCCACCGTGGCGGGGCGGAACTGGCATTTGGACAAGCCTGCTCGTGCCGCCTCGTCCAGGCGTTTGTAGCCTGAGCTTTTCTCGATTTCGGATTGGATGACTTTGCCATCCACGGCCACCAGAAAACGCAAACTCACGGTGCCTTCTTCTTCCATGCGGCGCGAGGCTGCGGGGTATTCTGGTTTCTCGCAGGTGCCACCGTTGCTGACCCCTGCTGCTGTGCGAACCGAAGGGGATGGTTTGCTGGGTGCAGCCGCGCTGGGTGACGCGGGTGCGGGGGGCGCTGGAGCGGCAGCTTGTGCGGCAGGTGGTGCGCTGGTGACGGCTGCAATGGCATTGGCGGCCGGCGCGACCGCAGCCGGTGTTTCTGCAGGCGGCACATAAGCT
>Ga0255139_1000015_pt1 | contig 94242 bp, 94 predicted proteins | sample Law_Colum_RepB_8_FD_188549 | JGI IMG/M metagenome (GOLD analysis project Ga0255139, IMG submission 188549) | Freshwater microbial communities from St. Lawrence River, New York, United States - Law_Colum_RepB_8d | ecosystem: Environmental > Aquatic > Freshwater > River | place: USA: New York...
GATCGAATCCATCGTGGCCGCGCACCCCGGTGGGATCGGTATTGCCGAGATCGAGTTGGCGATGGTGCAGCGTCAGGGCGGGGTTCTGAACCGCCGCACTTTGCAACGCCGCTTGCTCAAACTGATCGATGCGCAGCGGATCGCGTCTGAGGGGCAGAGCATTGCGCTGGTTTACAAACCGGTGGCACAGACATGGGCGCAGCTTGCGGGTGGTGGCGGTGGAGGGGGCGTCATGACCCATGTGGCCGAGGCGGAACCCGATCTGCCGGTTTCGCCAGCGGGGGCCAGCATCCGCGATCGCGTCCGACAGCCGTTGATGCACCGCCGCCCGGTGGGTTATCGGCGTGAATTTTTGGAGGCGTATCAGCCAGGCGTCACGTTTTATTTGCCAGCCGCGCTGCGCAGCCAGTTGCACGAGATGGGCCGCACGCCCGCCCATGAACGACCCGCAGGCACCTACGCCCGCGACATCTTGAGTCGTTTGCTGGTGGATTTGTCGTGGGCGTCGTCGCGGCTGGAGGGCAACACCTACAGCCGCCTGGACACGCAAAACCTGATCGAGCATGGTCAGGCCGCGCAGGGCAAGGACGCCATCGAAACGCAGATGATCCTGAACCACAAAGCCGCCATCGAGATGCTGATCGAGGACACCGACGAGGTGGGCTTTGATGCCTTCACGTTCAAAAATCTGCATGCCGTGTTGTCGCAAGACTTGATGCGCGACCCGCAGGCCAGTGGCAGGCTGCGTCGGCGCTTGGTCGAGATTTCGGGCACGGTGTTTCACCCCGTCGCCATGCCCCAGGTGATCGAGGACTGTTTTGAGCTGCTGCTTGGCAAAGCTGCCGCCATTCCCGACCCGTTTGAGCAGGCGTTTTTCCTCATGGTGCAGCTGCCCTATTTGCAGCCGTTTGAAGATGTGAACAAACGCGTGTCGCGCATTGCCGCCAACATGCCGCTGATCCAGCAAAACCTTTGCCCCTTGTTGTTCATCGACGTGCCCGAGCGGGCTTACATCGAAGGCACTTTGGGCGTGTATGAACTCAACGAGGTCGATTTGTTGCGCGACGTGTTTGTGTGGGCGTATGAACGCTCGTGCCAGCGTTATCTGGCCATCACCCAAACCATGGTCGAGCCGGACCCCCTCAAAATCAAATACCGCGAAGCGTTGATTCAGGCCGTGCAGGCGGTGGTCAAGGGCTTGCAAGCGCCCACCCCAGCCGCGCTGGCCGCTGTGGTGGCGCGCATGAGTCTGCCCGCAGCCGACCAGGACGCGTTCACCCGCATGCTGGCTGAGGCGCTGCAGCAGTTGCACGAAGGCAGTGTGGCCCGCTACCGGCTGCGTCGCTCTGAATACTTGGCCTGGCAGTTGGTTTGCTCGGGTGGTGGCGATCACCTGTAACTTTCTGCCCCGCCGCACCGAACTGTCAGAACATCAGCGTTATCGTTCACGGTCTTGGGCAGCGCACATCTGGCACCATCCGCCAAGTCATCACCCCATCAGGAGTTCCCCTTTCATGCGCCTTCGTCAAATTGTTTTGTTGCTCCTGCTGGCGCTGGCCATCGGTGCGTTTGTGGCGCTGGACCTGGGCCGCTACTTGAGCTTTGAGCAACTCAAAGCCAGCCAGGCCAGTTTTGCGCAGTTGCACGCCGAGCAGCCGTTCACCGTGGCGGCGGTGTATTTCCTGATCTATGTGCTGGCGACAGCGCTGTCCATTCCGGGGGCAGTGATCATCACCTTGGCCGGTGGGGCCATTTTTGGCTTGTGGCAGGGCTTGTTGATCGTGTCGTTTGCTTCCACCCTGGGCGCAACACTGGCGTTTTTGGTTTCGCGCTTTTTGTTGCGCGATTGGGTGGAGGCTAAGTTTGGTCAGCGCCTGGCCGACATCAATGCAGGCGTGGACCGCGAGGGCGGTTTTTACCTCTTCACTTTGCGGCTGATTCCGGTCGTGCCGTTCTTCTTGATCAACCTGCTCATGGGCCTGACGCGCATGAAGGTGTGGACGTATTACTGGGTCAGCCAATTGGGCATGCTGGCGGGCACGGCGGTGTATGTGAACGCGGGCACGCAGCTGGCACAGCTCGATTCGGTGAAAGGCATTTTGAGCCCCGCGCTTTTGGGCAGTTTTGTGCTGCTGGGCATCTTCCCGCTGATCGCGCGCCGCATCGTGGCGGCGGTGCAAAAACGCAAGGTCTATGCCCGCTGGGCCGACCAGCGCCCCAAGACCTTTGACCGCAACCTGATCGTCATCGGCGGCGGCGCGGGCGGTTTGGTCAGCGCCTACATCGCGGCAGCCGTCAAGGCCAAGGTCACGCTGATCGAAGCGCACAAGATGGGCGGCGACTGCTTGAATTACGGCTGCGTGCCGAGCAAAGCGCTGATCAAAAGCGCCAAGCTCGCGCACCAAATGCGCCACGCGTCGAACTACGGCCTGAGCGATGCGGCCCCGAGCTTCAGCTTCAAAGCGGTCATGCAGCGCGTGCACGACGTGATCAAAGCCATCGAGCCGCACGACAGCATCGAGCGGTACACCGGCTTGGGTGTGGAGGTGTTGCAGGGCTACGGCAGATTAGCGAACCCGTGGACGGTGGAAGTGGCGTTGAACGATGGCACAACCCAACGGTTGACTGCCCGCAGCATCGTGATCGCCGCTGGCGCCCGCCCCTTTGTGCCGCCCCTGCCCGGTTTGGACGATGTGGGCTACGTGACCAGCGACACGCTGTGGGACGAATTCGCCAAGCTCGATGAAGTGCCCCAGCGTTTGTTGGTGCTGGGCGGCGGGCCGATTGGCTGCGAATTGGCGCAAAGCTTTGCCAGGCTGGGCTCACACGTCACCCAAGTGGAAATGGACGCACGCATCATGGTGCGCGAAGACGAAGAGGTGAGCAAACTCGCCAAAGCCTCACTGGAGGCCGACGGCGTGCAAGTGCTCACCGGCCACAAGGCGCTACGCTGCGAGATGTTTGACGGCGAAAAGACTTTGGTGGTGGAACACGCCGGTGCAGAACAACGCATCGTGTTCGACCAGCTGCTGTGCGCCGTGGGCCGCGTGGCGCGTTTGCAGGGGTATGGCTTGGAAGACTTGGGCATCCCCACGCACCGCACCATCGAAACGAACGAATACCTGCAAACCATCTACCCCAACATCTACGCCGCAGGCGACGTGGCGGGCCCGTTCCAGTTCACGCACACCGCCGCGCACCAAGCGTGGTACGCCGCCGTCAACGCGCTGTTTGGCGAGTGGAAGCTATTCAAGGCCGATTACTCGGTGATTCCGTGGGCCACCTTCATCGACCCCGAGGTGGCGCGGGTGGGCCTGAATGAGCAAGAAGCGAAAGAGAAAAACATCCCCTATGAAGTGACCAAGTACGGCATCGACGATCTGGACCGCGCCATATGCGATGAAGGGCCGTACAGCGAAGCACACGGTTTTGTGAAGGTGCTCACCGTGCCGGGCAAAGACAAGATTTTGGGCGTGACCATCGTCGGTGCGCATTCGGCAGATTTGCTGGCCGAGTACGTGCTGGCCATGAAACACGGCCTGGGCCTGAACAAAATCCTGGGCACCATCCACGCCTACCCCACGATGAGCGAGGCCAACAAATACGCGGCAGGTGAATGGAAGCGCGCCCACGCGCCGCAGCGCTTGCTGGCATGGGTCAAGAAGTACCACGACTTCAAACGCGGCTGACCATGTTCAATTTGGCAAGCGCTCATCTTCGGTGGCCTTTGTGCAGGACGCTCAGCGGGTCCATGGTGTGGATGCTGGCCTTCGCTGGGCCCACTTTGGCCCAAGGTTTGGCCCAAGGTTTGGCCCAAGGTTTAAGCCCGCTGGTCCCGGCCGATGGCAGTGCACCGCAGGCCTGGCGCTTTGTGGGTTTTCCAAAAGCCAAGGCCAACTTGCCGCCCACGCGCTTTGAGTTGGCGCAGGTGCAAGGCGAGCGTGCTTTGAAGGTCAGCACGCAGGCCTCGTATGGCAGCTGGGTGCACGATACGCCCAAGGTCTACGCAGGTGTTTTGCAGTGGCGCTGGCGACTGGACCAGGCGCTGTCAGGGGGGCACAGAGAGCCCGACATCCTCACCAAAGGCGGTGACGATGCCGCGCTCAAAGTGTGTGTCATGTTTGACCATCCGCTCGATCGTGTGCCATTTTTGGAGCGCACCCAATTGCGTTTGGCGCGCAGCCTGAGTGGTGAAGACCTGCCCGCCGCGACGCTGTGCTATGTGTGGGACAGCGTGCACCCTGCGGGCCTGCGCGGCGTCAACCCCTACAGCCAGCGCGTGCGTTTCATCACGCTGCAAGGCCGCCAGTCGCCATTGGCCCAGTGGCAAACCGAAAGCCGCGACGTGGCGGCCGACTTTGCCCAGCTGTTTGCCGACGAATCTCCCGCAGGCACTGCCGTGCCCCGGGTGCGTGCCGTGTTGATCGGTGCCGACAGCGACAATACCGGCACGCAAAGTGTGGCCTGGGTCAGTGCCATTCAATGGCGGCCTTGAAGACCCGGCCGCTTTTGCACCAACTTCAAACTTGGCCCAAGGCCTGTGACAGTGCGGCCGCCTCTTTGACCAGAATGGCACCGAACTGGCGCACCTTGTCATCTTTTAGCCGTGCACCTGGCCCGAACACCGCGATGGAGCCAGCCACCTGACCATGGCTGTTGAAGAACGGGGCCGCAATCGCCACTGCGCCTTCGATCAAGGCGTTTTTGCTGGTGGCGTAGCCGCGTTTGCGGATTTGGCGAAGCTCTTGCGCAAAGCGAATCGGGTCCAGGCTCAGGCCTTCAGCGTAGCGTTCAATTGCCTCAATCGAGGTGTTGGCATGCGCCAAAATGACTTGGCCACTGGCACCCAAAACAATCCGGTCTTGATAACCAACGCCCCTTTTGAAACTGAGTGCCTGGGGGCTGGGCAACTCGGCAATGCACAGGCGCATGTTCCCTTGCGGCACAAAAAGGGCCACGGTTTCCTGAGTGGCTTCCCACACGCGTTGCATGATGGGTTGACCCACTGCAGAAACGTTCAGACCCGATGACCACACATGTGTCAACTGCCCCACGGCAGGTCCCAGCCTGAATTTTTGTGGCTCGCCCACCGACACCACAAAGCCGGACTGCACCAGCGTTTGCAGCAAGCGGTACAAGGTAGGCCGACTCAGGTTGACACGTTGCAGCAGCTGCGCAGCGCTCAGTTCGTGGTCGTTCACGGAAAAGGCTTTCAGGATGTCCAGCGCCCGTTCAACAGCGCGGACCCCATCGCCAGAGGTCGATTTCAAGTTCAAAGGTGTTCCTTTGGCGGGTTGGATGCGCGCGCCTGGCGCTTGTGTGCGCCCTGAGCTTGACCAAAACCCTGTGTTTGCCGGGTGTATGTTGGTGTCCATCAGGCGGACACCTTTATCATTTTAATGATGCAGGCTTTGCGCACAGCAGCCCATGCTTAAAACCCACGGCAAAACAGGAGACGTTTTTTCATGAACAAGGACATGTCTGAAACATTGACACGGACAGGACCCGGCACCCGCATGGGCAATCTGATGCGGCGTTATTGGGTGCCCGCTTTGATGACGAGTGAAATCGAACAAGCCGATGGACCGCAGGTCCGGGTGGAGCTGTTGGGCGAAAAGCTGCTGGCCTTTCGCAACACCGATGGCAAGGCTTGCATCATCAGCGAGTTCTGCTCTCATCGTGGGGTGTCGCTTTACTTTGGCCGCAACGAAGAAAACGGCATCCGCTGCGCGTACCACGGGGTCAAATTTGACGGCGACGGGCAGTGTGTGGATGTCCCCTCCAACCCCAAAGCCTGCGCGCACATGCACATCAAGGGCTATCCCTGCGTGGAGCGCGGCGGCATTGTCTGGACCTACATGGGACCGGCGGACAAGATGCCCGAGCCCCCCGAGCTGGAATGGTGCACCCTGCCTTCCAGCCATGTGTTCGTGTCCAAGCGCTTGCAATATTCCAACTACCTGCAGGCCATGGAAGGCGGCATCGACACCAGCCATGTGTCGTTTGTGCACCGTTACGAGGTGGACACCGATCCGATGCACAAAGGCGTGAAGGCGCTCGACTACATCAAGGCCGATGGCAACGTTGTTTTTGAGATCGAAAAAACGTCGTTTGGCATGACTTTGTTTGGTCGTCGCATGGGCGAGCCCGACAGTTTTTACTGGCGCATCACGCAGTGGTTGTTCCCCTGGTTCACCATGATTCCACCGTTTGGTCACCACGCCTTGGGCGGTCACGCCTGGGTGCCAATCAATGACCACGAATGCTGGGCCTGGAGCATCAACTGGCAACCCAAGCAGCCCCTGTCGGCCGAAGAAAATGAAGCGATGGCTGCGGGCAAAGGCATCCATGTTGAGTACGAAGCCCCGGGCAGTTTTGTTCCCAAGGCCAACCGTGACAACGATTACATGATGGACCGCAAGGCCCAGCAGGAAAAGCGTGCCTACAGCGGGGTGTTCGGTTTCTCGGCGCAGGACTACTCACTGCAGGAAAGCATGGGCCCCATCCAGGACCATGCGGCCGAGAAACTCTTGCCCACCGACCGCGCCATTGTCATGGCGCGTCGCATGCTGCACGATGCGGCTGTGGCGCTGGAGCAAGGCATCGAGCCACCCGCGTTGGACGCCAAAGAGCAGCGTGTACGCCCGGCAGGGGTTTTGTTGCCCCGAGGCGATGACCCCGTGGCTTGGGCCAAAACGCACCTGGCCAATGGCCTGGACGAACCGGTCTATTCGATCTGACGGTCCTTCATTGCACAACATACAACAGGAGACAAGATGAAACATTTCAACCGCCGGCAACTGACCGCCTGGGCCCTGGCCAGTTTGGGTTTGGGTGCGACCATGACCGCGAGCGCACAGGAATGGGCGCCTACCAAACCGGTGCGCATCATCGTGCCCATCACCGGCAGCACCAACGATGTGTTGGCGCGCTTGATTGCCCCCAAACTGCAAGAAGTTTTCGGGCAACCCTTTGTGGTGGAAAACAAACCCGGTGCGGGCGGCAACATCGGTGCCGACCTGGTGGCCAAGGCCGCACCCGACGGCCACACCTTGTTGATTGGCTACAACGGGCCATTGGCCATCAACTTGGGCTTGTTCGACAAAATGCCCTATGACCCAGTCAAAGACTTGACCCCCATCACCTTGATGGTCAAGGCACCTCAGTACTTGGTGGTCAACCCGGCATCGGGCATCACCAGCGTGAAGGATTTTGTGGAGAAAACCAAAGCCAACCCGACCAAGTATTCCTATGGCTCGGTGGCCTTGGGCAGTGCCTCGCACCTGACCATGGAAATGTTCAAGTCGGCCGCCGGGTTTCACATCACGCACATCCCTTATCGGGGCGCAGGACCGGCTGTCAGTGATTTGATTGGTGGCAACATCCAGGCGGGATTTTTTGTGCCAGGTAATGTGCAGCAGTTTGCCAAAGAGGGGCGGCTCAAACTTTTGGCCACCTCAGGGCTCAAGCGCTTTGCCACCACGCCCGACATTCCCACCCTCAGCGAGTCAGGCTATCCGGACTTTGAAGCCACTTCGTGGATCGGCTTTCTCACGGCCGGCGGCACACCTGCACCCATCATCGAGCGTTATCACCGCGAGATCGTGAAGATCGTGCGTTCGCCCGAGATCACCAAGCGCTTGTTGGACATGGAGTTTGAAATCGTGGCCACCACCCCCAACCAATTCCGGGACTGGATTGGTTCGGAAATCAAGCGTTGGGGCAAAGTGATCAAAGACACCGGCACCAAGGCGGAATGAGCGTCATGGGCCAACCACGTTTGCAAGGCCAAGTGGCGTTGATCACCGGTGCGGGTTCGGGCATTGGTGCGGCAACGGCGCACATCTTTTGTCAGCAAGGCGCGGCAGTTTTTCTGGTGGATGCCGATGCGCAGGGCCTGGAGCGCACACGTCAGACCATTGCGCAGGCTTCGCCCGAGGCCAGTGTGCTGTGCGCCCAAGCCGATGTGAGCGACTTGGCATTGGCACTTGAGGCGGTCGCGCGCTGCGTCAAGGAACTCGGAGGCTTGGACATCCTGGTCAACAACGCCGCCATGCGCAATTATTCGGCAGCAGCCCAAGCGACCGCAGCCGAATGGCATGCCATCGTGGGCGTCAACCTGGTGGGCATCACGAATTACTGCCATGCCGCACTGCCGCACCTGCGCAGCACCGGCCACGGCAGCATCGTCAACGTGTCGTCTTGCTACGCCGTCAAAGGGCGCAAAGGCATGGCCCTGTACGACGCCACCAAGGCCGCGCAGCTGGCCTTGACCCGGTCCCTGGCGTGTGAAGAGGCCGTGCATGGCGTTCGCGTCAACGCGGTGTGCCCCGGATCAACGTTGACAGATTTCCATGTGGGGCGCGCGCAAAAAATCGGCAAGAGCGTGGAGCAACTCAAGACCGAGCGCAAGGACACGTGCTTGCTGGGCCGCTGGGCCACGCCCGAAGAAATTGCCTGGCCCATTTTGTGGATGGCTTCATCGGAGGGATCGTTCATCACCGGCAGCACCTTGGTGGTGGACGGCGGTTTGCACATCGTTTGAGGCGAGGGTGCTGGGCCGGTTGGTGGCCCAGCCCTGGCTTGAAGCATCTGCACTGCACCCCCCAGCGGGCGGTGCAGCGCAGACGCTGCGGTCCAGGATCAGTCGGCCGATACACCCGCTTTGCGGATCACCGGACCCCATTTGTTGATCTCGGCCTTCAGGTGGTCTTCCAGGCCTTTGGCGGTCATCTTGTCGGCCGATGGAATTTCTGAGCTGAGTTCAGCCAAACGTTGCACGATCGAGGGCTCGGCCATGGCCGCGCGCATCGCGGTGTTGATTTGGGCCAGCACCGGAGCGGGGGTGCCTTTGGGTGCATACATGCCGTGCCAGACCTTCACCTCGAAGCCCTTGAGGCCTTGTTCGTCCAATGTGGGCACGTTGGGCAATGCGGCCAGACGCTTGAGCGTGGTGGCACCAAACACCTTGACCCGGCCGTCCTTGATCATGGGCACGGTTTGTGTGGTCTGGTCGCACAGAATGTCCACTTGGCCGCCCAGCAGGTCGTTCATGGCGGGGCCAGTGCCCTTGTAGGGAATGGTGTTGATGTTGATGCCGATGGCACTCTTGAACATCAGGCCGCACAGGTTGGACACCGCACCCAAACCGGCATCGGCCAGCGACACCTTCTTTTCGTTGGCCTTGATGTAGGCGATCAACTCTTGCAGGTTGTTGGCGGGAATGTCCTTGCGTGCAATGAGGGTCATGGGCACGTCAAGCACCTGGCCAATGTATTCAAAGTCGGTGAGCGGATCGAAGCTGAGTTTTTTGTACAGGGCGGGCGAAGTGGACATGCCCATGTGGTGCAGGAAGATCGTGTAGCCGTTGGGGGCAGAGCGTGCCACCTTGGTCGCGCCCACTGTGCCGCCAGCGCCGTTGACGTTCTCGACCACGACCGACTGGCCCAGCGATTTGCCCATGGGAATGGCCATCATGCGGGCCACCACATCGGTGGGGCCGCCTGCAGCGAAAGGCACCACCAGTGTGATGGGTTTGTTGGGGTAAGGCTGCGCCTGAGCGCTGCCGCAGGCCAGGACCAGAGCTGTCAATGCGAGTTTGAATGTGTGTTTCATGTTGTCTCCAAATTTTGAATTTCAAGAATAATCGATTTGCCGATGAACGGCTGGATCAGTCAATGGAAGCCCCCGATGATTTGACGATTTGCCCCCAACGCACGATGTCGTCGTTCAGCAAGCTCGCAAATTGTTCGGGTGTGGTGGGCGCGGCCAACTCAACGCCTTGCTGTTCCAGTTTGTCGCGCAAGTCTTTGGCGGCCAGGGTTTTGACCATGGCTTCGTTGAGTTTGGCCGAAACCTCTGTCGGCACGCCCGCCGGGCTGAACAGGCCGATCCACAAGGTGCCAGCGTAGCCAGGCACGGCCTCTGACAGCGCAGGCACATCGGGCAAGGCGGGAGAACGCTTGGGGCTGCTCACCGCCAGGGCCTTGAGCTTGCCGGCTTTGATGTGGCTCAGCGACGCAGGCAGGCTGGCAAACACAAAGGGCAATTGACCGCCCAGCACATCGTTCATCGCCGGTGCCACGCCTTTGTAGGGCACATGCTGCAACTGGATGCCTGCCATGCTGTTGAGCATTTCACCCAGCAGGTGGTTGAGCGTGCCATTGCCTGCCGACGCGTACTGCAACTGACCGGGTTTGGCCTTGGCCGCTGCGATCAGGTCTTGCACCGATTTGCCGCTGAAGCCGGGATGCGCCAGCAGCACATTCGGCACCGCGCCGATCAAGGCCACGGGCTTGAAATCCTTCACCGGGTCAAAGCCCGGGTTCTTGTACAGCGCCGGGTTGATCGCCTGGCTGCTGCTGATGGTCATGAGCAAGGTGTAGCCGTCTTTGGGGGCTTTGGCCGCAAACTGAGTGCCGATGTTGCCGCCTGCGCCGGGTCGGTTTTCGACGGCCACGGGTGAGCCCAACACCTCCGAGAGTTTTTGGCTGACCAGACGACCAACGATGTCGTTGGTGCCGCCCGCCGCTTGGGGCACCACCATCAGGATGGGGCGTTGGGGATAGGCCGATTGGGCTTGCGCCAGTTGCGTGCCGGTCAGCATGCACAAAGCGGCCGAGATGGCCACGCCCAATAGGGGGCGTCGACGCCAGGTGGAGCGGGGAAAATTCACAGCGGTGAGTGACGGCATGGGGCAATCCTTTCAATGAGATGCGCGATGTTCTTTGATTTGCAGGGCCATGGCTGCCGTGCAGGCGACACCTGATCCATGGCAGGCAGTCTCCTAGGTGCCTGCAGCTCGGGTCTGTCCTCTGTCCGAAAAAGGGGGCGCGCGCTAAGCTTGAACATTGCAATCGCAACCCTCCTCCCAGCATGATCAACAAATTTGTTTCTTCGGTCAGCGAAGCGCTGGCCGACACCCGGGATGGTGCCACCGTCATGATTGGCGGATTTGGCACAGCCGGCATTCCGGATGAGCTCATCGCGGGCCTTCTGGCCCAAGGTGCGCGTGACCTGACGCTGGTCAACAACAACGCGGGCAATGCCGAACAGGGCCTGGCTGCCTTGCTGAAAGCCGGTCGGGTGCGCAAGATCATTTGCAGCTTTCCGCGGCAAACCGATTCTTATGTGTTCGATGGTCTGTACCGCTCAGGCCAGGTCGAGTTGGAGCTGGTGCCCCAGGGCAATCTGGCCGAACGCATCCGGGCCGCAGGCGCAGGCATTGGCGGTTTTTTCACGCCCACCGGCTACGGCACCGAGCTGGCCAAGCATGCCGATGGCTCGCTCAAGGAAACCCGCGAAATCGATGGCCGCATGTACGTGTACGAAATGCCCATCCACGCCGATCTGGCCTTGATCAAAGCCGAGTGCGGTGACCGCTGGGGCAACCTGACGTACCGCAAGGCGGCGCGCAATTTCGGACCCATCATGGCCATGGCCGCACGCAAAACTGTGGCCACGGTGCACGAACAAGTGGCCCTGGGCGAGCTGGACCCCGAGACCGTGGTCACACCCGGCATTTTTGTTCAAGCGGTGGTCAAGATCGACCGTGTGGCCACACAGGCCGGAGGCATCAAGGCATGAGCTACACCCGACGCAGCAAAGACGAATTGGCCGCCCGCGTGGCGCAAGACATTCCCGAGGGCGCCACGGTTAACCTGGGCATTGGCCAGCCCACGCTGGTGGCCAACCACATACCGTCCTCGCGCGAAGTGCTCTTGCACAGCGAAAACGGCATCCTGGGCATGGGCCCGGCACCGGCCAAAGGGCAAGAAGATTACGACCTGATCAACGCAGGCAAACAGCCCGTGACCCTGCTACCCGGCGGCGCATTTTTTCACCATGCCGACAGCTTCGCCATGATGCGTGGCGGGCACCTGGACATTTGTGTGTTGGGCGCGTTCCAGGTCAGCGCCACCGGCGATCTGGCCAACTGGCACACCGGCGAGCCGGACGCCATTCCCGCAGTGGGCGGGGCCATGGACCTGGCCATTGGGGCCAAGCAAACCTGGGTGATGATGGACCTGCTGACCAAGCAAGGCCAAAGCAAACTGGTGCAGGCTTGCAGCTATCCGCTGACGGGCATTGGCTGTGTCAAACGTGTTTACACCGACCTGGCCACACTGGCGTGCACGCCACAAGGCTTGGTGGTCATCGACACCGTGCCGGGCTTGACGCTGGAAGAGCTCTCGCGCTTGATCGGCTTGCCGCTCAAGGCGGCTTGAACGCAGCGTCGGCGTTCAACGACCGACCGGCAACATCAGCAAATCATCGCTGGTGGTGACCCACTGGCCATCGCGGTACAGCAAAGGGGCTGCCGTGTCGCTGTAATGGCCCGAAATGACTTCGCCGATCATCAGGCAGTGCGTGCTTTCTTGTACTTGCCGGATCAGTCGGCACTCCAGGCTCATCACCGCATCTCGCAGGCAAGGCGAGCCTGAATCGAAGCCGTCCCACTGCTGCTCGTCAAAGCGCTCATCGCCAGACAGCTGGGCTTGGCCCGCAAACAATTTGGCCAACTCGATGTGCTCGACCGCCAGCGTGTTCACGCTGAACACCTGGTTGTCGGCCATGTGTGCATAGCTGAAGGCATTGCGGTTGATGGCGCAAACCACCGTGGGCGGCTCCACCCCCAAAGACATGAAGGCCGAAACCGTCATGCCCGTGCGGTGGGGCGCCTTGCCAGTGGCGATGATGTTCACCGCCGCCGGGTGCATGCGCATCAACTGGCGAAATGCTTGTGGTGTCATGCCGTGGCGGTTTCCAAAGGCGCGTTCACGTTGATGGCCGAGCCCAGGCCCAGGGCCTGGTTCACGCGCGGCATCACCTCGTGGGCCATCAACTCCATGGAGCGGCGGCCCAGTGCTGGGTCAACCAGGTCCATGCCGGCATACACGATTTCGCCAAACGGGCCCGCCTTCTCGCGCAAAGCCAGAATTTTGTCGGTCACTTCGTTCACGGTGCCGGTGATCACCAACTCGTCGAGCAGTCGGTCCAGCGTGACATGGCTGTCGTCTTCGTCCGCGTGTTTTTTGAAGATGACGTGACGCTTGGACATCATCATCTTGGTCAGCATCTGGCGATAGTAATAACGGTAAGGGCTGTTGGCATCTGCGCGGCCATAGCGGTTGGCCGTTGCTGAATCGTCGCTCACAAAAATGGTGCGAGCCACACGCCAGTCGGCAGGGTTGGCCACTTCGTTGACGGAAGTTTTGCCTTCGCAGTAATTGTCCCAATGGCTGGCCAGCCAATGGTCCATCAAGAAGTTGGCCGACATGGGGTGGAAGTTGCGCTTGCCCATGGCGATCACGCCTTTGGAGTGGGGCGCCACCACCGTGCCGACAATTTCTGGCAGGGGACTTTGGAAAGGCTTCATCAAGTAACCCCGACCGATCGAGGGGACAGAAGTGACCTGTGTGCTGACCTTGAAGCGGTTGTCCGGAAAGTCAATGTTGTAAGGCGGTTCGCGCTCCCAAATGGCTAGGATCACGTCGATGGCTTCGGCGAACATCTTGTTGCGGTCCTGGTCGAGGATGCCCAACGCTTCGGCGTCCGAGGCCAAGGCCCCGGGGCTGATGCCAAAGATGAAGCGGCCTTTGGCCAAGTGGTCGAACATGGCCGCTTGTGAGGCCAGCAGTGTGGGGTGCGAGTGCGACAAGTTGGAGGTGCCGCTGCCCAGTTTGATGGTCTTGGTTTCCGGAATCAGAGTGGCCAAAAACAAGAGGCTGTTGGTCACGTTCTCGGCTTTGTCGGTGAGGTGCTCGCCCACAAAGGCATCGTAAAAACCCAGCTGGTCGGCCAGGATGATGGTTTGCCGGTCCTCATGCAAAGTTTCGGTGGTGTCCCTTTCAAAGGGATGCAGGGGCATGGTGAAATAGCCTAAGCGCATGGTGGATCCTGTTGTTGGTTTTGGGAAATGGCGGCTTATTCGGGCTTGATGCCAGCGTCTTTGATGACCTGGGCCCAGCGTGTCATTTCACTTTGGATGAAGCGAGGGTAATCGGCCTTGGATACCTTGGAAGGTTCCAGGCCCAATTGCGCCAGTCGGGCCAGGAAGCCTTCGTCCTTCAGGGCCGAGTTGATGGCGCCGTCCAGCTTGCGCACCACATCGGGCGGTGTGCCAGCAGGGGCTGCCAGGCCCAGGAAGAAGCCCAATTCATAGCCGGGGTAGGTCTCGCCAATGGCCGGCACATTGGGCCAGGGCTTGAAACGGGTGGCGCCGGTCACGCCAATGGCCGTGGCCTTGGGGTTGTCGATGTGGGCCATGGCGGGCAGGTATTCCAGAAACAGCACCTGCAACTGGCCGCCGTAGAAGTCCTGCAGGGCCGAGCCGATGCTCTTGTAGGGAATGCCGGTCATGGGCGCTCCGGTTTTGACCTTGAACATTTCAGCGGTCATTTGCGAAGCCGAGTTGTAGTGCCCAAAAAACACCTTGCCCGGGTTGGCTTTGGCATACGCCGTCAGGTCGGCCGCAGTGCGGATGCCCGAATCCTTGCTGACCATGGCCACCGAAGCGGCGGTGCCGAACTGACCCAGGTGTTCGAAGTCCTTGAGCGGGTCGTAGGGCACTTTTTTGTAAAGGCTCAGGTTGGCCGCCAGCGTGGTGTTGGTGGTCAGCAGCAGCGTGTGGCCGTCGGCAGGGGCGTTCTTGACCGCCTCGGTGCCCAGAATGCCGTTGGCCCCTGCCTTGTTCTCAATCACCACACCTTGTTTGAACTGGGCCTCCAGGTACTGTCCGAAGGCTCTGGCCGTGATGTCGCCCGAGCCGCCGGGTCCAAAAGGCACCACGATTTTGATGGGTTTGCTGGGAAAGCCCTGAGCCTGGGCCAGTCCCATGCACAAACCCAAGGGTGCCAGCAGGCCCCACTTCAGAAATCGGACAAGCTTGCTCATTCGCAGTCTCCATCAATGTTGATCTTGCATGGATTCTAGGTTTGGCATGGACCTTGACCAAGCTCAATATTCCAACATGCGGAATTTCTGGATTGGGGTATTCCATGGCAATGGCCACCGATGAATCGGGCTCTTGCGGGACGAGGGGTGCTGGCTTGGAGTCCTTTTGAATTCAAAAAGCAATGCGCTGCGGCGGCGGGTCCTTGATGGCCGTGCGCCAGGTCTCGGCCTGGGTGGGGTTCATGCGGGCGAGTTCGTATTGCGCCGACATGATGTCGGCTTCGTGCTTCAGCGTCGCGGCCAGCCCGCTGAGGTAGCTGCCCTTCATGCGTTCCAGCGTCGAGACGGCGCACAAAGAGGCAATCGGGTAGCGGCGTCGGTCAAAGATGGGCACAGCAATGCCTGAAATGCCGCGTGCCGATCGGGTCTTGGTCAAGGCATACCCATTTTTGCGGGTCTTCTGGATGCCGGCGCTCATCTTGCTGAAGGTGTTTTCTTCGCCACTGCGCAAGCGGTTGAAGGCCACGATGTCGGCGATTTCTTCGTCGGGCAAATGCGCCAGGATGGCCAGACTGAAGGAGCCAATGCCCATCGGCCAGCGGTCATTGACTTGCAGAATTTCGGCGTTTTGGGGCAAGTGCCCTTGGCGTTTGTCCAGGCACACCGCGTCGTAGCCGCAGCGGATGCCCAGGTACACCGTCTCGCCCGTGGTTTGGGCCAGGCGTTCAAACGAAGGCTGGGCAATGGTCTTGATGTCGAACACATCCAGCACCGACATGCCAAAGGCATAGACCTCGGGTCCCAGCCGGTAGTGGCGTGTGCCCCAGGGGCGCTCGACCAGGTGCTCATCGAGCATGGCCGACAGGATGCGATGCACGGTGGCCTTGGGCAACTGGGTCAGGGTGCTGATTTGCATGAGCGATGCACCTTGTGAGCCAAAGGTGGACAGGGTGCGCAACAGCAGCGCAGCACGGGCAATGCTTTGCGCGCCGTCGCTTTTCAAGGAGGGGGTCATGGGGTGAGGGGAGGTATGCAGTTCACATGCATTGCAGGGGGTTGATGTGCAGATCTTACAAAAAATTCCACGATTCGGAATATTGTGCAAGGTGCGGGCTTGATGTCCGTCAAAAGGGCGGGTCCTGATTGCCAAGTCAAAAACCAGCACGCATACTGATTTTTGAAGTTCGATGCGGTTTTCTTTCGGTTCCCAAAACAACATGACACGACGAGACAACGAAGGGCTATTTCACATGACATCTTCCAAGCGCCAATGGTTAACGGGTCTGGGCTTTGGCCTGTTGGCCAGTTTGACAGCAGCTTCAGTGCAGGCACAAAGTTATCCGCAGCGGCCCATCAAGGCCATCGTGCCGTATGCCGCGGGCGGTTTCTCGGACCAGGCCAGCCGCATCATTGCCGAGGCCATGTCCCGCAACCTGGGGCAAAACATCGTCATTGAAAACCGTGCCGGTGGCGGTGGCCGCATTGGCAGCGAAGCCGTCACCAAAATGGCCCCCGACGGCTACCAGTTGCTCATGACCACCAACGGCACCAAGACCTACATGGCGGTGGTGGAAAAGTCGCTGTCTTATGACCCGGTGAACGACTTCACGCCGATTTCATTGGTGGGCAAATACGGTTTGCTGATGGTGGTCAACCCGTCGGTGCCGGCCAAAACCTTGCCCGAATTTTTGACCTACGCCCGCGACCCCAAAAACAAGGGCAAGATCAACTACGCCACTTCGGGCATGGGCAGCGGCCTGCATTTTGCGGGCGAGTTGTTCAATGCCATGGGCAAAGTGGACATGGTGCATGTGCCCTACAAAGGCTCTGGCCCCGGCATGCAGGACGTGCTGGCGGGGGTGTGCCAGGTGATTTTTGATGGGGCCGCAAAGCCACACATTGATGCAGGTAAAGTGAATTTCTTGGGCACTACCAGCTCGGTGCGTGACCCGCGCTACCCTGACGTGCCCACTTTGAGTGAAGCCGGCTTGACCGGTTACGACCTGACCTATTGGGTGGGCCTGTTTGCCCCCAAAGGCCTGCCTGCCGACATCCAGGCGCGTTTGAACGCTTCGGTCAAAACCGCGTTGGCCGATCCGGACGTGCAGCGCAAACTCAACGGCATGGGCATGAGCCTGGTGGGCAGCACACCCGAGCAAATGGTGCAGGAAATCCGCACCGAAACCGCCAAGCTGCGCCAAATTGCCGCATCGATTCCCGGGGGAGTGAACTGATGAGTTTTGAGATGAACAACGGGGTGTTGCGCCCCCAAGACCGCTTGCCTTTTTCGGCCATCGTGGACAGGCCACCGCTGCGCTTGCCTGAAGGCGTGCGGCTGGTGGTTTGGCCGGTGGTCAACATCGAAGAGTGGGACATTGCGCGCACCATGCCGCGCATGGTCTCGCCGCCACCCGGGGGCCAAGCGCCCGTGCCCGATGTGCCCAACTGGACCTGGCATGAATACGGCATGCGCGTGGGCGTGTGGCGACTCATGGACGCTTTCAAAAACGTCGGCGTTCGCCCCACCTTGTCGATCAATGCGAAGGTGTGTGAGACCCGCCCACGCGTGACACAAGCCGCGCTTGATGCGGGTTGGGAATTCATGGCGCATTGCTACGAGCAAATCCCGATCCAGAAGATTCCGGACGAGCGGGCCATGATGCAGCAGACGCTGGACGTGCTGACCCGCTTCACTGGCCAGCGGCCACAAGGCTGGTTGGGCCCGGGCCGCAGCCAGACGCTGGAGACGCCCGACCTGATCAAAGAGCTGGGCATGTCCTGGTTTGGCGACTGGGTGCTCGACGACCAGCCGCAATACGTGCACACCAAACATGGCCCTTTGGTCTCGGTGCCCTACACCATCGAGCTCAACGACATCAACATCATGCTCACCTCGCACGAGCGCTCGGACGCGATGCTGGTGCGCACCCAAGACGCCTTTGAGCGGCTTTACGCCGAGTCGGCGCAGGGCGCCCGCATCATGGCGTTTGGTATCCACCCCTACATTTCGGGCGCTGCACACCGCATCCGTTACTTTGAAATGATGCTGGAATTTTTGGCCAAGCAACCCGGTGTGGTGTTCTGGAACGGCTCTGAAATCAGCCAATGGTTTCAACAAGCCAACCCACTGCCAGCGCCTTGAGGCATGCGCCTACAGACACCCTTGAACCGATCCGCTGACGTGCACGCCGACACGCCCTTGCATGCCTTGTCACTGGCGCAAGCCAGTGCCCTGATTCGTCAGCAGACCATCACGCCTGTGCAGCTGGTGCAAGCCTACATCGACCGCATCGAGCGGCTCGATGGGCAAGTGAACGCCTTTGTCACGCCCACGCTCGATGCCGCCATGCAAGCGGCGCACCAGGCCACCCGCGAGATCGCACAGGGTCAATACCGGGGGCCTTTGCATGGCATCCCGATGGCCCACAAGGATGTGTACCTGACGCAAGCCGTGCGCACCACTGCGCATTCGCGGCACTTGCACGACTGGGTGCCCACGGTCAGCGCCACGCTGGTGACGGGGCTGGAGCGCTTGGGCGTGATCAGCTTGGGCAAAACGGCTTGCCATGAATTTGCCTTTGGCTCGCCCGCAGAAGATGACTTGTTTCCGCCTGCGCGCAATCCCTGGCATCTGGCGCACATGCCCGGCAGTTCCAGCAGCGGCTCAGGCGCAGCCGTTGCGGCAGGCCTTTGCGTGGCGGCCACGGGCACCGACACCGGTGGCTCCATCCGCCACCCGGCAGCCGCCTGTGGTGTGGTGGGCCTCAAACCCACGCGCCATGCTTACCCTGTGTCTGGCGTCATCGCCTTGGCCCCCAGCCTGGACGTGGCCGGATTTTTGACGCGCACTGCGCTGGACCAGGCCCTGATCTGGGACGCCTGGCATGGCAGCGATGTGGCCACCGCGTGCACCGCCGATGTGCAGCGTTCGGTGCTTCGGGGGCTGCGCATCGGCGTGCCTGCGGGTTTGTGGCGCAGCGCCGAGAACGGGCAGGCCACGCACGACCCGCAAATCCAGGCCTGCTTTGACGAGACGTTGCAAAAACTTCAGGCTGAAGGTGCGCAGGTGGTCACTGTGGATTTGCCGCCGCAACCCGCTGTGGTGCAGGCGGCCAACACCCTGATTGCCTATGAAGCCTTTCAGCAACTGCAGCACATCTGGCGTGACCATCCCGACCAGCTGGGCCAAGGTTTGCGCCAAAAACTGGCGGGTGCAGCGCAGCTGAGTTTGAGCAGCTACCAAGCAGCACGCGTGCAGGCCGATGTGTGGCAACAGCAGGTCAGCGCTTTGCTGGCTGAACAGGTGGACGTGCTGATGTGGCCAGGGCGCGAAGCCTTGCCCGAAACCCTGCAAGCCCTGATGGCCAACCCCACCGGGCAGCGCAGTGCCTGCAACCGCTTGTTCAGCCTGACCGGTCACCCCGCCTTGACCTGCCCCATGGGCGTGTCCAGCCAAGGTTTGCCCATGGCTTTGCAAATCGGTGCGGCCATGCACGCCGAGGGCCATTTGCTGCAGGTGGCCCATGCGGTTGCATCGGCCATCGGCTGGCGCTTGCCCGTGTTGCTGGATTGAGCCATGGACTTTGTGAACAACGAAGGCGTCCGCCTGCATTACGAGATTTTGGGTGAGCAAGGCCCCTGGCTGGCGCTGGTCTCGGGCGGTCGGCGCAGCGGTGCCGAATTTGTGCCCTTGGCGCGCCGCATCGCGGCCCGGGGTTTTCGGGTGGTGCTGCACGACCGCCGCAACACCGGGGCTTCGCAGGTGTTGATCGAAGGTGAGCGGGGCGAAGAAGACATTTGGGCCGACGATTGGGTGCAGCTGATGCAGCACCTGAACGCGGTGCCTGCGTTTTTTGGCGGGGGCTCTTCAGGGGCGCGGCTGGCCTTGCTGACCAGTTTGCGTCACCCCGACGTGGTGCGTGGCTTGCTGCTGCTGCGCATCACGGGCGGCGCTTTCACGGCGGGTCGCTTGCCCGACAACTATTACGGCCAGTTCATCCGCGCGGCCGAGCAAGGCGGCATGGCTGCGGTGTGTGCCATGCCCTTCTACCAGGAACTGATCGCCGCCGACCCCGGCAACCAGGACCGCCTGATGGCCATGGACCCCCGGCAATACATGGCCGTCATGCGCCACTGGCTTCAGATTTTTTTGCAAGGCCCGCGAGAGCCGGTGCTGGGCATGACGACCGAGGCCCTGCAGGCCATCCGTGTGCCCACCTGGGTGGTGCCCGGCAACGACAAAACCCATGTGTCTCGCCACGGCCGTGAGGCGGCAGCCCTGATCCCCGGCTGCGAACTGTTCGAGCTGCCGGTGGCGGATGAAGACGTGCCCGCTTTGCCGTTTTCGGCTTGGACCCCGCACGAAGAAACCCTGGCGACAGCCATGACCGATTTCATGCGCCGCGTGGGCCATGATGCCCACTGAACCTATTTTCCTAGGAGCCCATTGAATGTCCAACCCGATCAACCCGTCCATTCGCCGCGTCGTCACCGGCCACGATGACCAGGGCAAAGCCATCGTCGAGATTGACGAAGTCTGCAGCCACTACCGGCAGGGTCGCCCCAATGGGTTCGTGTGCAATGTCTGGACCACCGACACGAGTCCTGCCAACAACAACGGCCATGTGGACGCAGGCAAGCGCGAGGGAAAATTTTCGGTGATTGAAAACGGCACCGTGTTCCGCATCCTCGACTTCCACCCCGGGGTGCAGCAACGCGTGCACCGCACCGACTCGGTGGATTACATCGTGGTCATGTCCGGCGAAATCGACATGGAGCTGGAGTCCGGCGAGGAAGTGCACCTGAAGGCTGGTGATGTCATGGTGCAGCGCGGCACGGTGCACAACTGGATCAACCGGGGCACGGAGACTTGCGTCATGGCCGTGGTGCTGGTGCATGCGCACCCGGTGCAGGCCGGGGGACAAACGCTCAACGCGTTTGGTTGAATGAGCCCCAAATGCTTTGGCGATCTGGGCCTCCCGCCTTGAGCACGTCAGCCATTTGATGTTGTAGGAGCCCACCCCGTGGGCGATGTTTTGCAGGGCGATGGTTTTCAGGGCGACGTTGTTGAGGTCGTGTTCCACGCCCATCGCCCACGGGGTGGGCTCCTACAAAAATCCAGGCCTTCAGTGAGGGAAAGGTGTAATGCCCGGTGCGGCGTTGTCTGGCAAGCTGCGGCGCGTGGTGTTCATCACCATGGCCAGCAAGCTGTAGTAGCCGCAGTGCGCCGTCATGTCGATGACGCCCTGGTCGCCAAACATCTTTTGTGCAGCCGCCCAGGTCACGTCGCTCACCGATTGGTTGTGCAGCAGCTCCTGCAAAAAGTCATACACCATGGTTTCTTCGGCCGTCATGTTCGGCGGGCGGCGGCCTTCGGCAATCGCGTTGCAGGTCTCTTCGCTCACACCGGCTTTCATGGCGATGGGTTTGTGGATGTGCCACTCCACCGGCTGTGACCAGTGGCGCGCCACCACCAGCACGGCAAATTCCGAGTTGTGCAGACCCACGGTGTTGTCGTAGCGCAGGTATTCACCCACTTTTTGCAAGCGGCGCATCAGCTCGGGGCTGCGCATCAAAGGCACAAAGGGGCCAGAGAGTTTGCCGCGTGGCCCGCTGACCAGTTCGTCCACCGCGGCAAGTTGTGCATCGGTCATCTGTTCGCGGGGCATTTCGGGCAGGCGGTCTGTTTTGGTGGAGGTCATCGTGCTGTCTCTTGGGGTGGGTTGAAAGATCAAGCCCCAATTTATCACCGGACCTGACGGCCCTCAGTCGTGTGCGGGATAGCCCGGCGGCGCCACCGCCGCGCCCTGGATCTGGTGCCGCACAAAGGCCTCAGCGACCCAACCCGATTGTTTGGCGTCTTCCACAAAACTGTTCAGAAATTGCCGCGCGGGTTCGCTGCGCTGCGCGGGCATGCCCATGGCCTGGTGGATGACCATGAAGCGGCCCGGCAGCAGCCGCACACCCGGCAGGCGCTGCGCGTCGGCTTCCAATTGCTGCTTGACGCCTGCAGCCACTTCGAGTTGCTGGGCCATGAACACATCGACCACGGCGGGCGAGCTGGGTGCGCGCACGATGGGGGCGTGTTTCAGGTGGCGGGTCAAAAACAAATCGTAGGCGCTGCCTGCGCCCACCGTGACACGGTTTCCGGCTTGGTCGACTTCGTCGTTGCTTTGCAGCAGCGAGTCGCTGCGCACCATGTAAGCCCCTTCAATTTGCACATAGGGCGGTGAAAAATGCAGGCCCTCGCCGCGCACCGGGTCGATGGCAAAAAAACCGATGTCGGCTTCGTCAGCCCTTACACACTGCACCGACTCGTCGGCCTTTTTGAACACGCGCCATTCAATGCCGATGCCCAGTTGTGCCGCCAGTTTGCGGGACAAATCGGCCGAAATGCCCGAGGGCTCACCCGCCGCATCGAGCCCGGCGAGCACCGGGTTGCCCAAATTGATGGCCACGCGCAAAACGCCGTGGGGTGCGAGCTGATCGGCCAAAGATGCTGCAGAGGGAGTGTTCATGGTTTGAGCGAAAAATGGATTGGAAAGTGGAGGTCCATTTTAAAAACGCGAGCCGTTCAGTGGGCTGACAAGTGCCAGAGGACAAATGCCAGGTGATAAGTGCCAGGTGACAAGTGCCAGTCGACTGAAGCCAGGTGACATGTGCCCGGCCGTGCCGCCGTTTCAGCCCAAGACCTTCAGCACCGCCGTCAAATCGCGCCCGGTGTGGTGTGGCGCAGGCCCGATGGCCTCAGGCGGCAGGCCCTGGCGGTTGACCCACAGCGTGGTGAAGCCAAACCAGGTGGCTCCCAGCGCGTCCCAGGCGTTGCTCGACACAAACAACACATCAGCGGGGGCAAAGCCAAAGTGGTCCTGCACCATTTGGTAGCTGGTGGGCGTCGTCTTGAACTGGCGCACGCTGTCCACCGACAGCACCGCGTCCAGCAGTTCGCTCATGCCCGCACTGTGCACGGCCGACTGCAGCATCTCGGGGCTGCCGTTCGACAAAATGGCTGTGGCCACGCCGCGCTGGTGCAAGGCTTGCAGCACGCCCAGGTTTTCCGGGAAGGCCGTGAGCTGGGCGTATTGCGCCATCAGCGCGTCTTCATTCGCGTGGGTGTGCACCAAGCCCAAACGCGCCAAGGCATAACGCAGCGAGGCGCGTGTGATGTCCCAAAACGACTGGTAATGGCGACTGCCTTCTGGGTTGGGGTCGCTCAGCGAGATCAGTCGCGTGTACTCGATTTGCTTGTCGCGCCACAGCAACGACAGCGCCGCGCCCTGGCCAGGGTAAAGCTTTTCGGCCAAAGCGCCGATGGCATACACGTCGAACAGCGTGCCGTAGGCGTCGAACACCACCACTCGGATGTTGGGCTTCGTCATGCCAGGTGCCCGGTTTTCACCAAAATCAAACAGCCCTCGCGGCTGAACGGCTGGTGTTGGCTCATGTGCGGGCTGCGCAGCCAGCTGCCTGCGGGGTAGTCGCCGTGCTCGTCCGAAAACACGCCTTCGACCACCAAGATTTCTTCACCACCCCAATGCCGGTGCGGGTTGAAAAACGTTTGCGGTGCCCAGCGCACCAAGGCGGTGTTTTGTGTCTCGAAGGTGTTCAGCGGCAAGACTTTCAAGCCCTCGACCATGCCCTGACGCCACTCGCTGCTGCGCGTGTCAATGACCACGCGCTCGTTGTCACGCGCGTCCAGATGGCGCAGCTTCACAAACAAGGTGCAGCCCTCGGGTGAGGACGGCGCGTGTGCGCTGCCCACCGGGTTCTTGATGTAGGTGCCGGGGCCATAGACACCGTGTTCGTCATGCAGTGTGCCTTCGAGCACCAGAATTTCTTCACCGCCCCCGTGGGCGTGGCTGGCAAAGGCCGAGCCCGGCGCGTAACGCACGATGGACGTGGCGCGGGCCACCTCGCCGCCGTCGCGTTCGAGCAGGCGGCGGGACACGCCTGCAGCGGGCGAAGCCACCCAGTCCAGCGTCTGGCTGTTGACCACGCAGCGCTGGCTCAGGTCAGAGTTGAGGGCCATTTTGTCGTTCATGTTTGAGCGTTGTCATGTTGAGTCGCTGCCAAGTGTGCCCCAATCCCCCTTGGGATGCGGCACGTTCAGCCCAGTGGGCATGTGCTGTGCTCAGGCGATGGCCTCACGCAATGACTGAATTAGTAAAAATTAATTGGCCGTTATTTTTAATTGCCATAACCTATCATCTTCTCAACCCGCGAAGGAGACAGCAATGTCAAACGAAGGCAAATGCCCAGTGATGCATGGTGGCAACACCACCGCAAGCAACACTCCCATGGCCTGGTGGCCAAAAGCCCTGAACCTGGACATCCTGCACCAGCACGACACCCGAACCAACCCGTTCGGGCCTGACTTCAACTACCGCGAAGAAGTCAAAAAACTGGATGTGCCAGCGCTCAAAAAAGACCTGACCGCCCTGATGACCGACAGCCAGGACTGGTGGCCTGCCGATTGGGGCCACTATGGGGGTTTGATGATCCGCATGGCCTGGCACTCGGCGGGCACTTACCGCATTGCCGACGGCCGGGGTGGTGCGGGCACTGGCAACCAGCGATTTGCACCGCTCAACTCTTGGCCTGACAACGGCAACCTGGACAAAGCACGCCGCTTGCTCTGGCCCATCAAAAAGAAATACGGCAACCGCATCAGCTGGGCCGATTTGATGATCCTGGCGGGCAACGTGGCTTATGAATCGATGGGCCTCAGGACCTATGGCTTTGCCTTTGGACGCGAAGACATCTGGCACCCTGAAAAAGACATTTATTGGGGATCAGAAAAAGAATGGATGGGTGCGAGCCGCTACGAAAGCGACAAGCGCGAGTCGCTGGAAAACCCGCTGGCTGCCGTGCAAATGGGCTTGATCTATGTGAACCCCGAAGGGGTCAATGGCCAACCCGACCCCTTGCGCACTGCACAAGACGTTCGGCTGACCTTTGCGCGCATGGCCATGAACGACGAAGAGACCGTGGCGCTGACTGCGGGCGGTCACACGGTGGGCAAGGCCCACGGCAACGGCAGTGCGCAAAAGCTGGGCCCTGCGCCCGAGGGCGCTGATTTGCAAGAGCAGGGCTTGGGCTGGATGAACCACACCAGCCGGGGAGTGGGCCGCGACACCGTGACCAGTGGCATCGAAGGTGCCTGGACCACCCACCCCACGCAATGGGACAACGGCTATTTTCATTTGTTGCTGAACTACGACTGGGAATTGACCAAGAGCCCAGCAGGTGCCCACCAGTGGAAGCCGATCAACATCAAGCCCGAGGACATGCCGGTCGATGTGGAGGACCCATCGATCCGCCTGCAACCGATGATGACCGACGCCGACATGGCCATGAAGATGGACCCCGAGTACCGCAAAATTTCGGAGCGCTTTTACAAAGACCCCGATTACTTCACCCAAGTGTTTGCGCGTGCATGGTTCAAGCTCACCCACCGTGACATGGGCCCGAAGGTGCGCTACATCGGCCCCGAAGTGCCCAGCGAAGACCTGATCTGGCAAGACCCTGTACCCGCAGGCAAGGCCACTTATGACGTGGCGGCTGTCAAAGCCCAAATCGCAGCCAGTGGCCTGAGCGTGAGCGACATGGTCGCCACCGCTTGGGACAGTGCCCGCACCTACCGTGGCTCAGACATGCGCGGCGGTGCCAACGGTGCACGCATTCGTTTGGCCCCTCAAAAAGATTGGGCAGGCAACGAGCCTGCACGTTTGGCCAAGGTGCTGGCCGTGCTCGAAGGCATCGCCAAAGACAGCGGCGCCAGCGTGGCCGATGTGATCGTGTTGGCTGGCAATGTGGGCTTGGAAAAAGCCATTCAAGCCGCAGGCCTGAAGGTGGATGTGCCGTTCATGCCCGGCCGGGGCGATGCCACGCAAGAGATGACCGATGTGGAGTCGTTTGCCGTGCTCGAGCCCATTCACGATGGGTTTCGCAACTGGGTGCAAAAGAGTTATGCGGTCAGCCCTGAAGAATTGCTGCTCGACCGCGCCCAACTCATGGGCCTCACGGCGAGCGAGATGACCGTGTTGGTGGGCGGCATGCGTGTGCTGGGCACCAACCACGGCGGCTCCAAGCAGGGCGTGTTCACCGACCGCGTGGGCGTGTTGAGCAACGACTTCTTCGTGGCCTTGACCGACATGGCGTATCACTGGAAGCCCACGGGCAAAAACTCGTACGACATTTGTGACCGCCAAACAGGTCAGGCCAAGTGGACGGCTTCACGCGTGGACTTGGTGTTTGGCTCCAACTCGGTCTTGCGTGCTTATGCCGAGGTGTATGCCCAAGACGACAACCGCGAAAAGTTTGCACGCGACTTTGTGGCCGCATGGACCAAGGTCATGACCGCTGACCGGTTTGACTTGATCTGATCCCGTGGCGCATGGGCGGGGTGGCTCACGAGCCACCCCGTTTTTTTGGGGTGATGGGCATTGACATGCCCAGTGCATCGCCTCAGGTTTTCAGTAGCACAGGTTCAATCGCCTCACCTTGTGCGGTGATGCGGCCGATGATGGCGGTGTGCACGTAACCGGCGGCTTGAAGGTCCTGCACGCAGGCTGCCGCTTGGCGCTCAGGCACGCTGGCCAGCAAGCCGCCTGCGGTTTGCGGGTCAAACAACAAGGGGTAGCGCGGGTCGCCCACGAATTCATCGGCGTTGCGCAGGGCACGGCGCAGGCGCACATTGGCGGGCTGCAAAGAGCTCACGATGCCCGCCTTGACGCAGTCCACCGCACCGTCCAGCAGCGGCAAGGCGCTCATGTTCAATTCGGCGTCCACGCCGGAGGGGCGCGTCATCTCCACCAGGTGGCCCAGCAAACCGAAACCGGTCAGGTCGGTGCAGGCGGTGGCGCCGTGGCTGTGCAAAATTTTGGCCCCTGCCTGGTTCGACTGCACCATCGATTGCAATGCCGCCGCGATCCAGCGGCCCTTGGCCGCATGCCGCGCGTGCGCCGCAAACAAGGTGCCGGTGCCCATGGGCTTGGTCAGCAGCAGCACATCGCCGGCTTGCATGCCGCCCTTGCGCATCACCTTGTCCATCTTTTCGTCGATCAGGCCGTTGATGGCAAAGCCCAGAGCCAGCTCTGCGCCTTCGCCGGTGTGCCCGCCCACCAAGGCGCAGCCTGCGGCATTCAGCACCTCGATCGCGCCGCCCATCATTTGCGTCAGCAGGTCTTCGACTTTGCTCTCCAGTCCTGGCGGCACCGTGACGACAGCGGTGGCGGTTTGGGGCTCGGCACCCATGGCAAAAATATCGCCCAGCGCGTGGTTGGCCGCCACTTTGCCGAACATATAGGGGTCGTCGATGAAGGCCCGGAAAAAGTCGACCGTTTGCACCACGGCCATGCCTGGCGGCACACGCACCACGGCCGCATCGTCGGGCGAGTGCAGGCCGATCAGCACATCGGAGCGCTCGACCGGCTGCAATTGCCCCAAGGCGCGGGACAAGATATTGGCCCCCACTTTGGCCCCGCAACCCCCGCAGCGCATGGCGATGGCCGAGATGGCTTGCAAGGACTCTTCGGATGTCAGGTTCAGGCGTGTGGTGGGTGCCTTGCCCCGAGCCTGGATGTCCTTGAGCAATTGCCCCATCGACTGGACAGCGGTGACCATGTTGGTGCCCGGTGAGCTGGTGTCCATGTCCGGCAGTTCGGTGAAGCGGCGCATGAATTCGCGGTCGATCCGGTCCTTCCAGCGCCAGACCCAATCGCCAGCAAAGCCCCAGGCACCGCGCGAGCCTACGGCGTAGCGGTTGCCGGTCGAGATCAGGGCCAGCCAATGGCGCTGAGGTTGGTAAGCCAGCAATTTTTGCCCACGCAGGCTGCGGCGCAAATTCTCGGCCAGGGGCTTGCCCATGCGCACGGCAAACACGCCAGCTTTTTCCAGTGGGCGTTCGATGAATGAGGCGATGTCGCCCGCCGCAAACACCAAGGGGTCGTTGACGCATTGCAACTGCGGATGAACCAGGATAAAGCCCTTGTCGTCGAGCGCGAGCCCCGTGCTTTGCAGCCAGGCGGGGCCGCCAGCTTGCGTGACCCACATGGTTTCATCGGCATCAAAGGTGCGACCGTCGCGCGTGTGCAGACAGCCGGGTGAGACTTGCACCACTTCGGCGTGGGTGTGCACCTCGACGTTGCGCTCTTGCAGCACCTTGGCAAAGCGTGCGCGCACGCCCGGGTTGTGCGTGGGCAAAAGGGTGTCGCCCGAGGTCAGCAGCACAAATTGGAGGTCTTCGGGGCTGCGCCCCAGGGCCTTGAGTTCGTGGCGCAAACGGTATTGCATGGACAGCAAAAGTTCTACGCCACCCGCACCGCCGCCCACCACCGCGATCGTCATGCGCCCCCGGTGCGATGGCCACTGCCGCGCCTTGTCCAGCAAGGTCAACCAGCGCTGGTTGAACTGGGCAATGGGCTTGACGGGCACAGCCAATGTTTGCGCGCCTTCGACTTGCTGCACCTGCGGGGTCGAGCCGATGTTGATGGACAACAAGTCGTAAGCCACGGGCGGACGGTTTTTGCAAATGACTTTCTGGGTCTTGCGGTCGATGCCGACCACGGCATCGTGAACCAGCCGTGCCCCGGCAAAGGCGCACAGGCGACCCAGGTCGATGTGCACCTCGTCAAATGTGTAGTGGCCCGAAATGTAGCCCGGCAGCATGCCCGAATAAGGCGTGTCGATGTCGGTGCAGATCAGGGTGATGCGCACACCCGGTTCGGGCTTCATGGCGAACATGCGCAGCACGCCCACATGGCTGTGGCCGCCGCCGACCAGCACCAGATCGCGCAGCACGGGTTGATTGGAAGATTGCATTCAAAGGGTCCAGAGGTCTTGCACCCAACGGTGCAAGGCGGCGCGTTCGGCCTGCGGTTCAAACAAGGGTGCGCGCAAAGCGCACTGATGCTGCAAGTGTGCCATCACGGCCGGGCCCCCCACGCGCTCGCGGCAAGCCAGCAACCGATCGGCCAGGCCGCGGGCGTCGCCAGGCTCGAACACGCCTGCATAATCCGCACCCAACAGGCCCATGTTGCCGTCGATGCGCGAGGCCAGCACGGGCGTGCCACTGCAAATGGCCTCCATCAGCACATGCGCGCCGCCTTCCATGCGGCTGGTGTGCACCAGCAAGTGGGCGCGCTGGATGCGCTGCAGCGTTTGCGCGTGGGGCAAGGCACCCAGCCAGCGGTAGTGCGGGCACTGCGCTTGTGTGGCCTTTGCGGCCTCGCCCAGCGCCGGGTCAAGCGGCGCGCCAATGTGGTCGATCAGGATGCCGCTGCCGTGTGGCAGCAAGCGCGCAGCCGACATGAGCGTGAGCGGGTCTTTTTCTTCGCGCAGGTGCCCCACCATCACCACGCGCAAGTGGCGGGCGGTCTTGGGCAGGGTCTGGCGTTGGCCAGTGGACTGGAAGATGACGCGGGCTTTGGGCTTGTGCTCGGGTGGCAAGCTGGCGATGCCCAAGCCTTGCAGTACCACCAGCGATTGCGCCAGCGTCAGAGAGTTTTGGGCTTGCGGGTCGTGTGCAATGTCGCGGTACAGGTCGGTGCCTGTGAGCACCACACCCAGCCCGCGCTGGCTGCGCTGCGCGTGCCAGGCTTGCACCGAGTCGGCTGAGCGGCGGGCATGCAGGGCCAGCATCACCTGGTCATCGCCTGCTTGCGCATCGGGCCACTGCCGCACGATGCGGGCAGAATGCGGTGACAGCAGGCCTTGCCAGCGGCGCGCCGTTTGCCAGTTGCCGTTGTTGGCATCGGCCAGAGCGGGGCTGACAATGACCACACGAAGTTTTTGCATGGGCGGTTTATACATGAATGACAGTACCCCGATGGCGTCAGGGCAGACCCACCGCTGGCCATCCAGCGGGCCAAATTTTGGCGGCCTGTCAGGGCCGGTGCACAGCGCTGTGCGCACGGCGGGTCCTGCGGCTTTGGCCCAAGCCTTGCAAAGCACCCGTGCCCGCACCTTGGGCCTGATGCAAGCGTGGCAAGACGCCCTGCCCGACTTGTCGGTGCCGCCCCTGTCCGGGATGAACCCGCCGCTTTGGGAATGGGGCCACATCGCCTGGTTCCAGGAGTGGTGGACGGTGCGCAACCGTCAGCGCCACTGGGGGACGCGCAGTGCCAGCAGCGGTGACCTGTTTGAGGCGTCGCTGCTGCCCCAAGCCGATGCGCTTTACAACTCCAGCGAAGTCGCCCACGACAGCCGCTGGGCGCTGGCCCTGCCCGACCTGCAGCAGACCCGTGGCTACATGGCCCAGGTGCTGCAGCGCAGCTTGGACTACTTGCAGGCCTTGCAAGACCTGCAGCCGTCAGCCAGTGACGAGGCTTTGTATTTTTGGCGTCTGGTGTTGCAACACGAGGACATGCACAACGAAGCTTCGGTTTACATGGCGCAAGATCTGGGCTTGGCGCTGCCACCGGCCTTGTGCTGGCGTGAGCCCGCATCCGGGGCTGCAGTGGCGCAAGAAAAGCCCGTGGGTCGGTCCGGGGGCATTCTGGTGCCCGCGCAGGTGTACACCTTGGGCCATGCGGGGCCAGGTTTCGCTTTTGACAACGAGTGCCAAGCCCATCCGAAGGCTTTGGACGCGTTCGAGATCGACGCAACTGCCGTGACTTGGGCGCGTTACCTGCCCTTTGTACAAGCCACGGGCCACGCCTTGCCCACCCATGTACGCCTCGCGCAAGGGGTGTGGCAAGTGCAGCGATTTGGCCAGTGGCAGGCGCTGGACCCGCAAGCCCCGGCGGTGCACCTGAATGCGTTCGATGCGCAGGCTTGGTGCGAATGGGCCGGCAGGCGCTTGCCCACCGAGGCCGAATGGGAGTGCGCGGCGCAGCAGCCCGGCTTTGTGTGGGGCCAGGTTTGGGAGTGGACGGCCAGCGACTTTGTGCCCTATCCGGGTTTTGAGGTGCACCCTTACCGCGACTATTCAGCGCCCTGGTGGCACCACCACCGCGTGCTGCGTGGGGCCTGCGCGGCCACCTCGGCGCATGTGGTGGATGTGCGATATCGCAATTTCTTTGTGCCCGAGCGGCGAGATATCTTTGCCGGGTTTCGGTCGGTCAAACTTTAATTCGCCATCAGGCGCTTGCCCACAGCACGGCAAAACGCCGCGCCGGATCGGTCCAGACGTGGGTCGAGGCAAAACCTGCCGACCGCAGCAGGGCCTCAAAGTTCTGCACCGTCCATTTGCAGGCGTTTTCGGTGTGGATCGTTTCGCCCGCTGCAAACTGGCGTTGCCCACCCGGCCACTGCACGGTGACTGCGTGGCGTGCTTGCAGGTGCATCTCCACGCGTGAAAGCGGTGCGTTGAAGCGCGACAGGTGCCGCCAGTCGCGCACCGCAAAGTTGCTGCCCACCAGCCGGTTGATGTGCAGCAGCAAGTTCAGGTCGAAGGCTGCGGTCACGCCCAGCGCGTCGTCGTAGGCCGCTTCCAGTTCGGCCGCGTCCTTGAGCAAATCCACCCCGATCAGCAAGCCACTGCCGGGGGCCGATCCGCAGCCTTTGTGCAGATTGCGCAAAAAGCCCAGCGCCTGTTCGGGTGTGAAATTGCCGATGCTTGAGCCCGGGTAAAACAGCACGCGCGGCTGCGCCGGGTCAAGCGCGAGTTCGGCAGGCAGCTGCAGACCGTCCGAAAAGTCCACACCCAGCCCCGCCATGGGCAAGCCCGGGTGCTGGCGTTGCAGGCTGTCCAGGGCCTGGCGCACAAAGTCCACCGAAATGTCCACCGCCACATAGCGCCCGGCGGCCATGGGGCCGAGCAGTCGCCCGGCTTTTTCGCAGTTGCCTGCACCCAGGTCGATCCAGCATGCGCCTGTGGGCAAGTGGTGGGCCATGTCGGCGCTGTGCAGACCCATCAGCTGCGCCTCGGTGCGCGTCAGGTCGTACTCGGGCAGCTCGGTGATGGCCTCGAACAGGCGTGAGCCCAGTGCGTCGTACAAGTATTTGGGCGAAGTGAACGCCTGTGGGGCACTCAGGCCCTGCAAGAGTTCTTGGGCCACGGCGGCGGCATTGTGTTGGTACAGCTGGATGAATTGGGGCGTGCTCATGGGGGCATGTTAAGCCAGCCTGAAAGCCCCAAGCATGTGCATGTTTGGCCCCTGTCCCAAGGTGTGCATGGATTTCAGTGTGTAATCTGAGCTGATCATTTTTCGCAAAGTCACCATGACCCACGCCTTCATCACCAAAATTCTGTCCACCGCCTGCGTGGGCTTGCTGGCTTTGTCGGCCTTGACCACGGCCAATGCGCAAACCACGCTGCGCGTGACCACCATCCCCGAAGAGGCGGCCACCGAGCAGGTGCGCAAATTCACCCCGCTGGCCAATTACCTGGAAAAGCAGCTGGGCATGAAGGTGCAGTTCACCCCCGTGACCGACTACCCCGCGGCCGTGGAGTCGTTGGTGAACAAAAAGGTCGATGTGGTCTGGTTTGGCGGCTTCACTTTTGTGCAGGCCAGCATCCGCTCAGGCGGCAAGATCGTGCCCCTGGCGCAGCGCGAAGAAGACACGCGCTTTCAGTCGGTGTTCATTGCCAAGACCAACTCCGGCATCAAGGGCTTGACCGACATGAAGGGCAAGCAGGTCTCGTTCGGCTCGCAAAGCAGCACCTCGGGCCACCTGATGCCGCGCAGCTTTTTGCTGCAAGCCAACATCGAGCCTGAAAAAGACTTCAAGCGCATCGCCTACAGCGGCGCGCACGATGCCACCATCGCCTCGGTGGTCAGCGGCAAAGTCGATGCCGCAGCGCTCGACATCACCGTCTGGAAAAAGTTTGTGGCCGACAACAAGGTCAACACCCAGGACGTGAACGTGTTCTACACCACCGCGCCTTACTTCAACTACAACTGGTCGGTGCATGCCGACATGCCCGCCGATTTGCGCGAAAAAATCAAGGCGGCCTTGTTGGCCCTGAATCCCGCCAACCCCGAGCACGCCGAGATCTTGAAGCTCAACCGCGCTACCCGCTACGTGCCCACCACGCCCGAGAACTACAAGGGCCTGGAGTCGGCTGCGCGCAGCGCGGGCTTGCTGTAAAGCGCGGACCTTTCAGCGGTGAACATCGACCTTCAGGCCCTCCAGGCGAGGCACCCTGCGGCGCTGCCCGGCGCAGCACCTGCTTTGCAGGCGTTGAACCTGCGGCTGGCTGCAGGCGAGCAGGTGGCCATCATCGGCCCCTCGGGTGCGGGCAAGACCACTTTGCTGCAGGTGCTGGCCTGCGCACAGCCGCCCAGCCAGGGCGCACTGCAACTGGCGGGCGTGAACCCCTGGACACTGCCTGCGAATGCCTTGCGTCAACTGCGCGGTCAGTTGTTTCTGGCCCCGCAGGTGCCGCCGCTGCCGCCGCGCCAACGCGTGGTGACCTCGGTGCTGGCCGGACGTTTGCCCGCCATGGGTTTGTGGGCCAGCTTGCGCTCGCTGTTTTACCCGGCGGACATTCCGGCCGCTTACGAAGCGCTGTCTCACTTTGACCTGAACGACAAATTGTTCGAGCGGGTCGACCGCCTGTCTGGTGGCGAGCGCCAGCGCGTGGGCCTGGCCCGTGCCCTGCTGGCGCCGGCCAGCCTGTGGCTGATCGATGAGCCTTTGTCGGCGCTCGACCCGATGCGCGCCCGCATGGCCATGACCGCGCTGGTGGGGCTGGCGCGTGAACGCCAAACCACGCTGGTGGCCACGCTGCACCAGGTGGACATGGCGCTGGCGCACTTTGACCGCATCATCGGCCTGCGTGAAGGGCGTCTGGTGTTCGACCTGCCGTCTGCGCGGGTCAGCCCCGAGCACCTTGGGCATTTGTACGACCAGCACGAACACGAGCTGCGCGGCGAAGCGGTGCCTGTGGCTTTGCACGAAGCCGCAACGGCAACGCCCGCGCCGGTGGTGATGCACTGCCGCTGACGCGGCCTGGCCCCTGACGCTGAGCGCTGCCCACATGTCTGCCACCGTTTCCCGTTTGCCTGACGCCCGAGGCCCTGGCTTGCCGCCTGCCCGTTCGCGCCCGGGTGCACCCGCGCGAGACCCGGCCTTGGCGGCGCGGGTGTTGTGGTTGAGCCTCGCGCTGGTGTTGCTCTGGCCGCTGGGCGCGGCCACCGAGTTCCGGCCTTGGGTGTTGTGGGCGCCTGAAAACCGCAAAGTCACTGCCGACTTTGTGCGCAGTTTTTGGCCGCTGGTGTACAGCGCCGAATTCATGCAGATGGTGCTGCGCGAAACCTGGCGCACCGTGGCCATGGCCACCGCCGGCGTCACGTTGGCGCTGGTGCTGGCCGTGCCTTTGAGTTTGCTGGCCACGCGGGTGCTGTCGCTGTCGGCCCTGTCCGGTCGCATGGGCCGCTGGCCTGCGGTGCTGCGCTGGTGCGTGCGCGCCACGCTGATTGTGCTGCGCAGCATCCCGGAGCTGGTTTGGGCGCTGGTGTTTGTGCGTGTGGTGGGTCTGGGCCCAACGGCGGGCGTGCTGGCGATTGCGCTGACCTACGGCGGCATGCTGGGCAAGGTCTACGCCGAGATTTTGGAAAGCGGCGAGAGCCACGCCACCCAAACCCTGATGCGCAACGGCAGCGGCCGACTGCAGGCTTTTGTCTATGCGCTGCTGCCCAGCCACGCGGCCGAGCTGGCGTCTTACACGGTGTACCGCTGGGAATGCGCCATCCGCTCCTCGGTGGTGCTGGGCTTTGTGGGCGCAGGCGGCCTGGGCCAGCAGCTGGACAACTCGATGAAGATGTTCAATGGCGGCGAAGTGGCCACCTTGTTGTTGGTGTTCATTGCGCTGGTGGCGCTGGCCGATCGTGTGAGCGCCTGGCTGAGAAAGGCGCTGGCATGAAGCCCGAGATGCAACCCTTGCGCCGGTCGTTTCCTGGGGAAGCCGCCAACCCGCCCTGGAAACTGCCGCCCCCGCTGTTCGACGCCCGCTGCCGTGCTTGCTGGTTCACCGCCGCTTTGCTGGTGTTGGTGCTGGCCAGCTTTGTGTCGCTGGAGCTGGACTGGGCGGCCTTCGCGTCCATCGAGGCAGCCCGCAGCATGGGCCGCTTTGTGGCCGAGTTCTTCCCGCCCGATCTGTCGCCCGTGTTCGTGCACAAAGTGGTCTGGGCCGCCTGGGAAACCTTGGCCATGTCGGCGCTGGGCACGCTGATGGCGGCTGCACTGGGTCTGGCGCTGGCTGTGCCCGCCAGCCGCATGTCCAGCCAAGACCCGGCCTGGCTGCGCAGCCCCACGCGCTGGTTGCTCAATGCCCTGCGTGCCATCCCTGAACTGGTGTGGGCCGCATTGCTGTTGATCTCTGCGGGCTTGGGCCCCATGGCGGGCACCTTGGCGCTGGCGCTGCACACCAGCGGCGTGCTGGGGCGGCTGTTTGCCGAAGCCATGGAAAACGTGCCCACCGGACCTGGTGACGCCTTGCGGACCCAAGGCGTGGGGTCGCTGCGCGTGTTCGCCTATGCCACTTTGCCCCAGGTGCTGCCGCAGCTCATGAGTTACACGCTGTACCGCTGGGAAAACAACATCCGTGCCGCTGCCGTGCTGGGCGTGGTGGGCGCGGGCGGTCTGGGGCAGCTGCTGTCCTTTCACATGGGCCTGTTCCACATGAACAAGACCGCCACGATTTTGGGCGCGATGCTGCTCATGGTGGCGTGTGTGGATGCGCTGAGCTTTGCCGCCAGGCGCTGGTTGACTCGCTGAAGCGTTTGCGCACCAACCCAAGCCGCAGGCGTGAATGGCTCTGCCGCATGGGGCCTTTGCTTCTGACTTACATTCGGGACCATGCCCCATGACATCTCCCTGATCACCACGCTCGCAGCAGGTTTCAGCATCGCGCTGCTGCTGGGCTTTGCGGCCGAGCGCATGAAGGTGCCTGCGCTCGTGGGTTATTTGTTGGCAGGCATCCTGATTGGGCCAGCCACACCAGGTTTTGTGGCCGACGTGAAGCTGGCTGCGCAGCTGTCCGAGATCGGCGTCATGCTGCTCATGTTTGGTGTGGGCCTGCATTTTTCAGTCAAGGATTTGATGGCCGTCAAACGCATTGCGGTGCCGGGCGCCGTGGTGCAAATGGGTCTGGCCACTTTGCTGGGCATGGGGGCGGCCTGGGCTTGGGGTTGGTCCTGGGGCGCAGGACTGATTTTTGGCCTGTCGCTGTCGTGTGCCAGCACGGTGGTGCTGCTCAAGGCGCTGGAAGCGCGGGGCGTGCTCGACAGCATGAATGGCCGCATCGCGGTGGGCTGGCTGGTGGTGGAAGACCTGGCCACGGTGCTGGTGCTGGTGTTGTTGCCACCGCTGGCTGGCGTGCTGGGCAGTCCAATGGCCACCGTGCCGGGAGCCGAGCCGCTGTGGGTCACGATCGGGCAGACCTTGCTGCAGGTGGCGGCTTTCATCGCCATCATGCTGGTGGCCGGTCGCCGTGTCTTGCCTTGGCTGCTGTGGCACATCTCGCGCACCGGTTCGCGTGAGTTGTTCACCTTGTCGGTCATCACCGCTGCCATTGGCATTGCGTACGGGGCGGCGCAACTCTTCAGCGTGTCCTTTGCCCTGGGGGCTTTTTTTGCAGGCATGGTCATGCGCGAGTCCGAGTTCAGCCACCGCGCAGCCGAAGAATCGTTGCCTTTGCGCGACGCGTTCTCGGTGCTGTTTTTTGTCTCGGTGGGCATGTTGTTCGAGCCGGGCATTTTGTTGACGCAGCCCCTGCATGTGCTGGCGGTGGTGGCCATCATCATCGTCGGCAAGTCCGTGGCTGCTTTGGCCATCACGCTGGCTTTCCGTTACCCGCTGAACACGGCTTTGACGGTATCGGCCAGCCTGGCACAAATTGGCGAGTTTTCCTTCATTTTGGCGGGGCTGGGTTTGTCGCTAGGTTTGTTGCCCGCCGAAGGCATGAGCCTGGTGCTGGCCGCTGCGCTCATCTCGATCGCGCTCAATCCGCTGCTGTTTGCTGCCATCGAGCCGCTGCGTCGCTGGATTCTGGCCCGCTCTGAGTTGGCGCGCCGTCTGGAGCAGCGCGACGACCCCTGTGCCGAGTTGCCGGTGAGCACCGAGCGCAAGTATCTGGAGGGCCAGGTGGTGCTGGTGGGTTATGGCCGCGTGGGCCAACGCATCGCGCAGGCGCTCACGGCGGGCAGCATCCCTTTTGTGGTGGCCGAGCAAAACCGGGAAATGGTCGAAGACATGCGCCGGCGCGGCCTGGTGGCGGTGTCGGGCAATGCGGCCGATCCGGCGGTGCTGATCCAGGCCCACATTGCCGATGCCGCGATGCTGGTGGTGGCCACGCACGACCCGCTGGAGGTGCGTCAGATGGCAGCCACCGCGCGCACGCTCAACCCTGGCATCGAGGTGGTGCTGTGCATGCACAGCGAAGACGAGTCATCGATGTTGCGCAAGGACGGCGTGGGCACGGTGTTCTTTGGCGAAGAGGAGCTGGCCAAAGGCATGATCGGCCATGTGCTGGCACGCTTTGCAGCGCACAAGGCAGCGCACAAGGCAGCGCACAAGGCAGCGCCTGAGGCTGCCGCACCGGCTGCAGCTTGAGACGGTTTGCGCCGTCAAGTCTTTCTGCTGCGCTGGGTTGGTTTCTGCAGTGGCAGGTGGGTTTTTGCAGTGGCGGAAGCCAAGAAAGTTTGAGCAAATTCCTCAGCAGATGTTGTGCTGTCCTCCAGCAGACATGAACAACCGTTCACGGTCGTTAGAGTGCCTGTGTTCATCAATTCTGTTGGGGTGATATGCGCCAAGCTCAACGTGTTGCTCTTGTCGCCGGTTCTACTTCGGGTATCGGGCAAGCCATCGCCCGTCGGCTGTCCAAGGATGGCTATGCCGTGGTCTTGCATTCACGAAGCTCCACAGATGCAGGCATCGCCATCGCGCGTGAGTTGGGTACGGCTGTTTATGTACAAGCGGACCTGGCTGTTGACGCAGACAGAATACGACTGGTGAAAGAGGCGATTGCTCAATGGGGGCGCTTGGACGTCATCGTGAACAACGCGGGCATCAGCCGCGTGGTTCCACATGCCGACCTGCAAGCCGCCACACCGGACATGTGGCGTGAACTGCATGAGGTCAATGTGATTGCACCGTTTCGCCTCGTGGCAGAAGCTGAGGCCGCACTCAGGGCCTCTGCATCAGCCGGCACGCCCTCCTGCGTGATCAATGTCAGTTCGCATGCGGGTGTTCGGCCAAAAGGGGCTTCCATTCCCTATGCAGCGACAAAAGCAGCACTGAACCATGTCACCCGTTTGCTGGCGATTTCACTTGCGCCAGACATTCGTGTGAACGCCATTGCGCCCGGGCTTGTGGATACCCCTATGACCGCTGACTGGACTCAGGCGCAGGAACTGTGGCGAGAGCGCTCGCCCATGCGGCGATCAGCCAGCCCTGAAGACATTGCACAGGCGGTCTCAATGCTGATCGCGTCCACATATTTAACGGGCGAAGTTCTGCTGTCTGATGGTGGGCTTAACCTCACCTGAAGCTGAAAAATCAACTTTCAAAGGCCTGGCTTGGGTCGAAAGCCGCAAGCCCCCGTCAACGCAGAACCATTTTCATTTCGCCATGGAACAGTGCCCGCCGCTGGTGGCCTGACCCGAGCCTGCTGCGATCAGCGGCGGCTCGTTGCGCAGGTCGACCGGCTTGGACGTCTTGAAGTCCCAGGCCAAAAAGGCGGCCAGGCTGAGCCAGAAGACCGCTTGCAGTTTGTGCGTGTTGCTCATGCGGTCTCCTTCAGAACTGGTAGTGACGGCGCACACGCACGCCAATCAGCGTGCCGGCAAAAGCCATGGGCACCCAGATCCAGCCGTGCAGGCTGCCGGTGGAGATGCCGCTGAGCATGGCGCCGATGTTGCAACCAAAGGCCAGTCGTGAGCTGTAGCCCATGACGAAGCCAGCCACCAAGCCAATCACCCATTGCTGCGTGCTCAGGGGCTTGCTGTCGGCAGGTGCCTTGGCCGAGACCCACAGCGCACCGCCCAGAATGCCGATGTTGGTGATGGTGGTCACGTCCATAAACACGGTTTGTGTCAGGCGCTGTGCGTTGCCCGCCTGGCCCCAAAAGGCGTTGGCCGTGGGGTCAAAAGCGCCCAGCGCCACCGACACCTTGGCGGCCCACAGGCCAAAGCCGTACACCACGCCCCAAGGCTGGCCCGCCAGCAACAAGTTGAGTGTGGCCAGCACCGCCAGCGCCACGGCACCCCAAAGCCAGCGTTTGTCCAGCCAGGTTTGGCCCGCGCCCACCCACAGGCGCACCGCCACCAGCACGGCGGCCAGCAAAGCCAGCGTCAGGGCCAGCGCGCCGCCTGTGCCGTATTCGGCTGAAAAACTGACCGGGGCCATTTGGCCCAGCGACAGCCAGCTGTCCAGGTGCACCGAGCCCAAAAAACTGCCCAAGGCAAACAGCGGCAAGATGCCCATGTTGAGCGGCACGCCCAAACCGGCTTTGTACAAAGTGCCCGAACCGCAGCCATCGGCAATTTGCATGGTCAGCCCGAACACAAAAGCGCCCATCAGCAAGCTCACGCTGGGTGGACCCAGGGCGGCATGCAGTTCTGAAAACTGTCCCAGCAGCGGCAGCGCAGCCAGGCTGGCCAGGGCCAGCAGCAGCACTTGCCCGACAACGCCTTGCGGGTTGCGTTGCTCAATGAGCTGACGCCAACCGGTGGTGAAGCCAAAGCGTGCACCCGCCAAAGCCGCGCCCATGCCCACGCCGACCAGCATCAGCACCGCCTGGCGAATGGACACGGCCAGCGCCAAAAAGAGGAAGAAGGCGGCCAGCAGGGCCGTCAAGGGCAGTCGTTTCATGGCGCAGGCTTACTTGAAGGTTTTCTCGGCCCAGAACTTGGCGTCGATCAAGAGTTGCTTGGGGCGGCTGGGCACGTTGGCCATGGGCAAGCCGTTGGGGTCTTTGGACCACTCGACCATGGAGCCGGCGTAGAGCTTCACGTTTTTCTGACCCAGCACTTCGGACATGGCAAACCAGTTGGTGGCAGCCCAGTGGCCGGTGTTGCAAAAGGACACGGTCTCCTTGGCCGGGTCGATGGGGCTGGACGCGGCCACTTTTTGGGCTTGGTCGGCGCTCACAAAGGTGGAAGTGCCGGGGGCAAACCATTTGTCGTGTTCCACGTTCACCGCGCCTTGCAAGGTGCCGGGCACGCTGGCGGCCACATGGCGGGTGTCGCCCTTGAAGAAGTCGGCCGGGCGGGCGTCGATCAGGGCGGCGTCGCCCGACTTGACGCGGGCCACCAGCTCTTCTTTGGTGGCGACCAGGCTCTTGTCGATTTGCGGCTGGAAGTTGCTGGCAGCCACTTTCACGGCCTGGTTGTTTTGCGCCAAACCAGCGGTGGTCCAGGCTTTCACGCCGCCGTTGAGCACCGACAGCTCTTTGAGTCCCAGGACTTTGAGCGTCCAGTACACGCGCGCCGAGGCGCCAAAGTCGGTGGCATCGGCACCGCTGGAGACCACCACCGCGTGGGTGCTGGGCGTGAGGCCCAGGCTTTGCACCAAGGTGGTCAGCTTGGGCAGGCCAGGCAACTCGCCGGGGTTGTTGGCCGGGCCGCGCCAAGTGCCATAAGGCGCGTTGACTGCGCCGGGGATATGGTTGGCCGCATACGACTTGGGATCGCGGATGTCGATCACGCGCACGTTGGCGTCGGACAGCTTGGCTTGCAACTCGGCGGGGCTGAGCAGGGGTTGAGACGCTAGGGCGCTGACGCTGAAGCTGGCGGCCGTCAATGCCAGGACCAAAGCAGAGAAGTGTTTCATGGGTCGTTTCCTGAAAGGGTGAAATCGAAAGATGGCGCGATTGTGGCCAGCCCTTTCAGACATGGGAACAACTTTTTAGTTGGTTATATATGTCGCAACGGATATATGAAAGGGTAAAAAGGCTGTTCCTTGCCTTTTGCTCAAGACTTCAAGGCCTGGGCCTGGGCCAGCCACAAGGCTGCGGTGCCCAGCAAGCTGGCCACCAGCAGCCACCAAAGCGCCAGCGTGTAGCCGTGTTCGGGTGACCACAGCAGACCCAGCGTCAAGGGCGCTGCCGCACGCGCCAGCGCCGTGGGCAGGCCCAGCAGGCCGTTGAGCCGCCCAACATGGGCGCGGCTGACGTACTGCGCCATGGCGGTGCCCTTGACGATGGTGTTCATGCCATTGCCCAGGCCATACAGCACCACAAACACCAGCGCTGCCATCGGATTGAGCCCTCCCAGCAGCAAGGCCAGCAAGCCTGCAGGGATGAGCGTCGGAATCCAGCGGTTGGCGGCGTGCACGTCCCAATAGCGCTCAAAGACGAACAGCACCAGCCGGCCCACCACCTGAATGGCCCCGATGGCCGCCGGGATGGCGATGACCCAGGCCGGTGACAGGCCCGACTCCTTGAGCAGCGCAACCATGTGCGCAGGCAAGGCAGACGTGACCGACATCATCAGCACCATGAACAAGGCCAGCAACCAGAACGGGGCATGGCGCAGGTGCTCGCGCACCGAAACTGGCCGCGCCGCTGCGCTGTGGGCTGTAACGCTTGCCGGTGCGTCCGAAGGCGAAGGCGGTGGTGGCGCTGCTTGCAGCAACCAGCCATGCAAGGGCGCACACACGGCAAACTGCAGCGCTGCCAGCGCCCACAGCGCCTGGCGCCAGCCCCACAGGTCCATCCACCACGAAAACAGCGGGATGAAAACGGTGCTGGCCAGACCGCCCAAAAACGTGAGCGTGATGATGGCGCGGCGAAAGTCTTGCGGAAAGCGGCGTGTGACCACGGCGAAGGCGGGGGTGTAAAACGTGGCCGCCGTGCCCAGGCCCAGCCAGATCCACACCGCGTAAAACCCGGCCACGGACTGGACGAAACTGTGCGCGACCAAGCCCATGCCAATCCACAACGAGCCGAGCGTCATCACCACGCGTTCGTGTCCGGCGTCGATCCAGCGCCCGACCAGATAAGCCATCAGGCCCTCGGCCAGCAGCGCCAGGCTGAAGGCCAGCGAGGACTCGGCCCGGCTCATGCCCAGTTCGGCTTCCAGCGGCGTCATCAAGAGCGAGAAGGTGTAGAACACGCTGCCCCAGGTGATGAGCTGGGGCAGTGACAACCAGAAGCTGAAGGGCCCCAAATCAAAAGTTCTCAGGCGGTGGCGAGGTGAATAACGCATGGATTCATTATCGTGACCCGGCCACAGACCGGGACTTCATCTTGCGTGCATCGGTTCAGAAAAGCTGTCGCATCGGTGCGAGGTTCGGGGCGCGACACGCATTAGAGTGCATGCAAAATGGACAAGGTATGGATGCTCAATTGCTCTTGGTTTTGAAGCGCTTGCATGCGGTCGATCTGGCCGCACACCCTGCTTTGCACACCCATGCACGCTGGCTGGTGCTGGACACCTTGGGCTGCATCACGGCGGGGCTGCGCGCCGCGCCCGTGGCCGCATTGGCGCAGCGTGCGGCGCTGGCCGACCCCGGCACTTTTCGCCTGATGCCCGATGGCCCCGGCCTGTCTGCGGGCAACGCCGCGCTGGTGCTGGCCATGGCCGCATGTTGGGATGAGGCTTGCGAGGGCCATGCCGGTGCACACGGCCGCCCCGGTGTGGCGGCAATGGCTGCGCTGTGGCCCATGGCGTCGCGGTTGACCTATGGACAGTTTCTGAAATCCTTGGTGGTGGGCTACGAAATCGGTGCCCGCATGGGGGCCAGCTTGCGCATCAACCCGGGCATGCATGTGGACGGCAACTGGCCTGCCTTGGGCGCAGCGGCTGCGGTGGCCCATGCGCTGGGCCTGACGCCTGACCAAATCGTGCAGGCCGTGAACATGGCCGCTTGCCAATTGCCCCTGAGCTTGTATTGGCCGGTGCGTTCGGGCGACACCGCACGCAACACCTATCTGGGCCATGCGGCGCAACTGGGGCAAAGTGCGGCGCTGGCGGTGGCCAGCGGCATCACCGCGCCCGCTGGCTCGGTGGCGGAATACGCACGCGTTGGCCTGGGCAAGCCGCCTGTGGCTTTTGACGATGCGCCGGACTTTCAATTGCTGAAGGCCTACTTCAAGCCCTATGCGGCGGTGCGCCATGTGCATTACGGCGCCCTGGCGGCGCACGCGCTGCGGGCCGTGATCGATCTGGACACGGTGGACAGCGTGGTGCTGCAAATTTATGAAGAGGCCACCATCTACTGCGGCAACCGGGCACCCCAAACGCCTTTGCAGGCGCAGTTTTCGCTGAGTTTTGGTTTGGCTGCCATGTTGCGCTGGGGCCGACTGGACCCCTGGGTTTACCGCGACCCGCAGTTTCAAGACCCTTCGTTGCGTGCGCTGGAGGCCAAGGTGCAGGTCCAAGTGGACGCCCCCTGGACGCAGCAGGGCCTGCGCGGTGCACGGCTGTTGATCACCTGCCAAGACGGCAGTCGGCACGAACACGAAGTGACGGCCGTGCCCGGTGATGCACAAATGCCTTTCACCGAAGAGGCGTTGCAGGATAAATTTTTGGGCTATTGCGAAGGCAGCATGCCCGTTGACGCGGCCCAGCACTGGGCACGTCAACTGTTGTCGGCACCGTTGGACGCTCACCCCTTTCCGTTTTGGAATTCACCTCAGGAGAAAACCCCATGTTGAAGAAAACCCTTGCCATGACCGCGGTGCTGGCCACGGCTTGGCTGGCTGGACCTTTGGCGGCGCAGACCACCGACTTTCCCAACAAGCCGGTGCGCATCGTGGTGCCTTTTCCGCCCGGCGGGGCCACCGACATCACCGCCCGCGTGGTGGCCGAAAAACTCAGCACCAAATGGGGTCAGCCCGTGGTCATTGACAACAAGGCGGGCGCGGGCGGCAACGTGGGCTCGGACCTGGTGGCCAAATCGGCCCCCGATGGCTACAACATCGTGCTGGGCGTGACCGGATCGCATTCGATCAACATCTCCTTGTACAAGAAGATGCCTTACCACCCGCTGAACGATTTCGAGCCCTTGACGCAGGCCACGATTTACCCGAACGCGATTGTGGTCAACCCGCAGGTGCCCGCCAACACCCTGCCCGAGTTGATCGCCTTGCTCAAAAAAGAACCCGGAAAATTTTCATATGGCTCGGACGGCAACGGCACGGCTTCGCACCTGGGCATGGAAATCCTGAAAGCCAAGGCCAATGTGCAGCTGACCCACATCCCTTACAAGGGCAGCACGCCCATGATCACCGACTTGCTGGGCGGCACCTTGATGGTGGGCGTCACGGGTTTGCCGGCGGTGCAGCAGCATTTGAAGGCGGGCAAGCTCAAGATGATTGCCATCACCACGCCACAGCGGGCGCCTGGAGCGCCGGATTACAAAACGGTGGCCGAGCAAGGTTTTGCCAATTTCAACGCTGCGCCCTGGGCCGGGTTTTTTGCGCCCAAGGGCACACCCAAACCGGTGGTGGACAAGCTGGCGCTGGATTTGGCCGACGCGCTCAAGCAAGCCGATGTGGCGCAGAAGATGAACGATTTGGGCAGCACCGTGGTGGGCAACAAGCCTGAGGAGTTCCGCCAGTTTGTGACGCGACAAATCGAGATGTGGGCCGAGGGGGTGAAGATCTCTGGCGCCACGGTGGACTGAGCCATGGCGGCTTTGGGTAACTTTGCGCCAAGTGGCGATTACGCGTTTCCCTACCGCGATTTGGTGGGTGCCCGCGTGCTGGTGACGGGCGGGCGCGGCACCTTGGGCGCGGCCATTTGCCGGGGCTTTGCGTCTTTGGGGGCGCAGGTCTGGAGTGTGGACCTGTCGCCCGCTGAAGGGGGCGAGCAGCACCCTCAAATTGTGCACCGCGTGGCCGACGTGCGCGACCGGGCGTCGCTGCAGGCGGTGCAGGCCGAGGTGGCGCAGACCGAAGGCCTGGATGTGTTGGTCAATGCGCATGGCTTGCAAATCCGCTCGGACTTTGCCGGGTGTGACGAAGAGACCTGGATGACACTGACCGATGTGAACCTGAACGGTGTTTACCGCAGCTGCCAGGTGTTTGGCGAGCCCATGCGCACACGCGGCGGGGCAATCGTGAACATTGGCAGTGTCAACGGGGTGGTGGTGTCGGGCAAGGGCACGCCTTACGGCATTCAAAAAGCGGCCGTCTCGCACATGACCAAGGTGCTGGCCGTCGAATGGGCACCGCTGGTGCGTGTGAATGCGCTGGCCCCCACCGCCATTCCCTCGGGCATGACGAAGGACTTGTTTGCCAACCCGGATTACGTGCGCAACAAAACGCAAAGCATTCCGCTCAAACGCACCGGCACCGAAGAAGACATCGTGCACGCGGTGATGTTTTTGGCCTCATCGGCCTCGGGCCTGGTCACTGGGCACACCTTGATGATGGACGGCGGCTTGTCTTTGGTGTGAGCTGCAGAACCGCGCTTCGCCCCCAGGATGGCTCACTGCTCCTTGAGCACCCGCCGGTACTGCACCGCTTCGGCCACATGCGCGGCTTCAATGGTGTCGCTGCCCGCCAGGTCGGCGATGGTGCGGGCCACTTTCAGGCTGCGGTGGACACTGCGGCCACTCCAACCCAGTTTGGCGGCGGCTTTTTGCAGGAGCGCTGTGGCCTTGTCATCCAGTCGAGCTTGGGTGTCGATGGCCTGGCCTTGCAGCGCTGCGTTGGCACAGCCTTGACGGGCTAGGGCGCGTTCGCGGGCGGCCAGGCTGCGTGACGCAATCGTCGAGGTGCTTTCACCGGGCGGGGCGTTCAGCAGGTCTTGTGCGGGCAGGCTGGGCACCTCGATGTGCAAATCGATCCGGTCGAGCAGCGGGCCACTGAGCTTGCCCTGGTAGCGGCTGACCTGGTCGGGCGAGCAGCGGCAGGTCCGTGTGGCGCTGCCCAAGTAGCCGCAGGGACAGGGGTTCATGGCCGCAATCAACTGAAAGCGCGCCGGAAATTCGGCCCGCCTGGCGGCACGAGCGATGGTGATGGTGCCGGTTTCCAGGGGCTCGCGCAGGGCTTCCAGCGCTGCACGCGGAAACTCGGGCAACTCGTCCAAAAACAGCACACCGTGGTGCGCCAAAGAAATTTCGCCGGGTCTGGGCGGGGAGCCACCCCCCACCAGGGCCACGGCACTGGCCGAGTGGTGGGGCTGGCCCGTGGGGCGTTGTGCCCAGCGCGTCAGCTCAAAGCGCCCGGCCAGACTGGCAATGGCGGCCGATTCCAGCGCGTCTTCCACCGACATGGGCGGCAGCAAACCTGCAAAGCGTTGCGCCAGCATGGACTTGCCCGAGCCCGGTGGCCCAACCATGAGCAGCGAATGCCCCCCGGCAGCGGCGATTTCCAGCACGCGTTTGACCCCCCCCTGGCCCTTGACATCGGCCAGGTCGGCATACAGCGGCGGTGCACTGGGCGTGGTCGCTGCCATGCGCGCCCAGCCATCGCCAGGTTCGGGCGGTGGCTCGCTGGACGGCGGCAGGAATTGCTGCACCACATCCAGCAGGTGACGGGCACGAAAGACTTCGGCATCGGGCACCAAAGCGGCTTCTTCGGCGCTGCCCGGTGGCAACACCAGCCGGGTGCGCACCTGCTGCTGGCGCAGCACCAGGCTCATGGCCAGCGCGCCACGCACCGGGCGCAATTCGCCGGACAAAGACAACTCGCCTGCAAATTCGTGGCCTGCCAGTTTGCTCGCGTCGATCTGTCCGCTGGCCGCCAGAATGCCCAGCGCGATGGGCAAATCCAGCCGTCCGGAGTCTTTGGGCAGGTCTGCCGGGGCCAGGTTGACCGTGATGCGTTGGTTGTGCGGAAAGTCCAGCCCGCTGTTTTGCAGGGCCGAGCGCACGCGTTCGCGCGCTTCCTTGACCTCGACATCGGCCAGGCCCACCAGGGTGAAACTGGGCAAACCGTTGGCCATGTGCACCTCAACGGTGACGGCGGGCGCTTGCAAGCCGACCAAAGCGCGGCTGTGCACCAAACTGAGACTCATATCCTCTCCCTGCCCCATGCTGGTGCATGGTGTGTGTTCGTGCACCCAGACGTGCTGCACGCAACTTGTTTGAATGCCATTGAACCATGCACAGAGCGAGAAATCACTGGTGAATGCCCTTGGAGAAGGCCTTGAAAGAAGGTTGGCACGCTCCCTGCATGTGGGGTTTGTCCTTTCTTCACTTCATTGGAGTTCCTCATGAAAAAAATCCTCGTTCCTTCCCTGATTGCCCTGGCCTTGGGTTCCGTGAGCGGTTTGGCGCAAGCTCAGGCGGCAGCGCCCGAAAGCACTTTGTCCTTCAATGCGGGTGTGGTCAGCGATTACCGCTACCGCGGCATTTCCCAGTCGCGCCTCAAGCCTGCCGTGCAAGGCGGTGTTGACTACGCAGACAAGAGTGGTTTTTATGTCGGTGCTTGGGCTTCCAGCATCAAATGGATCAAGGACGCGGGCGGTGACGCCAGCACGGAGCTGGACCTGTACGGCGGCTACAAGGGCGCCGTGGGCGATGTGGCCTATGACGTGGGTTTCCTGCGGTATGAATACCCCAGCAACAAGCTGGCCGTCAGCGCCAACACCAACGAAGTTTATGGTGCGGTCACCATGGGCCCTGCCACTTTGAAATACTCGCATGCCGTGTCCAACTTGTTCGGTTTTGCCGACAGCAAAAACAGCTACTACGTGGACTTGAGCGCGACACTTGATCTGGGCGAAGGCTTCAGCCTGGTGCCGCATGTGGGCTACCAGTCTGTGAAAAACAACAGCGCCTTCTCGTACACCGATTACTCGCTGACTTTGGGCAAAGACCTGGGCAATGGCCTGTCGGTCACCGCCGCTGTGGTGGGCACCGATGCTGACAAAGCCCTGTACATCACACCCGCAGGCAAGTTCACCGGCAAGACCGGCGTGGTCGTTGGCCTGAAATACGCCTTCTGATCTCCCTTCAACACACCAAGGAGCCATCATGAAACTGGTGACCGCCATCATCAAACCCTTCAAGCTGGACGAAGTGCGTGAAGCACTCTCGGGCATCGGCGTGCAGGGCATCACCGTGACCGAAGTCAAGGGGTTTGGTCGTCAAAAGGGCCACACCGAGCTGTACCGTGGTGCGGAATACGTGGTCGATTTTTTGCCCAAAGTGAAGATTGAAGCCGCCGTGTCTGACGATCTGGTCGAGCGCGTGATCGAAGCCATCGAAGCCGGTGCCCGCACCGGCAAGATTGGCGACGGCAAGATCTTTGTGTACGACCTCGAACAAGTGGTTCGCATCCGCACCGGTGAAACCGGCGGCGAAGCCCTTTGATGGACAAGAAAGAGAGTCGAAAATGAAAAAATTTCTCGCTACCCTGGCCTTGGGCCTGAGTTTGGGTTTGGGTGTGTTCGGTACGGCCTCTGTGGCCACCGCACAGACCGCGCCAGCGGCGGCTGTGGCAGCCCCCGCTGCTGATGCCAAACCAGCGGACGCTGCAGCCCCTGTGGCTGCACCAGCGGCTGCTGCCACAACTGCGCCTGCTGCCGCTGAAGCAGCGCCCGTGCTGGTGCCCAACAAGGGCGACACCGCCTGGATGATGGTGTCCACCATCCTGGTGATCCTGATGGTCATTCCGGGCCTGGCCCTGTTTTACGGTGGCTTGGTGCGCAGCAAAAACATGCTGTCCGTGCTGATGCAGGTCGTGGTCACCTTCTCGATGATCACCGTGCTGTGGTTTATCTACGGCTACAGCCTGGCCTTCACCGAGGGCAATGCCTACATCGGCGGATTTGACCGCCTGTTCATGAAAGGCATCTGGGACAACGTGGGCGGCACCTTCGCCAACGCAGCCACTTTCAGCAAGGGCGTTGTGATTCCTGAAATCTCGTTCGCTGCCTTCCAGGCCACGTTCGCAGGCATCACTTGCGCCCTGATCGTGGGTGCATTTGCCGAGCGCATCAAGTTCTCTGCTGTCCTCGCTTTCATGGTGCTGTGGTTCACCTTCAGCTACCTTCCCGTGGCGCACATGGTCTGGTTCTGGATGGGTCCTGACGCTTACGCTTCCAAAGAAGTGGTCGACGAAATGACCAGCAAAGCCGGTTTGATCTGGCAGTGGGGCGCGCTGGACTTCGCGGGCGGCACCGTGGTGCACATCAATGCTGCGGTGGCAGGCTTGGTCGGTGCCTTCATGGTGGGCAAGCGCGTGGGTTATGGCCGTGAATCCATGGCCCCTCACAGCCTGACCTTGACCATGGTGGGTGCGTCCCTGCTGTGGGTGGGCTGGTTCGGTTTCAACGCCGGCTCGGCGCTGGAAGCCAACGGTTTCGCCGCACTGGCCTTCATCAACACCTTGGTTGCCACAGCCGGTGCGGTGCTGGCCTGGTGTGTGGGTGAAGCGCTGATGCGTGGCAAGGCCTCCATGTTGGGTGCTGCTTCGGGCGCGGTGGCCGGCTTGGTCGCCATCACCCCAGCCGCAGGCAACGTCGGCATCGGCGGCGGTCTGGTGATCGGCCTCGTGGCAGGCTTTGCTTGCCTGTGGGGTGTGAACGGCCTCAAGAAGATGCTGGGTGCTGACGACTCGCTGGACGTGTTCGGTGTGCACGGTGTCGGCGGTATCGTGGGCGCTTTGCTGACCGGCGTGTTCAATTCGCCAGCCTTGGGTGGCCCCAGCGCTGTGGGCGACTGGGTCACCGTGGCCATGGTCACACCCGACGCTTACTCCATCGCTGCGCAAGTGTGGACGCAGGCCAAGGCCGTGCTGCTGACCATCGTCTGGTCGGGTGTGGTCTCTGTGGTGGCCTTCAAGATCGTGGACCTGACCATTGGTCTGCGCGTCACGGAAGAAGAAGAGCGCGAAGGTCTGGACATCTCCTCGCACGGCGAGTCGGCCTACCACGGTTGATGCTCTAGGTGGCGCTCAGCCACCGGCATCCCCTCCAGCCCGCTGCACTTCGGTCAGCGGGCTTTTTTGTGGGTGCGCCTGTCCCGAGTGTCACCTGGGCGGAACATGCCGGATTTTTCACATCCGGCGGCATGGTAAAGTGAATTGTTAAATTTCGCTTTATTTTTATGTCCAACATCCATGAGCAGGCAGGGCCAGAGACGGCTGCCGCAGACCACGACGAGAAAACGGTGGTTCCCCTGAAGATCGAAGATTGGCTCACAGTTATTGTCATGGGGCTGCTGTCACTCATCACCTTTGCCAACGTGCTGGTGCGCTATTTCACTGACCAGTCGTTCGCGTGGACCGAAGAGTTTTCGGTTTTCCTGATGATCGTGCTGGCGCTGGTGGCGGGCTCGGCCTCCGTGGCGCGCAACCGCCAAATTCGCATCGAATACTTTGCCGACAGCGGCTCTGACAAGCGCCAGCGCGCTTTGGCCCGCTTTGGCTCGATCATGGTGTTTTTGCTGTTTGCTTTGATCGCGGTGCTCAGCGCCCGCGTGGTCTGGGACGATTACCGGTTTGGCGAGACCTCGCCGGGCATTGGGGTGCCGCAGTGGTGGTACACCATCTGGTTGCCGGTCATGTCGGTGGCCATTGCCGGACGTGCTCTGGGCCTGTTCATCCGTCGGGGGCGTCGCTCATGATTCCAACGCTCCTGTTTGTGGCTTTTGTGGTCATGATGCTGATGGGTGTGCCCATTGGCGCAGCTTTGGGTCTGGCTGGTGCCGCGTGCATCGCCCTGGCCAACTCGGACGCGCAGTGGTTTGGCCTGTTGGCGGTGCCGCAAAACTTCTACGCCGGCTTGGGCAAATACCCGCTGTTGGCCATTCCCATGTTTGTGCTGGTGGGCTCCATCTTTGACCGCTCGGGCGTGGCGCTGCGCTTGGTCAATTTTGCGGTGGCGATTGTGGGGCGTGGCCCCGGCATGTTGCCCCTGGTGGCGATTGTGGTGGCCATGTTCCTGGGCGGCATTTCCGGCTCGGGTCCTGCCAACGCGGCAGCCGTGGGCGCGGTGATGATCGCGGCCATGTCGCGGGCCGGCTACCCTGCGGCGTTTTCGGCCAGCGTGGTCGGGGCGGCGGCGGCCACCGACATTTTGATTCCCCCTTCGGTGGCCTTCATCGTGTATTCGGTGCTGGTGCCAGGCGCTTCGGTGCCTGCGCTGTTTGCCGCGGGCATGATCCCGGGCATTTTGGCGGGCATCGCCTTGATCGTGCCCACCGTCTGGATGGCTCGCAAACACAAGATGGGTGCGCATGAGGCGAGCTTGCCACGCCCTGAATTGTGGAAAAGTTTTGTGGAAGCCACTTGGGGCCTGGCAGCACCGGTGCTGATTCTGGGCGGCATGCGCGCAGGCTGGTTCACGCCCACCGAAGCCGCTGTGGTGGCGGTGTTCTACGGCCTGTTTGTGGGCATGGTGATTTACCGCACGATCCAGGTGCGCGACCTGTTTGTCATCTTGCGCGAGTCGGGCGAGTTGTCGGCCGTGATCTTGCTGGTGGTGTCGCTGGCGGGCATCTTTGCCTTCTCGTTGTCCACGTTGGGCGTGATCGACCCGGTCACCAAGGCCATTGTCAATTCAGGCTTGGGCGAATACGGCGTGCTGGCGCTCTTGATCCTGATGCTGATCACTGTGGGCATGTTCCTCGATGGCGTGTCGATCTTCCTGATTTTTGTGCCGCTGCTGTGGCCCATCGTGCAGTACTACAAATGGGATCCGGTCTGGTTTGGCGTGATCCTCACGCTCAAAGTAGCGCTGGGCCAGTTCACGCCGCCGCTGGCCGTGAACCTGATGGTGTCTTGCCGCATTGCCGGTGTGCGCATGGAAGAAACCGTGCGCTGGGTCGGCTGGATGCTGTTCTCGATGTTCCTGGTCATGATGGCCGTGATCGCCTGGCCCGAGCTGGCCTTGTGGTTGCCGCGCTATCTGGGCTATTGATTTTCATTTTTTTCAACAAGGAGACAACCATGAAACTTCGTCGTCATTTGCTCAGCTTGCTGGCCGTTGCTGCCGGTTTGGGCGCTTTCACTGCACCGGCCGTGGCCGCTGATTACAAGGCCGAGTACCGCATGTCCTTGGTGTTGGGACCCCCCACACCTTGGGGCCAGGCTGGCAAGATGTGGGCCGACATGGTCAAAGAGCGCACCCAGGGTCGCATCAACATCAAGCTCTACCCCGGCGTGTCCTTGATCCAGGGTGACCAGACCCGCGAATTCAGCGCACTGCGCCAAGGCGTGATCGACATGGCCGTGGGCTCGACCATCAATTGGTCGCCTCAGGTCAAGGAACTCAACTTGTTCTCGCTGCCCTTTTTGATGCCCGATTACGCGGCCATCGACGCGCTGACGCAAGGCAGCGTGGGCACCAAAATTTTCCAGACCCTGGACAAATCGGGCGTGGTGCCTTTGGCTTGGGGTGAAAACGGCTTTCGCGAACTCACCAACTCCAAGCGCCCCATCAAGTCGCCTGCCGATCTGAAGGGCATGAAAATCCGCGTGGTCGGCTCGCCCATTTACTCGGACATGTTCAGTGCCATGGGTGCCAACCCCACACAAATGAGCTGGGCCGACGCGCAGCCTGCGCTGTCCAGCGGTGCTGTGGACGGCCAGGAAAACCCGCTGTTTTTGTTCACTGTGCTGAAAATGCACACCGTGGGTCAGAAGTTCGTGACCACCTGGGGTTATGTGGCCGATCCGCTGATCTTTGTGGTCAACAAGGACATCTGGGCTTCCTGGACGCCGGCTGACCAGGCCATCGTGCGCCAGGCCGCCATCGATGCCGGCAAAGCCGAAATCGCCATCGCCCGCAAGGGTCTGGTCGAGGCCGACAAGCCTGTGCTGAAAGACATTGCCGCGATGGGCGTGACCGTGACGTCGCTCTCCGCCGATGAGCGCGCTGCCTTTGTCAAGGCCACCCGTCCTGTGTACGACAAGTGGAAAAACACGGTGGGCCCCGCCTTGGTGAAAGAGGCCGAAGACGCCATTGCCGCACGCAAGAAGTAAGCGCTTTTTTGCAGCCATAACAAAGCCCCTTTTCAGGGGCTTTGTTTTTGGCTGCTGGGGATGGGCAGCATCAGGCCTTGTGCCGCCCTGATTCAGCGCGATGAAAACGGGTGCCGTTCGCGCCAGATGCGTTCGGCTTCGGCCAGAGCCTGCGGCGTGTCCACATCCAGAATGCAGCCAACATCGTCCAGGTCGATCAGCTGAGTGCCGTAAAGCTGCAGCACGCTTTTGGCGCCTTCGTCGCCTGTCAGGGCCAGCAGCGCATCGCGGCAAATCGCCCCAAAGCCGACCGGGTGGCCGCGCTGGCCGTTGACACAGGGCACCACCACCGATGGCGTGCGCAGTGCCTGCGCCACGCGGCGCAATGTTTCGGGCTGGATCAGCGGCAGGTCGGCGGGCAAGATCAGCCAGCCATGGGCATGGGCCGTGGCGGTCACGCCGGTGGCGATGCTGCTGCCCATGCCCTGTTTTGGCAAGTGCGCGGTGTGCTCGGGCTCCACCACATGCCAAGGCAAGCCGCTGGCTTGCACGGCGGCCAGAACATGCGCCCGAACGGTCTGCTGGCCCAAAAGCGCATCCAACTTGTGATGCAAACCCCCGGCTGCGCGAAAGCGTTCGCCCCGCCCGGCGGCCAGCACGATGACCACGGGCGTGTTGGTCTCACTCACACCGGACACGTCGGCTGGTGCCCGTCGGCGGGCGTTGTGCCCTCTGCCGTGAAGGCGCTCATGGCGTCGGACACGCCCTTGTTTTTGACCTGCACGATTTCCGCGATGATCGACACCGCGATTTCGGCAGGCGTTTTCGCGCCCAGGCGCAAACCCACCGGTCCGTGCAAGCGGGCCAGCGCCTGCTCACTCATGTCAAAGTGTTCGGCCAGCCGCTGTTTGCGCGCTTGCTGGTTGCGCCGGGAGCCGAGTGCGCCGACATAAAACGCGCTCGAGTTGAGCGCGGACAGCAGCGCCATGTCATCGAGCTTGGGGTCGTGCGTCAGGGCCACGATGGCGGTGTGCGCATCGGGCTTGAGCGCCAGCACCTCGTCGTCGGGCATGCCGCTCAGGTGCGTCACGCCGGGCAGGTGCCAGGCGGCGGTGTATTCCTGGCGCGGCTCGCACACCAGCACCTCAAAGTCCAGCATTTGCGCCATCTGCGCCAAGGACTGGCTCAGCTGTCCGGCGCCAATCAGCAACAGCCGCCAGCGCGGGCCAAACAAGGTGGTCAACGTCTCCCCGTCAAATGCCAAGGTTTCGGTGCGCTCGGCCGAGCGCAGTTGCACTTGGCCATCGCGCAGCGTCAGGCGGCGTGCCACCAGCTGGTGGTCGTTGGTGCGCTGCAAGACCTGTTCGATCCAGCCTGTGTCCATGACCGGCTCTTGCACCAGGCGCAAGGTGCCGCCGCAGGGCAGCCCAAACCGGGAAGCCTCTTCCTTGGTGACGCCATAAGCGACCATGCAGGGGCGTTGCAAGTCGGCGTATTCACCCGCCCGAATGCGGGCGATCAGATCGTCTTCGACGCAGCCGCCCGACACCGAGCCGCTGACGCCGCCATCGTCACGCACGGCCAGCAAGGCCCCGGGAGGCCTGGGCGCGCTGCCCCAAGTCTCCACCACGGTGACCAAAGTGACTTGGTGACCGGCCATTTTCCAGACCAGCACGTCCGACAAAACCCGAAGGTCCAGACTTTCCATGTGCGGTCCTTCAGGCGTGAGGCGATGCGTTGCCCAGACGGCGCTGGCAGCGTGTGCGCGGAACATGGGGTGGCAAAAACAGGCTCATGTGGAGGCTCCTTGCAGTGGTTTTAACATGAACGCTGGGGCTCGACTGTCAACCTGGCGCGCCAGGCGGCGCAGTGGTGACGGTACGAAATGGTGGGCTGCACGCCCGGCTTCTTTTGAGCGAAGACCTGTCCCCAACAAGCCACGGCAGCACCCGCCGGGGCAAAATAAAGACCCCGCTCCAAAACACCCCAGCCCATGACACTTTCCAGCCCGTTTGAATGGACAGCCATCACCTCAGAGCCTGACGGCCTGAGCGAGTCCCCCTTTTGGCACCCGCAAGAGCAAAAACTCTATTGGGTGGACATTCCCGGTCGGCGCATCGCGCGTGTGGCGGTGCGGGGGCTGAAGGCGCAAGGCCCTGTTGAATACTGGCCCATGGCCGAAGAGCCGGGCTGCATTGCGCCGGTGAAGGGGAACGAACAAAGCGGCGCTTTGGTGATCGCTTTGCGCGATGGCATCTATCTGGCACACGCTTGGGGCGGCCCGCTGCAACGGCTGGCCGCTGCGCCCTATGACACCACCCAGCTGCGCTTCAACGATGGCAAGTGCGATCCGCAGGGCCGCTTTTGGGCAGGCAGTTTGTATGAGCCGAAAGATCAGGCGCTGGGCGTCCTTTACATGCTGGACGGCAATGGCCTGCACGCCATGCAAGGCGGCGTGAAGGACGGCGTGGTGACGGCCAACGGCCTGGCCTGGTCACCCGACGGCCGCACCGTCTATTGGGCCGACACCGCCGCCCACCAGGTTCGGGCGTTTGACTTTGATGCGGCCACCGGCCAACTGAGCGCCGGGCGCGTGTTCCACCAAATGGGCCCCAAGCCCGCAGGCTGGGTCTGGGGCGGCGACACGCCCGATACGCCCGGGTATGGTGGCCGCCCCGACGGCGCTGCTGTGGACAGTGAAGGCTGTTACTGGAGCGCCCAATACGAAGGCCAGCGCCTGCTGCGCCTGTCGCCCAGTGGCCAAGTGCTGGCCGAGGTGAAAACCCCTGTGCCATGCCCGACCATGCCCTGCTTTGGCGGGCCAGACCTCAAAACCCTGTTCATCACCACCTCTCGTCAAGGGCGCAGTGCGCAAGAGCTGGCGCAGTACCCCAAGGCGGGGTGTGTGTTTGCGATGCGGGTGGAGGTGGCAGGGTTGGGGGTGAATGGGTTTGCGGCAGTTTGACGTTGGCGCGGCGTGAAGCGTGAGGCATGAGGTCTTTGTAGACACCGCGCAATTTCCCACAACCCCCCCGTTCAAAAAATTCACGCGCTCGTCCAAGGCCGGGGGTTACCATCTTGGCCCATGGAAGCTCAACTCAATTCCCTCATCGACGCCGTGCGCCAAGCGGGTGCGGATGGCCGCACCCTGCGCCTGCGTGGCGGTGGCAGCAAAGACTTTTGGGGCCAAAGCCTCACGGGCGATGTGCTCGACACCCGCGTTTACCGGGGTATCGTCAGTTACGAACCCAGTGAATTGGTCGTCACGGTGCGCTGCGGCACACCACTGGCTGAGCTGGAAGCCGCTTTGGCCGAAAAAGGCCAGTGTTTGGCGTTTGAGCCGCCGCACTTAGGCCCTGGTGCCACCGTGGGCGGCATGGTGGCTGCTGGTTTGAGCGGCCCGGCCCGCGCCACCGCAGGCGCTGTCCGCGACTACGTGTTGGGTGCGCGCTTCATCAACGGTTTGGGCGAGCACCTGACCTTTGGCGGCCAGGTCATGAAAAACGTGGCCGGCTACGACGTCAGCCGCCTGATGGCGGGCAGCTGGGGCACTTTGGGCCTGATCACCGAAGTCAGCCTGAAAGTGCTGCCTGTGGCCCCGGCCGAGGCCACGCTCATGTGCGCGGGCTTGCCGCAAAAAGCAGCGCTCGATTTGCTGCACCGTTGGGGTGGGCAACCCTTGCCCTTGAACGCCAGCGCCTGGGTGCGCGACACCACGGCCCAGCCGGTGGCCGATTATTTGTTTGTGCGTTTGCGTGGCGCGGTGGCGGCGGTGCAGTCGGCCACGGCCCGGATGGGGGCCGACGCCCAGGCTTTGGGTGCGCAAGTGACCTTGATGGACAAGGCCGAAGCCGCGCAAGACTGGCGTGCCAGCGGTGAGCAAACCCTGCAATTCTTTGAGACTCCTGCGCCCGACGCTTGCTTGTGGCGCCTGTCGGTGCCGCAGACTGCACCTGTGCTGGATGTGCCTGGCTTGGACCATCCTTCCCAATACATCGAATGGCAAGGCGCGCAGCGCTGGTTGTGGGCCCCGGCCTCGGCGGCTGTGGCCTTGCGTGAACTGGCGCAATCGGTGGGTGGTCATGCCAGCCTGTTCCGCGCCAGCGCCGCCCATGCAGAGGTCGACAAAATCGCGGGGGTGAACACCCCGCTCGATGCCGTGCAGCAACGCGTTCAGCAGCAACTGCAAAAACAGCTCGACCCGAAAGGCGTGTTCGCCACCGGCCGCTTGCACCCCCTCTGAGGCGAATCGTCATGCAAACCAATCTCGCCCCCGAATACCAAAACACGCCTGAAGGCATTGAAGCCGAAGCCATCTTGCGCAAGTGCGTGCACTGCGGCTTTTGCACCGCCACCTGCCCCACCTACCAGCTGCTGGGCGACGAGCTGGACGGCCCGCGTGGCCGCATCTATTTGATGAAGCAGATGCTGGAAGGCGAAACGCCCACGCGCAAAACCCAGATGCACCTGGACCGGTGCCTGACCTGCCGCAACTGCGAAAGCACCTGCCCCAGCGGCGTGCAATACGGCCACCTGGTCGACATCGGCCGCAAGCTGGTGGATGCCAAAGTCGAGCGCCCCGCAGGCGAAAAGCTGGTGCGCTGGGCGCTCAAAGAAGGCCTGCCGTCGCCCCTGTTTGCGCCCGCCATGAAGATGGGCCAAATGGTGCGCGACCTGCTGCCCGACAACCTGAAAGCCAAAGTGCCCGCGCCACAAGACGCTGGTGCCTGGCCTACCCGCCAGCATTCCCGCAAGGTGCTGATGCTGGCCGGTTGCGTGCAGCCGAGCATGAGCCCCAACATCAACACCGCCACCGCCCGTGTGCTCGATGCCGCTGGTATCCAGACCGTGACCGCTGAAAAGGCCGGTTGCTGCGGCGCGGTCAAGTTCCACCTCAACGACCACGACGGCGGCAAAGACCACATGCGCGCCAACATCGACGCCTGGTGGCCGCTGGTGGAGAGCGGCGATGTCGAAGCCATCGTCATGAACGCCTCGGGCTGTGGCGTCATGGTCAAGGACTATGGCCACGTGCTCAAAGATGACCCGCAGTACGCCGACAAAGCCGCCCGCATCGGCGCGCTGACCCGCGATTTGAGCGAGCTGCTGCCCGAGCTGGTTCCTTTACTGAAAGACCGATTGAAGCCCGAAGCCCTGCAAGCCGCAGGTCTGCAGGCCTATCACCCGCCCTGCACGCTGCAACATGGCCAGCAACTCAAAGGCGGTGTTGAAAAGCACTTGGGCGATTTGGGCTTCCAGATCAAGGTCACGGCCAATGAATCGCACCTGTGCTGCGGCTCGGCCGGCACCTACAGCGTGCTCAATCCCACACTGTCCAAACAACTGCGCGACCGCAAACTGGGTCACCTGAACGCGCTGGAGCCGCAAGGCGTGCTGAGCGCCAACATCGGCTGCATCACCCACCTGCAAAGCGGCAGCGGCCTGCCGGTGCGTCATTGGGTGGAGTTGGTGGATGAGGCGCTGAATAAGACTTCTTGAAAAATCAAAACAACACAAAAATTAACTTCTGTTAAAGTTTGTGTTATGCCAAAGCCATCTCTAGCTGCCGACCAACTGCCCGCATCCGCAGCCAAAGCGCTGCGGGATTTGGGTGAAAACCTCGCGCTGGCACGTCAGCGCCGCAAGGAAAGTCTGCGCGCTTGGGCCAGTCGCATGGCGGTGTCGGTGCCCACACTCATCCGCATGGAAAAGGGCGACCCGTCGGTGGGCATGGGGGTGTACGCCACGGCGCTGTGGCTCATGGGCCGCCACGCGGCCCTGCCTGAAGTGGCCGCTCCTGCGCAAGACTTGAACGCGTTGGAGCAAGACATCGAGGCTGTGCGCCAGCGCGGTCGGCGCATGTCGCGCAAGACGGAGGACGTGTTGAAAACTGCTTCTGTCAACCTTGATGCAGCATAAGTCTATGATCTGATGATGCTTAAAAAATTTGCATTTATTGTTAAAGCCCCGGGCTATTCTGCTGAGAAACACAGCACGGAACTTTCTTCAGCGCATTTTTCAACGCGTATTGTGGGCGTTGCGCATTTGGATGAAGCGATTGTGATGGCTCGTAAGTTGATCGATGAGGGCGTTCAATTGATAGAGCTGTGTGGTGGTTTTAGCCAAAACGATAGGGCGGCGCTTCAGGATCAAACTAATCACAAAATCCCTGTGGGCGTTGTGATGTACACGCCAGATCAGGAAGCAGAGCTGTCAAAACTATTTGGTTAATTGGCCGATTTGGCTCGGAGTAGAAATGGCCGCCTAGCGCATCCCGATCAAGTGCGTGTGCAGCAGTAAGATTTGTTCAGTCGCTTGAATGTGTGCCCTGCGGACATGGATGTGTTGGCGCAGTATCTGGACGGGCCGCATTTGAGTGAACAGCGGCGCGAGATTTTATGAAATGCGCGATGTCCACCTCTGCCAAACCCGCCTGAAATCCCGAGCCGAAGAAAAGCCGCAGGCTTCAGCCAGTTGTTCTTGTGTCAGGGCCGGATGGTGTGCCAACAGCTCTTGCGCCCGTGCCATCCGCAGTTGTTGCTGGTAGTCCACCACGCTGATGCCGGTGTGTTGCATGAATAGGCGCGACAAATGGCGGGGACTCACGCAGGCCGTGTCGGCCAGCTCGGCCAATGACCAGCGGCGGGCCGGGTCCTGGCTCAGGCTTTGTGCAACAGCGTCTTGCATCCGGTGCACTGCCGGGTGCATGTGGTTGCGGTGCGCCAGCCAAGGTGACAGCTGTGGATCATTCGGACCACGTCGGGTGTACATCACCAGCCTGCGCGCCACTTGGGCGGCCAGTGCAGCGCCGGCCACCTGTTCGACGATGTAGAGCGCCAAATCAATGCCGGTGGTGATGCCTGCGCTGGTCAGCACCTGCCCGTCATGCACAAAAATCCGGTCGGCTTGCACTTGCGCAGTGGGGGCCAGGGTTTGCAGGTCGGCGATCAGGCTGTGGTGGGTGGTGCAGCGCAGGCCATCCAGTCGGCCCGCCATGGCCAAGAGCAAAGCACCTGAACAAATGCTGGCCAGACGCGTGTCGGGTTGCGGTGCCGTTTGCAACCAGCGCACCACTTGCCGGGCTGCTGGGGTGGCGTAGTCTTCGCGCTCGTGGCTGTTGCCGGTGATCAGCACCAGACTGCCCGGTGGCAGCTGTGCGGCCAGGGGTGCCAGCCCACCCAGTTGTGTGCCCAGCGATGTGGGCACATCGGCCAGCGGCCCGCAGGTGTGCAGCGTGAGCGGCGCGCCCATGTCACGTGCCATGCGCAGTGCCTCGGCCGGGCCGGCGTAGTCGAGCATCAACACGCCGGGCGTGATGACCAGATAAACCGACAGATTCAGGTTTTGCATGCCCAGCGCTTCAGCAAAGCTTGGAGCAGTGGCTGTCCAAACACGTTCATCAGCAGGCCCAGCATGAGCAAAGCGCCACCGGCCCAATGCAGTGGCCCCAGCGCTTCGCCAAACACCAGCCAGCCTGTGCTCAGGCCCACCAGCGGCACCAGCAGGGTGAATGGGGCCACGCGGTGCGTGGGGTAGCGGCTCATCAAATAGGTCCAGAGGCCGTAGCCCAGCAAGGTGGCCATGCCGGCCAGATAAGCGACAGCGGCCAGCGTGCCCGCCGTCAAATGGGTGAGCGATTGCACGATGGCCTCGGGCCCCTCCAGCCACAGCGACAAACCCAGAAACGGCAGTGGCGGCACCAGGCTAGCCCACACCACAAACGCCAATTGGTTCATGGGGCCGTATTGGCTAACCAGCCGCGTGACGATGTTGCCGCAGGCCCAAGACAGTGCCGCCAACAGCGTGAGCCCAAAGCCCAGTAGCGGCAAGCTGGCCCCTGAGGCCAGCGTCCCATGCGCCACGCCAATCAGCACCAAACCGGCCAAGGCCAGCAAGAGGCCCGCCATCTGGTGTGCTTGCCATTGCTCGCGCAGCCACCAGCTGGCCAGCAGCAAGGTGAAAAACGATTGCGACTGCAACACCAGCGACGCCAGCCCCGAGGGCATGCCCACATGGATGGCGCTGAACAAAAACGCAAACTGCCCCAGCGAAATCGTCAGGCCATAAGCCAGATACCAGCGCAATGGCACACGCGGGGCCTTGAAAAACAACACAGCCGGAAACGCCGCCAACATGAAGCGCAGCGCCCCCAGCAGCATGGGCGGTACACCGACCACGCCGACTTTGATAACCGCAAAATTCACGCCCCACACCACGATCACCAGCAAGGCCAGTGACAGGTCTTTGGGGCGCATGGGCAGAGCGCTCATGCTTTGTGCTCGGCGCTGACTGCTGGGCAGCCTTGGGGCTTGAACACCCGTTCAGTAGAGGCTGGGTTTTTGCTCAGCTTGGACGCAGGCCGCACCGGACGGCGCACCAGCTCGCCACCGCAGTTGGGGCAGATGCCCTGCAAATGGTTGTCGGCGCACTCGGCGCAAAAGGTGCATTCAAAGGAGCAGATGCGTGCATCGAGCGCCGCAGGCGGCAGGTCGCGGTTGCAGCATTCACAGTTGGGGCGCAGTTGGAGCATGGTGGTGTCGTGCAGAGTTTCAGAGGCTGGACAGGCAAGTATCCACGGTCACGATGCGTGCGAAGCGATCGGCCAAGACCAGCTCGGTGCGTGTGGTGATGTCTTGGGCGCTGAAAGTCTGGCCTGTGCCCGCGTGGGTCATGGGAAAGGTCAGGGTCGCCTCGGACACAAAGTCCACCGCATAGCCCAGGTCCGAGCCGACCCGTGCCGTTGTTTCGCAGCACTGCTCGGTGCGGATGCCGCTGATGATGAGGCGCTGCACGCCGTGCCTGCGCAACCACAAATCGAGCCCGGTGTCGGTGAAGGCGTTGTGCGTGTGTTTGGTCAGGGTGACGGCGGGATCGCCGGGCAGCCAGTCAAAGGGCCGGACAAGACCAGACGCCACTTGGAACGGTGCATCGTCGTCCACATGCAGGATGTGAACCACAGGCACCTGGGCCTTGCGGCACCCGGCTTCCAGTCGGAGCAACGACTGCTGAAACGGCGTTACATGGCCCAAAGACCAGTAGGGCATGTGCATGAACGATTGCTGCACGTCGATGACAAGCAGGGCGGATTGGGGTGTTGAGGTGTGGGTCATGGCAGGCATGTGCAGTGGATGGACATGCAGCCATTGTGCGAACAGGGCCAGACATTGGACAGGGCTAGGTCAGACCAAGATGGGACAAAAAAGGACAAGCCTCCTGACACCCCGTTGTCAGTACCCCTCAGGCAAAGTCCTTCCCAGTGCACAGACGGTCTGCGCACATTCAGGGAGAAAGAAAAAATGAAAAAAGTAATCGACTGGTTTGAAATTCCGGTGAACGATGTGCCGCGTGCGCAGGCGTTTTACGAAGCGGTGTTGCAAACGACCTTGCAACGTGAGCGCTATGCCGGACCGGGCATGCAGATGGCGGTGTTTCCGGGTGAAGGCGATGCCGTCAAAGGCGCGCTGATGTCGGGGCATCCGGCTTTGCAGGTGGGCGCTTGTGGCTCCTTGGTGTATTTGCATGCGAGGCCATCGCTCGATGCCACCTTGCAGCGCGTTGAGGCGGCGGGCGGGCAGGTGCTCATGGGCCGCGTGGCCTTGCCCGAGGGGCTTGGTTTCATGGCGCACATGCGCGATGTGGACGGCAACCGCGTGGGGCTGCACGCCTATGCGTGATCCGGGCCTAAACTGCCGACCTTTGCCTGCCCTTGGATGGATTGACCATGCGCCGCGCTGACCGCCTTTTCCAGATTGTTCAACTCATCCGGGGACGCCGCCTGACCACAGCCCAGTGGTTGGCCCGGCGGCTGGAGGTGTCCGAGCGCACGGTTTACCGTGATGTGGCTGACCTGCAATACCAGGGCGTGCCGATTGAGGGTGAGGCCGGTGTGGGCTACTGCCTAGGCGAAGGTTTTGACCTGCCACCGCTGATCTTCACTCCGCAAGAGGCGCAGGCCCTGGTGGTGATGACGCGGGTGGCTCAGCAGTGGCTGGACCCGGCACTGGCCCGCGCCAGCGAGTCGGCTTTGTCACGCGTGCTGAGTGTGTTGCCCCCAGACCAGCGTCATGCCGCGCAACACACGCCGGTGTACTCACCGCCTTGGGGCCTCACGGCCGAGCAGCAGCCGCACTTGCAACTTTGGCGCGAAGCCACACAGGGCCTGCACAAGCTGGCGCTGGTATACAACGATGCGCAAGCGCGCACGAGCGAGCGCACGGTGTGGCCCTTGGGCAGTTTTTTCTGGGGCGCAGTCTGGACTTTGGTGGCCTGGTGCGAAAAGCGCCAGGCTTTCCGCAGTTTTCGCCTGGACCGCATCCAGTCGGTGACGGCATTGCCGGACACGTTCAAGTTGTCTGATGGGCAACGTTTGATGGACTACTTGCGCCAGCAAGGCGTGGACCCGCAAGCCTTGGCGGATGGACGATGACAAGGAGTTTTCATGAAAGTGATGGAGATCAATGGGTTGACCGTGCAAGGTCTGGTCGTGCGCACGCGCAACGCAGACGAAGCGCAGCCTTCTACCGCACGCATCGGCACTCTCTGGGCCGAATTCGGTCAGCAGATTGCCTCTCGCCTGGCACCCGGGGCGCTGGCGTATGGCGTTTATCACCACTACGAATCGAACGCCGATGGCTTTTTTGATGTGCTGGCAGGAGTCGATGCACAGTCGCTCCCCTTGGGGGATGCGTCTGAGCTGACTCGTGTGGACATCGCGAATGGCCCGTATCTGGTGTTTGAAGCGCACGGTGCCATGCCCCAGGCGGTGATCGAGGCCTGGGGGCGTATCTGGCGCTACTTTGCTGATTCCAAGTGTTTGCATCAACGGGCGTACACCACGGATTTTGAGCGTTACCAGGCCGATGGGCAGATCGATATTTGCATCGCTGTGCTGCCGTCATGAACTACTGGATCGGTGTGGTCAGCCGTTCGCATGTCTTGCGCGGGGTGGCCGGCGGTTTTGCGCAGATGAACCACGGCAAGCAGGCCCCGCTCAGGCGCATGAAGGCGGGTGATGGCCTGATTTATTACTCACCGCGTGAGGCGTATCCCGATGGTGCGCCTTTGCAGGCGTTCACCGCTTTGGGTTTCATCCGATCGGGCGATGTGTATGCACACGACATGACACCCGATGGCGTGCCGGGGTTTGTGCCGTGGCGCATCGATGTGGACTACCAAGCGGTGCAACGTGCTCCCATCAAGCCCTTGATTGGACAACTGGATTTCATCACCGACAAAACCCACTGGGGTGCCGCTTTTCGGTTTGGGCAGGTCAAGATCAGTGAGGCTGATTTCAGGCGAATTGCTGAGGCCATGGGTTGTGGCGAGCTGCCAGCAGCCGTTTCTGCGTCGTCGACATGGGAGATTGAACGGAGTCTGCCAGTGCAGGCAAAGCTGTTTTAAGCCGCTTTAGCCTGCCAGCGCCGCCTCAACGTCCTTGGCGATCTTCTCGGGTGCGTCCTGGGGTGCGTAGCGCTTGATCACGCGCCCGTCTTTACCCACCAGGAACTTGGTGAAGTTCCATTTGATGGCTTTGCTGCCCAGAATGCCGGGCGCTTCCGCCGTGAGCCATTGGTAAAGCGGGTGGGCAGCGTCGCCATTGACCTTGATTTTGCTCATCATCTGGAAGCTCACGCCGTAGTTCTTTTGGCAGAAGTTGGCGATCTGCGCATCGTCGCCGGGGTCCTGGCTGGCGAACTGGTTGCACGGGAAGCCCAGCACCACCAGGCCTTTGTCGCCATAAGTTTTGTGCAGCTTCTCCAGTCCGGTGAACTGGGGCGTGAAACCGCAGGCGCTGGCGGTGTTGACGATCAACATCACCTGGCCTTTGTATTGGCTCAGGGGGACGGGCTGGTTCTCGATGCTCTGGGCTTCAAAATCGTAGAGGCTCATGAAATTCTCCGTCTGAGTGGGTGGCAAAAGCGCTGGTGCGAAACTTGGGGCCATGAATGACCGAACGGATCAGTTCTGTGATCCAAAAACAAACTGGTCAATGGCCGTATAGGCCTCTTCAGCTGCGCCGTAAAACATGTGAAAGCCTGAACCGCACGGGTTGAGCGGCTGTGATTCACCACCCTTGATCAAGACGTAGGCGGTTTTCAATGGGTTGGACTTTTGCTGTTGGTCGAAGACGGCTTTTGCTCTGGCTGGCATGGACTTGGGGCACTGTTCTTTTTCGTGAGCCAAAAAGAGTATGGGCAATTTGGTTTTTTCGTTAAAGTCTGCGCCACTGCGACCCGAGCTAAAAATCGCACCGGCAATCAGATCTTCCCTCTGATTTTTTTGCAGCATCTTGTAAAACTCCGTGATGCTGACGGCGCCGTTGCTGTGCCCCATGATCCAAACGGGCAAGGCGTATTGCTCCTTGAAGTGGCGCACAACGCTCTCGATGCGGAGCAAGTGCTCGCTGCTTTGACGTGCAGTGGGGTAGTCTGTTCCGGGCAGGTTGACCGGGGAATCAAATACCACCACATTGAACGCGCCGCGGGTTAACTTGGGGTCACTTAACGGCTTAAGTGTGTTGCCGTAAAAGCCTCCCAAATTGGTACGGTCGGGGGTGATTCCCAGTCGCCCTTCACCACCGGGAATAAAAATCAATGTGGCTTTGGCTTGTTTGGCTGGCCATAAAAAATTGAGCGTTGGCGCATCACTGAACTGAATGCTCTTTTCTTTGAACTCGACGCTCACCACCTCTGATTGAGCCGATGTGTGCGCCATGAACACGATCCAAAAAGCCAAAATTTTCAGCATAGATTTCCAATCAAGCGATGGGGCTGACAACAACCATTTGACTGCGCGTCCTCAGTCAGACCGATGACCCGGTATGCCCACCGACAGCAAAGCTGCCAGCAAGATCAGTGACCCACCCAACAACGTCCGGCTTTCCCAGTCCGACGCGCCGAGCATGACCGACGACACGCTGGCAAACAGCACCTCGGACAGCATGACCAGCGCCGTGGTGTGTGCTGCCAGGCGGGCCGCACCGTATTGCAGTGCCAGGTTGCCCAGCAAGAACGACAGGCCCAGCAGGGCGACATAGGGCAGCCAAGCCCAAACGGGGGCTTGGCCGTTATGAACGATCCCGGTGGCCAGACCAATCAAGGCCGCCAGGGTGGCCATGACCGCACCACCCCCAAACATGGCCAGTGTGCGCGATGCGCTGGGGGTGTCTTTGAGCTTGAGCAGCAAGGCATTGGTCACGGCAAAAGTGAAGCCGCTCACCAGTGCCAGCACATCGGCCAGGCTTTCTGGCACAGGCCAGGGTGTTTCGGGCGTTTTGAGCACGATGAACAAGCCTGTCAGCGCCAGCGCCAAGCGCACAAGCGCCATGCGGCTGGGTTTTTCATCCAGGAGCCACCAGGCGATGAGCACCGACCAGGCGGGCATCAGGTAAAAAAGCAAGACCACGCGCACCACGTCGCCCACCGTGACCGCCCAGTTGAAGCCGACGTTGGTCAGCCCGGAAGCCAACAAGAGAACCCACAAGCCAGGGTGCTGCCGCCAGCTGATCCGTTGCCCTGTTTTCCATAGCCACAAGGCGATGGACACAAACACAAAGGCGTAAACCAAAGCCGTGGCCCACAGCGGGTGCAGACCTTGGGCTTCGAGTTGTTTGAAGGGCCACCAGCACACGCCCCAGGCAAAAGCGTTGAACAGCAGTCCGGCTACAGCCAGACTTTTGGGGGAGGTTTGGCCCATGCGGGAAGGGCGTTTCAGGACAGATCGTTGGGCGTGTCTGTGGCTGCAGCGCTTTGGCGCTTGCGCCACCAGCGCCAGCCCAGCCAAGCCACACCCAAGCCCAGCAAGGCAAAAATGCCGTGTTGGAACTGGCGCAGAACGGCGAACATCCAGTCCCAGTTTTGTGCGCCAAAGTAACCCAGGTACACCCAGATCGGCACGCTGATCAGGGCAGCAAAGCCGTCCATCAGAAACCAGGTCGGGAAAGTCACTCGGTGGCTCATGCCGGCGGAAAAGAAAACCGGAGTGCGCAGGCCGGGCAGGAAGCGGGCCACGAACATGACCCATTTGCCGTATTTGTGGAAGGCGTCTTGCGCGCTGGCAAAGCGCTCGGGGGTCAGAATTTTGCGAAAACCAGGCAAGCGCGAGATGCGCTGGCCGTACAGGCGGCCCAGGGTGAACATCATGCCGTCACCAATCATCACACCCGCCATGCCCACGGCAAACATGGTGTGCACGTCGGCGTGGCCCAGCCCGGCGATGACGCCGCCGGTGACCAGAGTCACGTCTTCGGGCACAGGAATACCAAAGCCACAAATCAAGAGCATCACGAAGACAGCCCAGTAGCCGTACTCGGTGAAGATGGGCATCAAAAACTGAAAAACTTCCATGGATTACAAGGTTCAGCCAGCGCCTGAACGGTTCAGGCGGAATGCTCGGGGTTAACAGGCAGCGGGCCAGTGTAAAGCATTTGCAAGCCCCTTCCTGCGTGGGGAAAGGGTGTGTTTACCCGATGGTTTTTGGGTTTTTATGCCGTGTGGCCGTCTCTGTTGCTGCACAGGTGTGACTTGGTTTTGTCATGGCTGCGTCATGGTGCCGACATGGCCGGTTTTTAAGCTTGGCGGTATCACTTTTCCATGGAGATGACCTTGACCACCCTCTTGCCCCAACGTTTCAACACCACCATCGCGGCCATCATGCTCGTGACCGCAGCGGCCTGGTCTGTGCAAGCGGCGGCTCAAACGTCTTTCCCCGCCACTCTGGCCGGGCATGCCGTGCTGCCTGCCATGAGCCTGATCCCCGCGCCCAAGGATGCCCCGGCCGATTTGCAGGTCAGCGGAAAATTCACCACGGGCCAGCGGGTTGAGAAAATCGGCAGCGTTGAAGGCTTGTCCGCTGGTCGCCCGACCGGCGTGTTTTTGCCCTTCAAGGGCCAGCCCGCACAAGGCCATTCAGGCATCAAACGCATGGCCGACGGCAGCTACTGGCTGCTAACCGACAACGGTGCGGGCGCCAAAGCCAATTCGCCGGACTTCATGCTGTACCTGAACCAGTACAAGGTTGATTTCAAAACCGGGCAGTTCAAGCGCCTGCGCACCGTGTTTTTGCACGACCCGGACAAAAAAGTGCCGTTTCGCATCGTCCACGAAGGCACGAAGCAGCGCTATCTGACGGGCTCGGACCTGGACACCGAAAGTTTCCAGTTCGCCGGTGGCGCGCTGTGGATCGGTGATGAGTTTGGCCCTTTCCTGGTCAAGGCCGACCTGAACGGCAAAGTGCTGGCGGTGTTTGAAACGCAAGTGGACGGCAAAGTGGTGCGCTCGCCCGACCACCCGGCAGTGACCACCCCGGGTGCGCCGGATCAGGCCGTGAAATTCCAGGTGCGCCGCTCCAAGGGCTTTGAAGGCATGGCAGCTTCCAAAGACGGCAGCAAGTTGTATGCACTGCTCGAAGGTGCTTTGTGGGATGAAACCACCAAAGCCCCCGAAACACTGGACGGCAAGCAGTTCCTGCGCGTGCTCGAATTTGATGTGAAAGCCGAAAAATGGACCGGTCGTCACTGGAAATACGTGATGGAAGCCAAGCACCACGCCATCGGCGACTTCAACATGATCGACGAGAGCACGGGTCTGATCATTGAGCGTGACAACGGCGAAGGCACACCCGACAAGGCCTGCCCCGCAGACATCAAGCGGACCGATTGCTTCCACGATTTGCCCCAGTTCAAGCGGGTCTACAAAGTCGAGCTGACCGAGGCCAACGTGGGCGGCCCGCTGCGCAAGATCGGCTACATCGACCTGATGAACATGCAGGACCCGAACAAGCTGGCCCGCAAGCCACGGGTCAACGGGGTGTTGAGCCTCCCCTTCTTCACCATTGAAAACGTGGATGTGGTGGACGCCACCCACATCGTGGTGGGCAATGACAACAACTTGCCGTTTTCCAGCAGCCGCGACCCCAACAAGGCCGACGACAACGAGTTGGTCTTGCTGGAAGTGGGCGACTTTTTGAAAGCCCGCTGATCCGTTGCGGTGCAAGGTGGGTCTGCTGACGACGCCACGCTTTCAGGGCCGGTGAAGCTGGCATACTTCACCGGCTCTTTTCACGTTTGCTCCCATGCCCCGTCCGATACAAGCCACCATCCACACCGCCGCCCTGCGCCACAACCTTGGTGTCGCGCGCCAAGCCGCGCCCGACGCCCAAGCCTGGGCGGTGGTCAAGGCCAATGCCTATGGGCACGGCATCGAGCGGGTGTTTGAAGGCTTGCGCGGCGCGGATGGTTTTGCCTTGCTCGACTTGAACGAGGCCGAGCGGGTGCGCGCCATGGGCTGGCGCGGCCCCATTTTGTTGCTCGAAGGCGCTTTTGAGGCGCGCGATCTGGAGCTGTGTTCGCGCCTGCACCTGTGGCACACGGTGCACTGCGATGAGCAGATCGACATGCTGGCGCTGCACAAGACGCACGAGCCGCACCGGGTGTTTCTCAAAATGAATTCGGGCATGAACCGGCTGGGCTTTAGCCCGCAGCGTTACCGCTCGGCTTGGACCCGCTTGAATGCCTTGCCGCAGGTGGACGAAATTTCGCTCATAACGCACTTCAGTGATGCCGATGGCCCCAAGGGTATCGCCGCGCAGATGGCCCGCTTTGAAGAAGCCACCCGCGACTTGCCCGGCGAGCGCAGTGTCAGCAACAGCGCCGCCACTTTGCGCCACGCGCAAGAGCCGGCAGTGAAAGCCGACTGGATTCGCCCCGGCATCGCCGTGTATGGCAGCGCGCCCGACTTTCCCGAGCACAGCGCCGCGCATTGGGGTCTGCAGCCCGCCATGAGCCTGAACGCCCGGGTCATCGCCGTGCAGCAGTTGCAAGCCGGTGACAGCGTGGGCTATGGCTCCAGTTTTGTCGCAGATCAGCCCATGCGCATTGGCGTGGTGGCTTGCGGCTATGCCGACGGCTACCCGCGCATTTGCCCCACCGGCACGCCTGTGCTGGTCGATGGCCTGCGGGGCCGCACCGTGGGGCGGGTCAGCATGGACATGCTGACGGTGGACCTGAGCCCCTTTCCGGATGCGGGTGTGGGCAGCCAGGTCACGCTGTGGGGGCAGGCCGATGGCGGTGCGGGGCTGAGCATTGACGAAGTGGCGCAGGCCGCGGGCACCGTGGGCTATGAGCTGATGTGTGCGCTGGCGCAGCGTGTGCCAGTGGTCACGGCAGACTGAGCGTCCACCGCGTCGCAAAAGACAGAAAGCAAGGCCGCAAGTCATGCCGTGAGTCGGCTTGCTGCGCGAGTGACAAGCCTGCCGGGGCCTTGGGCTGACAATGGTGCCATGCCCCACCGCACCCCTTTACACCGACACGACCAACGAGCCTTGCTCGTGGCTTTGGTGCTGATCGTCATCTGGGGAGGCAACTTCACCCTCCAAAAGTACCTGTTCGGGCTGATTTCGCCCGGTGGTTTTTTGTGGGCACGTTACCTGATCATGCCGCTGTGCGCTCTGGCCTTGATGCGCTGGCGTTTTGGTGTCTGGTTGCCGCCTTTGCCCCGCAAGGATGGGCTGCACATGGCGTGGTTGGGCTTCATTGGCCACTCCCTGCATGTGGGGCTGGTCACCTACGGCATCCACTGGTCCACGGCGTTTTCCAGCTCGGTGATTCTGGCGTGCGGGCCGATTTTTACCTTGCTGATTTTGCGCATGCAGGGCCTGGAGCGGCTGAGCTGGCCGCAGATGGCCGGGGTGTCTTTGGCTTTTGGCGGTGTGTTGATGTTCTTGTCCGACAAATTGCTGGGCGGCAATTGGCGCGCGGGTGGCGGTGACCTGGTGTTGCTGATAGCGGCCGGGTTTTTCTCTTATTACACGGTGGCGGTCAAGCCCGTGATGCAGCGCCACGGCCCGGTGCTGACCATGGGCTATGCCACATTGCTGGGCGGTTTCCCGGTAATGCTGCTGTCGATCCCTGCAGGCTGGGATGCACCTTGGTCTGTGCTCGACTTCTGGGCTTGGGTGGGTTTGCTGTGGTCGATCATGGTGTCTGCCTTTGTCGGTTGGCTGGCGTGGGGCTGGATCAACAACGTGCGCGGCGTGGCCCGCACGGCCCCCTTGATGTATTTGATGCCCCCCATGGCGGGCCTGTTTGCCTGGGCGCTGTCGGGCGAGCACTACACCTGGATCAAGATCGCCGGTGCAGGCGTCACGCTGCTGGGTGTGGCGCTGGCGCAGTACGCCGGGCAAATCAAGTGGCGCTTGCGCTGACGCGCATCGGCATGATCGGGCCCGTCATCGGGCTTTTGAGCTGGCCAGCCATCCAGGCTATTTGTCAGGCCTTCAACCAGGTGTCGTAAGCGGTTTTGCAGATCAGCGCCAGCACCACCCAGATGAACACATGGCGCACAAAGCCCGCGCCGTGCTTGAGCGCCAGCCGGGTGCCAATGAGGCTGCCCACAATATTGGCCGCGCCCATGGCCAGTGCCAGATGCCACCAGACATGGCCCTTGAAAGTGAACAGGGTCAATGCCGCCAGGTTGGTGGCCACATTGATCATCTTGGCCGCGGCCGAGGCGTTCAAAAAGTCGTAGCCCAGCACCCGCACATAGGCAAACACCAGAAAACTGCCGGTGCCCGGTCCAAAAAAGCCGTCATAAAAGCCGATCACCAAACCAATGCCTGCGGCGATCCAGGCCTCTTGAGCGCCGGCAAAGCGGGGCGCGTGGCTGCGGCCCAGGTCTTTTTTGACCAAGGTGTAGAGCAACAGCGCCGCCAGCAGCACAGGCAGCAATTTGCGAAACAGGCTGGGGTCTACTTGCGTGACCACCCAAGCCCCCGCCAGCGAACCCAGCAAGCCAGCGCCTGCCGCCGGAAGCAGGGAGCGCCAGGGCATGACCACCTTGCGGCTGTACTGCACCGTGGCAAAGGCGGTGCCCCAGATCGATGCGCTTTTGTTGGTGCCAAACAAGGTGGCGGGTGCTGCCCCGGGGAAAGTGGCAAACAGGGCGGGCAGCAAGATCAAGCCGCCGCCGCCCACGATCGCGTCCACCAGGCCAGCCAGCAGCGAGGCCAGCGAAACAATCAGTAATTCCATGCGGGGGATTGTGGCATTGAGTCGCAGCTTGGCTGTGCAGGGTCGACCTTTGAGCGCGAGCCCGCATCAACAACACAATGAGCAGGCAAAAAAAAGCGCCGCTTGCGCGACGCTTAGGAAAATCACACCTCGTTCGGATGTTGGTTCGGTTCTTGGTCTTAGGCTTGAGTTGTCTCCTCGGCCCTCGGGATGCAGTTACTGCTTTGCATCGAGTGACTGAAATGTAAGTGAACAAGCACTGCCTTTTCCTCAGGGATTTCCCGATTCTGGGGAAATCCCTGCCTCGAACTGACCTTGAACTGACGAAAAAGAATGATTTCGGGTGCTTGGGATGCTCAAGACGCCTTGTAGGCGGCGGCATCCTCGGCGATCCACTGCGCTGCTTTCTCTGCAATCATCAAGGTCGGGCTGTTGGTGTTGCCGCTGGTGATGGTGGGCATGACACCCGCATCGACCACGCGCAGGCCCGCCACGCCACGCACCTGCAGGCGGCCATTGACCACGGCCATCGGGTCATCGTCGCGGCCCATGCGGGTGGTGCCCACCGGGTGAAAGATCGTGCTGGCGATGTCTCCGGCCAGCTTGGCCAGCTCTTCATCGGTTTGGTATTGCACGCCGGGTTTGAACTCTTCGGGCGCAAAAGGCTTCATCGCGTCTTGCGCCATGATGCGGCGCGTCACGCGCAAGCTGTCAGCCGCCACTTTGCGGTCCTCGTCGGTGGCCAGGTAGTTGGGTGCAATGGCGGGGGCGTCTTCAAAGCGGGGGCTGGTGATGTTCACAGTGCCACGGCTGGTCGGGTTCAGGTTGCACACGCTGGCCGTGATGGCGGGGAAGCTGTGCAGCGGTTCACCAAACGCGTCCAGGCTCAGCGGCTGCACGTGGTATTCCAGATTGGCATGCGGCTGAGATGGATCACTCTTGGTGAAAGCGCCCAATTGGCTGGGAGCCATGCTCATGGGTCCGGACCGCTTGAAGGCGTACTCCATGCCGATCATGGCCTTGCCCCACCAGTTGTTCGCCAGGGTGTTGAGCGTTTTGGCCCCCGTGACCTTGTAGACCGAACGGATCTGCAAATGGTCTTGCAAGTTGGCCCCAACGCCTGCCAGATCGTGCTGTACTTCGACGCCTTTGTCTTGGAGCAATGCCGCCGGGCCAATGCCCGACAGTTGCAGAATTTGCGCCGAGCCAATGCTGCCCGCGCTCAAGATCACTTCGCCTGTGGCCTTGACTTCGACCATCTCCACGCCCGTCCATACCTGGGCACCGGTGCAACGCTTTTCGCCATTGGCCTGGGTTTCAATCGTCAGCTTGGCCACCTGCGCCTTGTTCCACAGCTCAAAGTTGGGGCGCGAATAGCAGGTGGGGCGCAAAAAAGCCTTGGCCGTGTTCCAGCGCCAGCCGTTGCGCTGGTTCACATCAAAGTAAGCCACGCCTTCGTTGTCGCCCCGGTTGAAGTCGTCGGTGGCCGGGATGCCAGCTTGCTGAGCGGCCTGCGAAAAAGCGTCCAGCACATCCCAGCGCAGGCGCTGCTTTTCGATGCGCCATTCGCCGCCCGTGTTGCGCCCACGCAGCGTGTGCAGGTAGCTGCCCTTGGGCAAATCGGTAGGGGCCAGCAGTTCGGATTTGGCACCCTTGGCCCCGTGGAATTCGTTGGCACCGTTGTAGTGGTCTTCGTGCAGCTTGAAGTAAGGCAGCGCCTGGTCCCAGCGCCATTCGTCGTTGCCCGTGATCTGCGCCCACTGGTCATAGTCACGCGACTGGCCGCGCATGTAAATCATGCCGTTGATGCTGGAGCAACCGCCCAGCACCTTGCCACGCGGGTAGCGCAGGCTGCGGCCATTCAGGCCTGCCGCAGGCTCGGTCTGGTAGAGCCAGTCTGTGCGCGGGTTGCCAATGCAATAGAGGTAGCCGACCGGGATGTGAATCCAGTGGTAATCGTCTTTCTTACCTGCCTCGATCAGCAGCACGCGCTTGCTGGCGTCGGCCGAAAGGCGGTTTGCGAGCAAGCAGCCTGCAGTGCCGCCGCCAATGATGATGTAGTCGAAGGTGTTGTCGTTCATGTTCTACCGGGTCTCCATAGCGGGCGATTGTGCCTGTGGATTCTCGTAGGTCGGTGGCTTTAGCCCCGACATGGCTGGCATCAGCAAGTTCTCATGTCGGGGCTAAAGCCGCCGACCTACAGTCTGAGTGCCAGCGTCTTGGTGCACCCGATTGGATTCAGCCAGTGCCGTGAGAGTGAATGGCCGGGGCCGCAGGGCCGATTTGCTGGCGCGAAGCGACTGATGAGGCCCTGCGGCCCCGGCCAGTCGCCCTAGCGGAAAACAGCAACGCGGCTCTCACAAGCGCATTACTTGGCCGTCGGCATCACAAACTCAGCGCCCTTGCCGATGCTCTCGGGCCAGCGCTGCATGATGGACTTTTGCTTCGTGTAAAAGCGCACACCCTCTTCGCCATAGGCGTGCATGTCGCCAAACAGCGAACGCTTCCAGCCGCCAAAGCCGTGCCAGGCCATGGGCACCGGGATTGGCACGTTGATGCCCACCATGCCCACCTGAATACGGCGAGAAAACTCGCGCGCCACATTGCCGTCGCGGGTGAAACAGCTCACGCCGTTGCCGAACTCGTGGTCGTTGATGATCTGTACCGCCGTTGCAAAGTCGGGCACGCGCACGCACGACAGCACCGGGCCAAAGATCTCTTCCTTGTAGATCTTCATGTCGGTGGTCACGTGGTCAAACAAGGTGCCGCCCAGCCAGAAGCCCTTGTCGCAACCCGCACCGGCTTTGGCGCCATCAAACTCGCGGCCGTCGACCAGCAGCTTCGCGCCTTCGGCCACACCGGCGTCGATGTAGCCCTTGATGCGCTGGCGCGCCGCGTCGGTCACGATGGGGCCCATCTCGGCGGCCAGGTTTTCACCGTTGAGCACTTGCAGCGCTTTCGTGCGCTCGATCAGCTTGGGGATGATTTTGTCGGCCACATCGCCCACCAGCACGGCGACTGAAATCGCCATGCAGCGCTCGCCTGCCGAGCCGTAGCCAGCGCCAATCAACGCGTCCACGGTCTGGTCAATGTCGGCGTCGGGCATGACCACCAGGTGGTTTTTCGCGCCGCCCAGTGCCTGCACGCGCTTGCCGTGGTGGGCACCGGTTTCGTAGATGTAGTTGGCAATGGGGGTGGAGCCGACGAAGCTGATGGCTTTGACATCGGGGTGCTCCAGCAGCGCGTCCACAGCTTCCTTGTCGCCTTGCACCACGTTGAAGACGCCATCGGGCAAACCGGCCTTTTTCAGCAAGTCGGCGATGAAGAGCGACGGGGTCGGGTCGGTCGGGCTGGGCTTCAGGATGAAGGTGTTGCCGGCGGCAATCGCCACCGGGAACATCCACATGGGCACCATGACCGGGAAGTTGAAGGGCGTGATGCCCGCGACCACGCCCAAGGGCTGGCGCATCGTCCAGTTGTCAATGCCCGTGGAGACCTGGTCGGTGTAGTCGCCCTTGAGCAACTGCGGAATGCCCGTGGCGAATTCCACAATGTCGATGCCGCGTGAAACTTCGCCTTGGGCGTCGGTGAACACCTTGCCGTGCTCGGCGGTGATCATGTGGGCCAGCTCGTCCTTGTGCGTGTTCAGCAGTTCGAGGAACTTGAACATCACACGGGCGCGGCGCAGCGGCGGTGTGTCGGCCCAGGCAGGGAAGGCCGCTTGTGCAGCGGCCACGGCCTTGGCCACTTCGGCGCTGTTGGCCAGGGCCACGTTGCCCGTCACGGCACCGGTGGCGGGGTTGGTGACGGGCTGGCTGCGGCCCGAAGCGCCTGCGGCGACTTGGCCGCCGATGTAATGACCGATGTTCGTGATGCTCATGGGGTGCTCCTTGTGGCTTGCGCCTGTTGCTCGTGAATCTGTCTTGTGTAGGAGCCCACCCCGTGGGCGATTCGCCGATCATGCGGTGACCGTTTGATCGCCCACAGGGGTGAGCTCCTACAAAAAATTCAGCGCTTTTTGTGCAGTCCCTGCCATGAAAAGCGCCGAAAGTGCTTGGAGTGTAGGCACCCTCGCCACCCCCCACAAGCCCATAAACCTGAATTGATTGTTCAAAATATTGAACAATACAGGCATGGAAGACCAAAAAATCAGCACTCTTTGGACGCACTTGCACTGGCTGAGCGTGCTGGCCCAGCAAGGCAGCTACACGGCCGCCGCCGCCCGCTTGGGTGTGAGCAAGGCCGCCATGAGCCAACGCATTGCCGAGCTGGAGCGCGCCGCCAAAGTGACCCTGGTGCAGCGCACCACCCGCAGCCTGCGCCTGACCGAGGCCGGGCAGCGGCTGGTGGATGAGACGCGCGCTTCGTTCGCACAGATCGAGCAAAGCTTTGCCCAAGTGCGCGATCTGGCCGAGCAGCCCAGCGGCTTGCTGCGCGTGACGGCTCCGGTCGCCTTTGCGCGCCAGCAACTCGTGCCCTTGCTGGCCGATTTCCTCAAGGACCACCCCGACGTGCGTATCGAGCTGGACATGTCCGACCGGCTGAGCGCTCTGGCCACCGAAGGTTTTGATCTGGCGATTCGTCACACCGCTCGCCCGCCCGACACCCATGTGGCGTGGGCCTTGTGCGCCACCGAATCGGTGCTGGTGGCCACCCGCACTTATTTGCGCAAACATGGCGAGCCGCAAGCCCCCTCTGACCTGCAGGCTCACAACTGCCTGCATTACCCCCGCTCGCAAGACACCCCGGCTTGGACTTTCGAGCCGCGCCAGCCTTCAGACGGGGGCGAGCGCATCACGGTGCCCGTCAAGGGCAATTTGGCGGCCAACAACAGCGAAGCGCTGCGCGAAGCCGCCCTCACGGGCGCAGGCATTGCACTGCTGCCCGACTTCAGCGCCCAAGCCGCCTTGCGCCAAGGCAAGCTGGTGCGGGTACTGCCAGACTGGAAACCCGTGGCGGCATTTGCCGAAACCATTTACGCCATCCGGCCCTATGCACCCCATGTGCCCCGGGCGGTGACGGCGCTGGTGGATGCTTTGCGCAAGGGGCTGGTGCAGGGTTTTTCTTATTGATCCGACCCCTTGAAGTCTTAAACAACATGGAATGGATCGCTTTTTTGTAGGAGCCCACCCTGTGGGCGATGGGCGTGGCACACGCCCTGAAAACCATCGCCCACAGGGTGGGCTCTTACAAAAACAAGAATATCCAAATGACCGACACAAACGTGGGCAATTCAAACTTCATCGGTCCGAATCAATAGTTGTCAGTGTCTAGCCAGCACCGGAAACAGCTTGTGCAGTCCGTCTGCCATCACTTCCACGGCCAGCGCCGCCAGGATCAAACCCATTAGCCGCGTCATGACGTTGATGCCGGTTTTGCCCAAGATGCGGGCAATGGGCGTGGCCAGCGAGAAACACAAGGCGGTGGCCAGCGCAATGACCACACCGTAGCCCACCAGGGTGCCCAGTTGGGCAAAGTTCTTGGCTTTTTCTGCATAGATCACCACGGTCGACATGGTGGCGGGGCCTGTCAGTAGCGGAATGGTCAGCGGCACCACAGCGATGCTGGCGCCCATGGCGGCCTTGGCTTCGGCGTCGTGCACCTCTTCGGCATTGGCGCGGGCTTCGGCGGGCTGGGCGTTGAGCATCGACAAGGCCGCCGTCAGCAGCAGAAAACCGCCGCCGACCTGAAAGCTGGCCAGCGAGATGCCAAAAAATTCCAGGATCTGCAGGCCCAGCAGGGCGCTGGCCGCGATCACCACAAAGGCCGAAAAAGAAGACACCCAGATGGTGCGCTTGCGCTGAGCGTGGCTAAAGCCTTGGGTGTAGTGGATGAAAAACGGCACGATGGCCAAAGGGTTGACGATGGCCAGCAGGGTGATGAGCGGTTTGAAATCCATCGCCAGATGGTACCCCGCTTCAGGCGGCTGGCATGCGCCTTCTGAACATGCCCCAGCCTTCCATGTGCAGCACCTTGTCGCCGTGTTGGTTGAACATTTCCCACAGGTTGCGTGTCATGCCCACATCAGGTCGTTTGCTCATGGGCTTGGTCTCCATCACGGTGCTTTGCAAGCGCAAGGTGTCGCCCGGAAAAACGGGTTTGAGCCACTTGATGCCTTCCAGACCGGGCGAGCCTAGGCTGGAGGTTTCCAGAAGAAAGTTGGTCACCATCAGCCGCATGGCCATGGCGCAGGTGTGCCAGCCGCTGGCTGACAGTGCGCCAAAGACCGAGGCCTTGGCCGCTTCGTCGTTCAGGTGAAAGGGTTGCGGGTCGAACTGGGTAGCAAAAGCGATGATTTCTTCGCGGGTGGGCGTGATGGTGCCCAGGTCGCGCACCTGGCCTGCGGCCATGTCTTCCCAGTAGTATTTGATGGGGGTCTTGGCTTCTGACATCAGCGGCCCCCCGAAATGTCCAGAAAACTCATGGTGGTGTAGCTGGCGCTGTCACTGAGCAGCCAGACGATGCCCTCGGCCACTTCTTCGGCGGTGCCGCCCCGCTTGGCGGGTACCAGGTGTTGCAGTTCTTTGACGCGGTTGGGCAGGCCGCCCGATGCGTGGATTTCGGTTTCGATCAGGCCCGGGCGCACGGCATTGACACGGATGCTTTCGCCTGCGACCTCTTTGGCCAAGCCGATGGTGAAGGCGTCGATCGCACCTTTGGCGGCGGCGTAGTCCACGTACTGGCCAGGCGCTCCCAGGCGCGAGGCGGCGCTGGACACGTTGACGATGCTGCCGCCTTCGCCGCCGTGCTTCGTGCTCATGCGACGCACGGCTTCACGCGCGCAGATCAGGCTGCCGATCACGTTGATGTCGAACATGCGCTTCCAACGGGCTACGCTCATCTCGTCCACACGGGCGGTCACGTCCACCACCCCCGCGTTGTTGACCAAGCCCGACAGTCGGCCCAGCTTGGCGTCAATGTGCTCGAACATGCGCAGCACCTGCGCTTCGTCGGCCACGTCGGCCTGCACCGACATGGCTTGTCCGCCCGAGGCACGGATCTGGCGCACCACTTCGTCGGCAGCGAGCGAATTGGCGGTGTAGTTCACGGCCACCGACCAGCCATTTCGTGCTGCCAAAAGGGCTGTGGCTGCGCCGATGCCCCGGCTGCCGCCGGTCACCAACAAGACTTTGTTCATGGTGTGTCTCCTGCAAAAATTTGTGAGAACGGTTAAAACCGTTGTTTCGTTCAAAGATTACACAACACACAAGGAGACAGCATGGGTCGCACAGTGGACTATTACCTCGCCCCGCAAAGCCCCTGGGCCTATTTGGGCCACCAGCGTCTGGCCGACATCGTTCGGCGCACCGGGGCCACGGTGCGGGTGATGCCGATCGATTTGGGCGGCAAGGTGTTTCCCATTTCGGGCGGGCTGCCCTTGGGCCAGCGAGCACCGCAGCGCCAGGCTTACCGTCTGGTGGAGCTGCAGCGCTTCAGCCAGCACCTGAACGTGCCTTTGACCCTCAAACCCCGGTACTTTCCGGTGGGGGGCGACGATTCGGCCCGCCTGATCATTGCTGCAGATCTGACTTTGGGCGGTGCCTCGGCCATGAAGATCGCCGGCGCAATTCTGGCTGCCTGCTGGGCGCAAGAGCGCAACATGGCCGATGACAAAGTGCTGGCTGAATTGCTGCAAGAACAGAACTTGCCCGCCAGCTTGCTGGAGCAGTCGCACAGCCAGGCGGTTCAGGTGCGATACGAGGCCTACACCCAAGCGGCGATTGACGCGGGCGTGTTTGGCGCGCCCAGCTATGTGGTCGATGGCGAGATTTTCTGGGGCCAGGACCGGCTCGATTTTGTCGAGCGTGCACTGGCCCGTTGATGTGATGGCACTGACTTGAGGAGCTCAAAATGGGAAACATGATTGAACTGAAATCTGCTGACGGCACGGGGGTGCCTGCCTATCTGGCCCGTCCTGTGGGCACGCCCAGAGGCGCTGTGGTGGTGATTCAGGAGATCTTCGGCGTGAACAGCCACATCCGTGATGTGGCCGATGGCTACGCCGCCGAGGGTTACGTGGCCGTGGCCCCAGCTGCCTTCCACCGCGTCAAGCCGGGTGTGGAGCTGGGTTACGCCGACGCCGACATGGGCGAAGGTTTTGGCTACAAAACGGCCGTCGAGGCTTTGCCTGCGCCGGGCGTGATGCAGGACATTCAGGCCGCGATTGAGTACGCTGCTCAAGCCTCTGGCGGCAAGGTGGGCATCGTTGGTTACTGCTGGGGCGGTTTGCTGACCTGGCGATCAGCTTGCACCTTGAAGGGCTTGAGCGCTGCGGTGCCGTATTACGGCGGCGGTGTGACCACCGACGTTGAAATTGCACGCCAAACCCAAGTGCCTGTGCTGGCTCACTTTGCCGAAGAAGACAAGTGGATTCCGTTGGACTCGGTGGCCGCTTTCCAGAAGGCCCATCCCGAGGTACAGGTGTTCACTTATGCTGCGCACCATGGGTTCAATTGCGACCAGCGCGGTGCGTGGCACGCGCCATCGGCCCAGTTGGCGCGTGAACGCACGCTGACGTTTTTTGCCAAACACATCGGCTGATTGTGTGGGAGCGGCACCCTCGCCGCGGGGGCTCCTGCACATACAAAAACATGCCCATGGCTGACAAGAACATGGGCAATTCAAACTTCACCGGACCGGATCAATAGTCGCCGGTTCTGGCCAGATAACGCTTGCGCCAGAACACCAAGCCCATGGCCAGTGCGATCAGACCCATGCCGCCCATCGTCCACCAGAAAGCGCTGGCCTGGTGCAGCCAGGGCATGAACTCGAAGTTCATGCCAAAGATGCCCGCGATCAGGTTCAGCGGCAAAAAGATCGCGGTCAGCGCCGTCAGGGTGCGCATGATGTCGTTGGTGCGGTTGCCCTGCACGTTGAAGTGCATTTGCACGGCGGTCTCGGTGTTGTGCTCCAGCCGGCGCACATGCTGCACCACCCGCTCGATGTGCTCCAGCACGTCGCGGCTGCGGATTTTCAGCAGCTCGTGTTCCCGTTCAGCGACAACGTCTTTGGCCACGCGCCAGCTGTCCAGTGATTCAGTCCAGCTTTGCACAGCGGTGTGCTGGTCGTCGCACAATGCTTCGAGTTGGTGCAGCGCCATGCGGGCGTGCAGCAGCGCGTCCCAGCGGTTGAAGCGCGTGCGCGGATGCAGCAGTTCGGCTTGCCAGTGGTCGAGTTGGCGGCTCAGTTCGCGGCGCAAGTCCAGATAGCCATCGACCATGTGGCTGACGATGCGCAGCATCATGTCGGCCGGGCTGTGCGGCACGCCGCGTGCGCCGGTTGAGCGCGGATCGGTGGTGTCGTGGGCTTGCGTGCTGGCCAGCAGACGGCTGGCATAGGCTTCACGCACCGCGCAGTCGGCTGGGTGCACGCTGACCAGTACCCGGTCAAACACGGCAAACCCCACCGGGCTGGTGTCGATGCGGTGCAGCACGGGCGGGCCGGGGCGTTTGCCGGATTGCAGGGCGAGGCCGTTCTCGGGCGTGGCTTCGGTGCCATCAGGGCGCTGGGCCAGCCGCCGGAACACCATCAGGTCGTAATGCGAGCTGTAGTCAAAACGCGAAGGCAGTTGGGCGTTGAGCAGGTCCGAGACGTGCAAATCCACCAGCGTCTGGCCGGTGAGTTGTTCGAGGGTGGCTTGAATGGCCCCCAGCTCGGCCCGGAAGGCTTCGCGGGAGCAGGCGATCCAGACATAGCCCTGATCGGGCAGCCGGTCGGGCAAAGCCATAGCGGCCTGAACCCGTGCGCCCGAGACGCTGAAAACCCGCATGGCGGGCTCAGTCCTGGCGCATCAGGCGTGCGGCATCGCGTGCAAAGTAAGTCAGCACCCCGTCGGCGCCAGCGCGTTTGAAGGCCAGCAGGCTTTCCATCATGACCAAGTCATGGTCCAGCCAGCCGTTTTGCGCGGCGGCCTTGAGCATGGCGTACTCGCCCGACACCTGGTAGGCGAAGGTCGGCACCTTGAACTCGTCTTTGACGCGGCGCACGATGTCCAGATACGGCATGCCGGGCTTGACCATGACCATGTCGGCGCCTTCGGCCAGGTCCATCGCGACTTCGCGCAGGGCTTCGTCGCTGTTGCCAGGGTCCATCTGGTAGACCTTTTTGTTGCTCTTGCCCAGGTTGCCCGCCGAGCCGACCGCATCGCGGAAGGGGCCGTAAAAGGCGCTGGCGTACTTGGCGCTGTAGGCCATGATGCGGGTGTGTATCAGGCCACGTGCTTCGAGCGCCTGGCGGATCGCGCCGATGCGGCCGTCCATCATGTCGCTGGGGGCCACCATGTCCACACCGGCTTCAGCTTGCGTTAACGCCTGCTGCACCAGCACAGCGGTGGTTTCGTCGTTGAGGATGTAGCCTGTGTCGTCCAGCAAGCCATCTTGGCCGTGGCTGGTGAAGGGGTCGAGCGCCACGTCGGTCATCACGCCCAGTTCAGGAAAGCGCTTTTTCAGCTCACGCACCACACGCGGCACCAGGCCGTTCGGGTTCATGGCTTCGCTGCCGGTCGGGTCTTTCAGTGAGGCGTCGATCACCGGGAAAAGCGCCATGACCGGGATGCCGAGCTTCACGCAGTCTTCGGCCACGGGCAGCAGCAGGTCGAGCGACAGGCGCTCCACGCCCGGCATGGAGCCCACGGCCTGGCGCTGGTTCTGGCCGTCCAGCACAAACACGGGGTAGATCAGGTCGTGCGGCGTGACCTGGTGCTCGCGCACCAGATTGCGGGTGAATTCGTCACGACGCAGGCGTCGTGGGCGGCTGGAGGGGAAGGGAGCGACGGGGTTCATGTTGAAAATTGTGCCTGAAGTCTGCCGAATGCAAAAACGGGCAGTCCCGCGCCTTGGCCTGGAGGGAGGGCTGCATGCCATCTTGCCAAATCAACTTGATAAAAAAATCATAAAAAAAGAATTTCTACTTGTTATTGGTTTTGTTATTTGTTAAATTTGTTTCGGGCAGCATGCTGCCTCCCGCTTTTCCTCCCTGAGCGGGCGCCTTGATGTGTGACAGCAAAAAGGCTTCCCACCCTCGGCCCAGGCCGGGGGTTTTTTTTGATTTCAACGTTTGGAGTCGTTCAGACCCGCAAGGGCCTGACTACACTTGACCCATGCTCTGGATCAAAGCCCTTCACATCGTTTTCGTTGCCAGCTGGTTTGCGGGCCTGTTTTACCTGCCGCGCATCTATGTCAATCTGGCCATGGTTCCGGCTGATTCAGAGGCCGAGCGGGCCCGTCTGCTGCTGATGGCCCGCAAGCTTTACCGTTTCATGACCCTATTGGCCATTCCAGCGCTGGCGCTGGGTTTGTGGCTGTGGCTGGTGGTGGGCATTGGCCGTGGCCCCGGGCAGGGCTGGATGCATGCCAAGCTGTTGATCGTCTTGCTTTTGTTGGGTTATCACCACAGTTGTGGTGCCTTGTTGCGCAAATTTGAAATGGGCCAGATGCACCGCAGCCACGTCTGGTTTCGGTGGTTCAATGAAGCGCCGGTCCTGATGATGCTGGCCGCTGTCGTTTTGGTGGTGGTCAAGCCCTTTTAAGGGCTTGCTTGGGCCCATTCGTCATGCGTAAAACGGCAGCTTGGCCTTTGGCGTGTATCTACGCGATCCTGATCGTTTATGCCAGCCTGTACCCGTTTGATAACTGGCGTTTTCAGGGCATTGCGCCGTGGGCCTTCTTGACGGCCCCATTGCCACAGTACTGGACGGGGTTTGATGTCTTGTCGAATGTGCTGGGCTACGCGCCTTTTGGTTTTTTGCTGGCCTTGGCGTTGCACCGCACACACCGTCTCAAGCCCGCGATTGTGTTGGCCACACTGGCTGCGGCAGGGCTGTCGTTTTGTATGGAGTCCATGCAAATGTTTTTGCCTGTGCGTGTGCCCTCCAATCTGGACATGGCACTGAATGTGGGGGGGGCCTGTATCGGGGCGGTGGTGGCCCGTGGCCTGGCTTGGGTGGGCCTGATGGCGCGTTGGAGCCGTTTTCGCGACCGCTGGTTTGTGCCGGAGGCCAGCGGCGCATTGGCTTTGCTGGCTTTGTGGCCATTGGCCTTGTTGTTTCCTGCCCCTGTGCCTTTCGGCTTGGGTCAGGTGTTTGAGCGTCTGGAGACGACTTTGACCGACTGGTTGCAAGACACGCCGTGGCTGGAGTGGTGGCCGGTGCGCGAGGTGGAGCTGGAGCCTTTGCTGCCTGTGACGGAAATGCTGTGTGTGGCCTTGGGCCTCTTGTTGCCTTGTCTGCTGATTTACGGTGTGGTGCGTCGCTGGCAACAGCGTCTGGCGGTGGCCGGGATCTGGTTGGTGTTGGGTTTGCTGGCCAGCGCCTTGTCCGCTGCTTTGACCTATGGGCCCGCGCACGCATGGGGGTGGGTGAGTGGTGAGGTGCTGGCTGGCGTGGTGCTGGCACTCGTCATGGCGGGTGTCTTGTTGTGGAGTCCTGCGCGTTTGTGTTGGGTGCTGGCCTTGGCCGCTTTGATGCTGCAGCTGAGTTTGCTCAACGATGCTTCTGCCGATGTGTACTTTGCCATGACATTGCAAACTTGGGAGCAGGGCAGGTTCATCCGCTTTCATGGGCTGATCCAGTGGCTGGGCTGGTTGTGGCCCTATGCATTGCTCATTTATTTGGTGCGATGTTTGTCGGTCTCGAATCCCTTGAACCGCACGTGAAAGGGCGCAGGCCTAAAATTCGGGCATGAGTCACGAAAACCACCACCCTTATTTTCAGCGTCACATCTTCTTTTGCCTGAACGAGCGTCAAAACAACGAGGCCTGCTGCGCCCAGCACAATGCGCAGGCGGCCTTTGACCGCTGCAAGTCTCGCGTCAAAGAACTCGGACTCGCAGGCCCGGGCCAGGTCCGTGTCAACAAAGCGGGCTGCTTGGACCGTTGTTCGGGGGGGCCTGTGGCTGTGGTGTACCCGGAAGGTGTCTGGTACAGCTATGTGGACCAACATGACATCGATGAAATCGTGGAGTCACACCTTAAAAATGGTCAGGTGGTGGCACGCTTGGTCACCCCTGAGCACTTGGGCCGTTGATGAATTCGAGTACCCAAACCCGCCATTTCCAAGGTGAATCGGGCCCGATCGAAGCCTTGGTCGATGCACCGGTCCATGAGGCCGTGCGCGGCACGGCGGTCATTGCCCACCCGCACCCCTTATTTGGCGGCACCATGCAAAACAAGGTGGTCCAGACGCTGGCCCGTGCTTTTGTGCAATGCGGCTGGCAGGCTGTGCGTTTCAATTTTCGGGGTGTGGGTGCCAGTGCGGGCACGTACGACGAAGGCCGGGGCGAGACCTCCGACATGCTGGCGGTGATCCGTCAGGTGGCCGCAGAAGGTCCTTTGGCGCTGGCGGGGTTTTCATTTGGTGCTTTTGTCACCAGCCAAGTGGTGCAGGCGTTGGGGGCCGAACGGCCACCCGAAAAACTGGTGCTGGTGGGCACGGCTGCTTCGCGTTTTGCCGTGGCGCCCATTGCCCCCGACTTGCATGAACGCACATTGGTGCTGCACGGCGAGCAAGACGACACGGTGCCCTTGAGCAGTGTGATGGATTGGGCCAGACCGCAGTCCTTGCCCGTGATGGTGATTCCCGGGGTGGAACATTTCTTTCATGGGCAATTGCCCCTCCTCAAAAGCCTGGTGGCCCGGCATTTGCGGGCTTGACTGGCGAGCCGAATTTCCGGGCGTGTGCCATGCGCCCAAGACACATTGAAAAGTGCCCATGAACCGATTTCTGAAAATCCTGGCCATCAGTGGTGTGTTGGCCCTCGCGCTGAATGCAAAAGCCCAGATGCCTGAGCCACCCGAGATGGCGGTCAAAGCGTATTTGCTGATGGACGTGACGGCCAACCAGGTCTTGGCGGCTAAAGACCCGGATATGGCGGTGGAGCCAGCGTCCTTGACCAAGCTGATGACGGCTTATCTGGTGTTTGATGCCTTGAGGGCCAAAAAAATCGACCTCAAGCAAAACCTGCCGGTCTCCGAGCGCGCCTGGAAAATGCCGGGCTCACGCATGTTCATCGATCCCAAAATGCAGGTGCCGGTGGAAGATTTGATCAAGGGCATGATTGTGCAATCGGGCAACGATGCCACCGTGGTCCTGGCAGAGGGGGTGGCGGGCACGGTGGAGCGATTCGTGCAAATGATGAATGACCAAGCCAAGGCTTTGGGCATGAAAAGCACGGCCTACAAAAATCCGGAGGGCTTGACCGTTGCAGGCCACACCACCACGGCGCGCGATCTGGCAACGCTGGCCACCCGTCTGATGCGGGACTTTCCGGAATATGTGACGTATTACGCCATCAAGAAGTACCGTTACGCCGGCACGCCTGCTGCCAACGACTCGAACCGCAATTTGCTGCTGTTTCGTGATCCCACGGTGGATGGCCTGAAAACCGGGCACACACAGACCGCGGGCTATTGCCTGGTGGCCTCGGCAAAGCGCGACTATCCCAATGTGGGTTCACGCCGCCTGCTGAGTGTTGTTTTGGGCGCAGACAGTGAGAATGCGCGAGCCAACGAAAGTCAGAAGCTGCTGAACTGGGGGTACACCGCGTTCGATGCCGTCAAGCTGTTCAATGCCAACCAGCCCGTGGTCTCTCCTGCTGTCTGGAAAGGCCAGTCTCCCGTCCTGAAATTGGGCTCCGCCCGACCTTTGGTGGTTGCCGTGCCCGCCGGTAGCGCCGCCCAACTCAAAACCCAGGTGGTTCGCCCTGATCCGTTGGTCGCCCCGTTTGCCAAAGGGCAAGTGGTGGGCAGCCTGAGGATTTCCCAGGGCGACAAACCCCTGTTTGACGTGCCGCTGGTGGCTTTGGAGACGGTTGAGCAGGCCGGGGTGCTGGGTCGCGCCTGGGATGCTGTTCGCCTGTGGATCAAGTAAGTGAGCCCCGTTCATTGACCGCGGATTGTGGATAACTTGCCACCAGCCCGCCAGGCGGTTATACTGGCGGGCTTTTCCGCTTTTGGGGCGGGGAAGTTTCTTTTGTCTAAATTCAACGTTTAGGGACGTTACAAACAATGCCAACCATCAATCAATTGGTGCGTCAGGGGCGCGAGGTCGAAACGATCAAGTCCAAAAGCCCTGCGATGCAAAACTCTCCACAGCGTCGTGGTGTCTGCACCCGTGTGTACACCACAACGCCTAAGAAGCCTAACTCCGCTCTGCGTAAAGTTGCCAAAGTGCGCTTGACCAACGGTTTTGAGGTCATCTCTTACATCGGCGGTGAAGGCCACAACCTGCAGGAACACTCAGTTGTTCTGGTGCGCGGTGGTCGTGTCAAAGACTTGCCAGGTGTGCGTTACCACATCGTCCGCGGTTCTTTGGACCTGCAAGGCGTGAAAGACCGCAAGCAGTCTCGCTCCAAGTACGGCGCGAAGAAGCCAAAGGCCAAGTAAGCCCTTTTGGGTTGAAATTTTTCGGTGCTGTTTCCCGCGTGGCGCGGTGAATCAGCGAAGTGACCCGAAGCCCGGAATTGTCCTGGTGGGTCGAGTAAGTGAGTGTTTTGAATAACGCTCGCGGTGTCTGAAAAGACGCCAACTGAAGCAATATGAGGTGAAATATGCCACGTCGTCGCGAAGTCCCTAAACGTGAAATCCTGCCGGATCCCAAGTTCGGTAATGTCGAATTGTCCAAGTTCATGAACGTGATCATGGAAGGCGGCAAAAAAGCGGTTGCCGAGCGCATCATTTACGGTGCCCTCGAAAACATGGAAAAGAAAACAGGCAAAGACCCTGTGGAACTCTTCTCCATCGCCATCAACAACGTCAAGCCCATGGTGGAAGTGAAATCCCGCCGCGTGGGTGGTGCGAACTACCAGGTGCCTGTTGAAGTGCGCCCTGTTCGTCGCCTGGCCCTGTCGATGCGCTGGATCAAGGAAGCCGCTCGCAAGCGCGGTGAGAAGTCCATGGCCCTGCGCTTGGCCAACGAACTGCTCGAGGCCAACGAAGGCCGCGGCGGTGCCATGAAAAAGCGTGACGAAGTTCACCGCATGGCCGAAGCCAACAAGGCGTTCTCGCACTTCCGCTTCTGATGCACAAGGGTTTCACAAAGAAGCCCGACATTGCCAGAAGCCAGCCCGCTGGCCCCATCAGGGGTGGCGGGCTTTAGTACATCATCATCGGAGAAATTTATGGCTCGCACTACCCCCATCGAGCGCTATCGCAACATTGGTATCTCGGCTCACATCGACGCCGGCAAAACCACGACGACTGAGCGTATTCTTTTTTATACCGGCGTGAACCACAAGATTGGTGAAGTGCACGACGGCGCTGCCACCATGGACTGGATGGAGCAAGAGCAAGAGCGTGGCATCACGATCACTTCTGCGGCCACCACCTGCTTCTGGAAGGGCATGGACGGTTCTTTCGAGGACCACCGCATCAACATCATCGACACCCCCGGCCACGTGGACTTCACCATTGAAGTTGAGCGTTCCATGCGTGTTCTGGATGGCGCGTGCATGGTTTACTGCGCTGTGGGCGGCGTGCAGCCCCAGTCCGAAACCGTCTGGCGTCAAGCCAACAAATACAAAGTGCCACGTTTGGCCTTTGTGAACAAGATGGACCGTACCGGTGCCAACTTCTTCAAAGTTGTGGAGCAGATGAAATTGCGCCTGAAGGCCAACCCTGTGCCGATCGTGATCCCAATCGGCGCTGAAGAAAACTTCACTGGCGTGGTCGATCTGCGCAAGATGAAAGCCATCATCTGGGACGAAGCTTCCCAAGGCATGAAATTCACTTTCGAAGAAATCCCGGCTGACTTGGTTGAACTGGCCAAGGAGTGGCGCGAGAAGATGGTGGAAGCCGCTGCTGAAGCCTCTGAAGAGCTGATGAACAAGTACCTCGAAGAAGGCGACTTGACCGAAGAAGAAATCACACACGGCCTGCGCGTTCGCACCATCAACAGCGAAATCCAGCCCATGTTGTGCGGTACAGCGTTCAAGAACAAAGGCGTTCAGCGCATGCTGGATGCGGTTCTGGAGTTGATGCCTTCGCCTTTGGACGTGAAAGCCATCAAGGGCTACGACGAAGAAGAGCAGGAAATCACCCGCAAGGCCGACGACGAAGAGAAATTCTCCGCATTGGCTTTCAAGCTGATGACCGATCCGTTTGTGGGTCAGTTGACTTTCGTTCGCGTGTATTCCGGCGTTCTGAAAAAGGGCGACACCGTTTACAACGCGGTGCGCGGCAAGAAAGAGCGTATCGGTCGTATCGTGCAGATGCACGCCAACAACCGCGAAGAAGTCGACGAAATCCGTGCGGGCGACATCGCCGCTTGCGTGGGCTTGAAAGACGTGACCACCGGTGAAACCTTGTGCGATCCAAACGCCGTGATCACGCTGGAACGCATGGTGTTCCCTGACTCCGTGATTCGCCAAGCTGTGGAGCCCAAGACCAAGGCTGACCAGGAAAAAATGGGCATCGCTTTGTCCCGTTTGGCCGCTGAGGATCCATCTTTCCGCGTGCAAACCGACGAAGAATCGGGCCAGACCATCATTGGTGGTCAGGGCGAATTGCACCTGGAAATCATCGTGGACCGCATGAAGCGTGAATTCGGTGTGGAAGCCAACGTCGGCAAGCCTCAAGTGGCTTACCGCGAAACCATCCGCAAGACCGTGGACGAAGCCGAAGGCAAGTTCGTGCGTCAGTCCGGTGGTAAGGGTCAATACGGTCACGTGGTGCTGAAGGTTGAGCCTCAGGAACCTGGCAAAGGCTTTGAATTCGTTGACGCCATCAAGGGCGGTGTGGTTCCTCGCGAATACATCCCTGCGGTGGAAAAAGGCGTGATCGAAGCTTTGGGCCAAGGCGTGTTGGCGGGCTACCCCGTTGTGGACGTCAAGGTCACGCTGCACTTCGGCTCGTACCACGATGTGGACTCGAACGAGATGGCCTTCAAGATGGCCGCCATCTTTGGTTTCAAAGAAGGTTGCCGCAAAGCCCAGCCGGTCATTCTGGAGCCCATGATGGCTGTGGAAGTCGAGACCCCTGAAGACTACGCCGGTAACGTGATGGGCGACTTGTCCTCACGCCGTGGCATGGTCCAGGGTATGGACGACATGGTCGGTGGCGGCAAGGCCATCAAGGCCGAAGTGCCTTTGTCCGAAATGTTCGGTTACTCGACCACCCTGCGCTCGATGTCGCAAGGCCGCGCAACCTACACGATGGAATTCAAGCACTACGCTGAAGCCCCTCGCAACGTTGCTGAAGCCATTGTGGCTTCGCGCGCCAAGTAATGAAAAGCGTGCCTGACCCAATTCGCCTGCGAATTTGCTCGGGCACCTCTGACTAAAAGCAAGCGAAAAGCAAGCGGTAGTCAGAACTGATAGTTCAGAAACTGTCTGCGATCAAGTGCCACTCTGTGCCCGTGCGGAGTGATCAAGCAACCTGATGCAAACATTAAACCAACACACGGGCATTGCTCTTTTTAAGGATTGAAAAATGGCTAAAGAAAAATTCGAACGGACCAAACCCCACGTGAACGTGGGCACCATCGGTCACGTTGACCACGGCAAAACCACCCTGACAGCCGCCATCACCACCGTGTTGGCAGCCAAGTTCGGCGGTGCAGCCAAAGCGTACGACCAGATCGACGCAGCTCCCGAAGAAAAGGCCCGTGGTATCACGATCAACACCGCCCACGTGGAGTACGAGACAGAAAACCGTCACTACGCTCACGTTGACTGCCCTGGCCACGCTGACTATGTGAAAAACATGATCACCGGTGCCGCCCAGATGGACGGCGCTATTTTGGTTTGCTCCGCTGCTGACGGCCCTATGCCTCAGACCCGCGAGCACATCTTGTTGGCCCGTCAAGTTGGCGTGCCTTACATCATCGTGTTCCTGAACAAGTGCGACATGGTCGACGACGCTGAGTTGTTGGAACTGGTCGAGATGGAAGTTCGCGAGTTGTTGTCCAAGTACGACTTCCCAGGCGACGACACACCGATCATCCAGGGTTCTGCCAAGCTGGCCCTCGAAGGCGACAAGGGTCCTCTGGGCGAAGAAGCCATCATGAAGCTGGCTGCAGCTTTGGACACTTACATCCCTACGCCTGACCGCGCAGTGGACGGTGCTTTCCTGATGCCCGTGGAAGACGTGTTCTCCATCTCGGGTCGCGGCACTGTGGTGACTGGCCGTATCGAGCGCGGTATCGTCAAAGTCGGCGAAGAAATTGAAATCGTGGGCATCAAAGACACCGTCAAGACCACTTGCACAGGCGTTGAAATGTTCCGCAAGCTGCTGGACCAAGGTCAGGCTGGTGACAACGTCGGTATCTTGCTGCGCGGCACCAAGCGTGAAGACGTCGAGCGCGGTCAAGTGCTGTGCAAGCCCGGCTCGATCAAGCCACACACCCACTTCACGGGCGAGATCTATGTCTTGTCCAAAGACGAAGGTGGCCGTCACACGCCTTTCTTCAACAACTACCGTCCACAGTTTTACTTCCGTACGACTGACGTGACAGGCGCGATCGAATTGCCAGAAGGCAAAGAGATGGTGATGCCTGGTGACAACGTGTCGATCACTGTGAAGTTGATCAACCCCATTGCGATGGAAGAAGGCCTGCGCTTCGCCATCCGCGAAGGTGGCCGCACTGTTGGTGCTGGCGTCGTTGCCAAGATCATCGCTTAATTCTTTTGTGGCGCAGCAGCGCAAAGGCCTGTCCTTTGCGCTGTAGCAAGCAGAACACTCACCACAAGGAATTGACATGTCATCCAAGCAAAAAATCCGCATTCGCCTGAAGGCGTTTGACTACAAACTGATCGACCAGTCCGCTGCCGAGATCGTTGACACAGCCAAGCGCACCGGCGCGATTGTCAAGGGCCCCGTGCCATTGCCAACCCGCATGAAGCGTTTTGACATTCTGCGTTCACCGCACGTCAACAAGACCAGCCGTGACCAGTTGGAAATTCGCACGCACCAGCGTTTGATGGACATCGTGGACCCTACAGATAAAACTGTGGACGCCTTGATGAAACTCGATCTGCCCGCTGGCGTGGACGTCGAAATCAAGTTGCAGTAATGCAGTTTGGGGTGGCCTTCAGCCACCCAAATCACTTGAAAATAGCCTGACTTGCCAGAAATGGCGAGCCGGGCTATAATTTCAGGCTCACTCCATTTTGGGGTGAGATTTATTAACAGTCTTTCACGCAAAAAACGTGGCTGCCAATTGAAGTGGCTGCGGTGGAAGTTTTGGAGAAAACAATGAGTCTGAGCAACTCCCTCGGGTTGCTGGGTCGCAAGGTGGGCATGATGCGTCTGTTCACTGATGATGGGGATTCCGTTCCTGTCACAGTGCTGGATGTGTCCAACAACCGTGTATCCCAGGTCAAAACCCAAGAGAACGATGGCTATGTCGCTTTGCAAGTGACATTTGGTGCCCGCAAGGCATCGCGCGTGACCAAGCCTATCGCTGGTCACTTGGCCAAAGCCGGTGTTGAAGCCGGTGAAATCATTCAAGAATTCCGCGTGACCGCCGACACGGCCGCCCAGTACGCCGCTGGCGCCACTGTGCCCGTGGCTGCTGTGTTTGCTGTGGGCCAGAAAGTGGACGTGCAAGGCACATCCATTGGTAAAGGCTTCACCGGCACGATCAAGCGTCACAACTTCAAATCGCAGCGCGCATCGCACGGTAACAGCCGTTCGCACAACGTGCCCGGTTCGATTTCGATGGCCCAAGATCCAGGCCGCGTGTTCCCAGGCAAGAAAATGTCGGGTCACCTCGGTGATGTGACTTGCACCACTCAGAACTTGGCCGTCATCCGCGTTGACGAAGCCCGTGGCCTGTTGATGGTCAAGGGTGCCATCCCTGGTTCCAAGGGTGGTTTCGTGACCGTGCGTCCCGCCATCAAAGCCAAAGGAGCGAACTGATGCAGCTCGAACTCCTGAACGACCAAGGTCAAGCCGCCTCCAAAGTGGACGCGCCTGAGACTGTGTTCGGTCGTGAATACAACGAAGCCCTGATCCACCAAATCGTGGTGGCTTATCAGGCCAATGCCCGTCAAGGCACCCGCGCCCAAAAAGACCGTGAACAAGTTCACCACTCCACCAAGAAGCCTTTTAAACAAAAAGGCACTGGTCGCGCTCGTGCTGGTATGACTTCCTCGCCTTTGTGGCGTGGCGGTGGTCGGATTTTCCCGAACATGCCCGACGAAAACTTCACACAGAAGATCAACAAGAAGATGTACCGCGCCGGTATGGCTTCGATCTTCTCCCAGTTGGCCCGCGAAGGTCGTCTGGCTGTGGTGGATTCCTTCAAGGTTGAGACGCCTAAAACAAAGCAGCTCGCTGCCAAGTTCAAGGCCATGAGTCTCGACAACGTGCTGGTGATCGCTGACGAAGTCGACGAAAACCTGTACCTGGCATCGCGCAACCTGATCAACATCCTGATTGTTGAGCCACGTTACGCTGATCCCGTGTCTTTGGTGAACTTCAAGAAAGTCCTCGTGACCAAAGGCGCCATGGACAAACTCAAGGAGATGTTTGCATGAGCGCCGTGAAGTTTGACGAAGGTCGTCTGATGTCCGTGCTGGTTGCCCCCATCGTGTCCGAAAAGGCCACCATGGTTGCTGAAAAATCCAACACCGTGACTTTCAAAGTGCTGCAGGACGCTACCAAGCCTGAAATCAAAGCCGCTGTGCAATTGATGTTCAAGGTCGAGGTCAAAGGCGTGTCTGTGGTGAATACCAAGGGCAAGACCAAGCGTTTTGGCAAAACCATTGGCCGTCGCGACAACGTTCGCAAGGCTTATGTCACGCTGCAACCAGGTCAAGAGCTGAACCTGTCCGGGGAGGCTGCGTAATCATGGCTGTCATCAAGATCAAACCAACCTCCCCAGGCCGTCGTGGCGTGGTGAAGGTCACACGTGACCACTTGCACAAAGGTGAAGGCTACGCGCCGCTGCTGGAACCCCAGCACCAGAAGTCGGGCCGTAACAACAACGGTCACATCACAACTCGCCACAAAGGCGGTGGTCACAAGCACCACTACCGTGTGGTCGATTTCAAGCGCAACAAAGATGCGATCCCGGCGAAAGTCGAGCGCATCGAGTACGACCCCAACCGTACTGCGCACATTGCTTTGCTGTGCTACGCCGATGGCGAGCGCCGTTACATCATTGCCCCACGTGGCATTGAAACCGGTGCAACCCTGTTGTCGGGCCCAGAGGCACCAATCCGCGCTGGCAACACTTTGCCTATCCGCAACATCCCAGTGGGTTCGACCATCCATTGCATCGAGCTCAAGCCCGGTGCTGGTGCTCAGATCGCCCGCTCGGCTGGTGCTTCGGCAACCTTGCTGGCTCGTGAAGGCATCTACGCTCAGGTGCGTATGCGCTCCGGTGAAGTTCGCAAGATCCACATCGAGTGCCGTGCAACCATCGGTGAAGTCGCCAACGAAGAACACAGCCTGCGCCAATTGGGCAAGGCCGGTGTCAAGCGTTGGATGGGTATCCGCCCAACCGTTCGTGGTGTGGCCATGAACCCTGTGGATCACCCGCACGGTGGTGGCGAAGGCCGTACCGGCGAAGGCCGTCATGCAGTAGACCCGTGGGGCAACCTCACCAAGGGCTACCGTACCCGTAACAACAAGCGCACACAGGTCATGATCGTGT